>WNGF01001940.1_pt1 | contig 38660 bp, 38 predicted proteins | sample 5400641 | NCBI WGS metagenome assembly WNGF01 (sample SAMN13153371, study PRJNA577476) | soil metagenome | isolation source: 80 cm soil or saprolite under grassland replicate 2 | place: USA:California | collected 2016-06-15 | reverse complement strand
GTCCGGCGAAGGGTGCTTTGATTCGCGCCGCCGCGTCAACTCTGACGTTGATGCGCTACGGTTAAGGAAACATCAATGAGAAAAGCACTGGCCATTATCTTGTCGGGAGTGTTGGCGATCGTTTCGGCCTCAGTGATTGTCCGGGCAGATCTTGAAGCGAGAGTCCGCAAAGAACTCAAAGGGAACTATGCCAGAATCGTCAAGGGATTCAAGAAGAATGATCCATCAATTTGGGAAGCGTTCCTGACTTCCGATTTCAAGCTAAAACTCTTCAATGGCTCAGTCCAAGACCACAAATGGGTAGTCGATTACGTTAGAAATAATGCGAAGACATTCAAAGTTCTAAAGTTAAGCATGACAATCAAAGAGCTAACGATCGAAGGTAACGATGCTACGGCTGTAGTAGAGCAAAGAAGTTCCAGAACCTTCATTGAACAAGGCGAGTCACACAGGCTCGATGTTGGAGCTCTACAACGCGAGACTTGGACAGAAACCACCAGCGGCTGGAGGCTTAAGTCAGTCGAAGAGTGGAAAGTTTTGTATTTGGTGAAAGATGGTAAGCCTATGCCGCGTTAACTTAAGGGCAAGCGTGTGGTGGTAACCGCGCCGCCCATCAAATCGTTGGACGCGAGCGGCGCAGGGTGCTTTGATTCGCCCCGTGAGATAGTAAGGCTTATCTCACGGGGTCAACTCAACCGTTGATATGTTGCTGTCGCTCAGGTATCGCCAAGAGGTATAATCTGGCGTGAGCGGTGACGATCGATCCAAGTACCGGTGTTCGGGGTTCTTGAGCCGGGGCGTCAGGATTTGGCTTATGCCAGTCAATCCTGTTTTCAGGAGCGCCAACCTCATTATCGCGCCGCTCACTTTCTTTATTTGCCGGCAATCACCGTCGTTTCACCCAAGCGCAACACAATCGTTGGACGCGAGCGGCGGGAGCACCTCGCGCAACTTGCTTGGTCCGGCGGAGGGGCTTTGATTCGCGCCGCCGCGTCAACTCAACCGTTCGGCGGCAGTGGAGAGCGATCGAAAGAGTGGTATCAGGGTAACGAGTAGAGGCTCCGATGCCTAGTCTCGCATCGGCGTTTCTGACTATGAATTGAAGGATTTCACCAAGCGCCTATGAAATTCCGATTGCTTGCCGTGCTTCTTTGTCTCACCGCGCTCGGCGCGTGCACTTCGGCGCCCGCGATCGATACCAAGGGCGCCGTTAGCGAAAGTGACCAACGGTTGGCTCGCGCATTCGAGCAGCACGAGAGCAATCTTCAGGTCGAGGGAACGGGGAGGGTCACTCGGCTCCTATCGGACGATAACGACGGGAGTCGGCATCAACGATTTATCATTGAGCTCGAAACGGGCCAGACAATCTTGATCGCCCACAATATTGACCTGGCACCGCGAATTATCTCGCTCGAGGTTGGCGACGGAGTAGGATTCTTCGGCGAATATGAGTGGAACCCGAAGGGCGGAACGATTCACTGGACACATCGCGACCCAAATCGGCATCACACTGCGGGATGGATAAAACACGAAGGTCGCGTATATCAGTAGGCTCGGCCAGCAAATGCCGCCGAACAAGCGCTTGCCGCGGACTCGCCGGTACGAGGCTTCTTTGGTTAAGTGCGTGGGCTCGCCGCTGAAGCGCAGCGTTCGGTTGCTTCTGTTTCGAGAAGACTGTAATGCACAGAACCCTTGCCATTATTGTCACTTCAATATCGGTACTCGTTTACCTGCGGTGAATTCCATGAAGGTGTGCCGACCTTCGGAAGGAACTAATCAAGACGCACGGCACATGAAGCTTCGCGTCGAGGTTTTCAAATCCTCCGGCAACTGCCATTGAAGACCGCGCCCTCTTCAACGATTAACGCGCGCGCCGAAACATTCCCTGTAACGCTCGCGTTACGGCCGAGTACGACTTCTTTGCTGGCGTTGATATCACCTTCAACAGTTCCATTTATTTTTGCGACGGCAACATTTATTATCGCTCGAGTAACTCGCGCGCCGGCACTGACGACGAGCGTACCATCGCGTGAATTAACCTGCCCGCAGAAGTTTCCATCGATACGCAGGGTCGATTTGAACGTTACTTCGCCCGTAAACTTCAAGACATCTCCGACGAAGCCGAGCCAATTGTCCTTAACTATATTTGTCCCGCCGACACGTTCGGGACTTCTCGCAACTGCCTGACTACTCACCGCTTCCTTCTTTCTGTAATAAGATCGAGGTGATGAAGGTTGGGCATGCCGTCTCCATTCGAGTTAGGGGAGACAAGAAAACCCTCACAATTGTCGGCACTATAACATCCGTGAGCTGTTCAGATGGTTACGATTAGATTGCCATTCAGAGACGGCTGCCATCCTCACAGGTTGACTTGAAGTTGTATGTATTCGCGCGCCCCGGTCAATTCTGACGTTCGCGCGCATCGCGGTGTCAGAACCGAGAGGGTTAACGACCGGATCATAAACTCAACTTGAGCGGCAGCATCCCGTCGCTACAGCTCCGGTTCTGACACGACACTGAGCGCTGATTTGTTTCGTCAAAGGCGCGACTCTCTCGGCAGAATCTCGTCGATGTTTCTGGCGTCCGCTAAACCGGAAGCTCTGGCCCAGATCTTTTTATTGCCATCAGGGAAACGCAGCATTACACTCGGAACGATTTCGACAATCCTACCAGATAGCTTCTTCCGCCAGGCGGAAGCTTTTCAATGACGGAGGCACGTACATGTTCAAATCCTTGATCGCTCAAAGAGTCTTGCTCGTTTTGTTCACGATCGTCTCAATGCCCTTAGCTGCATCGGCCCAGGCGAACCGAACCTGGGTCTCAGGTGTTGGAGACGACGTCAACCCCTGCAGCCGGACCGCTCCGTGTAAAACTTTTGCCGGGGCTATATTTAGAACGAGTGTGGGTGGCGAAATTGACTGTCTGGACCCAGCGGGCTACGGCACAGTCACAATTTCGAAATCGATTACGATTGATGGCACCGGGGCCTTTGGTACGATGCTCGCGGGCAGCACAACTGGGATCATTATCAACATTACGGCAGCCCCAGACACTGCCAAGACAGTGCGCTTGCACAGCTTATCTATCAACGGCCTGGGCACGGCGACTGATGGAATCAGGGTGATGTCCGCCAGCCAGGTCTTCATTGATGAAGTGCTAATTGACGGTTTCAACCGGCATGGCATCAATGTTGGCGCGCCTGGCGCTTTCATCCAGGTGACGAGGTCGACAATTCGAAATGTCGCCAGATACGGTATCAATTTGGAAATCGCTGCGGGCGCTACGGGTACAAACCTTTCGGTTGAGTCGTCTAATCTGTCGACTTGCGAAATCGGCCTGGTCGCGGGACCCGGAACAAATGCGACCGCTCGCAATTCAGCATTCATGCACAACGCAATCGGGGTCGCGGCCGAACGATCGGATCTGCTGTTGGAAAGCTGCATTGTGGCCCATGGTGGCAGAGGTGTCATGGCACATTCACGCTCAACGATTCGGATATCGCGGGTGACAATTACCAATAACCAGGTTGGTTTGGCCATCGATGCAGGAAAGATAATTTCGTTTAAGGACAATATCATTCATGGGAATGTTGTGGATGGTGTTCCATCGAGTACGGTGCTGCCTATTTGAGAATTTACCCGGCACGCCAGATCCAGCTCGCCGGCCGTCCCCTCGCTCCGCGGGTCGTTGGCGCGAACAGTCCTGATGGTCAAAGGTCAAATCACCGTCGCGGAGGATCGCCCGGACTCTGTTGATGCGGTGCACCTTCTCGCTGAACTGGACACCGACCTTCACAGGCGCCCATACCCGCCGGAGAGCCGCCACGCCTTCAGCATCGACAGGCTCATCCGTGAAGGTGTCGTATTTTTCATAATCCGGTACGAGTCAGAGCCGGCTGGGTGTGGTGCGATTAAATTGTTTGGGACGGAATACGGTGAAGTGAAACGGATGTACGTGCGACCTGCTTTTCGCGGATTAGGCCTGGGTAAAGTAATGCTCAAACATCTGAGTGAATATGCCCGAAAACAGCGAGTCAGTTTCTTGCGCCTGGAGACCGGGATTTATCAAACAGAAGCGATCGCCTTATATGAACGATTTGGCTTTCAGCGCCGGGCGCCATTTGGGGAATACAAAGAGGATCCTCTGAGTGTCTATTTTGAGAAATGTATTTCCTGGTCTTTCTTGAAGATTGAGGCTATCAAATTGTGCGCTAGCGTTGCCCAAAAACGAGGTCCTCGTCCTCGGAGCGAGCGAGATGAAAAAATACCGGCACTTATCGGACGCCTAAAAACCCTCCGCAAGAAATTCGATTAAGCAAATGTGTCAACGATGTCGTGCGCTCCGCGCACTGGGCGACCTGCTTGTCAGCATTAGTTCACGCAAATCAGCCTTTGGGCGCGCGATATCCTTTGCGACTTCTCACAGTTGTATCAGGGCGGTCAATCTTCACTTCGACTGTGCGCCACTTTCCGTCGCGCTCGCGGTTGGTGGGTCGATACGCCAGCGTGTACTGATGACTCAACTCTTCCACAATTCCCGAGAATGCGTCACGCAAAGCCTGCCCGCCAGGAGTGGATACGTACGTGCCGCCCGATTTAGCAGCAAGGTTTTTTAAGATCATCGAGCCCTGAATGTCGCGACCCGGTCCCTCTTCCGACATGTTCACCGCGTACACGGTGGCGTTCGCTTTCAGGGCGTGCTCCAGAGCTTTATCAGAACTTGCGCGGCTGAAATTTTCGCCGCCGTCGGACAGGACGATGATCGCGTGCCGCTTCTCGGCTCGTTGGGCCAGATCGTCCGCCGCGCGCAGCACCGCGTCGTTAAGCATCGTCATTCCTTTTCCTAGAAGGGTGAAAACTTTGGGCGGCAAATCACGGCCCGGCGAGAAATCCTGCCAACGCTCGACTTTGTTATCAAAGCTATAGATGGCGGCGACATCTTCTTCGCGCAAACCATCGAGAAAACGAATTGCTGCTCCGCGAGCCAGCGTCATACGCGTGTCCATGCTTCCGGACGTATCGATCAGGACCGCCGCCGCAAAGGGCGTCTCTTCGGCGCTGAACACAGCGACGTTTTGTTCCTGACCATCCTCGAAGACTTTGAAATTCGATCGCTTTAAGGCGGAAACGAATTGTCTGTTACGATCAAGAACAGTCGCATTCAAAACTACAAGGTCCGAGTTGACCCGGATGACGTCGTCGTCCTGCTGCCGCGACGCCGATTGTCCGGCAACTATCGCTTGCCTGCTTTCGCTGAGTGAAGAAGCGAGAAGCAGCGCGACAACCAGCAGGGTACTCATTAGATTTGGTGTCGACCTTATGGAGAATCTGTATTGAGGAGCTGAAGGCATCGCCGGCGAAATTCGAAAGTCTGACATGGTTAATGAACCAACTTACGCAACCGCTGAATCAGACCAATCAGGTCGTTCGCGCGGTCAATGACGACTGCGGAAATAACGTGACGGGGAGTCTTCTCAACATCTTTCCGCAATTCAGTCGTGAGATCCGCGAGCCGTGTCATTACTGCTTCCAGAGTGTTGGGTGCCTCTGTTATCTCTTCTTCATTGTTGAGACCGCCCGCGTCGTTCCGAATTCTCTTTGCCAGTTTCTCGAGGCGGTCAAGTTTTTTGTTTTCATCGCCGCCGATGCTCTTAGTAGTTTTGTAGGCTTCCAGAAGCTGAGAGCCCAATTCTGAGGCTTCACGAGCACGCTCGAGCGTCTCCTCATGATGCTTTTGGTCGACCTTTATCGCGAGACGCGCGCGCAAATCTTCACTCGGATCAGCACCGAAGTCCGGGTGCTCGGGTTTGTCATTCGAAATGATCGGAGGCGCGGGCGGCGATGGCGCCGGCCGTGACGACTGCGCCCGGGCTGTCATCGATAAGAAAACGAGTGACGAAACCAAGATCAGGTAAGAAAGAATGCGCAGCATCGTTTGCTTACTCTTTACGTCCCAGACATTGTTGCGGCAATCCTAACCGAAAAATTATGCCTGCTCAAAGTCTTCATCATGCAATTTGAAACTGGAAACGTACTGGAACTTTCGTTGACTCCACTATGACGGTGCTTTGATTGCAGAGGTTGGCCGGAGCTCGCACTGTGCAACTCAGTTAATCTGAATATTAAGGAATGCGCTGCGGCTTTTCCGGCGAGTTGATGAATTCTCCACTGGAAGTTGGGCGCTTGATGATCACGGTCCGGCCAGCCGGAGGTGGTTCCAGAGGACGCCGCGCGCCCGGGAGCGTTTTGAAAGGTATTTCCAGGCGGTTCTCGCCCGCGAGCACGCGTCCCACAGTGGCGGTGCTGTAGTCTTTGGCCACCAGCGTCAGCGAGTACCGTCCGGTCCCGTCAGGCGCCAGATCGGTTGGATCCAATTGCACTTCTTTGGTTTCAACTGCGCCCGCGCGCCGGCGAAGCAGCAGTTCGATTGAGACTTTGCTCAACGGTCCGTTTGAGATGTTATGGAGAATTCCACCCAACACGGGCTGCTTGTCCTTGAGAATCGGGTCGTCGACAAACACTTCGATCTTCGGAGGGACGACGACCTTTGTGTTGGCATTCGCGGCCGCGACTCTGGCCACCTCGGCGTCGTGATGCTTGCGCACGAAAAGGTAGCCGCCGAAAAGAGCGCCGGTGATTATAAGCGCGCAGAGCACGCCCACTAAGAGCCGGCGAGTATGGTTTTTCTCTTCTTCTTGAAAGGGAATTGGTTCGGTTTCGAGTTCGTTGAGGGTTTGCATGTCTAAAAGATCTACTGCCAGGCACCGCCCGGCCGCAGTGCTCAATTCATTTAGGGCCTTGGCTTCTCCACCGGATTCGTCCCGGTAATATGTTCGATCAGAGCGCCCAAAAACTCCTGCTCCGCCGTGCCCGTGCTTGGCAGAGTGAGCCACTCGGCGCCGGTCGGGCCATCAGTACGGCCTTCGACTTTCGCGTTCACTGAGATGTTTGAATTGACGCCGTCGATTGGCTGCACTTCCACGATGATGGTATAGCGAGCTCGAGTCCACCCACGCGCATCGGCATTTTCCACATTTGCGTATCTATTCAGCTCGGATTGCGTGACGACGGCGCCTTTAATGAATGTGTAAGGCTGGCTGACGATGATTCCAAGTCCGGGTTTCGAGGCGGCATCGTCAACAATCAGTTTCCGATCTTGCATCACCTCGGCCACCGCGCTGAGGATCGAGTCTCGCCGGGCCGTTAACCGGTAAGGATTTGGAATCCGCGGCGTGGGCCGCGCTTTTTCCCGGCCGAAGTTTATTCCCGAGCCGGCAGTTCCCGTATCCTGTTTCGCTCCGTTCACACCCGGTGTCTTGCTGTTACCCGTATCCCGGACGGTGGTCGTTTGCGTGTCAACTCCTTTTCCTTGTCCGAGAACGCCAGGCGCCGTGAGCAGAATTGAAAAGACCGCGACGAGAATCAGTCTGGACTTCATAACTTCACCCCTTTGAAAGTTGCCGGCCCTGGGAAACACTTTGAGAATAAATCACCACCCAGACAAACACAAGCGAGTTGATTCTTTCCTGGATCAGAGGGGGGCCTGCCCCCCTCTCGTCGAGGTTCTCACTGCTCGGGAAAAGTTCTCATTGATTAGTACTGTTGCGTGAACGTTCCCAGGTGCGCAGTGCCTGTACGCCTTTTTCGAAGTCTCTGCTGTTCGAATAAAAGTTGTGCGCCCCATCATCGCGCGAAGGATCGCGCACATAGTAGAGATAATCCGTTGTCGCCGGACGTAAAGCAGCGTCGATTGAACTCTCGCCCGGCGAGCCGACGGGACCCGGCGGCAGGCCAACATAAATTCGCGTGTTGTAAGGCGAGCGCCGGTTCACATCACTGAGATAAACCCGGCCATCGTCTCGCCATTTGCCGGCAAGCTTTGAGGCATACACGATCGTGGAATCAATACCCAGTGCAGTCCCGTGCTTCAGCCGATTGTAAATTACCGATGCAATCATTGGCCGTTCTTCTTTCAGCTTCGCTTCGGTTTCAATCAGGGAAGCCACAATCACGATCTGTCGCGGCGTCATGTGCAGTTCCCGGGCGCGAGCTGCGCGTTCGGGTGTCCACTCCTGATGGAAACGCTTGACCATTCCCGCGATCACCGCCGGCGCTTTCGTATCCAAAGGGAAGCTGTATGTCGCGGGAAAAAGATAACCTTCAAGGTTCTTCGCGGACGGATCAATGTCCTGAATGTCAGCGGTGTCATCCATCAATTCGAGGGCCGCATGGTCGTCCGGTAAATGCAACTCTTCGACGTGGGCCAGTGAGGCAGCGATATCCCAACGGGTCCACCCTTCGACTATCGTTAAGCGGCTGAGCCGCTGTTCTCCCTCTTCAAGTTTTCGCAAGACGCCGAGCGGCGTTATCGGAGAAGGGAACCGGTAGTCGCCCGCCCGGATCAGCCGTCCGCTGCGCGTTAGTTTGAGGTAAAAAAGGAATGGCCATTTCCGCTGCAGGATTCCCTCGTTAACCAGCTTCGTCGCGATCCCATCCGCCGTGGAGCCACGCGGAATTTCAATGTAATCGTTTGCCTTAGCGTGCGCGACCGATTGATGCAGTTCGTGCCTGAGCCATAGGGCGAAGCCGCCCGCGACGAGCACGATTAGCGATAGAGATATCAACAACCAGCGTTTCATCAAAGATCAGGTAATTTCTTAAGCTCCAAACCATTGATAAAGTCCCGGAGAATTATCGCGGCTGCTTCGCTGTCTATGCGATCCTTGCGTTCTTGTCGGTTTGTGCTCGATGCTTTCAACTTTTCCCCTGCTTCAAACGTTGTCAGCCGCTCGTCCTGTAGATGGACCGGAATTGAAAGCGATAAGCGAAACTTCTCCGCCAGTTGGCGGGCACTGCGGGCCGCCTCGCCTTCAGTCCCGTCCAGCCGTAGGGGCAGGCCGATGACCAGCGTACGTGCTCCCAACTCTTCAACCAAACGTTTTACCTGCTGCAGCAATTGTTTCCAGCTCCCGCGCTGAATTGAACTTAATGGATTGGTCGTAAAACCCAGTTCGTCCGAGGCGGCAATGCCGACGCGTTTGGCGCCCAAATCAAGTGCCAGGATTTTGCCCCGAGCCTCTGGTTTGGTCATATCCATCAAGAATGCCTCAAACGGTTTCACTACTTTGGTAAGCAAGATGCGAAGTTGAAAGTTTATGGTTGGTTGTCGGTGAATGGCCGCTTGCGTGCTCCAGACCGTGACGGTATCATACAAGACGTTTGGTGAAACTTCTAAGTCGCCGAATTTCAAGATCAGGTTTTTTGAGGTCCTTAACTGATGTCATTCAAAAGTAAATTTGCGCTGGTTGCGTTGTCTGCCAGCCTGGCCGTCTATGCAATTGCCGGTGGGTGGTTGGCAACCAGAGCTCAACAGCCCGCTAACGATCCCAACGCCCAATTCAGGATCTTTGATAGCGTTCTCCAGCACATTCAGAACGATTACGTCGACGAACCAAACATGGAAAAGGTTCGCGCCGGCGCCTTGCGTGGTTTGGCTTACGGGCTGGATCCCTACTCGACTTATCTGACTGCTGAAGAAGTTAAGGATTACAGTCGCGCGGAAAAGAGCGGCCGCGTCGGCATCGGCGCCGAATTATCACAGGTCGCTTCTTATCTTTATGTCATTGCACCGGAGAAAGGATCGCCCGCTGACCAGGCAGGCGTGCGCGCGGGTGACATCATTGAGTACATCGATGGCAAAGCCACGCGTGATATTTCTCTGTATGACGCGCGCCAGTTGCTTAGCGGCGCATCGGGAACGGAAGTCAAATTGCGGATCCTCCGCGCCAACACACGGCCGATGACCCTCTCCGTCCGGCGAGGAGCGTTCAAAGCACCACCGTCCGAAGGCCGGGTTGAGCCGGGCAAGATTGGCGTTCTGCGGATCAATAGTCTCGATAATGGAGAGGCTGCCGACGCCCGGGCGCGGCTGCAGGATTTGCTGAAGCAGGGCGCGCAGAAAATCGTGATCGATCTTCGCAACGTTGCCGGCGGTGAGTTGCAGGAAGGCGTGTCGGTTGCGAATCTCTTTATCAAGGACGGCATCATTGCGGAAACGATTGGTCGCGAACAAAAAGTTTTGAAGACTTATGAAGCCGATCCGAAAGCAACTCTTTTCACCGGACCGGTAGTCGCGCTTATTGATAACGGCACCGCGGGCGCGGCAGAAATCGTTGCTTCCGCTTTGCTCGAGCGAAAACGGGGCGACGTGGTCGGTGAAAGAAGTTTCGGCGCCGGCGCGGGACAGGAACTCTTCACCCTGCGCGACGGTGACGGATTGCTCCTGACGACGATCAAGTGGGCATCCGCAAGCGGAAAACCCTTCCTGGGAGAAGATCGGCAGCGCTCAGGCATCACGCCGTCCGTCGAAGTTAAGAAGCCCGAGGCGCCGGACACTGATGTCGACGATTTGACTAATAACAACGACGATAATCCGGCGAAGCCTAACGAGCCGACTGAGAAGCCTTTGGCAACAACGCCGCCGGCTGCGGCCAAGCCTCAGCCTGAGGATACGCAGATGAAAAAGGCGTTGGAGTTGTTGCGCGACAAGCCGGCAGCGCAACGCGGCGCATAAACTTAACTTGTTTTGGACTTCGAAGGCCGGATGACGCGCTATCGTCGACCGGCCTTTGCCCTTTTTGACGGTTGCCACAAGCTATTACTTCAATGCGTTTTTTGATCGCTCTACTGGGAGTTGTGCTGATCGTGATCGTCCTTTGGGACGTGTTTGAAACGATCGTGTTGCCGCGCCGTGTGGCGCGGCGCCTTCGCCTGACCCGTTTGTTTTATCGCACAGTCTGGGAGCCGTGGTGGGTGCTGGCAGACAGAGTTAAGAAGCGAAGAAGACGGGAATCGGTACTCGGTGTATTCGGTCCTATTTCGCTCGTATTGCTACTTGCGCTTTGGGCTGCTGCGCTCCTGCTCGGCTTTGCAATGATTCATTGGGGAATCGCAACAGCATTCAGTGGGCAGAATCATCCAGGTACTTTCCTTAGCGATCTCTATTTTAGCGGTACAACTTTCTTTACTCTTGGTCTCGGCGACATAACGCCGCTCAATCGTGGCGGCAGGATTATGACAGTGATCGAGTCCGGCACCGGACTCGGCTTACTCGCACTTGTCATCGGTTACTTTCCGGTCTTGTATCAGGCTTTCTCGCGCCGCGAAGTACACATCGCGATGCTGGATGCGCGGGCCGGAACACCGCCAACTGCGGGTGAATTGCTTCGCCGGCATCGTGATGGCGGCGGTCTTGCTCATCTCGATCAATTGTTGCGCGATTGGGAACTATGGTCGGCCGATTTGCTGGAGAGTCATCTATCGTATCCGGTGCTGTGCTTCTTTCGTTCACAACATGACAACCAATCGTGGCTGGCTGCCCTGACAACGGTGCTGGATACGTGCAGCCTGTTAATGGTCGGAGTTGAGGGCGTTCCCAAGTGGCAGGCGCAACTCACTTTCAAGATGGCGCGTCACGCCGTCGTGGACCTCGCGCAGGTCTTCAATACCTCGCCCGTCAAAGATGGCGGAGAGCGGCTCAGCGAAGCCGAGCTGGACCAGCTGCGCCTGGTGCTTTCACAATCTGGAGTTGGGCTGCAGGAAATGCCCGGTGACAAATCATTGAACGAGCTAAGGGCGATGTACGAACCATACGTCAAGGTCCTTTCAAAATACCTCATGATGCCGTTGCCGCCGTGGATTCCTACACCCAAGGCCGTAGACAATTGGCAAACAAGCGCATGGGAGATAACTGCCGCCGGCTCGGATTCGATCCGCAAGTGCATGGTTCGGGGGCACACCGCTGAGGCAGTACGCCTCACCAAGGCTGCGGCCCTCAAGAGTTCCGAGTTGTAACCCTGGGGCGACAAGATCCATCTTGTTTACTCAACTTGATCATATGGAATGACCGCTGATCCCATATGGGGCAGACCCCGGTGTGAGGTTGTCCGCTCTTTTCTTGCCGCTTTCTTGTAATTCACTTGTAAGACACCAAAATCTGCACCCTCGTGCCGAATTCGATTTAAGATTAACGAACACGAGCGACGTTCTCTTGATTGAGGCATGCATGTTGCCGCTATTGGGCGCGGCGAAGGAAGTTTTCATCAGGAGAAATCGAAGAGAAGGAGAAGAGGATGCTTATCACAAAGAAAATGTTATTGGCTTTGACGCTGGTTGCGGCACTGGTCGGGGGAACCATCGGCGCGTTAGTTACGCACTCAACCGCAAAGGCTGACAACGATACCGCCACCACGACAACGACAACGCCGTCAACCGACGCAACTCAGGCTGCGTACAGAAATGAGAACCCAAATGCGAATCAGGTTGACGCGAACGCAGCTCTATTCAAGACGGCAGAAGAGCAGGCTGCCTATCGGCAGGGTTACAATGATTGCAGCCAGGGCCTGCTGAACAATCGCACGAATGCGTACGCGCCCTCCAGGGCCAGTTATACTACGCGTTCCAGCGGCAGCCGTCGCGTTTACTACGATTACAGCTCAACGCGTCACGGACGGACCTTCTGGCAAAAACACCGCGATAAGCTGACCATGGCCATCGGTACTGGTGGCGGAGCGCTTATCGGTGGTTTGGTCGGTGGTAAGAAAGGCGCAGGCATCGGCGCGCTGGCCGGACTTGGCGGATCGGCGCTTTACACCTACAAACTGCGTCACCGCTCGCGTCGCTACTAGCTTTTCGTGAGAAGAGCGACGCTTTCAAAGTTACACGTCGTACTGCTTGGTTTGATATTTGGATTGTGGGCAGTTCCTTATGGGACTGCCCATTCTTCTTTCCAGAACGCTAATCGGCGACGATCCCGCGAACGTCAAAAGCCGGTAGTCACACAATCCGCAACTACCGAAACCGGACGCTCGCAAGTGACCATTCCTCATCCGGTCGGTTTCCGTGATGTCCCGGGACGCGGTCTGTTGGTCAGAGCCTGGGTAAACTCAGCCGGCCCATTTAACTTTGCAGTTGATACCGGCGCCGGAGCGACGCTACTTTCACCGCAGGTTGTCAGCGAAGCCCATGTTGCTATCAAACGCGACCGTGGAAGTACGATTTCCGGGCTCAGTGGCGTTACGACTTCCGCCCGTGAAGCCGGCGTCAGCAGATTCGCAATCGGGGACAGTGAAAACTTGTTGCCGGTAAAAGGCCTTGTCATAGTTACCAATGGCCTGCCGAGCGGCGTTGATGGCGTTCTTGATCCTACCGAGGCGTTTGCGCCCCTGGGTTACGTTATCGACTTGCCGCGTGGCGAACTCGAGGCTTTCGATCCTCACGTTTCGCCAGTGCAATTAAGCGAGCAACCTCAAGACGGCGCGGTCGTTCAATGGGCGCGTGAAGGTCATGGCCGTCGTCCCTTTGTCTTACTGAACAGCGGGGAAAGAGCGCTATTGGACACGGGCTCAAATCTTGGATACGCGGTCAGAGAGGGACGCGCTCCAGATCAAAACCGCTCGGGATATGTAATTCACGATGTCGGCGGAGGTAGTGTTGAGGCCCGCCGCGTGGCTCCCGCAACGATTGGAATTGGCTCACTCACGTTGAGACGAATTCCGACCGATGTTGTTTTTGGAGCGGAAGCCGATGCGCCTGTATTGCTGGGGCTCGGCGCTCTTCGACCATTTAGAATTCGTTTCGATCCCGTTCATCACCTGATTGAGATCGCTCCCGGAGCCAGCCGGCGCCGGACCTAATCGCCTCAGACTTCTTCCTCAGACAGGGTGCCAAATGTTACCACCTTCGACTGACCAGCAATTGGGTGCTGACTTCCAACTCTTTGCTCAACCATGTCAGCACCATGACGCCGATGCCGCGACTCGCCGCGAACTCGCCAAGCTCCGCTGATGGCAGTGCAACCTGAGCCAAAGATTCCGGGCTGCCGTCATTCTTGAACTGAACATTGCCGTCGACTGACTTATAAATCGCCAGATACATTTGCGTTTCCGCGGGAATCAGCGTACGCCAGCGCGCGCCGCCGTTCTTTAGATACGCCGGCAAACGCATCGGATTTGAGTTGTAGCCTGCGGCCAGCAGTTCGGCTTTCGTGGCCGTCCCGTTACGAAGCGCGTCTTGTACTTCATCGTTCTTTTGCAGGTAGTTCCAGGTGTCGTTGATGTAGAGCAGCATCGCCTGAAGAGCGTTCGCGTGATCCCTCATCCCATCAACAAAATCAGACTTGAGATTCGCAGTCGGATGTTGCTGTTTGATTCCGGCATAAGTCCGCGGAATCATCTGGATCATGCCGCCCGCGCCCGCCGAACTGACTGAATACCGGAACGTGTCGCCCTGATTGAGCGCGTACAGCGTGAGGACTTCAGGATAGATTTTGCCGCGATCTTCATTGAGAAAACGCTTGTGGTCGGTGTGCTCAACAATCACGAGATGCTCTGCAACATTTATGATTTCAGGTGAAATCTTCTGGCCATCGCTGGCCAGACGCTGGGCTGCAGTCTCCAGCATGCTCGTTACATAAGTGTTTCCCGCCGTCGCGACGTCCGTTGACATCAGGGCAGGATGCGCCGAGGTGTAATAAGCGGTCTCAGTGATCGTGCCGTCTTTTACGATGGGGTATTGCACAACCAGCGGTACCAATTGTTTTCCACTAGTAGCATCCTTCACGCTAACTGAAGTATTGACGCCATTTGCGTTAATCACATGCAATCGCACTGAGCGGCCAAGTTGAGTAGTCGCTTCCAGGTCTGACCCCACAATTAAGAACGAGTCTTTCGGCACTGAAAAAAGGTTGATTTGAGAGGTCACGGTATCAAGCGCCGCCAGGGTAACCGAATTCGCACTGACCGCTGATCGCGCTCTCAGGAGTTGCTTCGCTTCGGCGATTTTCTGCGCAATTTCCGCCGGCAAAAGCACCGCTTTGCCGGAGGAAGAAACTGTGGCCGAGACGTAGGTTTCTGAAAATTGATCCAACGTGGTCGCCGAATCAATCGGTTGAGACTGGGCCGACGCGCCACTGGTGAGAAGCGCGGACACAAATATCCCTGCGAGGAACGTGAAGAATTTTTTCATCTCAACTCCTGCTACTTTTTATGAAGATTTGAGTGTGCCGGGAGTTCGTTTTGTGGCGAACATATATAGATGCTGTTGCGCTTTTGTAGGTTGTGAGAAAGTCGCGACACAAAACTATCAATTAGACTGCATTAGAAGGGGACAGAAATGGGTTCGGGTGAGGTTCTGTTAAGAGCAGAGTATGAAGCTCGACCGGTCCACGCAATTCATCACCGAATATCCCAACCGAGATAAGGGTGCAGATTAAACCTCAACCGACCTTTTCGCGACAGTTCTCAGAGCCGCAGGAGCAGATAAACTGTGATCCTGGACCATCGGAAGAATAATTACTGGTAATCTCTTCGCCCGGTGCAATGTAGCGAATGGCCACATCACAAAAGTCACAAACCTCGGTGTTGTTATTACAGCTGTGATTGACGAATCGTTCCGGCGGTTGAACCAAGACCAGTCTGTCGTTGTCGTAAGGGTGAGTGTAATGACGTTCAGTTTCCGGAAGCAGGGAAACATCGGCTTTATCAATGAGTCGCGAGACGTCCCAGCGCAGAATGACCTCTCCCGGCTTGAACGTCCGCTTGGCAAAGACGCCGTTTCCATGTATGGAAGATGGCCGTACCTCGATTGCCAAGTCAGGTTTCGCATCCATCGGAAATAGTAGTGGGAGTCTTCTCAGAATCCTTCGACGACGATCATTTGAGTCTTCGCGGTCGCCTGACGAAGCGCTTTGGCTTCCTCGTATTCTTCTGAGTCCCACCAGGCCTTCGCCTTTTCCACCGAAGGAAATTCCACGATCACGAGACGCTTCGGCGACCAATCACCTTCGAGTGTTTCGACCTTCCCTCCGCGCACGAGAAACCTGCCGCCGTATTCAGCCAGGGAAGGCGGCACCATTGTTTTGTATTGCTCGTATCTCTGCGGGTCGAGCACTTCGACTTCAACGACAATGTAAGCAGGCATATTTGTTCCTTTTCCTCATCCAGCCCATTGACTTACCTAAAACAGTGGCTTCGAAACGTGTTCATGAATGATTACCCAGCGTCCGTGATACTTCTCCCAGACGATTGTGTGGCGACCAACTCTGTCTGGCACATACAGCCTATTAGTGCTCTTAAGTCTCGGTTCGCCCTCAATAATCATCGGTATTGCGGTTAAATCCAATGCTGCGGGCAAGGTCTGACCCTGGTTCAGGCGCAGGGATGAAGAACTGCGAAATTAGGCACCAACAAAAGTTCTCGAAGCTCATCATTTGAAATTGTTAGTTCTAAAGTAGTCTCTGATCTGGGGGCGACGCTAGCACTAACAAAGGTACAGAGCGAAGACTCCGGTGTGGAATTGCCGTAAAATGCAAGCTCAAAGCTTCAAGCAACGCTGTCTTGCCGACATTGTTCTGACCGGTGAGGATATTAAAGCCACAGACCTGAGTGGTAACAATTCGGTTTGAGAGTAGCTCTAGTTACTTATTTGAAACTGTGAGATATATATAGTCTCACAACGGAATGTTCCCATGCTTCTTCGGCGGGTTTTGATCACGCTTATTCTCGAGCACGGCGAGGGCACGGATCACTTTGGGTCTCGTTTGGGAAGGCTCGATTACTTCATCGATGAAACCGCGTTCAGCGGCGACATAGGGATTGGCGAATTTCTCTTCAAATTCGTTCACGCGGGATCGGCGTGCTGATGCCTTATCCGAAGCGTCGGTAAGTTCGCGCCGATATAAAATATCGACTGCGCCTTCCGGACCCATCACAGCGATCTCCGCTGAAGGCCAGGCGAAGTTAATGTCGGTACGGATGTGCTTTGAACCCATCACACAGTATGCGCCGCCGTAAGCCTTGCGCGTTATTACCGTGACCTTGGGAACGGTCGCTTCCGCAAACGCATATAGGAGCTTCGCGCCGTGCTTAATAATGCCGCCATGTTCCTGAGAAATGCCGGGAAGAAATCCGGGGACGTCCTCAAAAGTGACGAGAGGAATATTGAAGCAATCGCAGAAGCGCACAAAGCGCGCTCCTTTGATCGAGCTGTCGATGTCCAGAACGCCGGCGAGATACGCCGGCTGATTGGCCACGATACCCACCGGCCGCCCATCGAGACGCGCGAAACCGATAACAATGTTTGGCGCATAGTCGCGATGTACTTCAAAGAAGTATCCATCGTCGACAATCAAATCGATCACTTCGCGAATGTCGTAGGGTTGATTCGACGCTTCCGGCACAATTGAATTCAGCTTCGGCTCGATTCTCTCTGCTGAATCAGTCGGCGCGAGGCGCGGCGGATCATCGACATTATTCGAGGGCACGAAGGAAAGAAGTTCGCGCACCATACGCAGCGCGTGTTCATCAGAGTCAGCAGAGAAGTGGGCCACACCAGATTTGCGATTGTGTGTTGCGGCGCCGCCGAGTTCTTCCTTGGTCACGTCTTCATGCGTCACGGTCTTGATCACGTCGGGCCCCGTGATGAACATGTACGATGTATCCTTGACCATGATGTTGAAATCAGTGATTGCCGGACTGTAAACGGCGCCGCCGGCGCAGGGACCCATGATGCAGCTGATTTGTGGCACAACGCCGCTTGCCAAAGTATTGCGAAGAAAGATATCTGCATAGCCGCCAAGGCTTACGACGCCCTCCTGAATGCGGGCGCCGCCGGAGTCATTCAAACCGATAATTGGCGCACCGACCTTCATTGCGAGATCCATGACTTTGCAGATCTTTTCCGCGTGCGTTTCGGAGAGGGAACCGCCAAAGACTGTGAAGTCCTGGGCGAAGACAAAAACTTTCCGGCCATCGATTAGTCCGTGGCCGGTCACGACTCCATCGCCCGGATAAATTTGCTCTTCCAATCCAAAATCACGAGAACGATGCTCGACCAGTCTGTCGAACTCCTGAAACGTTCTTTCATCGAGCAGAAAATCGATGCGTTCACGCGCCGTCATCTTTCCCGCGGCATGCTGCTTCTCAATGCGCGCGGCGCCGCCGCCGGCCTCAGCTCGTCGCTCGCGCTCGCGAAGCTGGTCAAGCTTGGATAGTTTCACCGGCTGTTGTTTTTGGGAAGACATCGATAGTTGTCAGTGGTTAGTTGTTAGTTGTCAGTTGCATTTCTGAAGACGTGATGCGTGACGTCCCAGGGCGAACAACTAACAATTATCTACTGACTTCTGCCCCCTTAGGCTACCATTCTCCGGCGTAAACTCCTCATCGCCCATTCACAGGCGATCACTGCAGATATTATCAGATAAGCCGCCTCGTATGCGTGCCGCGTGAGGAAACGGCCCGTTAGGAAAGCGCGGGTCAGCTCAATCGATTCTGTCATCGGTAAGATGCGGGCCGGAATCTGCAACCACACGGGGAGCACGTCGAGAGGGAAGAACGCACCCGATATATACATCGTTGAAAAGAAAATGGCCATATACACATTGAAAGCGTCGATGTCATGGACGTGCGCGGTGACTCCCAGCGACAGGCCGGCCATGAAGGTCGCTCCCATCAACAGCGGCAGGGGCGCGAACACGGCCCACGGCGAAGTTGCGGCGCCGAAAACAGTCAACACCACCATGATAATCACCGTGTCGAACAACCCATGTGTAATAGCCCAGAGTATCTCTGCGAAAGCCAGGGATTCGGCGTCGACCGGCGTGGCCAGGATTGCGTCGTAAGTCGACTGATAGACCATGCGGAAATAGGACGCATAAGTCGTCTCGAACATTGCCCGCATCAGGACCGTGATGCCGAGCAGCCCCGCGCCCGCGAAGGATAGATACGAAATTCCGGCGACCCGGCCGACTACCAGCGCGCCAATGCCCCAACCGAAACCGAGGACCGAAATGACAGGCTCGATGATTGGCGCAACCAGATTGAGTTTCCATACTCGTAAATGCACCACGATATTACGTCGCCAAACGGCGAGCCCGTCGCGAAAGTTGATATGACCGGCAGCTAGCATCATCGCGGACAATTAACACAGTGGCCGCAGATATCCATGATTAAGGCATTTCGGAAAAAGGGAACTTAGGTATTTCGATCAGACTCACTACCTCGTCTACTGCGGCGCGGGCATGTTGTTTGACCTCATCAGAATAACCATACTTCCTGGCGTTCGACTCAAACTCGTTACGGTCAAGAACCTGATAGGACAAATTCGGCTGCACCAGGATGTCGATGTCGAGATCGACATAACTCAAGACGGCGCTTTCGACCTGGGGCGGCATGTTGATGTTGCAGTAATAGAGTCGCGTCGTCCCGCCGTCATTTAGAAAGCGGAAGACGTTGTACCAGCGATCGAGCCAGTAATACTCAATCGTGCGTGTGCCGCGCGCGATGTGCCCCAGCAGATGATGCGCAATATCGATTTCAAATTCTGCGTCAAGCACGATGAGCGCCGCCTCCCGGCGCGCGACGTGGGCGCTCCAGTTACGATACTCAGTGCCGTCGTACTTGAAAACGCGTACCGTAATTAGATCGCCGAGCATCAAGTCATTCCGTGGTGAACCTTATGACCATCTGTTGACGCAGATGGTACTGACGTCCGCACCCTCCCTCACGGTCGGGTTTCTGCCTCCTCCTGTGACACCGATCAACCGCCCGCTGTCCCGACAGGTCGGGATTCTGACTCGTTATCACTCACGAGTTGCAAAAACACGTCTTCCAAATTCGACAGGCGAATCATGCGACGCCGGCCTTCGTACTTGTTCATTATCGGCGTAAGAATTTCAGCGTCGGCGGCGAAATAATAATGCGCGTTGTTACGCACGACCGCGCTGATACCGTTACTTGTTGCGCGTAACGGCAGGTCACCGGCGTCGCGGATCTCGAGCGCGTAGCGCGAGACTCTGGCGAGAACCAAATCGCGCGGCGTGCCACTGGCAAGAATTTTGCCATGATCGATAACCACCAGCCGCTCACAAAGTTTCTCGGCTTCTTCCATGTAATGTGTGGAGAGGAGAATCGTGACCCCGCTCACCCGCCGAAGTTCTTCCAGCTTCTGCCAAATTTCCTGACGCACTTGTGGATCAAGTCCGGTTGTCGGTTCATCCAGAACCAGCAACCTCGGCTCATGCAGTAACGCTCTGGCGATCATCAGGCGCCGCTTCATGCCGCCTGACAGGTGATCAATCCTGGCGCCAGCGCGTTCGCTCATCCCGATGAAGTTAAGCAATTCATCAGCGCGTTCCGTGGCTTGCTTCTTTGGAATACGATAATAGCTCGCGTACACAACCAGATTCCGTACGACATTTAAATCGGGGTCCAGATTGTTGTCCTGGGGAACGACACCGATGAGCGAGCGAACCTGCCGCCCGTGCGTCCGGACATCGAGATCTTCCACCAGGAGTTCACCCGATGTAAGGGGCGTGCGACACGCAATCATACGCATCGTGGTGGACTTACCGGCCCCGTTTGGCCCGAGTAGGCCAAAGGTCTCGCCACGCTTTACGGAAAAGTCGATGGAGCTGACAGCGCGCTGAGTGCCGTAGATTTTTGTGAGGCCGCGAGCTTCAACAACTGAGGCCGAAGGCCGGAGACCAGAGGTTGGACGGGCGCCTGCGCGCCCGGAGGCACACACAGAATCAGATTCGAGCGAGAGATTTCGTTCGTGTTCCGACATCTGACATCCAGCCTCTAACCTCTGCAATCAAGCTTTGGCCGCGGTGGTCTTCTTCCAATCGGCAAGAAATTGGTCCTGACCTTTATCGGTCAGTGGATGCTTAAGTAATTGCTCGAACACCTTGTACGGCATCGTGCCAATGTCGGCGCCGATCCGCGCTGCTTCGATCACGTGAATAGGGTGTCGCAGACTGGCCGCCAGCACTTCGGTCTTCCAGCCATAATTGCGGTAAATCTCAACGATGTCCGAGAGGAGTTCCAGCCCGTTCTCGCCGATGTCATCCAACCGGCCCAGAAACGGACTGATGAACGATGCACCGGCCTTCGCGGCACAAATTGCCTGAGCCGCCGAAAAGCACAGTGTGACGTTCACCTTGATTCCTTCGTCATTCAAAATTCGTGTCGCCTCCAGACCATCGGCCGTGAGCGGGCACTTAATGACCACGTTCGGTGCAATCTTCACGTATTCACGTCCCTGCTTGAGCATTTCATCCTTGACCGCGGTAGTGACCTCGGCTGAAACAGGTCCCGATACGATCTTGCAAATGTCGGCAATATGCTCTTTGAAATCCACATTGCCTTCTTTTGATACCAGGGTTGGGTTTGTTGTCACACCATCGCACAGGCCGAGTGCGGCCGCCTTGCGGATCTCATCGAGATTCGCGGTGTCGAGAAAGAACTTCATAAGCGCCTCCTGAATTTCAGTGGTGAACCAAATATAAGCGAAACGCGCTGAGATTAACAGCACACGCCAACAATTTCCCGGTCAGGAGCCCTCGAATGCGCCCGATACGGTTTATCGAGGAACGATATCGTGTCAATTCGATGTCCAACTAATGACTGAAGTCACATAAATAATTGTTGGAATAGTAATTGCGAATTGAATGGGGCAATCACTTTCCCCTCAGCCAATCCATGGAGGTAGTTATGAAGAAGAAATATTTTAGGACGTCCGGGCTGGTCCTCACGATCGGCGCCATTTCGTTGGTAGGCGCGAGCGGTCTGGCCAGCGCGCAGGGCCGCTGGGACCGGCAAAAGAAAGATAATGACCAACAGTCTCAGTCCCAACAGCCTCAGTCCCAACAGCCTCAGAACGAAAAACGCCGCGGAGGCGGCAATGAACAGGGCCAGCAGCGGCGTCAGGAACAAGAGCAGCGCCGCGCAAATGATCAGCAGCAACGACAGGCCCAACAGCAGCAACAGTCAGAGCAGCGCCGCCAATGGGAGCAGCAAAGACAAGGTCAACAACAACAGCAACAATTAGAGCAGCGCCGCCAATGGGAGCAGCAAAGGCAAGCTCAACAACAACAGCAACAATTAGAGCAGCGCCGCCAGTGGGAGCAGCAAAGACAAGGTCAACAACAACAGCAACAATTAGAGCAGCGCCGCCAGTGGGAAGCCCAGCAACGCCAGCGCGGCGAACAGCAACGGGTTCTTGAACAACAGCGTCAGGCAGATCAGCAAAGGCGCCAGACAGAACTGCGATCGCAACAGCCGCGTCAATGGGACGGTCGGCGGCAGAACGAAGAACAAAGACGCGTTCTTGAACAACAGCGTCAGGTTCAGCCGGCTGATCGAGCAGTCCTGGACCAGCGCGGCGCATTTCGTCGCTCGCCGGCTCAGACGATTGGCCGTGATGAATGGCGTAGTCGCGAGCAACAGATGTGGACTCAACGTCGCGATGAATTTCGCCGGCGAGACGCAGAGCGTAATCGCGCCTGGCAGCAGAACCAGCTTTGGCTGCAGCAACAGCGACGCATGAATCAATGGCGCTTTCAACAGCGCTATTGGCAACGCTTGCGGCAGGATCAACTTCGGCTGCAAAGCTTCAACTATTACGATTACGGAACACCGAACTATCAATACTACCGCGGAGGCCAGTCCTACTATCTCAACCAATACGGCGCCGACATGCTGCGTCGCGCCGTGAGCCTTGGTTACGAGGAAGGTTACAATGCGGGCCAGGCCGATCGCGAAGACGGCTGGAGGTTCGATTATGATTCCTCCGAAGCCTTTGGCGATGCGACATACGGTTATGATGGATACTACGTCGATCTCGGGGAGTATCAGTATTACTTCCGCGAAGGCTTCCGTCGCGGTTATGAAGATGGCTACTACGGGCGCTACCAGTATGGTGCTTACTCAAACGGCAGTTACAGCATCCTCGGTGATGTTCTCAACCTGATTCTGAATCTGACGCGATATTAACTCTTTGGGCACTCGGCCCTGAAGCGTCAGCAATTTCGAAGGAGCCCGGTTCACTTTTACGTGGACCGGGCTTTTATGTGGATCGGGCTTTTTCTTGTCCTACAGGAAGCATTGGATCGAAACGTCAGGCGTGGCTCGCGCGAACGTCATTTCGGAGTGTTCCGACACCGCTGACTTCGATCTCGACCACATCGCCGGCGCGCAAGGTCGAGACTCCAGCAGGTGTCCCGGTTGAAATCAAATCGCCGGGAAGCAGGGTCATGATCCGGGAAATGTAACGAACGAGGAAGGGAATTGAGAAAGCCATCGCCGAAGTTCGGCCCTGCTGCCGAATCTCGTTATTCACGCGCGTCGTAACTTCCAAATCGCGGGGATCAAGATCGTTGACGATGAAAGGACCAACCGGGCAGAAGGTGTCGAACGATTTTGCCCGCGTGAATTGAACATCTCTTTTCTGCAGGTCGCGCGCGGTAACATCGTTGACGCAAGTGTAGCCGAAGACATAATCCAGCGCGTCTTCATCATCCGCAACATTATGTGCCTTACGCCCTATCACTATACCCAGCTCGCCCTCATGCTGAACGTCAGATGATTCTTTCGGCAAAACTATCCGTTCGCCGTTGCCGATAATCGCGGAGGGCGCCTTTAGAAACAGCAAAGGCTCGGGGGGCATCGGATTGCCTAACTCGGCCGCATGATCCTTGTAATTACGGCCCACGCAGATGATCTTTGAGGGCGTTACTGGGGCCAGCAACGTCGCTTCGGACAGCAGGACGGCTCGATCAGCCTGACGAGAAGCGAAATATTCACTTGTTTCACCTGCGGCGAATGGTCGAATAGCATCGTCTTCGATGACCCCGAAGCGAGGCGGAAGTGACAGCGATGTGAAACGACAGATGCGCATTGATTGACGATCAATCAGCGAGCGGGATGGTCGCGTACCGCAGGCAAAGAGGCCTGCACTCCCTAAAAGACCTTGCACTGCTTAGGGTGCGGTTTCTGACACGATGTCTGATGGCACGCTAAGGTTACCGGCGTTATCAACTGCCACGATATAGTAATAGTAAGTTTTGCCGGTTTCGACGTTCTCATCCGTGAAAGTCGTGCGCGTGTACAACGTTGCCGTTAATTTGGTCCACGGCTTCGACTGATTCGGATCCAGAGAACGATAGATGTAGTAGCCGGCGAGATCGGCCTCGGAATTAGCCGGCCAGAACAGTGAAATACGCCCCTGCGCAGGCCCGGGAGAGACGGGGCCTGGTTTTTGAGGCGGATAGATATCAACCGGCGCCACCTCAAGTGAATTCGAGTTGAGGCTTTCGACCTGCCCGCCCTGGGTGCCAAGCGAAACTGCCCGCACAATGTAGGTGTATCGCTCGCCGAATTTGAAATTCTTGTCCTGATATTGCGTCTCGGTATTCAGCGCCTGATTGACGGGAGCTTGACTCATCTCCTTCTGGGACGCCGTACTGCGATAGATGTTATAGCCCAGCAGGTTTACCGGAGTTGAGCCATCGATGTTTGTTTTCGGAGCTTGCCAGGTGATTGTGATCAGGCTTTCAGATAGCTCATTGCCGGTCTTAATTATTGCCGGCGGCTCAGCAATTCTTGCGGCCGGCTCGATCAAGAGAAAGTTCGAAAAAGCCGCCCGTTCACCAGCGGCGTTCACATAACGAATTGCATAACGCAAACGAGCCGGCTGCCCGGCCAGCTCGAGCGTGTCGATATAGGTGAGGCTCTCTGTGCCTTTTCTGATCTCTTCGTACGTAACCGAGCCAACCAGGTTCGCGCGATCCGCGAATTCATCTTCAGTTAGCGGGAGGGGAGCGGTTGGTTTTTCGGCCACCCGATAAACGTCGATGCGGCGGATGCTCTGTACGCTATTGTCGGGGGCGTTGCGTCGGGGCGCCGGCCAGCTCAAAATGACCTGGTTACCGCGCTGCACTCCTGACAACAGTTCGGTGCGTTGGGCGATTCGTTCGACGGGCGGCAACGGAGGTTTGCGCTTTCCGCACGTTGGCGCCAGCGACAAACCAGAGATTGCGATCAGCAATATCACCAGTTGGCGCGAGACTGGTGTACGCCTGGTCAAAGTTACGAAATTGATCGGCACGAAGATTAAAAGAGGTGTCAGAGAATATAGCGGCTTAAGTCCTGGTCCTTAACAGTTTCAGCCAGCATCGAATTGACATACCTGGCATCAATTGATTGATCCTTCGGCTCCAGATCCGGTCCCTCAAAGCTGATTTCATCCAGCAACTTCTCCATAATTGTATGCAACCGGCGGGCGCCGATATCCTCAGTTTGCTGATTGACGCGTGCGGCAAAGTTGGCAATCGACGAAATCGCATCATCAGTGAAGTCGATCTTCACGCCTTCAGTTTCCATCAAAGCCTTGTATTGCCTGACCAGGGAATTCTTTGGTTCCGTTAGAATTCGTTTGAAATCATCGATCGTCAACGACTCGAGTTCCACGCGGATTGGAAAACGGCCCTGGAGTTCGGGAATCAGGTCCGAAGGCTTCGAAACATGGAAAGCCCCCGCCGCGATGAACAGAATATGATCCGTGCGCACCATGCCGTAGCGGGTATTCACGGTTGTGCCCTCAACGATAGGCAGAATGTCACGTTGAACACCTTCGCGTGAAACGTCAGGCCCATGACCTGATTCGCGGCCGGCAATCTTGTCAATCTCGTCGAGGAAAATAATGCCCGCCGACTCGACCCGCTCGAGCGCAGCGCGGGCCACGGCGTCCATGTCGATAAGGCGTTCTTCCTCTTCCTGCATCAGGTATTCCATGGCTTCATCGACGCGCAACTTGCGGCGCTTGGTGCGGCCCTGAAAAAGATTGCCCAACATGTCTTTCATGTTGATGCCCATCTCTTCAACGCCCATCGGGCCGGCAAACTCAATCGTCGGGAAATTTTTCTCGCGTACCTCCAGCTCAACCAGCCGATTGTCGAGCTTTCCCGCGCGCAGTTGCGTCCGCAACTTTTCCCGCGTGCGGCTGAAATTCTCGTCGATGGGTATCGGTTCATTCACGACTGCGGGCGGCGCGCTGTCGGCGGACTCGAAATCAAAGAAAGACCCGCCGCTCGATGCCTTTGGCGGCGGCAGAAGTAAGTCCAGGATTCGTTCTTCGACATTCAGCTCCGCCTTATCTGCGATCTCTTCGATCTTTTCCTGACGCGTCATCTCAACGGCGATTTCCGTTAAATCGCGGATCATGCTTTCTACGTCACGCCCTACATAGCCGACTTCAGTAAACTTTGAGGCCTCGACTTTCAGAAAAGGCGAGTTTGACATGCGCGCGAGACGGCGGGCGATCTCAGTTTTGCCGATGCCAGTAGATCCGATCATGATGATGTTTTTCGGAATTACATCGGCAGCGAGATCCGGCGTCAGCTTCTTGCGCCGGACCCGGTTGCGCAAGGCGATCGCCACGGCGCGTTTGGCAGCGCGTTGGCCGACAACGTGTTTATCGAGTTCGGCGACGATTTGCCGCGGCGTCATCTCGTCGAGACGCGCTTCCTGTTCTTCGGTTTCGCCTGCCAGGTAAATTACCATTGGAGAAATTCAGATAGCGGAATAAACATGGAATGAAAAACGATGTGAAGCGTGATTAGAGCTCCTCCACAATGATCTTGTCATTGCTATAGATGCAAATGTCGGCTGCGATCTTCATTGCTTCAACCGCGACCTTCTTCGCCGATAGTTCTGTGTGGGCTATCAGGGCGCGCGCGGCCGCTAATGCGTACGAACCCCCTGATCCGATTGCCAGCACACCTTCGTCAGGAGAAATCACATCACCGTTTCCCGACAACAGGTACGAGCTTTTCTCGTCTGCTACTACGAGCAGCGCTTCGAGGTGACGAAGCACCTTGTCGGTCCGCCACTCCTTGCTCAGCTCGATTGCCGCTCGTTCGAGGTTGCCGTGATATTGTTCGAGTTTTCCCTCAAAGCGCGTGAGCAGCGAAAAAGCATCACCAGTCGCGCCCGCAAATCCCGCCAGAATCTTGTCGTTATAGAGCCGCCGTACCTTTCTGGCATTAACCTTCATGACGGTTTCGCCCACCGTCACCTGGCCATCGCCGGCGAGGGCGACACGGCCATCACGGCGCACCAGCAGGACGGTTGTGCTACGCACTTGCGGCGATCTTTGCTTGCTCATTAACGAAACAGCACTATAGGAACTGGCGTTGAGGTTAGTCAAGCGGCGGCTGGAAACGATTGAGATCAGATCGCAAATTGGGAACGAGTGGCGCGTTTGCGCTATCATAGCGCATCAAGCATTAGGATCAACATGTTAAGAGCGAGTATGACTGCTGAAGAGCGACCTGTCATTGGCATTACGACACGAATTGAGTTGGAAACCGATCGTTTCTACCTTTCGCGGCATTACAGCGAAGCAGTAGAAGCAGGGGGCGGCGTGCCGTTGCTGATTCCTCTGATACCGGAACGCGATTACCTCGCGCATTTGATCAGCCGCGTCGATGGCATCCTGCTGCCGGGAAGCGACTCGGACGTTGACCCGGTGCGCTATCAACGCGAGGCGCATCCTCAACTCGGTAGTGTTCATCCACTCAAGGACGAAACAGATCTGTTGGCGCTTGAAGAAATCGAAGAGCGGCGGATCCCGCTGTTCGCGATTTGTTTCGGGGTCCAGGTGCTAAACGTCGCCCGCGGCGGCACCTTGGTCCAGGATATTCGCAGTCAGTTACCCAACGCACTGAAACATGATCAGGGGATTCCGCGCGATCGTCATTCGCATCGAGTGAAACTCCTGGAGGGGAGCCTTGTGGCTGAGCTCGCCGGGGTCAAAGAAACCCCGGTTAACAGCCATCATCACCAGGCGATCGAAACCCTGGGAAGGGATTTGGTGGCGACGGCCTGGGCAACTGATGGTCTCGTCGAGGCGGTCGAAGACCCGCGCGGCGATCGGTTCGTCCTCGGCGTGCAGTGGCATCCCGAGCTCGGATGGCAAAGAGACGAATTCTCGCGCGCAATGTTCAGCCGGTTTGTGACAGAGGCCCGACGATTTTCGCAGTTGCGTGTGCTCGAGACTGCCGGAGCGCCCGGCTAAGGAAACGGAAGGCGCGAATTCAATTTGGAAGTGCAATCATCGTTGAGCAGAATAGCGCACGTCAGAGACTCTCCCAAAGGGAGAGGAAGATAACATAGGGTACCGTTAAGCAAACAGCAGTTGCACTTCAAACCTGAATCCGCGAGGCGAAAGAAATTAACAAATCAAGCAGCAGATTCCCGCGCGTTCTCACTGCCAATTGTGGCGGCCACTGTCCACGTCTGGAGGATGTGGCTGCTTAATGCCTGATCAGTTTCCCGGAATGAAAGACAAAGTCGCCGTGGTAACCGGCGGCTCGCGTGGCATTGGGCGGGCGGCGATTGAATGCTTTGCGAAGCTGGGTTCGCACGTTGTCGTCAATTACCTGAGCGATGAAAGTGCCGCTGCGGAAACGGTGCGAGCCGCGGAAGCATCCGGAGTGAACGCAATCGCCGTCAAGGCTGATATTTCTGTCCTCGACCAGGCCACGCTTCTTATTGAGGAAACAATAGATCGCTTCGGAAGAATTGATTTTCTCGTGTGCAACGCTGGTATCTGGGAAGGCAGTCCGATTGATGAAATGAGCGAACAGGCTTGGGATCGGATGATCGATCTGAATTTGAAGGGGACCTGGACGGTTTGTCATGCGGCCGTGCCGCACATGAAAAAGCAAAGCTTTGGACGGATCGTAATTGTCAGCTCAACCGCCGGGCAGCGCGGCGAAGCGAACGTTTCGAATTACGCCGCTTCGAAGGGCGGGCAAATATCATTCACGAAGTCGCTCGCCGCCGAGCTCGGGCCGTTCGACATCAATGTTAATTCGGTGGCTCCCGGATGGGTTGATACTGATATGTGCGCGGACGTGTTCAGCGATCCACGCTTCAAAAAATCGATCGAAGATTCGATTCCGCTCGGCCGGGTTGCATCCGCACACGACATCGGCTGGCCGATAGTTTTTCTTTGCACCGAATGGGCGCGCCATATCAACGGGGAGATTCTCAACGTTAATGGCGGCTCAGTTCTTTGCGGATAAATGTTGACAGGAAGAGAATGACGCATAACAAGCAGCAACCAATCACCCTCGGAATCGAGAAACTGTTAAAGGAAAGCCGTAAACTGCTGGGCAGCGCGCGGGTCGGGCTGGTTTGCAACCAGGCTTCGGTAGATCACGACTTTCATCATGTGGCTGATCTCTTTCATGAACATCCCGACATCAATCTAACGACGCTGTTCGGACCACAACATGGCATTCGGGGCGACGTTCAGGACAACATGATCGAGACGTCACACGGCCGGGACGCGAAAACCGGTTTACCGATCTATTCGCTTTACAGCGAAACGCGCGAGCCGACTGAAGAAATGCTGCATGACGTCGATGTGATTGTCTTTGACCTGCAAGGCGTGGGTTGCCGGATTTACACCTTTGTGTACACACTCGCAAATTGCATGCGGGCGGCGAAGAAGTACGGCAAGAAAGTGATTGCCTGCGATCGGCCGAATCCCATCGGGGGCTTCAAGGTCGAAGGGAATGTTTTGGATCCGGCATTCGCATCTTTTGTCGGCCAGTTTCCTGTTCCGACCCGCACCGGCATGACCGACGTCGAACTCGGCCGAATGTTCAATGATCAATTCGGAATCGGCTGCGATCTCGATTGCCTAACAATGGATGGCTGGTCGCGTGAGCTCTGGTACGACGAGACGGACGGCCCATGGGTATTGCCTTCGCCGTTTACTTTCGTTCCTGCGTTTTCCTGCCGACATTTCAGAAGCACGCCGGCAAAGCCTGCGGGGGAGTTCAGATACACGTTACCGATCGCCAGGCGTTCAAGCCGGTTATCACCGGAGTAGCGATCGTGAAAATGGCGCACGACTTGTATAGTGAGCAATTTCGTTGGAAGGATCCGCCATACGAATATGAGTACGATCGGAACCCCTTTGACATCATCTCAGGCGGATCGGCGTTACGGGAAGCAATTGAGCGAGGTGATGAACTGGGTAGTATCGAAGCTTCCTGGCAGGCGCCTTTGCAGGAATTCAACCGGGTGCGACAGGAATTCCTGCTCTACTGAGCTTTACTGCCGGACGGGTTCACGCGAGAATCAAGTTGCGTCTTAAGTGTAATTATTCAACTGTGAGCCGCCGACAGCTGATATTTTTGACCAGCGTATTATTGGAAGGAGACGATTTTGGCTTCAAAAGAATATAGTTCCGCGCGGACGGCTGAAACGCCGGCCGGCGCCTGGCTGATTGGCGTCGCCGCATGGGCCGTCCCGGGGCTGGGGCATTTATTGCAAAGACGATGGGTGCGGGGCGCTCTGTTGGGCGGAGCGGTATGGGTGATGTTCGTGCTTGGAATCTCGCTGGGCGGCCATCTGTTTGGAGTGAGCAGCAAGGATCAGGGCTTGGCAGGAATACTTCAGATACTTCCCATGATTGCCAATGCAGGTTCCGGATTGCTTTACGTATTCTGCTGGCTGACGAATACGGGTTTTGTAGAAAAAGCACAGTTGGTTACTTCTGAATACGGAGATAAGTTTTTGTTGGTGGCCGGTCTTCTGAACTATCTGGCGATGCTGGACGCGTTTGACATCGCGGCGGGGAGGAAGAGGTGAGGCATCTTCTCTGGATGGCAGTATTCGCCGGCCTGACCGGGGTGGTTTTCGGCGCGGTGGCTAAAGGCACAAATCGGGATCGTTTGGTCTATGGATTGAAAGTTTTCGGCGAGTTTATGTTGATTGGTCTCGCGCTTGGCTGGATTCTTTACTTCCTACCGTGGAAATAACATTTCGGAAACGCGTAGTGCGGGAGTTCGATGGCCTTAGTGCAAACGGAAGCAATTGTCCTTCGCACGTATAATCTTGCCGAAGCTGATCGAATTGTGCTTTGCCTCACACGCAGTGCCGGGCTCGTGCGCGGAGTTGCCCGCGGAGCGCGCCGGCTGAAAAGTCGGTTCGGTGGCGCGCTTGAGCCCTTCACAGTGATCGCTCTGACGTTCCACGAAAAAGAGAATCGCGAACTTGTTTCGCTCTCCCAAACTGAAATTCTCAAATCGTATTTTGACCTCGCCTCCGACCCTTCCGTCGCCGGCGCGCTGGCCTACATGAGCGAGCTCCTCGTTGAGTTTGCTGCGCCACACGAAGCAGATGAAAAGCTTTTCCGGATGGTGTCAGCGTGCCTGAGCGCGGTCGGTGATAATCCGGACGATGTGCAGCCGGTGCTGCGATATTTCGAGATGTGGTTGTTACGTCTTTCGGGGTTTTTGCCGGATTATCGATCATGCTCTGAGTGCCGGGCAACTTTGGACGATGCTGGAATCTATGTCAATGCCGAATCAAGGCCGCGCTGCCACCAGTGCAGCCGCGGCGCCGGGACCCTCGTAATCAACGAGACGCGTGAATCAATGTTTGCCACGCAAAAACTTTCCCCGATTGAAAAACTTTCCCCGATTGAATTCGCGAGGGCTTCGCGAAGTCTGACCGCGGCGGCTCGAGAGCAATTCGCCGACCTGACGCATCGGCTGCTGTTAGGCGTCCTCGAAAAGCGGCCGCGCACTTCCGGTTCGTGGTTTCCGTTCGAGGTAAATACAGGGGCGAGCCAGCCAGGCTAGCGTTTTGATTATGCGCCAGCGCAGGCTCATTGAACGATATATATTCGCAGCAATCCTGCCGTACGCGTTCTTGTCGCTGGTGCTGCTGACTTCCATTCTGTTCCTGCAACAAGCCGGCCGCTATACCGAACTAATTTTTCGCACCGCGGTTCCACCCGGCCTCATCTATAACCTGAGCCTTGCGCTACTGCCCGCCGTTCTGATCTTCACCTTACCGTTATCGATTCTCGCGGGAACGATCATCGGTTTTGGCAGAATCGGCGGCGACAGCGAAGTCATCGCCATGCGCGCCGCCGGGACCGGCACCTGGAAGATGATGTGGCCGGCCCTGTTCCTGGGCTTGATTGCCTCTGCAGGCGCCACGTATCTCAACCTAAAAGAGGCGCCCAACGCGCAACAGCTCCTGCTCAAAGTTGGAATCCAGGCAGCTCTCTATAAGCTCGACTCTCCCGTGGAACCGCGTTCATTCAACACAGATTTGCCGGGTTCTGTGATTTATGTTCGGGATGGAGATCGGACGCAGGGAAAGTGGGGACGCGTTTTTATCTTTTCGCAGGAACGGGATAAGTCAACCCGCCTCGTCACCGCGCAGTCCGGCCGCCTGGATTCATCGGCCGACAAATCAGAACTGGTGCTCGAAAATGCGATGATGACGACGCTCCCGGCCGATGCCGCAGCGCAGAATGGCTCTTATGTCGTTGAGCGCCTTTCACAGATTCGCATTCTCTTTAATACGGGTCGTGGTGACTTGATTGCGCGTTTACAAAGACCGAGAGTAAGCCCTGATGAAATGAGTTGGGCTGAATTGAGGACGTTTTTGTTGAAGAGTTCAGGACGCGATCGGCGCGACGCGGAAACCGTTCTTCACAAGCGGTTGACCTTCTCACTTTCACCGCTGGTCTTCGCGCTGTTCGGGTCGGCGTTGGCGCTGCGGGTGCGCCGCGGAAGCCGCGGCTTCGGTGTATTGCTATCACTGGGGGTGGTGATTCTTTACTACATGATTGCGCTGGCAGGCGATCAAATGATCAAGGCCGGCACCCTGAGCCCAATCGTGGGGATCTGGGTAGCGACTGTCCTTGTCTTGCTGGCGAGCGCGGTACTTCTTCTTTCGCCGCGTTTCCACCTGGAAACATGGTTCAAAAGAAGATCAAGAGAAGCGGTGAATGCGAATCTCGCAACTGAAACTGCCGAAGTTTCCGGTCATTCACGTTTCCGGCGTTTCCTTCTGGGTTTTACGCTACTCGATAAAGACATTCTTCGGGGCATGACCATCAGTTTTGTTCTCGGATTCATAGGCCTGGTAGCGATTTTCAACATTTTCACTTTGTTTGAAATGTGGCGCTTCATTTCCTGGAGTCGCGCCGGAATGACCCTGGTGGCAAAGTACCTGTTCTACTTGCTGCCGCTGGTGAGCGTGGAAATCGCGCCCGGAAGCGTCCTGGTGGCGGCATTGATTACCTATGCCCTTACCGCTCGTCGTAGCGAGGCCATCGCCTGGTGGGCCAGCGGTCAGAGCGTCTATCGTCTGATGGCCCCTGGCTTGGCGTTCGCGATGGCGATTGCCGGAGCGCTGTGGCTGGTTCAGGAGCGCGCGATGCCCGGAGCAAATGTGCAGCAGGACAATCTGCGCGCGCGGATTCGCGGCGCGATCACCTCAATTACGGCGAACTCAGGCCGGCGCTGGTTGGTCAGCACTAACGGGGCACAGATTTACTCGTATGAGTTTGACGAGCGTGAACAGAAGCTGTTGAATCCTGCGATTTTTGATTTTGACGAGGCGGCAACTAACCTGGTACGGGTGACCACGGGCGAGGAAGGGAAGTGGGTCAATCCAAATCACCTTCAGATTAACGACGCCCGGGTGATCAATGTAAGCGGTGAACGGATTACCCGCGAGGTTGTCAGCCAGATAGACATTAACGGCGCTGACCCGCCGAGTGTTTTCAAACCAACCGTTGCGCGTCCTTCACAGTTAAGCTCTGAGAGCTTGCGTGCTTATGTCAAGAACCTGAAGAAGCGGGGCGCGGACACAGCGTCGCTCGCCGTAGGCCTGCAGCGAAAATATGCTGATCCGTTTGGGGTAATTGTGATGGCGCTGCTTGGAATGCCTTTGGCAGTGTCATTCGGCCGCAAGAGTGCGGTTGTGGCCCTGTGTTCGGCGGTCGGAGTAAGTCTGGCGTTCTGGCTTGTTACGGGTGGATTCGAGCAGTTAGGTGATCACGGATTGCTGCCGCCGGCAGTTGCCGCCTGGGCGCCGATCGCCATCTTTGCCGGCAGCGGATTTTATTTTATTTCGCGCGTGCGAACGTGAGGTTGTGTATTTCCCAGTATACCCTGCAATAGAGCCCACCCGTCGATACCGGTGATTATAGTATTGAGCATAACCAGTCAAGAGCCAATGCATGATTCTGCCCACCGCATCTGCCTGTCGCTCAATCAGCAGATGCACATGATTGGACATTAAACAGTACGCGTATAGAAAGAACGGCACCTTAGTCTTCTGCGCTGCGAGCAGGGCGAGAAACTTCTCGTAGTCATTAGCCACACTAAATATCTGTCGACGATTATTTCCGCGCGTGATTACGTGGTACAGACCACCTTCGACTTCAGCACGTGCTTTCCTGGCCATGAGCGCGGATGCTAGGCCGCCATGCGTCTGTCGTCAAACCGTTTTTCCAGAACAACGCTATCGTCACTACCTAAACTGTCAACCCAACGGATTTACTAATGCTGGTAATGCTTGTAGCAACATCAAATCGAAATCGAAAATTGCAGAATCGAAGGCTTGACCCCAATTGTACGGTTTCCGGAGATTCGCCGCGTGTGGAAAAAGTTTCAGCAACTGCTAAGCCTGCCAGAGAAGGACCAGCGCGCCGTCATCGGCTTGGTTAACTCTCTCGTCGCTGCCCGTACCAACGGCGATGCGCAACGAACAGTTCAGGGACGATGAAAAGATTCGCTGGTCACTCTACCAGCCAATGACCGTGCTGGCTTATCTGGGGCGCTTGGAGAGGGGAATACCCCGTGCTCTGGAGTCAATCGCCGCAGAGTTGATATCCACGAAGTAATCTGCCAAGGTCTTAACCGTCTTCATGTCATCGAACGCTGAAGTATCAGCATATTCAACTTTGGCAACTACCAAAACTACTATTACTCTCAATGGGCCAGCCAGTTTCAATCTTTGCCTTAGCTCCGGGGTCAGATCAACAATCCGTGACGATTCCCCCACCAATAGCTTCTTCCCAGGCATTAAGGGCGCGTCGAAAGAGTGGCCATTGGACAGCGGCCCACCCCCAGTCCCATCCGCGTTTAGAGCCCACACAGAGACGAATTTGATCGGCTTTGTGCCTCGGTTTCGGATCTCATATTGAAATGCGGCACGACGACTTCCATCAACCGGGTTCAGTAGCTTGCTTTCTGCGATCTCAATCGGACAATCGGGCTGAGAGGCAGTCACAAGAAGCACGTTTTCCGACGGAACGATCACGTAACGAGGTCTCTGGGAATTATTCTCATCTTGCGCAGTCGCACCCCTCACGCACAAGATTATGAAAACGAATACTGCGATCCTATTCTGCATTTTTATAAACCTCCTTGGACTTAACCTCGGCGCAAGGTCGGAGTAAAAGAACTCTAAGTGGCTAAACTATCACCGCCAAACTGGTTTCACTTTCACCGCGGTCGACACGGCGTCTTTGGCCTTTCATTATTACCGACCAGCTTCAGTGACGCCTGACCACTAAACAGTTCACCGCTCCCATATGCGCCAGCTACTGTAACCAAGATGCTGTTTCTCGTCGCCTCGGCGTCTCTGACTTTCAAACTGATGTCAACGTGACCGTGTCTATTGCCGTCATCGGCGAAAGCATAGCTGCTGCCGAACGGAGCTTCCTTTACAGTGGGAAACCTATACCGGTTGTCGTTACCCAAGACGACGCGGCTCCCGAAATCGGCTGGACCTCTTGCGAAGGTCTTTGTGTACTCGGGCAATAGAAAATTAACCCTGACTGTAAAAACATCTCCGGATAAGGAAGCTGGTCCGCTGGAAGACTCAACATTCAGGGTCGCCCTATCAGAACCGAAACCCGTTGGTTCAAATTTCGCGTCACAGAGAACCTGAGGATCTTTGTCGTGAGATAGCAGTTGAGCGGTAAGGAACGTTACGGGGTTCTGCGGAATCATGGTCTCGGCGTAGCCAGTGACGTAGTATTCCCAGTCACCGGTGACTTCCCCCGAGTCACCGTTGTCAGCAACCGCACTGGCATTCACGCGGAATGCACCATAAATAGGAGTCCCCCCTCCAGCAGCCGCTGGCGAAGCCTCGTGAGAGAGGCGCATCGGATTGCCCATCGCGTCATGAACAATGCCGGGCGCATTGTAGCCGCCTCCCCAGTATCCGAGCATGCCGTTATTTGGATTCCTGGTCAGTGGAGTCAAAACAGGGTTACCGTTCTTATCGGGCGCCAGGTGCGGACCACAATCATTATTCGGACACTGCTCTGCCGCGCCCATGCCGATCAGACTTCCCACATGCCCGCAGTCCGTCTCGAAGCCATCGAGGTAGCAACTCGTACAGTTGGGGTCAGCGTTGCTGCAAGTTGAACCTGGTCCAAAGTTGCCTCCCAGCCAATCAGGCGCCGGACCTTCTGATCCGCCGCCACCACTTTCCAGAGCTGGATCACTGAATCCCACATCTATGCCGTCGGCATTGTATTCTGACTTGGGCGCATACAATCCATCCGGCGTTGAGGTCCCGCGACTCCCGGTAACCGGCTCTCCGTGTGAGAAGGTCAAGTACGCGCCAGTCGCCGCAGCCACGTGGCGGCCCGCCGCATAAACATGGCCGACGGTCTTCTGTCCATTGGCAGTCAATTCTGCCACTGCCAGTCCGCCTAGAACTGTCGATTCCAAGTAATAGGTTGCCGTAGTAATCATGACACCTAGGAAGTTTGGCCGCGTAAGGCTTGTCCATACCAATTTCCCATCGCCGTCAAATTTGTTGCTGCGCGTAATGCTCTCACTTGTCTCGGTAATTATCTGGTTCGTTACATCCCGCGTAAACGAAAGCGCATCAGCGCCGGTAACTTGTCCCGCCGCATCATAAAGCCAGTCTGCTCGACGATTGTTGGTGAACGTGCTGGCGGTGTTATCCGCGTAACTCCAAAGCCGGTCTGTTTGCTGCGCAGTTTGATTGAAAGGGCTGTACTGGTAACTTTGGCGATAAGGACCTGTGGGTGCGCCGCTGCTTGTGTGATTGACGAAGTCGCGAGCCTCGGAACCCGAGTAAGCCTCATTCACTCTCATTGCATGATCGAACGAATAAGCGCGGTCGAATCTCTCGTCCAAAGCGTCATGGCTGAACTGCAATTGGCCGTCGGTGTAGTACTGATGAGTGTGAGACATTGCCAATTGATTATTCTGCCAGCGCACATCAAAACCAGTCATTTGCAAACGCGAGTTGTAAGAAGCGTTTTCCGTTATGCCATTGCCAAATGTTTCTGATTTAAGTGTGCCCCAAGCTCTATACTGCATGTTGGAGAGCAACTGCGAACCATTACCATAGCCGGTGCCCGTGATGCCGTTCAATCTACCGGTCGCATCGAAACCGTAAGTGACTGTAGCTCCCCAGGGATCAACAACTGTCTTCAACTCACCCGCTAAATTGTAATTATAGCTGAGCGTATAACTGCCGACGCCATTGTAAGTGCGCGTTTCAGAAGTCATCCTTGAGAGTTCGTTGTAAGAATAGGTTGCGCTTCCTAAACCATCAGTCATCGAAGTTCTATTTCCCACGGCATCGTAACCAAACGAAACATTTGGTGTCGCTGTGATGCCTGAGGGCGCGGAATAGTTGATCGCGCTGACGAGATGACGATTGTTGTAAGTGTAAGTTGCGCTGGCGCCGCGGGCGTCGGTGACTGAATTAACGGTGTCATCGGCGTTGTAATTGTAAACCGTTGCAGTGCCGGCGTTCTGTTCGGGCGCATGTCTCGTTGACAAGCGGCCGTAACCGTCGTAGCTCGCGGTGGTGTCCTGATAAGTAGTGTTTTGATCGCTGCCCGCATACTGTCGCAACAGCGTAACCTGATCGCGGGCGTTGTAAGTGTTGGCAGCTGTCGAATAGATGCTGCCGTCCCAATTGAGGACTTCGGTCTTCGCGGTACGACCGAGCGGATCGCTGTAGATTTTTTGCGTGCGGTGCTTCAACTCGCCGTTAACCAAAGTGCCTTCGTCAGTCAGCGTCGTGACTTCGCTGCCGGCACAGCCGCAAGCCGAGTAACTGGCGCTCTTCTGCGTACCGTCCGTGTTGGTAGTCAGCAATGGCCGGCCTTTCCAATCGTAACTCTGATAGGTGTAGTACCAGCCGCCGCCGCCATCGTGAACTCCGGGTGTCCAGGCTTCCAGTTCTACCACCCGGCTGTAGACATGATCGGCAGAATCATGCACTACAACTCGGATCTTGCTCGTCGGGACGCTCGCGAAAGTAAATTGCCGCCAGACTTTGTTGTTGCCGGTGACGTTGCCATTCGGAACCGTGACCCAGGTCAATCCATTCCAGTACTGCACATCGAACGCCGTGATGCCGTAGAGACTCATCGTTTGCCCGAGTGTCGGCTCAACCGGATTCTGATAGTCATCCTGCTGCGTGACCACGTCGATCTCACTAATCGTCTTGCTGCCATTGAAGTCCACCTCGATTGAGTCATCAGAAAAACTGTAGATGGTATTGTCCAGCCAAATCGCTCCATTCAATGCCCTCCGTGCGCCGTCGTTAACATAACTCGGATAATAGTTATAAGGCGCTCCCAGATATGACGAGGCGCTAGCCACGCCGCCGTTGGCAGCCAATGCGACGTTCGTTGCCGGCGCGCCATCGTCTCCGCTGGGCATCCAGTTGGCGGCAATTTCCGTCGGATTTGATTGCATCACCACACGTCCCATTTGGTCGTAGACCATAACCTGGCCGCTATAGCCGCCCACGCTGCCCGGATGGAGCGAGGCAGCCGCGATTACGCGACCCAGCCCGTCGAAGTGCTGATTGGCATAACCCTCGTCAGCGACGCTGTTGACGCTCCACCAGCTTTCTACATAAGTTGGCGCATAGTAGAAGCGTTTGTAAGCGCCGTTATTGGCGGTGGTAGTCTGCAGGATGCGTTGGGCGC
>WNGF01001162.1_pt1 | contig 38709 bp, 40 predicted proteins | sample 5400641 | NCBI WGS metagenome assembly WNGF01 (sample SAMN13153371, study PRJNA577476) | soil metagenome | isolation source: 80 cm soil or saprolite under grassland replicate 2 | place: USA:California | collected 2016-06-15 | reverse complement strand
CGTACTTCATGCGCCTGTTGTTGTGAATGTCGCTGAACAGGAGATAGCGGCCTTCCTTCCACCACAGCGGGCCTTCGGCGGGCCCGAGCGGCCCGCCGAATCCCTCGGCCAGATGCCGGATCGGCTGCGAGGCGTCGAGCATCTTCTCCAGCTCCGGAGCGAGTGCCTCGATCTGCGTACCCATCTCAGTGGGACGCGGCGGCCGGCGCCTCGGCGAAGATCTGACCGATCGCGTCGCGGATCTTGTGGATCTCCCGGAGGGCGGGCAGGAAGTCCACGGCCCCCGGCTCCTTGCGGTCGTAGAGCTTCTTGCCGTCCACGTACACCTCGAACCGGCCCTTCTCGGCCGGGGTCAGCGTGATCGCGGTCTCACGATAGTTCACGGAGCCCAGCTCGGCCGCCACACTGACGGCTACGGGGAAGTACCCTCAGTGGACGCAGTAGACGATCTCGACGTTGACTCGTGCGTCGGCCATGTGCTCTATCCTCCTCGTTGTCGCCCTCAGTGCGCGAGCGGATCCGGTCGCAGCTGGAAGTGCACGGCGATCGGCTTCTTGCCCTTGCCGCCTTCCATCAGCCACGGCGCCCGGTCGCCGCTGGCCGTCCAGAGTCCGCGGCCCTTCCAGCCCGCCTTCGGATCGTCGATCCGCCCGTCGAAGCCCTTGGCGTAGAAGCCGAGCGGGTAGGGGACGCGCAGGAGGATCATCTTGCCGTCCTTCAGCGCGACGAGGCCGTCGTTCAGGTTGGCCGTCGACATCGGCACGTCCTCGCCGAGGCCGAGCGTGTTGTGCTGGTCGACCCAGCTGTAGTAGCTCGACTCCGCGCTGTTCTCGCCGATGCCCTGGAAGCCCGGGCCCGGATACTGATAGAACGCCCAGCCCTCGGGGCAGTGATCGCCGGTGGCTTTCGGCCCGTTGAGCGGGCCCTTGCATTTGCGGCGGTCGAAGCTGCCGATGTGTCCGCTGCCCATCGACGCCCACACCACGCCCTGCTTGTCGATGTCGGCGCCGCGGATGCCGAAGTAGGGCTTCGGCACGAAGTAGATCTCGGTGAGCGCGGTGGCCGGCGGGTTCGGGCCTGGGGCGATCCGGGCGATCGCGGCGCGACCGCCGAACACGGCGATGGAGCCCCAGATCGAGCCGTCGACGGGGCTCGGCATCACGGCGTAGAAGCCGCCCGCGACGCGCTTGTCCTTGGTCGGATCGACGGGCTGGTCGGGCTCGACGTACTCGTCGCGCTTGCCGTTGCCGTTGGTGTCGAGCACGAACGCGGTCCACCCCTGCGACTTCGCCGCGTCGCCGGTCTCGTCGAACAGCTTCGTGTTGACCCAGCCGACGACCGGGCCGCCGCCACTCGTCCACACCGTCTCGTTGGCGTCGTAGGCGAACTGCAGATGGTGGGTCTGGAAGCACGTGTCGACGAACGTGTACTTCATCGTCTTCGGATCGAGGAACGTGAGCGCGCGGTTCGTGCGCTCCAGCGGGAAGAGCTTGGCCGACGGATGGTCCGAGCCCTTCTTGCAGAAGTCGGGGTTGTTGGGGCCGCGCACCGTCGCCGCAAACCACACCCGACCCTTCCGGTCGAACATGCCGTTGTGGTTGTTGGCCTTGGTGTCCCAGATCTTCTCCTCACCCCAGTAGGGCGACGGCGCCACCGGCTTGTCGGCGGCGGCGTGTCCCGGGCCGAGCGCCTCGGGCGTCTCGGGGTCGCGCACGGGCAGCGTGAACGTCGTGACCGTGTGCGTCTTCGGGTCGAGGATCGGCATCACGTCGGTCGCGTACTCGGGCGAGCCGTAGAGCTTGCCGTAGGCGTTGACGGTCGGATAGCGCCGATCCGAGGCGATGAGGTCGTGGAGATACTTCTTCGGATCGCCCCACTCCCACGTCGTGACCACGATGTTGCGCTCCACGCCCTGGGGACGCGTGGGCTTGGCGTGAGGCAGCTCGCCCTTGGCGACGCGGTCGGTCCAGTCGGCGAAGTACTTGAACGGCGCGCTGCCGAGGACCTGGGCGAGGGGAGTGATCATCAGCTGACCGGCCTGGCCGGATTGCACGCGGCGGACCCACGCCGCCTCCGACGAGCTGAACTCGCCGAGCGACTTCGGGATCGTCCGGGTGGCCTGCTGCCCGAGCTGATGGCAGCCGACGCAGGAGCGGTTCTTCACCACGGTGAGCCAGTCGCTCTGCGTGATCTTCTCGGGGATGTTGCTCTTGCCGCCGAACTGGCCCTCGTCCGGGATCTTCAGCATCGAGTACCAGTAGATCGCCGGGTAGTACTGCGCCGCCGCGGCCGCGCTCGGGGCGACGACGGCGCGCAGGTTCAGCATCTTGCCGGGCTCGCCGTCGACCTTGGGCGAATCGACGAGACCGTAGCCGCGGACCCAGACCTTGTACTTCGCTTTCGGCAGGTCGGGCACCACGTAGCGGCCCTGGTCGTCGGTGACCACGATCCTGGCGAACTTGGTGGGCAGGTCGGTCGTCTCCGCGATGACCCACACGCCAGCCTCGGGCCCGCTCGGACCCGTGACCACGCCGCCGATGTCGTCGCCGTCGATCTGGACCGCGCCGCCGGGGCTTTGCTGGGCGCCGAGCTCGACGGCGGAGCCGGCCCAGACCATGGCGATCACGACGGCCGCGATGCCCAGGAACAGCGCTCTGTTCGTCCTCATGGCGTCACCCCTATCTCGGTCATTGAAGGGCTCGGCTCGGCCGGCGGCGGCCGGCCTCACCTCACACGGCCACGCTCATTGAAGGGCTCGGCGACAGGATCATACCGCGGCGCGGGCCGCGGCCAGGGTCGAAGCGCGCTCGTCGAGGGCGGGCGTCCCGAGTCGCGCGGACCAGGCCGCGAAGTCGGTGCGCGGGCCTCGCCAGCGCAGCGTGTCCACGTCGGCGCCGATCGGCGCGTCCGCGCGCAGCGTGGCCAGCTCCCGGAACAGCAGCGCCTGCTCGTGTTGCTCCGCCAGCGTCGTGGCCAGCCGCATCGCGCCGCGCACGGCCACGTCCCACTCCATGGCCAGCTTCGGGATCCGCTCGAGACGGTGATAGCGCGCGAGCACCGTCGCCGCCGATCGGGTGCCCCAGCCCGGCAGCCCGGGGTACCCGTCCGCGCTGTCCCCCACGAGCGCGAGCCAATCGGGGATCGATGCGGGCGGCACACCGAATTTCTGCATCACGCCGGACTCGTCGCGCAGCTCGCACGTGCGCCGATCGAGCTGGACGATCCGATCACCCCGCACGCACTGCGCCAGATCCTTGTCCGGCGTGCACACGATGACCTGGTCGACGCGCGCATCGGCGGCGGCCAGGACGGCCGCCGCCGCCAGCGCGTCGTCGGCCTCGAGCTCGACCATGGGCCAGACGACCACGCCGAGCGCGCTCAGCGCTTCTTCCAGCGGCTGGAACTGCGCGTAGAGCAGCGGGTCCATGCCGTCGCCCGTCTTGTAGCCCGGCCACAGCGCGTTGCGGAACGACTCGATGACGTGGTCGGTGGCGACTCCCAGATGCGTGGCGCCGCCTTCGAGCATTCCGAGAATCGAGCCGATCACGCCGCGGACCGCCCGCAGCTCCTCGGGAGCGCTGCGGTCGAAGGCCGCCGCCGGCGACAGGAAGTAGCGGAACAGCTCGAATGTCCCGTCGACCAGGTGGACTCGCACCTCAGCCACGCGTGACGTGAGCGGCCACGCACAGCCAGCGTCCCTGCCGGCACGCCCAGATGTCGGTATAGCGGCCCGCTCCCGCCTGCCCGTCGGGCTTCTTGTACGTGGTCCGGGCATGGATGATCGCGACCTCGCCGAGCATCCTGATGCGCACGTCCTCGGCCTCGAGGTTCGGGACCGCCCCCTGACGCGCGATCTGGGCCAGGAATCCGGCGCGGTCGACGAGCGAGCCATCGGGATTGGTGTTCAGGAACTCCTCGGCCAGGTTCTCGCCGAACCAGCGGACGTCCGACGTCCTCACCGACCGGATGTAGTTCCGGTTGAGCTCCTGCAGGGTGTCGAGATCGGTGGTCTCGGCGCGGGCCGGCTCGCGGGCGGCCGCGGCCAGGGCGCGCAGGCGCTCGCCGTCGACGCCCATGATGCGCGTCTCGGCGGCGACCGCACCCAGACGGCGGTAGAACGCGAGGGCGCCCGCGTTCGACGTGTGGACGCCCCATTCCAGCATCGCGCCGCCGGCACGCACCGTCTCGTCCGCGACAGCCGCCATGAGGGCGTAGCCCACCCCGCGCCCGCGCGCCGCCGCTGTCACGAAGATGTCGTGAAGCCACATGGCCCGGGCCGCGACGTCCGTGTTGTAGCCGAGGGCGAAGAAGGCGTAGCCCGCCACCGCGCCGTCAACCTCGGCGACCAGCGCGGTGAATGCGGCCTCGGGGCCGAAGGCGCTGGCACGCACACGCTCGGGCGTGAAGGGTCGGCCATGGACCCCGACGTGGTCGTTGAGATCGTTGGCCATCTCCGCCAGGATCGCGGCCTCGGCGGGGAGCGCGCGGCGCACCCGGAGGGGGCTCATGAGCTCGCGGCGCTCGGGAGCCGGCCGTGCGCCGTCTCGGACTGGGATGGCAGCAGCGAGAAGTGGCTGTGCACCGCCAGCCACTTCCCTCCGCGCCGCTCCAGCACGAAGGTGCCGCGGCCGGGGCGCGCGAAGGGACGGCCGTCCGGGCCCGTGACCTCGGTCAGCCAGCCTCCGGCGATCCACGCGCTGTCGCCCGAGACGTGAACACGCGTGTCGGGCTCGAAGCGGAAATTCCGGATGCGCGGCCAGACGTTCTCCCATTGCTCGCGAACGATGTTGTCGAGGCCGGTCACGGCGCGCGCCCAGGTGCCGAAGGCCATCGCGTCGCCGGCGAACATCGTCCGGCCGCCGGCGAAGTCGCGGGCGCGCACGGTCGCCTCGAATGTCTGCAGCCACTGCTCGGGGGTCGCGGCTGGGGCGGTCATGGCGGCATTATGAGGCGGCGCCGAAACCTGTCAATCCATGGCATGCTGCTGTCCATGCCCTCGTCGAGACGACCCCTGCGAGTGCTTCACACGGCCGACGTGCACCTCGACAGCGACGGCTACGGAAGCCCCGCGGAGCAAGCCGCGCACCGCGAGCGCGGTCGGCAGACCTTTCAGCGCATCGTCGACCGGGCCCTGACCGATCGGGTCGATCTGCTGCTGATCGCCGGCGACCTCTTCGATCACAACCGGGTGCCCGACGAGACGGTGGCCTTCGTTCGGGCCGAGCTCGATCGGCTTCGCCAGCCGGTCCTCATCCTGCCCGGGAACCACGACTGCCTGCGCCCGGACGGCATCTATGACCGCCACGACTTCAGGGCGAAGGGCCGCCATGTCCACGTGATCCGCCGGCGCGAGGGGGAGACCATCGAGTTTCCCGAGCTCGACGTGCTCGTGTGGGGACGGGCCATGGCGGAGCACGAGCCGACGTTCTCGCCCCTCGCCCATCTCCCCGGGCGCGCCGACCGGCGGTGGTGCCTCGCCATGGGACACGGCTTCTTCTTCGACGAGCGGCAACGGCCGGACCGCTCGTCACCGATCTTCGCAGACGAGATTCGCGACAGCGGCTGGGACTACCTCGCCCTCGGGCATCACCACGTCCAGACCGACGTCAGCCAGGGCAGCGTGGCCGCCCACTATGCCGGGGCGCCGGACAGCACCGTCCTGCGCATCGATCTCTCGCTGGACGCCGGGATCCGCGTGCAAGCGCGTGGCCTGTGACATCGGGCCACCGGTGATAAGCTACCGTCCATGACGTTCGACTACGGCAAGCACTTCGGCGAGATGAAGGTGCTGCACGATCTCATGACCACACCGGACGAGCGCCGGTGGCGCCTGTCCGCTCCCGAGCGCGAGCCGGAGCCGCACGCCGTCGTCCTCTATCTCGGCTGCAACGTGCTGCGGACCTCCCACATGGTCCGCACCGTCACCGCGCTCTTCGACCGGCTGGGTGTCGACTACGTGGCCGTGGGCGGGGTCACCTACTGCTGCGGCATCGTCCATCACCGGAACGGTGACACCACGGCCGGTGAGAGCATGAGCCATCACACGGTCGAGCTCTTCAAGCGCTTCCGGCCAGACGAGGTCGTCATGTGGTGCCCGTCCTGCATCCACTTCTACGACGACGTCCTCGAGCAGCGCTTGCCGTTCCGCGTACGCCACGTGACCGAGTTCCTCGTCGATCAGCTGCCGCGGCTCGACTTCACTCGTCGCGTCGACGCCCGGGTGGCGCTCCACCGCCACGCGGTCGGCGAGGCACGCCGGCGCGAGGGCGCGGCGTGTCGGCGCCTGCTGGAAGCGTTGCCGGGCGTCGAGTACGTCGACATCGAGCCGACACTCGACTTCGACCGCTCGTGCGGGCCCGGCGTGCCGCAGAAGCTCGGCCCCGAGCGCTGGGACGCGCTCGTGCGGGACGAGCTCGCGCGGGCGGCCGCGGGCGGCGCCACCACGATGGCGACGATCTACCACGGCTGCCAGCGCATGACGTGCCACTTCGAGGAAGAGCAGCCGCTCGCCATCGAGCACTACCTGTCCGTCTTCGCGCGCGGGCTCGGCATCGAGTTCGAGGACACGTACAAGAAGTACCGGCTCTGGAAGGACCCGGAGCGCGTGCTGGCCGAGATGACTCCGTGCCAGCAGGCGAGCGGGGTCGATCCCGCCCGCGCCCGCGAAGTGGTCGCGCGCATCTTCCCGGCCTGAACGGGGCCACGACGACGGGCCGTCCGCCGGCCGCGCCCGCGATTGCCGTCATCGATCTCGCGCCGTACCGGGCCGGCGACCCCGCCGGCACGAAGCGAATCGTCGAGGCCGTCGGTGAGGCGTGCGAGCGGATCGGCTTTCTCGTGATCACGGGCCACGGCGTCCCCGACGCGCTCGTGCGCCGCGTCTTCGACGTGTCGCTGGAATTCTTCGACCTGCCGCTCGCCGAGAAGCTCGCCACGCGCTCCGACGATCCGGGAATCCCCCGCGGCTACAGCGCGCTCGCCAGCAAGAGCCTCGGGCGCACGTACGGGCTCGACACGCCGTCCGATCTGCGCGAGCAGTTCTTCGTCGGCCCGCTCGCGGACTGGGCCGCGCACTTCCGGCGTTTCCCGGGCGCGGCCAAGGTCTACGCGCCCAACGTCTGGCCGGCGCGGCCCGCGGGGTTCCGCGAGGTCTTCACCGAGTTCTACCGGGCCCAGGAGCGTCTCGCCCGCGAGCTCATGCGGATCTTCGCCCTGGCGCTCGCACTACCCGAGGCCTGGTTCGATGGCGCGATCGACCGCCACTTCAGCACCTGCCCGAGCAATCTCTACCCGGAGCCGGCCGGCGAGCCGCTGCCGGGTCAGCTCCGCGCCGGTCCGCACACGGATTTCGGGAGCCTCACCATCCTCGCGGTCAACGACGCTCCCGGCGGGCTTCAAGTCGAGTTGCCCGGCGGCGCGTGGCTGGACGTGAGCCCGGCCCCTGGCCAGTTCGTCGTCAACCTCGGCGACATGATGGGGCGCTGGACCAACGATCGATGGCAGTCCACTGTCCATCGCGTCGTCAACCCGCCGCGCGAGCAGACGACGAGTAGCCGGCGGCAAACCGTGGGGTTCTTCCTCCACCCCAACTACGACGCTCGCGTTACGTGCTTGCCGACCTGCACCGACGCGGAGCACCCGCCGCGCTACGCGCCGATCCTCGCTGGCGAGCACATGCTGGCCAAGCTCGAGCGCCGCGAGACGCGCACCTGATCATGGACTACCTGGATCGGCTCGCCGCGTGGGCCGTCACCACGCCGATCGACGCGCTGCCGACGGCGGTGCGCGAGCGCGCCTGTCTGGTGATCGCGGATAGCCTCGGCGTGACCGCTCACGGGATGCAGACGCCGGAGATGCGGGAATTCGTCGCGCGGCACCTTGCGGACGGCCGTCCCGGTCGGGCGTCGGTGATCGGCGGCGGCCGGCGGACCGAGCCCGCGAGCGCGGCGCTCCTCAACGGCACGGCCGGCACCTGGATCGACATGAACGAGGGCAACCTCTACGCGAACGGCCATCCCGGCATCCAGGTCGTCCCGCTCGCGTGGGCCCTCGCCGAGCAGGACGCGAGACCGGGACGCGACCTGCTCGCCGCCTTCGTCGTCGGCTACGAGGTGAGCGCGCGGATCAAGCGAGCGTCCGCCACGCGCCTGGCCGTGCATCCGCACGGGACGTTCGGCACCATCGGCGCGGCGGTGGCGCTGGCCCGTCTGCTCGGCTACGACACCGCCGCCGCGCGCGAGATCATCAACGTGAGCGCCACCCTCGGCGTGGCCGCCAGCCGCCGCGCGCTCACCACCGGCGCCACGGTGCGCAACGTCTACACCGGCCTCAGCGGCTCGATGGGATGGCTGGCGCACACGCTGGTGCAGAGCGGATTCACCGGAGAGCCCGACGGGGTCGGGTCGGTGTACGGCGCGATCTACGCCGATCGTCTCGACCGCGAGGCGGTGGTGAAGGGACTCGGCGAGGAGTTCCTGCTGCCGCGGGGGTTCATCAAGGTCCACGCCTGCGGGCGCTACATCCACGGCGCGCTCGACTGCGTCGAGACCCTGATGGCGCGGCGCCCGCTCGCCGCAGACTCCATCCAGGCCATCCGTGTCCGGACCTACGCGATGGCCGCGAGCCTCGGCCACACCGACGTCCGCTCGGAGTTCGGCGCCCGCTTCTCGCTGCCCTTCGCCGTCGCGTCGCTCATCTGTCACGGGCACTCGGGGCTGGACAACTACGACGCGGCCGCCGTGGCCGACCCGAAGATCCAGGCGCTGGCGCGTCGCGTGGGGGTCGTGGAGGACGCCGACTTCACCCGCGCCTTCCCCGCGCGACAGCCCACCGAGGTGACCGTGACGCTCGCCGACGGCACGGAGATCTCGGAGCGCGCCGATCACCATCGGGGCGAGGCCGAGAACCCGCACCCGGCCGACGCCGTGCGGCGAAAGTTCCTCGACCTGGCCTCGCCGGTGTGGGGCCGCGAGCGGGCCGGGGCGCTCTACGATCGTGTGCTCGACCTCGAGCACGCGCCGGACGTGGCCGCGCTGGTGGACGGATGACTCGGACCGCGGACGTCGTGATCGTCGGCGCCGGCATCATGGGCGCGAGCACCGCGTATCACCTGGCGCGCCTGGGCGCGGGGCGGGTGATCGTCCTCGAGCGCGACACCGTGTGCTCCGGCTCGACCGCGCTCGCCAGCGGCGGCATCCGCCACCAGTACGCGAACCGGCTCGGCATCGAGCTGACGACGCACAGCATCGTGACCTACGAGCGGTTCCAGGAAGAGTTCGGTGTCGATCCGCAGTTCCGGCAGCACGGCTACCTCATCCTGATCGCCACGGAGGAGGAGCTGGCCACGGCACGGCGCAGCGTGGCGCTCCAGCGGAGCCTCGGCGTCGCCGTCGAGCTGCTCGACCCGGCGGCGATTCGCGCGCTCTGCCCCTATCTCAACAGCGACGACCTGCTCGGGGCGACCTTCACCCCGCGCGACGGCTACGCCGACCCGTATCTGTGCGCGACCGCGATCGCGGCCCGGGCGCGCGATCTCGGCGTGACGATCGAGCAGCGGCACGAGGTGCGCGGGTTCATCCGCCACGGCGATCGCGTGAGCGGCGTCGTCACGGCGGCGGGGGCGTTCGAGGCACCGGCGGTGGTCATCGCCACCGGCGCGTGGTCGGGCGTCGTGGGCCGGCTCGCCGGTGTCGAGATCCCCGTCCGGCCGCACCGGCGTCACAAGTTCATGACCGCGCCATTCCCCGCCGACCGGATCCCGGCGGCCACGCCGTTCGTCATCGATCCGCACCGGAACTTTTCCCTGCGGCGCGAGGGCCCCGGCTTGCTGCTCGGTCACGGGCGTCGCGACGAGCCGGACACCTTCAGCACCGAGATCGATCGCAGCCTCGAGCCGGCGGTCGTCGAGCGCGCGATCCACCGCGCGCCGGTGCTGGCGGACGCCGAGCTGATGCGCGCGTGGGCCGGCCTCTACGAGATGACGCCCGACCAGACCGGGATCGTCAGCGCCGTCCCCGGCGTCGCGGGACTGCACGTCATCGCCGGCTTCAGCGGCCACGGCTTCATGCACGGCCCCATCGCCGGCCAGCTCATGGCCGAGATGCTCGTGCACGGCCGCGCCGTGACCATGGACGCGACCGCCCTCGACCTCGCGCGGTTCGCGCGCGGCGAGGCCCAGGTCGAGCCGCTGACCTTCGTCTGAAGATTACTCGCGACGGGCTGCCGACCAGTCGTCGACGCGGAGGCCTTCGATTCTTCCGAAGTGAAACTGAATCCCCGCGGCTAACGGCCGCCAGCATTTCTGAACGGGTCCCGGCGGCGGCTCCGACGCGCGCGGCGGACGCCTCGTTCCAACACCTTCGCCGCCGCCGCGAGATCCTTGCGGTCCCTCGTCGAGAGATGGCTTCCCTCGAGAAAGCCTGGCGGCCACGCACCGCGGTTGTGATGGACGAGGCGCTCGCAAGCCTCGATGACTAGCCGATTACGGCTGGCATTCGTGCGAGACGCAAGGGCGTCGAGCGCGCGCAAGAGCTTGAGCGGTAGATGCACCGTGGTCGTCGGCACGAGGCGTCTCCTCTGTGCTGAACAGGATGCTCGCCGAGGCGACGAGCTCTCAGTAGAGGTGGCAGGCGACCTCGCCGTTGCCGTCGCGAGGCTGGAGCGCCGGCTCGACCTCGGAGCAGATCGGCATCGCCGACGGGCATCGCGGGTGGAAGCGACATCCGGACGGCAGGCTCAGCGCGCTCGGGACCTCACCGGCGACCGTCCGCTCGTGCGGCGGATCGTCGGGATGGGACGGCAGCGCGGCGGCGAAGAGGGCCTTCGTGTACGGGTGCATGGGACGGGCGCAGAGCGCGTCGCTGTCCGCGGACTCGACGATCTTGCCGAGATACATGACCGCGATGCGGTGGCTGATGTGGGCTACGGTGGCGAGGTCGTGGCCGATGAAGAGATAGCTCACGCCGAGCGTCCGCTGCAGGTGCTCGAGCTGGTTGATGATCTGGGCGCGCACGGACACGTCGAGCGCGGAGACCGGCTCGTCCAGCACGATGAGACGCGTGTCGGTGGCCAGGGCGCGGGCGATGGCGACGCGCTGGCGCTGGCCGCCGCTGAACTCGTGGGGGAAGAGCGGAGCGACGTCGGGCGGCAGACCGACCAGCTCCAGGACCTCGGCCACCCGGTCGCGAATCGCCGCGCGCGAGAGCGCGGTGTGGATCTCCAGCGGTTCGGCGATGATGTCCTCCACGCGCATGCGCGGACTCAGCGAGCTGAACGGATCCTGGAACACCACCTGCACGGCGCGGCGGTAGTCCATGAGCGCCGAGCCCTTGAGTTCGGCGATGTCACGGCCCTCGAAGGCGATCATCCCGGCGGTCGGCCGCTCCTGGAGCAGGATGAGCTTGGCGGTGGTCGTCTTGCCGCACCCGGATTCACCGATGAGCCCGAGCGTCTCGCCGGCGTGGATGGCGAAGTGCACTCCGTCCACGGCCTTCACCATCCCCGTCCCGCCGAACAGGCCCTGCCGCGCGGGAAAGTGCTTCGTCAGCCCCCGGACTTCAAGAACGGGCGACGACATCTTCCAGGAGCCAGCACCGGGCGACGCTTCCGCCGAGATGGAAATCCCCCGGCTCCTCCGTCATGCAGCGGGGCATCGCCTCGGGGCAGCGCGGATGGAACGAGCATCCCGGCGGCAGGGTGGCCAGGTTGGGCGGCTGGCCCGGGATCGAATACAGCGGCTCCCTGCTCCCGAGCTTCGGCACCGAGCCGAGCAAGGCGCGCGTGTACGGGTGCCGGGGACGGTCGAACAGCTCCCGCACCGGCGCCTGCTCGATGATCTTGCCGGCATACATCACGGCGACCCGGTCGCACATCTTCGCGACGATTCCCAGGTTGTGGGTCACGAAGATCAGGGCGACGCCCGTCTCGCGCTGGATGTCCTTGAGGAGGTCCAGGTACTGGGCCTGGATGGTGACGTCGAGGTTCGTCGTGGGCTCGTCGGCGATGACGACCCTCGGCCCGCCGGCCAGCGCGATGGCCCCCACGATGCGCTGCCGCATGCCCCCGCTCATCTGGTGGGGATAATCGCGCATCCGCCACTCGGGCGAGGGGATGCGGACCGCCCGGAGGAGATGCTGCACGCGCTGCCGCAGCGCGCGCCCGCGCAGCTGCTGGTGGAAGAACGCGGGCTCGGCGACCTGCCGGAAGATCGTGAACAGCGGGTTCAGCGACGCCATCGGGTCCTGGAGGATGACGGCGATCCGTCGGCCGCGGATCCGCCGCAGCTCGCGCTGGCTCTTGCGCGTCAGCTCCTCGCCCTCGAAGACGACGCTGCCGCCCACGATGCGCGCGGCTCGCGGCAAGAGGCCGACGATCGACAGACACGTCGTGGTCTTGCCGCTGCCGGACTCGCCGACGAGCCCGAGGGTCTCGCCCTCGTCCAGCGTGAAGCTCACGCGGTCGACCGCCTTGACGACCCGCGTGCCGCCGAAGCTGAAGAAGTGGGTCTGCAGGTCGGAGACGGCGAGGATCGGGTTCAGAGATTTCTCTGCTGAGGATCGAGGCGTACGCGGAGCCAGTCGCCGAAGAGCTGGGTCGCGAGCACGATCAGCGCGATGCAGAGGCCGGGAAACACCGTGAGCCACCACTGGCCCGCCATCAAGGTGGAACGCGCCTCCGAGAGCATGAGGCCCCAGGCGGGCTGGGGCGGGGGCACGCCGACCCCGAGGAAGCTGAGCGACGCTTCCGCGATGATGACGACGCCGACGGTCAGGCTGGCCAGCACCGTCGCCGTGTTCAGGACGTTCGGCAGGATGTGCCGCTTGATCACCCGCCACTTGCTGGCTCCCGCGATCTCGGCGAGCTTTACGTAGTCCCGCTCGCGGAGGGTCAGCACCTCGCCGCGGATGACGCGCGCGTAGCGCGTCCAGTACACCCCGCCCAGGATCACGATGATGTTCCACATGCTGGGACCGACCATGGCGGCCAGGAAGATCGCGAAGACGATGGCGGGCAAGGCGAGCCAGGCGTCGGTCACGCGCATGATGATCTGATCCACCCAGCCCCCCACGTACCCCGAGACGATGCCCATCGCGGTGCCGATGCCGCCGGCCACCAGCGTCCCCATCAGTCCCACGATCAGGGACACGCGCGCGCCGTAGATCAGCCGGCTCAGGATGTCGCGGCCCTGGAAGTCCGTGCCGAGCAGCGTGGCCACGCGCCCCCCCTCCATCCAGAACGGCGGGTCGAACACGCCGGCGCCCTGCACGGGGAGCGTCGGATCGTAGGGCGCGATGAGATTCGCGAAGATCGCGACGAACATCAGGCCGCCGAGGATGACGACGGCGGCGCGCGGCGCTTCGCGCACCGCGGTGACGAAGGTCCGCAGCCGGCCGGCGTCCCGCCTCCGCGCAAAGGCCCGGTCCCCCGCGACGGTCGCCATCGTCTGATTACCTCGTCAGCCGGATTCGGGGATCGATGAAGGCGTAGAGGACGTCCACGACGAGGTTGATCCCGACGATCATGAAGCCCGCCATGATCACGACGCCCTGCACGAGCGGGAAGTCCCGCTGGAAGATGCCCTCGTAAAGCAGGCGGCCGATGCCCGGCCACGCGAAGATCACCTCGATGATGACGGCGGCGTTGACCATCACGACCATGTTGACCCCGGCCAGCGTGAAGACCGGGATGAGCGCGTTCTTGAACGCGTGCATGGCGATGACCACGACGTCGGGGAGCCCCTTGAGCCGGGCGAGCTTGATGTACTCGCTGCCCAGGACCTCCAGCATGCTCGACCGGGTCAGCCGGAGCATCGACGCCGCGAAGTACCACCCCAGCGCGAGGGCGGGCATGACGACGTGCCGCCAGTCCCCGGCCCCGGACGTCGGCAGCCAGCGGAGCCAGACGGAGAACACGAGGATCAGCACGAGCCCCAGCCAGAAGCCGGGGATCGACAGCCCGAGCAGGGCGACGACCTTGGCGACGTTGTCCCACGAGCTGTTGACCTTGACCGCCGAGATGATGCCGGCCGGCACCCCGATGAGCAGGGAGATGAGGGTGGCGGCGACGCCCAGGGTCAGCGAGTTGGGCAGCCGCTGGAAGTAGAGCTCGCTGACCGGCAGCCGGTAGTTGAAGGACTTGCCGAGCTCCCCCTTGAAGGCATTCTGCATGAACGTCACGTACTGCACGGGCCACGAGCGGTCGAGGCCCCACTGGTGGCGGATCCGGTCGAGATCCTCCTCCGACGCGCCGGCTTCCGTCATCAGCACCACGGGGTCACCCGTGAGCCGCACGATGAGGAAGATCGTCGCGCTCAGGATGAAGAGCGTGACGAGGCTGTAGAGGACGCGCCGGATGATGAACTGCCGCACTACTCCTTCACCTTCAGGTCCTCCCAGGGATAGGCATACCCGGTGGTGATGGTCGGGAACACGTCCTGCCACTTCTTGGCCACGACGTGGGGGCCGATGGCGTTGACGAACGCGTGGCGGTACACGGGCACGAGGTAGTGATTGTCCAGGATCGCGCGCTGGATCTCCTCGGCGAGCTTCTTGCGCTCCGTCGGATTGATCGAGCGCTCGTACTGCTCGAACTTGGCGTCGAGATCCTTCACGCAGATGCGGTCACGCGAATTGGAGCCGCCACACTTCATGTAGGCCTCGTACCAGAACGACCAGCTCCCGGCGATGCGGACGCCGTGGAAGATGATCTGCACCCCGGGCCACTCCTTGAGTCCGCCCTGCAGCCGCTGGAAGAAGATGCCCCGCTCCATCGTCTGGAGGCGGCCGCGGATGCCGACCTCCCGCAGCTGCGCGATGATGCGCTCGCCCCGCGAATAGAACGTGGGGAGCGGCGTGACCCAGTCCACGTCGAAGCCGTTCGGGTACCCGGCCTCGCGCAGGAGCTGCTTGGCCTTCTCGACGTTCCGCTCGATCTCGGGCGCCTCGATCGCGTACTGGACGTCGTTGTTGATCCAGTTCCCCGACACCTTGCCGAGCCCGCCCGACTCGGCCTGGTTCAATCCCCGCCGGTCGATGGCCAGGCTCACCGCCTCGCGGACGCGCTTGTCATGGAACGGATTCTTCGGGTTCTGGAAGCCGGGAAACTCGACGAACCAGGAGCCCGAGAGCACGGGCGCCAGCGTGACGCCGGGCAGCTTCTGGACCTTGTTGATCAGCTCGCCCGGCACGTTGTAGATGATGTCCGCCTCGCCGCGCTCCAGCATCGCGACCCGGGTCGCCGGCTCCGGCACCGAGGTCATGACGAGCTGCTTGGTGTGGACAGGGCGGTAGTAGCCGTCGAACGCCTCCATCTCGACTTTCACGCCCGGCTCGTGGCGCACGAGCTTGTAGGGGCCGGCGCCGATGGGCTTCTGCTTGAAGCCATCCGGGCCCACCTGCTTGTAGTACTTCTCCGGTACGACCCAGCCAGGGGCGGTGACGTTGGCGGTCCCGAAAAGGATGGGAAAGTCGAGGAAGGGCTCCTTGAAGACGAATCGGATGGTGCGGTCGTCCACGATCTCGACGCGTTCCGTCCGCTTCTTGAAGACGTCGGCCTTGGCGCCCCGGTAATTCTCGTAGCTGAACTTGACGTCTTGAGGCGTGACCGGGTCGCCGTTGTGGAACTTGAGCCCCTTGCGGAGCGTGAACGTGGCGCTCTTCGCATCCGCGGCGATGGTGAACCGCTCGGCCAGCGCGTGATGGTCGTAGAGCTCGGTGCCCTGGTTCTTGATGAGGGCGTCGTGCAGCGCGGTGAAGAAGTTGTCCGGCGTGGCGGTGCCGTCGTGCTCCTGAGGGTCGAGCCAGCGGGACGCGAGCCCGGCGTGCCAGGCCAGGACGATCTTGCCCGTGGCCGCGGCGCCGGCCGGCGAGGAGAATGGGATGATCATCGAGGCGGCGGCGATCAGGATGAGGGCGATGGCCAGCAGGCCACAGACGTTACGAGCCTTGAGACGGGGACATGTCATGTCAGGCCTCCACTCGCCGGTCGCACCGCGGCAAAGAGTGCCGTAGGCTAGCCCGCCGCCACGGCACGGTCAAGTCGAAGCCGGTGTCGAAGCCGGTGTCCGAGTCGAGGCCGGTGTACCGGCGCGCCGGACGGCGCGCTGCTTACGCCGCCCCCACCTGGGCGGTCGTGGGGGCGTCGCCCGCGACGGTGGTGCGGCGCATGTCGCGCGGCTGGCGCTCGTCGTAGCGGCGCACGCGGTGCATCATCTGACGGTTGTCCCATTTGCGGCTGAACGCCATCTGCTGCTCGTCGGTGATCTTCTGATCGCGGAACACGAGCACAGCGTAGCGATCCATCCTGCCCTCGACGGCCGCCACCTCTGCGCGCGAGAGCGGTAGGCTGATGTCGATCCCGGAGACCTCTCCCACGAACACCGGGTGGATCGGGCGGATGGACGCGTTCATCGGTCCCCTGCCGCGGCGAGGCTGGCCAGCAGCTCCATGGCCTCGGGCTGCTCGGTTACGAGCGTGAGTCCCGTGATGCCGCAGTCGGCCCACGCGCGATAGCGCTCGCGGATGCGCGCGATCGGGCCGACCAGCGACATCTCGTCGCAGAACTCGTCGGGCACGGCGGCGATGGCCTCGTCCTTCCGCCTGGCGAGGTACAGCTCCTGGATGCGCCCGGCCGCGTCGCCGAAGCCGCGGCGGACCATCATCTCCTTGTGGAAGTTCTTGTCGCGATGACCCATGCCCCCGACGTACAGGGCAACACGCGGCTTCATGCGCGCGAGCGCGCCGCGCACGTCGTCGGTGATCGCGACCTCGGCCCGGGCCTGGATCTCGAAGTCGCCGAAGCCCTTGCCGCCGCCCGCGCGGCGAAAACCTTCCTCGAGCCACGGCCGCAGCATCGGCATGAGCCGCGGCACGAAGCCCAGCGGCAGCCAGCCGTCGGCGATCTCCGCCGTCAGCTTGACGTTCGATTCCGTTCCGGTGCCGAGCCAGATGGGCAGGCGCGGGTCCATGTGGAGGATCGAGGTGAGCGGCTTGCCGACGCCGAGCGCGCCGGGGCCGGTGTACGGCAGCGAGATCTCCCGGCCCGTATGAGCCACGGGGTCCTTGCGCTCGAAGACCTTGCGCATGATCGCGACGTAGTCGCGGATGCGCCAGTACGGCTTGCCCCACGGCTGGCCGTACCAGCCCTCCACGATCTGGGGACCCGAGACGCCGAGCCCGGCGATCACGCGCCCGCCGCCGGCGAGCGCGTCGAGCGTCCCGGCCGCCATCGCCGCCGTGGCCGGCGGTCGGGCGGCGAGCTGCATGATGCCGGTACCGAGGCGAATGCGCCTGGTGACGGCGGCTAGGTAGGCGAGCGGCGTGATCGCATCCGACCCGTACGCCTCGGCCGTCCACACCGAGTCGAACCCGAGCCGTTCGGCGAGCAGTATTTTATCCAGGGGCAGCTTCAGCTCAGCGCCCGAGTAACCGATGCTCAAACCGAGCTTCATGTGGCTCCTCCTGGTGCCGGGTCGCGACGAGAATCCCGCGGGCGGAGATCGGCGTCAAGGGGCTCCGCCGGCCCGTAGTGTCTCAGTTCGAAACTGTGGCGACCCAATCGCCGCCAATCCACCGGGCGGGTGGGGCGGATGAGGCCTTGGGAAACCCGATCGGACTGTCTGGCCCACCGCCCGCCTGTCGGTTGCCGGTATGCCTGTCCCGACGTACTACGACGGGTTTCCCAAGGCCCCACCCACCCCGCCCGCCCTCTCCGCGGTGCTCAAGGTCGGATCGAGGACTCGAGGGGCGAGGCTCTCGTGTGCGGCCGGAAGAGATTGCGGGCCCCCACCCTTCCTACGACACGCTGGCGTGAGGTCGGCGGTGATCGTCGGTAGTCCACGCGAGTCCTTCGCTGCACGACTCCGCGGCCCGAACGCCGCGTGGAGGGCGGGAGAGACGGGTGGGCCTTCGGAAACCCGTCGTCGTACGTCGTGACCGGCGTACCGCTTACCGACATTCAGGCGGACTGCTAGCCGGTCCGATCGGGTTTCCGAAGGCCCACCCGTCTCTCCCGCCCGGCGAACGGGCAGTCAGGGTTCGAACTGAGACACTACCCGCCGGTCTTGCCCCCGATGCCGTCCTCGTGTAACCGTCTGGCGATGATGGCGCGGCTCGCGGGCAGGATCGCGCTCGTTCTCGGCTCCGTCCTGATCGTCCTCCTCGCGCTGGAGCTCACCCTGAGAGCGTGGCCGACCCTGCTCGGCCATGCCTTCGCCAACGGCGCTCTCAGCCGGTACACCAGCAGGGCCGGCGGGATCTACTACGCCGATCGTGGGCTTCGCATGAGCTTCATGATCCCGAACCATAGCGCGACCATGCTCGCCAACGGCTACGTCTGGCGACACCGCACGGATGCCCTCGGCTTCCGGAACGACACGCTCCATGTCCCGGCCGACATCATGCTGCTGGGAGACTCCATCGTCTACGGCCACGGCGTCGACTTCGAGCACACGATCGGGCACGCGCTCGAACAGCGCTCGGGGCTGCGGGTGGTCAACCTCGGACGCCAGGGGGATTGCGCGTTCCAGGAGGCCTACCTCCTCACCGCCTATCGGCCCGTGTTCAAGCCCAGCGTCGTCGTCCACGTCTTCTCACCGAACGACATCGAGGACCTCCACGCGTTGCTGTCGGACACTGCGATGCGCGCCTTCATCGCCCAGCCCGTCGACCGCATCACGTTCCCGCCCCGGACCGACCCCGCCAAGCTTCTGGCCGAGCGGGAGCGGCGGCTCCGGCAGCGGTCGCTCATCACCCGACTCGATGAGGACACATATGTGATGAAGGCGTTGCGCTGGATCCCGTACGGATATCGGCAAGGGCAAGCCGCCCACGCGGCAGCGGGACCGGGCGCGTACTCCGCGGGGGTCAGCGTCGATCCGACGTCGCTCGGCTGGCGGTACACCGAGCACGCGCTTTTCTACATGAAGCACGTGGCCGACGAGGGCGGCGCTCGTCTGTTGACGACCACGATCGTGCAGGGGCGGCAGCGCGAGATCCTGCGCGACATTGCCGTCCGGGCGGGCATCACGTTCATCGACGCCGCACCGCTCTTCGACGGCCCGTCGTTCCTGCCGAACGACGGTCATCTGTCCCCTCACGGCGCGCGCGTGATGGCCGATCTCATCGCGGCAGAGCTCGAGCGTCGTCGGCGAGGGGCACAGGCGATCGGGATTGCCGAGCCCGGACGGTTCGTGTACTGGTGATCGCGAGGCTCTGGAAGGGAGACGCCGATGGACTACAACATCTGTCTCGGAACCGCCGGGTGGGGCGTGTGGCACAGCCCGGACGCCGGCAAGTCATGGACGCGTCAGCGCAAGCCGTTTCCCCTGAACAGCCGGATCCAGGCGCTGACGCCGCTGCCGGGGGAGCCCCGGGGCCTGCTGGCCGCCGGCGACACCGGGCTGTTCGAGAGCCACGACGGCGGCGCGTCCTGGGCGCGGATCGGCGCGCAAGGAGACGTGCCGACGATCTGGTCGCTCGCCGTCGATCCGAGCGACGCCGCCACCCTCTTCGCCGGGACGCGACCCGTCGGCATCTACCGCTCGCGCGACGGGGGGCGGCGCTGGCAGCGACTCGACCTGCCGGCCGCCACGGAGTGCTCCATCGGGACGCCCTTCGTCACCCGCGTGCTCGTCGATCCCGACGACCGCCGCACCATCTGGGCCGGCGTCGAGATCGACGGTGTCTTCCGCAGCGAGGACGGCGGCGACACCTGGACGAAGGTCGTCCGCGGGCTCAGCGATCTGGACGTCCACGACATGGCGATCGCTCGGACCCGGCCGGCGCGCGTGCTCGTGAGCACGAACGGCGAAGTGTTCTGGAGCGTCGATCGCGGCGAGTCGTGGACGCCGATCGGGGTGAAGACCAGGTGGCCGCTGCCGTACGCCCGGGGCCTCGCGGTGAAGCCGGACGAGCCGCACGTGCTCTTCGCCGGATGCGGCGAGACGACGACGGGGGAGACGGGGACCGTGCTGCGCTCGCACGACGCCGGCGAAACCTGGGAGAAGCTGCCGCTGCCCGTGCGGCCCAACGCCACCATCTGGGGCCTGGCCACCCATCCCGCCGACCCCGGCCGGATCGTGGCCTTCACGCTGTTCGGCGAGGTCTACGTCAGCGAGGACGCGGGTGAGTCGTGGCGCAAGATCGCGCGCGAGTTCGGTGAGATTCGCGCGGCGGCCTGGCTGCCCGCGTGAGGTGGGATCCATCATGAAGATACGCATCGGTGTGGGGAGCGCAGGCGCGATCTCGAGCCCGGACGTCCTCGTCGAGCTCGTCAGGGGTCTCGACGAGCTCGGGTTCGACTCGCTCTGGCTGTCGGAAGTGCTGACGGGGCCCGTGCTCGATCCCATGGTCGGTCTGTCATGGGCCGCCGGCAGCAATCCGCGGTTGAAGCTCGGGACCACGATGCTGCTGCCGGGACGCAACGTGCTCCGGCTCGCGAAGCAGCTCGCGAGCCTCGATGTGCTCTGCCGCGGGCGTCTGTTGGTGACGCTGGTTCCCGGTCTCACCTACGCGCCGGAGCGCGAGGCGATCGGCGTCGAGCCCAAGCGCCGCGGCGCGTTCATCGACGAGGCGCTGCCGCTGCTGCGGCGCCTGTGGGCGGGCGAGACGGTGAGCCACGAGGGCGCCGTCGGCAGCTGGCGTGACGTCAAGCTCTCGCCTCTGCCGGTGCAGCAGCCGCTCGAAGTGTGGCTCGGCGGCACGGCAGCCGCCGCGCTCGAGCGCTGTGGCCGGTTGTCGGACGGGTGGCTACCCTCGCTGTGCACGCCCGACGAGGCGGCGGCCGGACGGGTCGTGATCGAGGAAGCGGCGGCCAAGGCGGGCCGCTCGATCAGCAGCGAGCACTTCGGCATGAGCATCGGCTACACATCGACGCCGATCGACCCGGCGACCGCGCGCCTGATGACCGCGCGGCGTCCGCGATCGGTCGAGCTGACGCCCGTGGGGTGGCCGGCCTTGCGCGAGCGCCTCGAGCGCTTCATCGCCGTCGGCTTTTCCAAGTTCGTCGTGCGCCCGATCGCCGCGCCCGCGTCCTGGCGTGCCGAACTCGAGGCCCTGGCCGGCGCGGTGGGTGACTTGCAGACCTGAGCGGCCGAGCCGCCGGGGTGTGCTCACAGCGCGGCGGGCACCTCCTCGTCCACGTGGGCCAGGCCGCAGTCGACGATCTTGTAGAGGAGCGCCTTGTAGCTGATCTGCAGGATGCGCGCGGCCTTGGCCCGGTTCCAGTGCACCCGGGTCAGCGTGTCCGCGATGACCAGACGCTCGGCGTCGCGCGCGGCCTTGCGGGCGATCGCCTTGAGGTCGAGGCGGCCGTCGCCATCCGGCGGGGTCGTCACCGGTGATGCCGACGCGGACACGTGCGGGGTGCTCCTCGCGCCGGCGGCGAGCTCCTCCTCGATGCGCTCCGCGCTGCCGAGAACGACCAGACGCTTGATGGTGTTCTCCAGCTCTCGAATGTTGCCCGGCCACCCGTGCTCGGCGATGCGCTGCCGCGTCGACAGGGGGATGTCCATGGCGCGGCCGTACTGGGCGTTCGCGGTTTTCAGGAAGTAGTCGACGAGCGCGGGGATCTCGTCGCGGCGCTCGCGCAGCGGCGGGACGCGGACCTCGATGACGTTCAACCGGTAGTAGAGGTCCTCGCGGAAGCGGCCGGCACGGATCTCGGCCTGGAGATCGCGATTCGTCGCCGCCAGCACCCGGACGTCCGTCTCGAGCACCCGCTCGCCGCCGACCCGGGCGAACTCGCCGTCCTGTAGCACGTGGAGCAGCTTCGCCTGGAGCCGGAACGGGACCTCGCCGATCTCGTCGAGCATCAGGGTGCCCTTTTGGGCCAGCTCGAACTTGCCCGGCTTGTCACGATAGGCGCCCGTGAAGGCGCCGCGCTGATGGCCGAACAGCTCCGACTCCAGCAGCTCCTCGGGCAGGGCCGCGCAGTTGACCTTCAGGAACGCGCCGGCCGCGCGGGGCGAGGCTTGATGAATCGCGCGGGCCACGACCTCCTTGCCCACGCCGCTCTCACCCGTCAGCAGAACCGCGGCGTTCGTTGCCGCGACGCGGGCGATGAGCTCTCGCACCGTGCGCATCGCAGGACTCGTACACAATTCGAGCTGATTCATTCAGGCCCCTTTCGAAGTTCGCCGATCAGGCGATGCGGGGGAGCAGTGCAGGGAACGAGCCATAGTCAGGCGGTATAGGCACAGCAACGTTTCCAAATAGTTATGGACAGGAATTATTATGCGGCTCATCTCTGAGCAGAACATACAAGATATTAGAGTAATAGTTACATGACAGAGTAATACTTACATCAGACTGCATGCCGCGGCCCAGTGTTGCCGACGGCGGTGATTGCTCGTGACGGCTCCTTCGTGTACAGGTGATCACGCGCAGCAGATACGACGGGACACGGAGGCGACGATGGCCCGGATGAAGCCGCTGGCAATCCACGAGGTCGACGACGAGATTCGTCATCTGTGCGAGGAGACCGAGCGTCAGTCCGGCACCTCCGTGAGCACGCGGACGTACGCCAAGAATCCCGCCGTGGTCAAGGCGCTCGCCACGTTCCGTGGGACCCTCGCCCGCGAGGGCACCATCGATCCGGTGCTGCGCGAGCTGGTCCGGCTGAAGATTGCCGCGCTCAACGCGTGCCACTACTGACTGATCGTGCGCTATGCCGGGGCCCGGCATGCGGGAGCGACCGAAGCGAAGATCGCGGCGATCGACGACGAGACCTCGGACCTGCTGAGCCCGCGCGAGCGGACCGCCATCCGGTTCGCCGAGAAGCTGGCCGTCGACCATCACAAGATCGACGACGCGTTCTGGGCCGAGCTGCGCCGGAGCTTCTCGGAGGCCGAGATCATCGAGCTCACCGCCCACACCACGCTCTACATCGGGTTCGGGCGGCTCAACGCGATCCTCGGCATCGATCCGGAGGGCGCATGACCAGGGCACGGGCGAAACGTTCGATCCGGAGACACGGTGCCCGCGCCCGCGGGTAGCTACGTGATCCACTATGGCGGCAAGGTCCACTACGACGGCGCCAAGAACGAGGAGACCGTCATCCAGGCCTGGGGCGTGGGGCCGGCGACGTCCACACCGGCCGCGAAGCGCTGAGCCAGCCAACGCCGGGAGGAATCGATGGCCGTATTCAAGCGTCCTGATGCCGAGATCCACTACGAAGTCCACGGGTCGGGGTTTCCGCTGCTGCTCTTCGCGCCGGGTGGCCTGCGCTCGCAGCTCGCGTTCTGGCGCCACAGCCCGAGCAATCCCGACGCGGCGCCGCCGTGGATGAACCCCATGGCCGATCTGTCCAGCCGCTTCACCGTGATCGGCATGGATCAGCGCAACGCCGGCAACTCCCACGGAGCGGTGACGTCGACCCACGGCTGGCACACGTATGCCAGCGACCACCTGGCCCTGATGGACCACCTGGGCCATCGCCGCTTCCACGTCATGGGGGGCTGCATCGGCGGCTCCTTCTGCTTCACGCTGTGCGAGATGGCGCCCGAGCGCGTCGCCGCCGCGGTGCTGCAGAACCCGATCGGGCTGCACGACAACCGTGACACCTGGGACGAGGCGGTGAGCGGCTTCGCCAAGGCCATGCTCGCCCGTGATCCGTCGTTGACCGAGGACGTCATCCGGAAGTTCGGCCACAACATGTTCGGCGGCGACTTCGTGTTCTCGGTGAGCCGCGACTTCGTGCGGCGCTGCCCGACGCCGCTCCTCCTGCAGCCCGGCACCGACAAGCCGCATCCGGCCGTCACCAGCGCCGAGATCGAGCGGCTCGCGCCCAGGCTGGAAGTGCAGAAGGACTGGCGTGCCCCGACGCATCTCGCGGAATCGATCCGACGCGTGACGGAGTTCCTGACGAAGCATACGCCATGAACGCCGCCCTGACCGCGCAGACGGTCGAGCTGCTGCAGCAGCTGATCCGTAACCGCTGCGTGAACGACGGCACCGTCGGATCCGGCCAGGAGGCGCGTACCACCGGCATGCTGCGCGCGTACCTGGAAGGCAGCGGCCTCGACCTCGAGGTGTACGAGCCCGAGGGGGCGCCCGGCCGCACGAGCCTCGTCGTCCGGATCGAGGGGACGGATCCCGCCGCGCCCACCCTCTGTCTCATGGGCCACACCGACGTCGTGCCCGTCACCCCCGAGCACTGGACGCGCGATCCCTTCGGGGGCGAGCTCGTCGACGGCGAGGTGTGGGGCCGCGGCGCCGTCGACATGCTGAACCTCACCGCCTCACAAGCGGTTGCGTTCAAGGCGCTGGCCCGGCGACCGGGCGGGTGGCGGCCGCGCGGTACGCTCGTTTATCTCGCCTGCGCGGATGAAGAAGCCGGCGGGGCGCTCGGCGCCGGCCACGTGTGCAAGCGACACTGGGACTCGCTGCGCGCGGACTACCTCTTGACCGAGAACGGCGGGACCGTCAGCGCGCGCGGCGGTGAGCTGAACGTCAGCGTACACGTCGGCGAGAAGGGCGTGGCCTGGCGCCGGCTGCGCGTCAAGGGCACGCCGGGTCACGGCTCGATGCCCTACCGGGCGGACAACGCGCTGGTCAAGGCCGCGCACGTGGTGAGCCGCCTGGCGGACTATCGGCCATCGCCGTACGTCGACGATCTGTGGGCCGGGTTCGTCGCGTCGCTCGATCTCGATCCCGGCGTGAAGGCCGAGCTCGTCGATCCGTCCCGTGTCGACGAGTGCATCGCGACGCTGCCCGGCGGCCTGGCCAGGTTCGCGTGGTCGGCCACCCACACCACGTTCTCGCCCAACCTGTGCCGCGGCGGCGTGAAGACCAACGTCATCCCCGACGTGGTCGACATCGAGGTGGACATTCGCACCGTGCCCGGAGACAACGACGACGAGGTGCGCCGCCATCTCGACAAGGCCCTCGGCGATCTGTCGGACGACGTCGAGGTCGAGAAGCTGTTCTCGAAGCAGGCGTCGGTCTCGCCCACGGGGACGCCCCTGTGGGACGTGCTCGGTCGCGTCGTCGACGGCCACTATCCGGGCGCGCGTCTGCTGCCTCGGCTGATCGTCGGGTTCACGGACGCCCCCTACTTCCGCGAGCACGGGGCCGTCGCCTACGGCTTCGGCCTGTTCTCGCGGACGCTGACGGCGGAGGCGATGGCCGGGCGGTTCCACGGCAACGACGAGCGGATCGACGTGGAATCGCTGGCCCTCACCACGCAGGCCTGGATCGACGTGTGCGAGCTGTTCCTCGGATAGGATCTGTCGGAGTATGTCGAGGAGCGCCACGGCTTCGCCGGGGCGCGACGAACGAAGGGAGGGCTTGGGGGGCCCGTGGCTAGGCCCCCCATCGCGATGATTAAGCTGATCGAGTACGCGGAGGCGAGCGCCGAGGTGCGCGCCGTCTACGACGACATCATGGCGACGCGGAAGACGGATCGCGTCAACAACTTCTGGAAGGCCCTGGCCAGCCATCCGGCCACGCTGCGCCGGACGTGGCAGAGCGTGAAGGAGGTCATGGCGCCCGGCGCGCTCGATCCGCTGACCAAGGAGCTGCTCTACGTTGCCGTGAGCGCCACCAACGGCTGCGACTACTGCATCGCGTCCCACACCGCCTCCGCGCGGCAGAAGGGGATGACGGACGAGATGCTCGGCGAGCTGATGGCCGTCGTCGGCATGGCCAACGAGACCAACCGCCTGGCCGACGGCTATCAGGTCGAGATCGACGAGACGTTCCGGACGCCGTCGGCATAGGAGAAACACGATGGATCTCGAGCTTCGTGGCCGGACGGCTGTCGTGACCGGATGTAGCGTAGGCATCGGGCGCGAGATCGCGCGGACACTCGCCGGCGAGGGCGTGCTGGCGCTGACGATCGCCCGCCGCGGCGAGCTGCTGAAGACGCTGCAGGACGAGATCGAGGCCGCCGGCGGGACCCGGCCGCACGCGCTCGCCATCGATCTCAGCGACCGTGGCGCCGCGGCGCGCGTCCGCGACGAGGCGACCGCGCGGCTCGGCCACGTGGACATCCTCGTCAACAACGCCGGCGGCTCGCGGCCCACCGCGGTGGACGCCCCCGACGCCGTGTGGGACGAGTCGTTCGCCATCAACTTCACCGCCGTGCGCAAGCTCACCCAGGCGCTCCTGCCCGGCATGATCGAGCGGCACTGGGGTCGGATCCTCACCATCACCGGCACGTCGGAGCCCGCCGGCACCAACGCGGCGGGGCCGGCCAAGGCCGCCGTTCACGCGTGGGCCAAGGGGCTCTCGCGCGATGTCGGACGCCACGGGATCACCGTGAACTGCCTCGCGCCCGGGCGGATCCACAGCGAGCAGATCGACCAGCGCTTGCACCCCACGCCTGAGAGCCAGGAGCAGTTCGCCCGCCAGATCCCGCTGGGATACTTCGGCGACGCCCGCGACATGGCGTACCTGGTGACGTTCCTCTGCTCGCCGAAGGCGCGCTACATCACGGGCGAGCGGATCCACGTCGACGGCGGTCTGCGCCGCGCCTACTGAGCGCCGGCCCCGGCCAGCGGTGTCCGCCGGGCGTGCTAGACTGCCGAGCATTCTCGCGTCCGGGAGGACGGTTCCCATGGTGAGTCGTCGCCTTCACGTGTCCGTCTCGATGATCGCCGTCGCGCTGCTCGGGGGCGCCATGCTCGGCTTCGCCGCCGATCCGCCGATCCCGATCGGGGTCTCCGTGGCCTAGACCGGGCCCGTCGCCCTCGCCGGGCAGGAGCAGGTCATCGGCGCGCAGATCGCCGAGGAGTACTTCAACAAGCACGGCGGCGTGAACGGCCGTCCGATCAAGCTCGTCTTCCAGGACGGCGGCAGCGACGAGCCCACCGCCATCAACGCCTTCCAGAACCTGATCAACGTGGCCAAGGTCGTGGGGATCATGGGCCCGAGCCTGTCCCAGCAGGCGTTCGCCGCGGATCCGTTCGCGATCCGCGCCAAGGTCCCGGTCATCGGGCCCTCGAACACCGCCAAGGGCATCCCGCAGATCGGCGAGTTCGTCTCGCGGGTGTCGGCGCCCGTCGCCATCGTCGCCCCCAACGCCGTGAAGGCCGCGATGGAGCTCAACAAGAATCTCAAGAAGGTCGCCGTGCTGTACGCCCAGAACGACGCGTTCAACAAGTCGGAGACGGAGACGTTCCAGCAGGCCGTGAAGGACCTCAAGCTGGACCTGGCGACGGTGCAGACCTTCCAGACGACGGACACCGACTTCACCGCGCAGGTGACCAACGTGCTGAACGTCAAGCCGGACCTCGTCATCATCTCCGGCTTGCAGGTGGACGGCGCCAATCTCGTCAAGCAGCTGCGCGATCTCGGCTACAAGGGGCTGATCGTCGGCGGCAACGGCGTCAACACGGCCGCCATCTTCCCGATCTGCAAGGCCAAGTGCGACGGCATCCTGATCGCGCAGGCCTACAGCCCGGCCTACAAGAGCAAGATCAACGACGAGTTCAAGGGCGTGTACAAGGACAAGCAGAAGAAGGACCCGCCGCAGTTCAGCGCCCAGGCCTTCACCGGCATCCAGGTGTTCGTCGAGGCGCTCCGGGCGCTCGACAAGAAGTCGCCGATCGCCAAGATGGACCTGGCCGCGCTGCGGGTCGAGCTGAACAAGCAGCTCATCTCGGGCACCTACGACACCCCGCTGGGCGAGATCTCGTTCTCCACGGGCCCGGGGATGGGCGGCGAGATCGTGCAGAAGCAGGCATACGTGGCCCAGATCAAGATGGACCCGGACGGCACCAAGGGCACGTTCGTCTTCGTGAAGTAGGCCGCGGCTCCGCGGTCTCGTGAACCGGACGCTGCTGCTGCAGCAGGTGCTGAACGGGCTGGCCATCGGCAGCGTGTACGCCATCTTCGCGCTCGGCTACACACTGATCTTCTCCGTCCTGCGCATCATCAACTTCACGCACGGCGCGATCTTCACGCTGGGGGCGTACGCGACCTACGCCCTGACGGGATCGCAGTTCGGCATCACCGGGCTCCTGGCGGGCGCGAAGCTGCCCGTGCGGCTGCCCTTCGTCCTGGCCCTGCTGGGGGGATCGGTCGTCGCGGCGCTCTGCGGGGTCATCGTCGAGCGCCTGGCCTTCCGGCCGCTGCGCCTGCGCGGCGCCGACCCGCTCCTCACCCTCGTCTCCAGCCTCGGCGTGGCCGTCGCGCTCGTGAACGTCACCCAGTACCTCTTCGGGGCCGAGCCGTACTCCTATCCCGATCCCCTCGAGACGCTGCCGAGCGCGGTGAACTTCGGCAGCGCGAGCCAGCCGATCCTGGTGCGCACGGTCCAGGTCGTCATCTTCGGCGTGTCGATGGTCGTGCTGGCCTTGCTGACCTACCTCATGAACGCCACCCGCACGGGCAAGGCGCTCCGGGCCGTCGCCGAGGACATGACCACGTCCAGCCTGCTCGGCATCGACACCGATCGGCTCGTCCTGTTGACGTTCGTCATCAGCGGCTTCCTCGGCGGCGTGACGGGCACGCTCATCGGGCTCAGCGTCGGCATCGCCGGCCCCTACTTCGGGATCGCCTTCGGGCTCAAGGGCCTGGCCGTGATCGTGCTCGGGGGGCTCGGCGACATCCCGGGCGCGGTGGTCGGGGGCCTGGTGATGGGGCTCGCCGAGGCCTTCGTGCCCGCGCACTACATCGCCTATCGTGAGGCGGTGCCGTTCGCGCTGCTGTTCCTCGTGCTGCTCGTCCGGCCGCAGGGGTTGCTCGGCCGCGCGCAGGTGCAGAAGGTCTAGCGCCGCGTGGCCACGTTCCTGGCGACGTACGATTTCCTGCTCGTCTCGATGGTGCTCGCCGCGGTCCTGGCCCTCACCCTCTACCTGCCGCTGATGGCGGGACAGCTCTCGGTCGCGAGCCCGGGGTTCTATGCGCTCGGGGGGTACATCGCGGCGATCCTGTCCACCAAGGTCTTTCACCCCGCGCCCGGCCTCTATCCCGTCCCCCTGGTGCTGATCGAGATGGCGGTGGCCGCGGTCGCCTCGGGCATCCTCGGCCTGGCGGTCGGGGTGCCGGCGCTCCGCCTGCGCGGCATCTTCCTGGCCCTGGCGACCATCGCGTTCGTGCAGATCCTCGGCGTCGTGGCGCTGAACCTGGACGTCACCGGCGGCGCCATCGGGATCTTCGGCATCCCGCAGCCGTTCTCGAGCCAGCTCCAGTACATGTGGCTCGCGATCCCGCTGCTCCTGCTCGCCATGCTCTTCGTGGCTCGCCTCGAGCGTACCCGGACGGGGCGGGCGCTGGTGGCGCTGCGCGAGGACGAGCTGGCCGCAGCGGCCATGGGCGTGAACCCGACCCATTACAAGGTCGTGGCGTTCACGACGAGCGCCGTGCTGGCGGGTGCGGTCGGGGCGATCAGCGCGCACTTCATCAACACCTGGAACTCGCGGCAGGGGACCTTCGACACCAGCGTGAGCCTCATGGCGTTCGTGCTCGTGGGCGGCTCGCGGACGTTCGTGGGTCCCGTCGTCGGCGGCCTCGCGCTGACCGCGCTGCCGGAGGCCCTGCGCGGCGTGGCCGACGTCGGCGGGCTGCCCGCGTGGCTCGCGCAGTTCCTGCGCGACGGCCGGCTCATCATCTTCGGGATCCTCATCGCCATGAGCACCGTGTTCTTTCCTCACGGGCTCATCACGCCGGCGCTGCTCCGACGCTTCCGCGGCCGGCGCGGGGCGTCTGCGTGAGCGTCGCGCCCGCCGGCGAGCGCGACGGCCCGGCGGGCTCCGACGCGGACGTGCTCACGGTCGACGGCCTGACGTGTCGCTTCGGGGGCGTGATCGCCGTGAGCACCGTGTCGTTCGGGGTCTCGCGCGGCGAGCTGTTCGGGCTCATCGGACCCAACGGAGCCGGCAAGACCACGCTGTTCAACGTCATCACCGGCTTGACGGCGGCGAGCGCCGGCCACGTCCGACACCGAGGCCAGGACATCACCGGGCTGCCGCCGCACCGGGTGGCCGAGCGTGGGATCGCGCGGACGTTCCAGAACGTGCGCCTCTTCGGAGAGCTCGCCGCCCTCGACAACGTCATGATCGCGCGGCATGTGCGCACGCGGAGCGGGCTCGTGGGCGGCGTGCTCGGGCTGGGCCCGGCACGGCAGGAGGAGCGCGCGACACGTGAGCGCGCCCGGGCCCTGCTGGCGCTCGTCGGCCTCGCCGACCGGCCCGACGAGCGCGCCCGCAACTTCTCTTACGGCGATCAGCGTCGGCTGGAGATCGCCCGCGCGCTCGCGCTCGCGCCGGAGCTGCTCCTGCTCGACGAGCCGGCGGCGGGGATGAACACGGGCGAGAAGCGCGCGCTGAGCGACCTGATCCGCGACGTGCGCGCCCGCCTGGGGCTCACGATCCTGCTCATCGAGCACCACGTGCCGCTCGTGATGGATCTCTGCGACCGCATCGCCGTGCTCAACTTCGGCCAGCTCATCGCGCTGGGCGCGCCGGCGGAGGTGCGCAAGGCCCCGGCGGTGATCGAGGCCTACCTGGGCGACGAGGCGTGAGCCCGGCGGCGCCCGGCCGCCCGCTGCTCGAGATCGACGCGCTCTCGATCCGCTACGGCCGCGTGCAGGCGCTGGAGCACGTGAGCCTTGAGGTCCACGCCGGGGAGGTCGTCACACTGATCGGCGCGAACGGCGCGGGCAAGAGCACGGCCCTGCGCTCGATCTCGCGGATCGTCCCCATCCATCGCGGGCGCATCGCCTTCGACGCGCGCGACATCAGCGCGGCGCGCCCGAGCGACGTGGTCCGGCTGGGCATCGCCCAGGTCCCGGAGGGCCGTCGCATGCTCGCGCGCCAGAGCGTGCTCGACAACCTCTTGCTCGGCGCCTACACGCGCGCGGACGCCGCCGAGATCCAGGCCGACGTCGAGCGCCAGTTCGCGCGCTTCCCGCGCCTGGCCGAGCGCCGCCGGCAGCTGGCCGGCACGCTGAGCGGCGGCGAGCAGCAGATGCTCGCGATCGCCCGCGCGCTGATGAGCCGGCCCCGCCTGCTGCTGCTCGACGAGCCGTCGCTCGGGCTGGCGCCGCTGATCGTGCGCGGCATCTTCGAAATCATTCGCGACCTGCACGCGGCCGGCGTGACCATCCTGCTCGTCGAGCAGAACGCGAGCCTCGCCCTGCAGATCGCCGACCGGGCCTACGTGCTCGAGGCCGGCCGCCTTACCATCGCAGGCCCCGCCGCCGAGCTGCTGACCGACGAGCGGGTGCGCAAGGCCTATCTCGGGTAGCCGGCTGCTTTTTAAGCAGCCTGCGGTTTTCCGCTGGTAGGATCGTTCCAGGACGGAGAAAGGAAGGCACGCCATGTCCCACAAGGGGTTCTCGCACATCGGCCTCTCGACGCTGGATCTCGACTCGACCCGAGACTTCTACGAGCGCATCCTCGGGTTCAAGGCGGTGCGCTGCGACATCATCAAGGTCAAGGAAGGCGGGCAGATCCGCCACATCTTCTTCGACACCGGACGCGACCAGCTGATCGCCTTCATGGAGGCCCGCGGCGTGCCGGGCGTGCCGGCGGACTACGACGCGGGCATCACGCGGGGGCTCGGCGTGCCGAGCGCGTTCTATCACTTCGCCTTCGAGGCGGGGTCGGAGCCGGGACTGGACGAGAAGCGGAACGAGCTGATCGCCAAGGGCATCGAGGTGACGGAGGTCGTCGATCACGACTGGGCCAAGTCGATCTACTTCAAGGACCCCAACGGCATCCAGCTCGAGTACTGCGTGTTCACCCGCAACCTGAACGCCAACGACGCCCGGCTGCAGGACCGGTTCGAGATCTCGACCCGTCGGCTCGGGCTGGAGAACGCCGAAGCGCTGCAGCCGGCCGCCAAGGTCTAGCCCTCGCGTGCGACACCTCCGGCTCGGGCGCACGGGGCTGCCCGTCTCGAGGCTCTGCCTCGGCACCATGACGTTCGGGCTTCAGTGCGACGAGGCCAGCTCGGTCGCCATTCTCGATCGGGCCGAGGCCGGCGGCATCACGTTCCTCGACACCTCGGATGTCTACCCCATCGGCGGTAATCTCGACACCGTGGGGCGCACGGAGGAGATTCTCGGCCGGTGGCTCGAGGGACGCCGGCACGACTTCGTGGTCGCCACCAAGTGCTTCGGGGCCATGAGCGCGCGGCCGTGGGACCAGGGGCTGTCGCGCAAGCACATTCTCGAGGCCATCGAGGGCTCGCTCCGGCGCCTGCGGACCGATTACGTCGACATCTATCAGCTCCACCATCCGGATCCGTTCACGCCTATCGACGAGAGCCTGCGTGCGCTCGACGACGTCGTCCGCGCGGGCAAGGCGCGCTACGTCGGCTGCTCGAACTACTTCGCCTATCAGGTGGCGCGCGCGCTGGGGCGCAGCGAGCTCCTGGGCCTGGCCCGGTTCGACTGCGTGCAGCCCCGCTACAATCTGCTCTTTCGCCAGGTCGAGCGCGAGCTGTTCCCGCTGTGCGCGGAGGAGGGGCTGGGCACGATCGTCTACAACCCGATCGCGGGTGGCCTGCTCTCCGGCAAGCACCGTCGCGAGGCCGGGCCGCTGCCAGGCACGCGCTTCACGCACCCGACGGCCGGGGCGCGCTACCGGGAGCGGTACTGGCAGGACCGCGAGCTCGAGACCGTGGACGCCCTGCGGCCGCTGGCTGCGGAAGCGGGCATGTCGATGGTCCAGCTGGCAGTCGCCTGGGTGCTGGAGAATCCGGTGGTGACTGCGCCCATCATCGGCGCGAGTCGTCCCGAGCAGCTCGACGACGCGCTCGCCGCCGTCGACAAGGGGATCGCCCCCGACCTCAAGGCGCGTCTGGACGATCTCACGCGCGAGTATCGCTGGGGCGACGACATCCGCTGAACGCGGCAGGAGGAAGACTCATGCTCAATCCAGGAGACGTGGCGCCGGATTTCGTGGGACGCGACCACACGGGCAAGACCGTGAAGCTGTCGGACTTCAAGGGTAAGACGGTCGTGCTGTGGTTCTATCCCAAGGCCGACACCCCGGGCTGAACGGCCGAAGGTTGCGGGTTCCGCGACCTCAAGGCCGATTCCGACCGGAAGAACGCCGTGATCCTCGGCGCGTCCTTCGACAGCGAGGCCGACAACAAGAAGTTCGCCGAGAAGTTCAATTTCAACTTCCCGTTGATCTGCGACACCGACCGGAAGATCGGCACCGCCTACGGCGCCAACGCCGATCCCCAGAAGGGTGCCCAGCGGGTGGGCGTGGTGATCGGTCCCGACGGCAAGATCAAGGAGTGGCACGAGCGGGTCGACGCTCGCGCGTGGCCCGCCGAAGTCGTCGGCAGGCTGTAGCGGTCAGTCTCCGTCCGTGCCGCCGGAGATCTGGCGGGCGGGCGTGCGACGCCAGGGGAGGCGCCACGTGCGACGGGCACGCTCCCGGTTCGAGCGGCGCCACGGCGCCAGCGAGGGCGCGGACAGCCGTAGCTTCTCGGCGGCGTCCTCGAACAGCGAGTAGGCGACCGGCGTGACGAGGAGCGTGAGGAGCAAGCAGAGCGTCTGACCGCCGATGACGACGACGGCGATCGCGCGGCGCTCCTCGGCGCCCGGTCCCGTGCCCACCCACAGGGGCAGCATGCCCGCCACCAGCGCCAGCGTGGTCATGAGGATCGGCCGGAGCCGGTCGCGGTTGCCCTGCATGATGGCGGCGGCGCGCTCCATGCCCTGGGCGCGCAGGCTGTTCATGTGGTCGATCTGCAGGATCGCGTTCTTCTTCACGACGCCGAACAGGACCAGGATCCCGAGCGCGGAGTACAGGTTCAGCGTGTTGCCCGTGTACCACAGCGCGAACAGCGCGAACGGCACCGAGAGCGGCAGCGACAGCAAGATGGTGAGCGGGTGGATCAGGCTCTCGAACTGCGAGGCCAGGATCATGTACATGAAGATCGCCGACAGCAAGAAGACCCACAGGAACTCGGTGAAGGTCTTCTCCATCTCCTTGGCCTTGCCGGTGACGAACGTCTGGTAGGTCGCGGGCAGGTTCAGGCTCGCCACCATCTTCTTGAGGGCCTCGATCCGGTCGGCCTGGCCGTAGCCCGGCGCGATGCCGGCCCGCAGCCGCGTCTCGCGCTGCCGATCGGTGCGGTCGATGCGCGAAGCCCCGGCGGCCCGCTCGATCTTCACGACGTTGTCGAGGCGGACGAGGCCGCCGCCCGGCGCCAGGTTGACCTGAGCGGGCGCGCCCGTCGCCGGGTTGGTCGACGTCGTGTCGCGCGAGACGTATAGCCGCGAGATGGTGCTCAGGTTGCGACGGAACTGCTCCATCAGGCGGATCTGGACGTCGTAGTCGTCGTTGACGCCCGGGTCGTGGAATCGCGAGACCTGCTCGTCGCCCCCCACCATCAGGCGCAGCGCGGTGGCGATCTGCGCGGTGTCCACGCGGAGATCGGCGGCCCGCTGGCGATCGATCGCCACCCGGAGCTCGGGCTTGTCGAGCCGGAGGGTGGTGTCCACGTCGACGATCCCACCCAGCTCACGGGCCTTCTGCTTGAGGGTCTCGCCGTACTCGGCGAGCTTCTCGAGCTCGGGCCCACGGAGCGCCAGATCGACGTCGAAGGTGCCGCCGCCGATGTTGAAGCCGGCGATGTTGCGGACCTGGGTGCGCAGGTCCGGGCTGAACTTCCGGAAGCGCTGCCGCAGGGCCACCATGATTTCCCGCTGCGTGTAATTGCCGCGGAACGCCTCGAGCGGCCGGCCGTGGATCAGACCGTGCCACACGCGCTCCGGCGTCAAGGTGCGCTCCTCGTGGGGGACCGTGCGCACGTACATGTAGCCCTGGTTCACCTTGTTCAGGAAGCTGCCGCCCGCCGACGCCATCGTCAGGGCCACGCCCTTCGTCTCGCGGGCCGCCTTGGCCAGCGCCTGCATGGCCTCGTCCATCGCGGCCAGGCTCATGTTCTCGGGACCGAACACCAGCACCTCGAACTCCGACTCGTCGATGTTGCTCGGGATGTACTCCTGCTTGACCTGTCGATAGATCGGCACCGAGACGGCCAGCGTGATCACGCTGATGGCCACGATGACCCAGCGATGGCGCATGGACCAGGCCAGGCTCCACGAGTAGCCGCGGTCGAGCCCGGCGTAGAAGCCGCCGCGCGAGGCGGCGTGGTGGCCCTCGGCGCCGTGGCCGCCGGCGGCGTCCTCCATCCGGAGGAGGCGCGCGCACATCATCGGGGTCAGCGAGAACGACACCAGCAGGCTGACCAGTACCGATGCGGCGGCGGTGATGCCGAACTGGTAGAGGAAGCGTCCGGAGATGGACGACATGAACGAGACGGGCACGAAGATGACGACCAGCGAGAACGTCGTGGCCATGACGGCCAGGCCGATGTCCGCGGTGGCCTCGCGGGCGGCCTCGAAGGGCCGCATCTTCTTCTCCTCGACGAAGCGGAACACGTTCTCCAGGACGACGATCGCGTCGTCGATGACGATGCCCACCATGAGCACCAGGGCCAGCATGGTCACGCTGTTCAGCGTGAAGTTCAGCGCCCACATCATGCCGAACGCCGAGACGACGGAGGTGGGAATGGCCACCGCCGCGATGAACGTCGAGCGCCACGAGCGCATGAAGGCCAGCACGACCAGCGAGGCCAGGATCGAGCCCAGCATGAGGTGCAGGTTGATCTCGTGCAGCGCGGCGTATATGTAGCGCGACTGGTCGCGGATGACGGCGAGGGTGACGTCGGTCGGGACCTGCTGCCGCAGCCTGGCCAGGCGCGCTTTCACGCCCTCGATGACGGCCACCGTGTTCTCGCCGGACTGCCGCCGCACCTCCATGATGACCGTGGGCACGCCGTTGAGGCGGGCCGCCGAGCGCTGCTCCTTGGTGCCGTCCTCGGCGTAGCCGATGTCGCGCACGCGGATGGGCACGTTGCCCAGGGTGGCGACCACCAGGTCGTTGAAGTCTTTCGGCTCGACGACGCGGCCCATCGTGCGCAGCGCCGCCTCGTTCAGCCCCGCGGTGACGTTGCCGCCCGGCAGATCGGCGTTCTGGCGCACGATGCCGTCGCGGACGCTGGTGATCGGTACCTGGTAGGCGGCCAGTCGGTCGGGATCGACCCAGATGTTGATGGCCCGCGGCAGCCCGCCGATGATTCGCACCTCGCCGACCCCGGACGAGCGCTCGAGCTGCGGACGGACGATCTTGTCGGCGATCTCCGTCAGCTCGCGGAGCGTCCGGTCGCCCGAGAGCGCGATGGTGATCACGGGCGCCTGGTCGTTGTCGAACTTCGAGACGATCGGCGGCAGGATCTCGCGGGGCAGGTTGCGGGTCGCGATGGCCACCTTGTCCCGGACGTCCTGCGCGGCCACGTCGATCTGCCGGTTCAGCCCGAACGTGACGATGAGGACCACCGTGCCGGGACCCGAGATCGAGCGGAGCTCCTGGATGCCCTGGATGGTGTTGATCTGCTCCTCGAGCTTCTGGGCGACCAGCGTCTCGATCTCCTCGGTCGAGGCGCCCGGGAGCTCGACCCGCACGCTGACGGTGGGCAGGTCGACCGACGGAAAGCGGTCGACGCCGAGGCGGAACCAGCTGGCCGCCCCCACCACGACGAAGGCCATGACCAGCATCGTGGCGAAGACCGGCCGACGGATGCAGACCTCGGCGAGCTTCTGCATGCGGCGCTAGGGAAGGATCTTGACGGCCTGGCCGCCGGTGAGGTTACCGGGGCGGGTGACCACGGCGTCGCCGCGCTTGAGACCGTCGGCGATCTCGACGTCCTCGCCGAAGCGACGCCCCGTCGTCACGCGCACCTCGGCCGTCCGGCCCTGGCGGACGACGAGTACCTTCTCGACGCCCGCAAAGACGATGATCGTGCTGGCGGGCACGGTGACGACGGGCTGGGTCGTCTCGGTGACGATGTGGACGCGCGCAAAGCTGCCGGGCCGCAGGAACCCGCGCTCGTTCGGGACCTCGGCTTCGACGAGGAGCGTCCGGTTCTGCTCCTGCACGATCGGCGACAGACGCACCACGCGACCGCGATAGACGGCGGGATTGCCTTCGACCGTGAGGGTCACCGCGTGCCCGATTCGTACGCCGGCGCCCTCACGTTCGGGGACGGGCACGCGCAGTCGCAACGGATGCGTCTGCACGAGCGTCGCGATCGGTGCCCCCGCGTTCAGGTACTCGCCCACCGACGCCTGCTTGAGGCTCACGGCGCCCTCGATCGGCGACAGGATCACGGTGTCGGTCAGCTGCTGGCGGGCGAGGTCCAGCTCGGAGCGTCGCTGCACGATGATGGCCTGTCGGTTGCGGACCTCCTCCAGCGCGTCCTGGTATCGTCCCTCGGCGACCTGGAGCGCGGCTTCCGCGGAATCGAGCTGGGCGCGGGCGATCAGGTCCCCCTGCATGAGCTTGAGGCTGCGGTCACGGGTGAGCCGGGCGTCGTCCAGCATCGCCCGGGCCTGGCGCACGATCGCGGTCCGCTCCGCATCGATATGCTCGTCGGCGCCCGTCGGCGGCAGCCCCAGCCGGACGCGCGCCTGCTGGAGCGCGGCGTCGGCCTGGTCCACCCGGTGCTTGAAGTCCGTCTGGTCGAGCTTGCCAACGACCTGGCCGCGCCGAACGCGCGAGCCGAGGTCGACGGTGATCTCGGCGAGTCGCCCGGCGACCTTGGTGCCGAGGACGACCTGGTCCTGCGCGGCGAGGGTGCCCGTCGCCGACACGGTGCGCGCCAGCGTCCGCTCGATGGCCGAGATCACCTGCACCTCGCGCGGCGGGGAACCCGCGGCCTTGCCCTTCGCCTCCTCGGCGCTGGCCGTGGTCCCGCGCTGGCAGCCGCCGAGCGCGCCGATCAGAACGAGGGCAATGACGATGACCGAGGAAAAGCGAGCGAACACTCGAACGATCATACCCCAGCCGACGGCGAGCCGTATCTCGCCGACATGGGGGGCCTCGAACGGGCCCCCCAAGCCCCCCGGGTGGCTCGGGACGCCCCGGCGGAGCCGTGGCGCCCCTCGAATTACTCCGACTCCTAGAGCTCGCGGGCCCGGCGGAAGGCGCGCTCGAAGCCCGGGAGGGCGCGGACCACGGTCTCGCGTTCGACCGTCAGCGAGATGCGGATGTGGCCGGGCATGCCGAAGCCGGAGCCGGGCACCGTGAGCACGCCCTCGTCGGCCAGCAGGCGGACGAAGGCCACGTCGTCCTCGATCGGCGTCCGCGGGAACACGTAGAAGGCGCCCTGGGGCTTCACGCACCGGTAGCCGATGCGGGTCAGCCCCTCGTACATCAGATCACGCTTCTCGCGATAGGGCCCGACGTCGATCACCAGATCGCCCACCTCGGCCACCACCCATTGCCACAGCGCCGGCGCGTTGACGAAGCCGAGCACGCGGTTCGTGAACGTGCACGCCTCGAAGAGCTCGGCCGCCTCGGGCATGCGCGGGGAGAAGGCGAGGTAGCCGATGCGCTCGCCGGGAATGGCCAGCGACTTGGACCAGGACGTGGCCACGACCGCGCGCGTCACCAGGGGCGGCACCTCGGGCGGCACCACGTCGTCGAAAACGAGCGCGCGGTAGGGCTCGTCGCTGATGAGCACGATGGGGCTTGGGGCGCGGCCGAGGAGCGCCTCGATCTCGACGAACGTGGCCGCGGGGTAGATGACGCCGCTCGGGTTATTCGGCGAGTTGAGCAGGATGGCCCGCGTTCTCCCCGTGATGGCGGCCTCGAGCTTCGCCGGGTCCGGGGTGAGATCGGCCCGCGGCGGCACCACGACCAGCCGCCCGCCGTGGTTCTCGACGTAGAACGTGTACTCA
>WNGF01003333.1_pt1 | contig 38740 bp, 39 predicted proteins | sample 5400641 | NCBI WGS metagenome assembly WNGF01 (sample SAMN13153371, study PRJNA577476) | soil metagenome | isolation source: 80 cm soil or saprolite under grassland replicate 2 | place: USA:California | collected 2016-06-15 | reverse complement strand
TTAAGAATGTGCGACCCAGCGCCGGCTGGACGCCGAGTGCCTGGAAGTAATTGCCCGTAACTCCTGCTGCTGTCAGCCGCTCAGGCTCGCCGCTACCGGTGAAGTTCAAAGGAAGCGGAACGGAAAACATGGCCGCAAACTGCTCGAAGGTTTTGTTCTGGTTGCGATAGTCAAGGAAATCGAGTGGCGAAACACTCGCGCGATTGCCGCCGTTGCGAATGTTCCCCCACATCCAGACCAGTCGATCGGGTTCCGCGAAAGGCAACGGTTGGAGCAAGACTGCGTTAACCAGACTAAATATCGCCGTGTTTGCCCCGATGCCCAGCGCCAAGGCGATCAAAGCGATTAACGTGAAGCCCGGCCGCTTCGCCAGACTTCTAATTCCGTGTCGGATTTCGCGAAATAGGGTTTCCATAAAGTTATTTCCAATTGCCGATTGCCGATTTCGAATTTCGGATTGCGGATTTCTCGTTTGAAACGTCGAATTTGATAGCTAAGTTTAAGCAACCCAAGTCGATTTCATTCGCGCACGAACAAAATTTCGAAATCCGAAATCCGCAATCCGAAATTCTTTCACTCGTATCTAAGAGCCACCAACGGATCGACCTTCGTCGCGCGGCGCGCCGGGATGTAGCAGGCGAGCAAAGCCACCACCATCAAACAGAGTGACACCACACCCAACGTCAATGCGTCGGTGGCACTCACCCCAACTAACAGGCTGCGGAGGTACCTCGTCAGCGCCCAGGCTCCGCCCAATCCCACGACGACGCCGATCAGTGCCTGCGTCATTCCATTCTTCACAACCAATTGCAGTACATCTCTCCCTCGAGCGCCGAGCGCCATGCGAATGCCAATCTCATGAGTGCGCTGTGTCACCGCGTAAGCCATAACGCCGTAAATGCCCACTGCGGCGAGGACCATCGCAACGAACGCAAAAATGCCGAGTGTCACTGAAGAAAAGCTGTACAGCGCGACTGACATAGACCGCACTTCTTTCATGGTGCGCACATCAAAAACCGGCTGGTCCTTATCGAGAGACCAAACCTGCGCACGCAGCGTCGCTGCCAGGGCCATGGGGTCAACTTTCGTTTTTGCAACCAGCACCATCGCGTTCCAGGGATCCTGTGCATGCGGTAAGTAGAAATCAGGCGTTACGGCGAGGTTCAAGTCGTGTTTGACGTCTTGCACAATCCCCACAACCTGCATCCAGGGATTCTTATCGAGCGGCCCGGTAAATCGCATGCGCTTGCCAATGGCATCAGCGTTGGGCCAGAACCGCTTGGCCAACGTTTCGTTAACCATAATTACTGGTGGGGCGTCAGCTTTATCTTGCTCGGTGAAAACACGGCCTTTAACAATTGAAATGCCCAGAGTTTCGAAAAAGCGCGGCGTGCAGACGCGATAACGACCAATGAAATCCTGGCCAGGCGGCGGCTCAGGCACTCCCTCTATTAAGAACGCATCCGATGAATTGCTGCCGCCGAGCGGTAGATAGTTGACGACCGCCGCTGATTCGACTCCCGGCAAGGCTTCCGCGCGTCGCACCAGGTCCGAATAAAAGGCGGCTCGCTGCGCGTCTTCGCGATACTTCGCCACCGGCAATATCAGATTCATCGTCAGGATATTGTCGGGTTTGAAACCAGGATTGGTTTTGAGTAATGAGACAAAACTGCGCATGAGAAGACCGGCGCTCACCAGCAACATCAACGAAAGCGCGACCTCAGAGATCACTAACAGGCGCCGCAGTTTCTGCGATCCGGACATCCCTTGCCGTCCGCCCTCCTTCAGCGCATCGTTCAAGTTGGGTTTAGAAGCCTGCCAGGCAGGAGCAAGTCCAAACAAGAAACCGCTCAGCAGTGAAACCGCTAACGTGAAGCCGAGCACCGGCAAATTAATACCCAGATGTTCCCAACCGGGCGCATACTTCGCCGCCTCGCCGGGATTCGCAGCCCTCAGGACATCGACGCTCCAATACGCGATCAAGATCCCGAGCGCACCACCGATCAAAGCCAGCACAAGGCTCTCGATTAGTAGTTGGCGGATGATTCGCCAGCGGCTCGCGCCAAGTGCCGCGCGCAGGGCTATCTCTTTGTGTCTCGCCGCCGAGCGCGCCAGCATTAGATTGGCGACATTGGCACAGGCGATCAGCAGGACGAATCCGACGGACGCCAGCAGAATCCACAGCGCGGTCCTGTACATCCGTACCGTGTCTTCGACGATCGGATAAATAACCACTCCGCGCCCCGTATTCGAATCCAAATATTCTTTTTCAAGTCTGGCGGCGATCGTATCGAGATCTGCTTGTGCACGCTCCAGTGGAACATTTACCTTGAGTCGGCCCACAACAAGGTAGGAATGGTTCTGTCTGCTGCGCTGCAATTCCGGAGTAATGGTCAATGGCGCCAGAACATCAACGCCCCTGGGAAAGCTGAAACCTTCGGGCATTACGCCGATCACTGTCCGCGCAATCCCGTTAAGCATTATGGTCTTATTGACGATGTCGGGATCGCTGCCGAACCGGCGTTGCCACAAACCGTGGGTGAGTATTGCCACTGGCGCTTTACCGGGTTGATCTTCGTCGGCCACGAAGCCTCTTCCAAGGACGGGTTTCACTCCCACGACGTCGAGGAAATTAGCTGTGACTAAATAGCCTTGAATTCTCTCAGGTGTTTCGATACCGGTAAGGTTTGCGCTCCACCAACGATAGAGGCCCAGGTGCTCGAAGGTTTGATTCTGCGCACGCCAGTCGAGGTAATTCGCCATTGACGCTTCGTTGCGCTCAACGCCTCGGCTTGGCTGTTTCTCCCAGAGCGCTACGACACGCTCGAGGCCCGGAAAATCGAGCGGCTTAACCAGCAGTGCATTGACCGCACTGAAGATTGCACTCGTCCCACCGATCCCCAGGGCCAGCGTGACAACTGCGATGACCATGAACCCGGGTCGCTTGATCAGATTCCTGACTGCGTAGCGGACGTCGCTTCGAAAGCCTTCCATAATCGGCTCCTTCTAAGTGCTCCCCAGTAGCTCAGACTTTCAAAGCGGCTCACAGGATTAAAGTCCCTGCCACTCACTGGACCACGACCACCATTAGTGCGGCGTCGTCGTCGAAATTGTTCCCACAAAACTCTCTCACGGTATCCAGAATGCTTGCCTGCAAGTCAGCTGCGTTGAGCTCGCGGTTGGCAATCAAAGAATCACGCAGGCGTTCTTCGCCAAATTCCTCACCGCTCGCGTTAGTCGCCTCAGTAAGCCCATCGGTGAACAACAACAGGCGATCACCCTGATGCAGTTCCACTTCAGCTTGCGTGTACTGCGAATCGGCAAACGCGCCCAAAACTCGTCCACCCTCTTCGAGGCGCAGACACTTTTCGCCACGTATGAGGAAGGGCGGGTTATGACCGGCATTTGTAAAGGCGAGTCGACAACGCTGGACATCCAGCACCCCATAGAAGCAGGTAATAAATTTGTTATCGGGAGTGTTGCCGCACATGATGCTGTTCACGCGTGCGCACAGATCATCAGGCTTAACAAACGCGGAAGCTGTTGATTTCAACGCGGCCTGCATGTTAGCCATCAACAGGGCCGCCGGCAGGCCTTTGCCCGCGACATCCGCGACGCAAAGCGCGGCATAGTCTGCATTGAATTTGAACGCCGTCAGATAATCACCGCTCACGGTTCGAGCCGGCTGCCAGGCGCTGGCGATCTCAAAGCCGCGAAGGGAAGGCATTGTTTTCGGCAACAACCCTTCTTGAATCTCGCGCGCTTCCTCCAACTCCAGCCGCAGCTTGCGGTTTCGTAGCCGACTCTGTGCGTTGCGTCGTTGCAGGTTTCTTTTCGCTCTGCCCTGCTCAATTTGAGTGCGCAGAGTGCGCAACAAGCTCGAGTTATCCCAGGGCTTTTGCACGAAATCACGAACGCCACGGCGCATCGTCTCGACCGCCAGATCGACGCTGCCCCAGGCCGTCATAACTACGATCGGCAACACACTGTCCACGGCGTGAATACGTGAAATCAGATCGAGGCCTTCTTTTCCGGAGGTAGTATCCCGCGCGTAGTTGAGGTCCATCAGCACGAGGTCAAAATTGTTCCGTTTGATGGCGTCAATTACAGCCGCTGGTGAGGTGGCTGCTTCGGTGTGATAACCCGCACCTTTGAGGAGGAGTCGTAGGGCAGCAAGGACGTCCGGTTGATCGTCCGCGATTAGAGTTCGTGCAATGGGAGCGGCCAGAGGGTTCACAGCTTCTACGGCCCACTTTCTGGCGCGTTCAAGCCTTGCTGGTTTGCCAGAGGCCCGTCGAGAGCGCGCTCTATCGAACGCACCAACGATTACGCCGTTAATTCTTCCTTAGACCCTTTCGCGATCCTCTTATAGGGGGACGCGAACTAGAGCGAGCAGACGCAGCAAACCCGAGATTAAAAAACTTCCGCTACTTAGCTATCCAACCGTCGTCAAGGCGCACGATTCGGTTGCCGAAGCCGGCATTGGTTTCAGAGTGCGTAACCTGAACTATCGTGGTCCCTTCCTCGTTCAGGCGCTTAAACATTTCCATGATCTCTTTGCCCTGACTCGAGTGAAGGTTTCCCGTCGGCTCGTCCGCGAGAATGATGCGCGGATTGTTGACGACCGCACGCGCGATGCCGACGAGTTGTTGCTGACCACCGGATAGCTGGCTGGGATATAAATCCTTCTTACCCACGATCTGGAAGCGATCCAGAGTGTCACAAACGATCGATTGCCGATCCTTTCTGGAAACGTCGCGATACGAAAGGGGCAGCTCCAGATTCTCGAAGACGGTTTGGTCGTCCAACAGGTGATAACTCTGGAATACAAAGCCGATGTTGCGATTGCGAAGCGCAGCGCGCTTTTTGTGATCCAGAGCGTGCACAGCCACGTCGTCAAAAAAGTATTCACCAGTCCAGGACTGATCGTGCATCCCCAGAATGTGCAGCAGAGTCGACTTGCCCGCGCCGGAAGGCCCCATGATCGAGACGAACTCTCCGGGTTGAATGTCCAGATCGATACGACGCAGCACGAAGGTCTTTGCCGGCCCATGTGAAAAAGACTTCTCGACGTTTCGCAGGGTAATCATGAAACCTCTGTAAACCCACTCTCTTTAAGTTCACGCTTGGCGGCTTCGATTTCGGCGGCCCGGCTTGCTGAGCCTGTCTCTTCCTCAACAATCAGACCGTCAAACAGATGCACAATGCGATCAGCGTGCTGCGCATATCGCGGATCGTGAGTCACCATGCAGATGGTTGCGCCCCCGCGATGCAACTCGCGCATCAGCTCCATGACTGCTTCGCCGTTCGTCGAATCAAGATTGCCCGTAGGTTCATCAGCCAGCAGTATGCTGGGATGCCCGCCTACCGCACGGGCAACGGCCACACGCTGTTGCTGACCTCCCGAGAGCTGGCTGGGCAAGTGCTTGGCACGATGAGCCATCCCCACGCGCTCGAGCGATTCAGTGACCCGTTTCTTCCTGTCGGCCGAATTCATGCCGCGATAAGTCAAAGGCAATTCGACGTTTTCATAGACCGTGAGGTCGCCAATCAAATTGAAACTTTGAAAAATGAAACCGACCTCGCGATTGCGTATTCGCGCGCGTTGCGACAGAGAAAGATTCGCGACGGCGTTATCGTTGAGGACGTATTCACCCTCGGTGGGCGTGTCAAGCAATCCCAGGATTGACAACAGTGTAGACTTGCCGCAGCCCGATGGCCCGGCAATCGATATGTACTCGCCCTTCTTTATGTCGAGATGGATGCCCGAGAGTGCGTGCGTCTCGACCTCATCCGTGTAGAAGATTTTCTTTACGTCTGAGAGGTGGATAAGGGGTGCAGTTGAACTCATCTGGGGAATCTCCTTCATTGGATTAACTTGTCCGACAAACTTCAGTTTGTCGGTGTCGATTCGACATCGAGACCTCGGTAATACACATGACGAACCAATTAGCGCCGTATTGCGTAACACCTCCGACAAACTAAAGTTTGTCGGACATTCACCTCAGCCGGATGCGGTTGTAATTATCCCAGGCCGAAGTGTCAGACAAGATCACTTGATCACCTTCTCGCAGCCCATCGATGATTTCGATTGTGTTTACTGAGCTTCTACCCAGAACAACAGGCGTGCGTGCCGCTTCCTGGCCATCGGGAGTTACACGAAACATGCTGACGGTTGATTGACCCTGCCCGAAAGCCGGGCGGCCCACATAAAGGATGTTGTCGAGACGCTCGAGCTCGATCGTTCCATCGACGCTGAGATCCGGACGCGCACTTGACGGCAAGGGACCGGTCAATGCAGCGTCAACCGTGAACGTTCCCTCGCGAGCGGCCGGGTCGATGCGGGACACGCGACCCTGAATCATACCGTTGCGAGTGTCCACTTCTACCGGCTGTCCGAGTTTGACGTCTTTGATTTGTGTCTCGGCAATCTTCAACTCTGCCTTGAGCGATGCCGGATCCGCTACGCGCGCAATGTCGAAACCGGGGGCGACCTGTTGGCCTACCTGCACCGTAACTTGTTGCAGTACGCCGGCCGAACCCGCTCTCACCTTGAGACTCTCCACCTGATCGTGCTTGAGCTTGGCGAAGGCCCTCAGCTGGTCCATGCGGCTGCGTTGCGCATTGAGTTGCGCTGCGGTTGACTTAGCGCTAATTGCAAGTCTTTGTTTCTCCACACTGAGGCGATTCAACAGGTCCTTCACCTGCACGCGCGCCATCTTCAACGTGAGATCGGCAACCAAACCCTGCCTACCAAGCTCTTCGTTGGTATCAAGCTCGATTTTAGCGCGGCTATAATCGGCGTTGATTGTCGCAACCGCCGCCTGCTGGGCCATGTTGTCGCTTTCCAGTCGCACCCGAAGGGTTTCCTGATCGGCCTCAGCCGCTTTCAATTGAAAGTCCGCATCCATCGCCTGCTGCTGCATCTGCGGATTCGACAGTTCGGCGATAACAGTATTGGGACTCACTTCGACGCCTACTTGAACTGGAATCACCTCAACGCGGCCGTCAGCGGGTGCGGGAATGCGACGGGTCAACTCAGGTACCAACGTACCATTACCTCGAACCTGCCTCAGCATCTGACCACGTTTCACAGTGTCAATAACGGCCGTGGATCGGTCGACTGTCGGTGCCGCCGGCTTAAGCTTTGTAAGTCCGTAAGTGATACCTCCGACTGCGGCGAGTCCAACAACTAAAAGGACAACGGTGCGAATTTGTTTCTTAACTTTCGATTTAGCCGGTCGCTTGATATCCATGAAATTATTGCCGTTAACTAATCAGGCCCTTAGGAGAACTGCTAAGCCATTTGAGAGCGGAAGTTCGGTGAAGCGTGCTTTGAGCAAACGGCAGACTTCTCCGGCGGCGTTTGCAGTTCTCCTCACGTACCTAATTCAAAGGCCATGCCAGCGGGATTTATTTAAAGCTGGAAAACCGAATTGGAAGGTTAGATCTGATGATGAAGTGCCGCTAAAGCCTGAAACCACTTCATTTTCGCCGTGAAAGCCAGTTTGTTTTGGAAACTCCATCCAACCAGGTTCGTGAGAGCTGCAAGCCGATGAGAGCGGGGCAGACGATGCGGGATGTTTCACTATCGGGACTAAAAATCCCATTTTCGATAAAGGCTTCAAGGTTTCGGATGGTTTATACGAGGATATGAGCAATCTCCTTGCTCAGACCGCTATCAAGCTCCCACCGTTAGCAAGCTCGACGTTTGATTTTTTTGGACTCATATGATTGGTTAATACTATTCAAGCTCAAAATACCTCGAGAGCCTTAAAGTTAAGAGTCACTAAGTACCAGCTTCCGTCCACGTTGGGGATGAGCGAAAGGGCTGTAATGACGCAGTCACTAAAAACAAATTTATTCTTTTGGCGCCACCATCCCTGCCCTTCCAGAATCTCCTTGGTCGTAATAATTGCCTCCGTATTCTTCAGTCCCTTAAGATAAGCCCTAAATAATTGAGCGTAATGACCAGCCGTTCCGCGGAACGTTACCGTGATGTCGCCTTCCTTTTGTTTCCCACCCAAAAGATTCGCGGGTTTCATGCTCCCGGGAGTAATTCCTTCGAACTGGAAACTCCGAATTTCGAGGTCATCCAAGTCATCCAATTTTAGAAATGATTTTAGTATCATGATTCTGCTCCTTTATCGAAAAAACCTGTTCTTTGTTGGCTGAGGTCGTGGACTTTGAAATCCACATATTGATGAGCTGTTTTGGGAAAAACCTTTCATGAATTTGGTAAACCCGACTCAATTGCTGAAGAGTCTGTTGTCTGAAGTCAATCGCCAGTTCATTGAGAATCCTCCCAGGTTTGTAGTTGGCAGGTTATTCCCGACTGTCCCATTTGGTTAATATTTATGGTGTACTATGCGTAATACCATGAGAGCCATGAGAGAGGGATTGTTGACCTGAGAAATCACAAATGCTAATGCAGTTAACGGTATCCGAATTCAACGTACTCTCCTATTGCCATGCGAGACCAAGATAATAATGATGCGCAAGTGAAAACTGTTCCTACAACACCTTTCCCCGACCAGCGACCAGGTACCTCAGGGTTGCGGAAGAAGACCCGTGTCTTTATGCAACCCAACTACCTGGAAAACTTTGTGCAGGCTGTGTTCAATACGGTGCGCGAAGATACAGGCTCGGGATTCGAGACGGAAACTCTGGTGGTAGGCGGAGATGGCCGCTACTACAACCTTCAAGCTATTCAAACTATCCTGCGCATGGCCGCGGCGAACGGCTTCGGTCGTGTGCTGGTCGGTCGCGATGGGATCCTTTCCACGCCCGCCGTTTCGGCGGTGATCCGCCGGCAAAATGCACTCGGCGGGCTGGTACTCTCGGCCAGTCACAATCCCGGCGGTCTGGATGCCGACTTTGGCATCAAGTACAACGTCCGCAATGGTGGTCCAGCGCCGGAGGGAATTACGAATCGCATCTACGAAGACACTCTTAAATTAACGGATTACCATACGCTCGATCATGAGGATATCGATATTGAGCATGAAGGAGATTTGCGTCTCGGCGATACCAGTATCGTCGTCATCAATCCACTCGCAGACTACACGGCGGTTATGGAAGAGTTGTTCGACTTCGATGCCTTGAGTACTCTTTTCCGGAGTGGCTTTCGAATGCAATTCGACGCGATGAACGCCGTCACTGGTCCCTACGCCCACCACATCTTCGAAGAGCGCCTGAACGCACCGTCCGGCACAGTTATCAACGGCACGCCCAGTGAAGACTTCGGTGGTCACCATCCGGATCCAAATCTCGTTAATGCTGCTGAGTTGGTCACTTACATGAACTCGAGTGCTGCTCCAGATCTGGGTGCGGCCTGTGACGGAGACGGTGATCGCAACTTGATCCTGGGCCGGAACTTGTTTGTTACTCCGGGTGATTCGCTGGCGATCATCTGCGAGCATGCCGCAACGAGCATACCCGGATATCGCGGAGGTTTGGCAGGCGTCGCGCGGTCAATGCCTACAAACACGGCCGTGGATCGTGTCGCGAAGACGCTCGGCGTACGTTGCTACGAGACACCTACTGGGTGGAAATTTTTTGGCAATCTGATGGACGCGGGGCTCTGCACGATATGCGGCGAAGAGAGTTTCGGTACGGGGTCGAATCACGTGCGCGAGAAGGACGGGCTTTGGGCCGTCATGTGTTGGTTGTCAATTCTTGCGGTGACACGTAAGTCAGTTGCGGAGGTTGTCAGAGCACACTGGCAACGGTTTGGCCGCAGTTACTACCAGCGCCATGATTACGAGGGATTAGAGACGACTGCGGCATCGCAAATGGTTGAGGACTTGCGCCAAAAACTGCCGAGCTTAATTGGCAGTTCTTTGGCCGGCATCCGCGTCGTTAATGCCGACGATTTTAGCTATTCCGACCCGGTGGATGGGAGCCGCAGCACTAAACAAGGCATTCGCATTCTGTTAGAGGACGATTCGCGCATCGTCTGCCGTCTATCGGGCACTGGCACTGAAGGTGCGACCTTACGCCTCTATCTTGAACGCTACTTAAATGACGGCGGCAGTGGCAATGTGGCTGAGGTCCTGTCGGCTCTGCTCGTTGCCGCGCAAGAGTTGCTTCAGTTGCGCGAAAGATGCGGTCGAGATGAGGCAACAGTGATTACTTGAATCTTCTTTGGAGTGCGGCGGTCTGGCGCGCTCCCGAGAATTTAGGATTTAGAATTTGGAATTTAGAATTTCGAACCCGGATCGGCTGACGTTTGTCGCAGACGCACGAGTCGGCAGACATTAAATTCTAATTTCTAAATCCTAAGCTAAGTTCTAAATTTCTTCGAAGGGCTGCCAGACCAGCGCACTCCAAAAAGGACTCCATGTACCGAAAAACCTACTATGCCACAGACCCCGGCTCCCTTCAGGGCGCCACTAACGACGACTTACGCAATCGCTATCTCATAGGCGATCTTTTCGCGCCCGGAGAGATACGGCTCAACTACTTGCACTATGAACGCTTCGTCATCGGTGGGGCTGCTCCGTTCAGCAGACCTGTTTCTCTTCCACTGCAACAAGAACCTGCGTCCGCCAAAGACAAGCCCTTTCTCGAGCGCCGTGAACTCGGTGCAGTGAACGTCGGAACCGGTACTGGCCTGGTGAATGTCGGGGGGCAGCGGTATGAATTGCAGTCAAAGGACAGTCTTTACATTCCGATGGGCAGCACTGAAGTAAGTTTCGAGTCAACCGATCCGGCCAACCCCGCGAAGTTTTACCTCGTCTCCACGCCTGCGCATTCCAGCTTTGATGTGGTCCACATCTCCGTTGATAAAGCGGTGCCCTTGCAATTGGGCTCGACGGAGACAGCCAACGAACGTACGATCTATCAATACGTCGTGCCGGCGACTTGCAAATCGGCACAGCTGCTTCTCGGCCTGACAATCCTGAAGCCGGGAAGCGTTTGGAATACTTGCCCTCCACACCTTCACGATCGTCGTTCTGAAGTTTACTTCTACTTTGATCTCAAGACGGGTCAACGAGTGATGCACTTCATGGGTCAACCAGAAGAAATGCGTCACCTGGTGATCGCGAACGACGAGGCCGTGGTCTCCCCACCATGGTCCATTCACATGGGGTCAGGCACCAGCAACTACTGCTTTCTTTGGGCGATGGGCGGCGAGAACCTCGACTACACAGATATGAACGTGCTCGATATCTGCCAATTGAAGTGACCATCATCCACAGATTACGCTGATTACGCAGATTTCAAACCAGTAAATGCCAACCAACTAGCGGGCCTTGCTTCTGTATCTTAATCTGTGAAATCTGGGTAATCGGTGGATGTTCCGTTGGATTATTGAATTGTTCCCCGACTACTGCGGCTACCCAGTTGGGACGATAGTTTCAGTGCTGTTGATCTGATGAGGTTGCCGACCTTTGGTAAGTAATCGTCGTTCAATTGGCTCGCCGTTCCGCTGACGCCGATGGCAGCGACGACTTCACCACCCGCCGCAAAGATAGGCGCCGCCGCACAACGAACCCCGACCGCGTGCTCCTCGTCATCAATTGCGTAGCCACGTTGACATGTGAGGGCAAGCTCTTCCATTAAACGTGGCAACTTTACGATAGTCTTTGATGAAGCCGGAGTGACCCGGTGGCGGGAGACAATCTCCTGGACGTCGTGCGGATCGAGGTGACAAATCAACGCCTTGCCGACAGCGGTGAGTTGCGGCGCGACCCTGCGGCCAATCCAGATGTCCATCTTAATAAACCCCGGAGACTCGATTCGCTCGATGTACACGGCATCACCATGATCGAGGATCGCAAGGTGCGCTCCCAACCGAGTCCGTTCCACAATGCTGCGCAAGTGCGGAAAAGCGACTTCACGCAGGGCCATCCCCTGCATCGCCTGCCCACCAAGGCTTAGCACTCGAATGCCGAGAGTATGCTGTCCGCTCTCTGCATCGCGCCACACGTATCCGCGAGCCGTCAGAGTGCGCAGAAGATAACTTGTTGAGCTCTTCGGGACCCCTGCAAGACGACTGATTGCGGAGGTACTCAGGCCCTGATTTCTGCTTGCCAGCAGTTCGAGAATCGACAGGGCACGCTCGACGGAAGTTACCCGCTCACGGCTTTTGAGTGTTCTCTTCATCAGGCTCCCCCCTTCGGCTTCCCCTAACATCAGCTCTTGCAAGGCCCCCACTTGGTGTTCAGTATTCTGAACAATCAGTTTTGCAGCTATTCGCGAAAATCACTGGGATTCATCGAGTTAAATGCGGGTGCCTCGGCATTTTTGCGTCCTTCTGGTTCTATAATTCCGTTCACTATACGGAATAGACTGTTGCCCTTGATACAGGCGCATGCTTACATACTTCGGTCTTACTTGTCGAGCCTATGTTCACAATGCGGAACAGCCAAAGGCGCTGAAACACCAGGGCGGGAAGCGCAGAAGAAACCTTTACTGCACCGAGGAGAAGGATAATGTTTCTAGTTCAGGAGAAGAGGTCACAAAACGGCGACTGTAGTGCGGCAATTTACATGCGAGCGGACGGATTGTTCGAGGCACATATCTACCGCAGTGGCGCCGAGACTTCGAGTGCCACAAAGCCATCAGCAGCAGGTTACGAAGTCTGCGGCGTAACGGAAACGCTGAGGCCGTTGGAGGCTATTGTAGACGAGGAGTTAGGGCTTTGATTAAGTTCGTTTGCAAACATGACTAGCAGGGCAGGCTGGATTCATCGGTGATCTCTTAGCTGCCCCGATTGATTCAAGATCATCGACTCCTGCCCTGCTTTGTCATCCCCTGGGGAGCGCTTTATAAAACTAAGAGCGTGACGACTCACATCACACAAATTACCGCTCCCGGTCAGGTGGCGGTGGTGGTTTCTGACCAATTTCCTGTCTTTTGGCTGCTAGCTGCGCTTTCTGCTCCGACGTCAGCACGGATGCTATCTGTGCCATCATCTTCGCGCGTGAGACTGCCAGTTCAACCTCGACTTTGGCTCGCGCTTCCGCGGCCGCCCGAACGGCAGCTTCGTCAAAGGTCCCGGTTAATGGATCCGGTTCGTTCTCATGCAACGTCCGCAACTGTTCGTGCAGTTCCTTAGTGCCAGCCTCAAAGCTATCCTGTATCTTCTTGATCTGCGCTTTCTGATCGTCACTCAGGTTCAAGTCTCGCGCTAGAGGTCCAAGGCCATCGCGGCCCGGCCCGCCTGGACCTCCGCGAAAGCCGTCGCCTCTTGAACCCGGAGGCCCTTGAGACACAACTAACATAGCCAGCGCCAAAACCAGTGATGCCACGCCCGCGGCGATGATGCTCGTTTTTCTCCAATTCAGTGTCATTTTGTCTCCTCTTGATAATTCGTTTCTGTACCTCACAACTACTGCAGCGTTATCCGACAAGGTTTAAAGAGCCGCTGTCGCTACTGGGGTATCCGGTTGCTCTTTCATCGCCGTGAACCCAGCATGTTAGACGCTCTGGTTTCACTGGGCGACGCAAAGACTTTGTCAAGGCAATGCAAAGTTTTGCAAATACAGTCATCTGCCAGTCAGTCCCCGCAGTAACGCATGCTGTTAGGAATTGTTAAGGCTACATCGGCTCGTCGGCCGTTGGTCCATAGACAGACGGCAGAGGCACGTTAAGCAAACGAAGGTAAACAGATAGCTGGCCCCGATGGTGAATCATATGGTTCAGCGCCATTGAACGCAGGACCGCTGCACGCGGCAGCTCGAAAAATATCTTATCGCCACTTCGCAAGCGCCAGCTTTTCTTCAGATGCTCATCTGATTGATCGGCCAGCAGCTCCAGAGCTTGAGCCACTTTAGTGTCAAATGTGTCTAGCAGTTCTGACGTGGCCTTTGGAACAAAAGGACCGTAAGTTCTGGTCGCAAAATCCAGCTCATCCTGGGTCAGCGCCGCGCGAAACATGCCGGGCAGTTCCGCAACATGTCCGGCTAACCTGCCCAGGGTCATTGATTTCTCGTGCGGTTTCCAGTCGAACTTTTCCTCAGGCACACGTTCGAGCATCTTTCGTGTTGTCGCTGCCTCTTGCTTTAATTCCGCTAGAATTGCCTCACTCATTCCCATAGGGTCTCCTTCTATGAATTTGCACAGCATCTATTGAATTGATCCGAAGTTAGTTTTGCGCAGCAGTTTTAAGCCAGCACTCTAACAAATGTCGGCGATTATGCAACTTCTTCTCAATGTTCGGCACCTTCAACACCAACCGTTCCAGGTGCATCAGGTAATCGGGCTCGCCAATAGTTTCTCTCACTTCGGAAACAAAGGGCTGCAGCTTTGGGAACACAACGAGGTGTTCACTATTAGACGACTAACAAGTTCAGTTCTGGACGGTGCGATCAACAGAGCGCGACAAAGCTCCAGATTGTGCTCGGCTTCAGGAAGCGATCCCCTGGCCTCTCTCGACGCAATTTCAAACTCGCGTTCGGCCTCAACCAGACGTCCACCGCGCGCAAGCATTGCTCCGAGGTTGTTATGGCTTGCTGGAAAGGCGTCCTTCGACCGTGCAATGGCGTTACGGAATGCCTTCACGGCAGTCTCACGATCATTCTCGCTTGCCGCGATCACACCCAACTTAAAATAAGCGGCTGCATACCTGTCCCCCGATGTCTGAATTGCCTGACGGTACGCGCTTTTCGCGTCTGACACTCGTTTGAGATCTTCGAGAGCGACCCCCAGGGAATAATAGGCCTTGGGATAGTGACAATCACTTGCCTCGATCGCTTTTCGGTACATAACAATCGCGTCTTCTGTGCGAAAGAGTTCGTAGTAGCAGACGCCGATGTTGTACAAAGCTTGTGCGTAGGTTTCGCCTGGCGCGGGCGCAACCCTCGCGTATTCCGCAATAGCCAATTGATACTGCGCCTTTGCGTACAGGGCGTTACCGCGCTTGATGTAATCGCGCCCGTCAACCCGGTTTGTCTGGGCCAGCGTGCTCGGGAAAAGCAGCAGAGCTGCTAAGAATGCTAGCCGTACCTCCTTCAATCTCATCGCGATCCACCTCCTCTTATTGGGTTCAAGCAATGTAGAAGAGGTTAGAGTTTGTAAGTGGCTCGCGTCTTTCCTGTTGTTGCTTTGTCTTGACTAATCTTGCTGCTCTTTTGCTGCTCTTTGTAACGCAAGCCGTTAGCTTGCGTCGTTGCTCAAAGTGCGCCCCTCTCTTAAAGCTCGGACGTCTCGCTCGCGTCCGCAAACTAACAGTTTGCGTTACCTAAGTTTGGAACATCAGTCGATAGGATTGCGGCGTGGTTCCGGTCAGCTTGCGAAAGAGCCTCGAAAAATGACTCTGATGACTGAACCCCGAGTGACAGCCCACCTCCACGAGCGGCATCTCGCTTTTCGACAATAACTCCTTGGCACGCTCTATCCTTAGCTTCATCAAGTACTGGTGCGGGGTAGTGCCCGTAGCTCTTTTGAATTCTCGCGCAAAATGAAATGTGCTCATCCCGGCCACAGCTGCAAGTTCTGCAAGGCTGAGGTCGAGCGCATAGTTCGCGTTGATGAACTCCAGGACGAGCCGAAGCTTGTGACCAGACAAGCCCCCAACAAAGCGATGAACTCTGTTGGCTGAAGTTGTGTAATGCCTGATCAGATGGAGTGCCAGGATATTCGCCAGCGATTCGGCGTACAGCCTCCCACCCTCGTTCTCCGACTCAAGCTCAGCCATCAGGGCCAAACCAACACTGCTGATTACCGGATCGCTGGCAGCGGAACTCTCGACTACCTCAAAATTACTTGAGGCGTGCGATTCAGCGGCAGCACGCAGCACCAATGAGGGATCCAGGAAAATGGCCAGGTGCTCTGATTCGCCCTGGAAGTCAACGGCAAATGGATGGCCCGAAGGGATCACACAAATAGTGCCCTTGTTTTGATCGCGAGCACGAAATCCACTTGCGAGCCGAATCTCACCTTCACACTTCTCATTCAACGACAAAGTTATCAGGTGATCCTGAATGTAATGCTCAGGCAATTGGCCAGGGCCCATTCGATAATGTGCCAGGCTTATGCCATCCCAGGAGGTTCTTCTCTTTAGAGTGAGTGGGGGTGGATGATTCTCTAGCGCATTCATGGCCTGGACCTATCTCAGCGATCGCTTCCTCCGATTTCCCGGTGTCAACGATGAACGGAGTGATTTGGAATGGCTGCGCAAGCGTTCTAGAACACCCTCTCGTGCGCGCGCGAAGGCTTGCTTATCACCAAAAAGCTGGAGCGCCCAGTTGGCCCCGATTTCGAGAGCATTAATCTCGAAAGCGAGTTGGGTTGGATCGACTTTTTTATCGAACTGGCCCGCTTCCTGGGCCTCAACCACGGCCCGGCGCAGCACCTCGAGCCACTCCTTCATAATTTCAGCGATGCGATCTCGTACTGGTCCTGGGCGGCTATCGAACTCTGCCGACGCCGCGGCGAAGAAACATCCGCCCCGGAAGACATGGCTTTGGGCATAGTCGAACCAGATCTCACAAAGGCTACGCAGTCGTTGCAGGCCTTTTTTGGCTTCTAAGGCTGGGCCAATCACTTTCTCGATAAAAATATTGCGTGCTGCGTCGATCGTGGCGAGTTGCAGATCCTCTTTCGATCCGAAGTGCGCGAAAAGGCCGCTCTTGCTCATGCCGGTTTCAGCGGCGAGCCGACCGATGGTCAGTCCGTCCAGGCCTTCGACGGAGGCCAAGTGGACCGCCACCTCCAGAATGGTTTTCCGGCTGCGATCTCCCTGGGCTTGTCGGGCTTTAGTAGCGGCGGTTTTCATCGGCGTGCAATATAGCACGAACGTTCGTTTTCGGGAAAGTGGTTTTGTGTAACGCATGCTGTTAGCTTGCGCACCGTTGGACATACCTCAGGAGGTCTGCTACCCAAATGTCTACCAAAAGACTGTCTCGTTCAGTGCTGCTTGTTCTCGCTTCGGCCATCACGGTGTTAGCGCAAACGGCGCCGCACCCACTCGTGATCGACGACATCGCCCGGTTTCGTGATGTACGTGACCCTCAGATTTCGCCCGATGCGCGTTGGGTCGCCTACGTGGTGGCATCGGTTGACACCAAAGAGGACAAAACAAACTCGCACCTCTGGCTGGTTGGCTACGACGGAAAAGACGACCGACAGATAACTTTCAGCCAGGATAGTGAGACTTCACCACGTTGGAGTCCCGACGGAAAATATCTTTCATTCACTTCGTCGCGGCCGGGCAAAGCCAAAGGTAATCAGGTTTGGCTACTCGATCGAAAGGGTGGCGAGGCCATGCAACTTACCGAGTTGAAAGGTCGCCTGCAAAGTTATGAATGGTCGCCTGACGCGAAGCGTTTGGCGCTGGTTGTCGGTGACCCTGATCCCGAGGCCGATGCGACTCCCACCCCGTCAGCTCAAGGAACGAACGCGCCGCCCAAAGCACCAAAGCCGATAGTGATCGACCGTTATCGTTACAAGCAGGATGGACAGGGTTATCTTCTTTCCGGACGTCACACGTACATCTATCTCTTTGATCTCGCTGCCAAAAAGCTTGACCGACTGACTGCCGGCAAATGGGACGAGTCGTCCCCTTCCTGGTCGCCTGATGGCACGCGCATCGCCTTCATGAGCAACCACGTTGAGGATCCTGATCGCGATCCAACAGCACAGGTCTTTGTCGTAGAAGCCAGGCCACTGGCTACAGAAAAGCAGTTGACCTCTGTAGCTAGTCGCGGACGAGGCCGGCCGGAATGGAGTCCGGACGGGAAATGGATCGCGTTTCTTGAGGGTGACGAAAAACCGTTTGGTGCTTACAACATGGATCATCTGGCGATAGTTCCCGCTGACGGCAGTGCGCCGCCCAAAAGGCACAAAGATACAGAAGAAATGGATCTGGGAGTTTCGTCTCCGCGATTTAGCGCCGACGGTGAACTCTTCTACTTTCTTGTAACCGCCAACCGATCCGTTTTCCCGGCTCGCGTAAAAGTTTCCGGCGACACCGTTTATTTCATCAAAGCCGCACCGGTTGTCGTCTCAAACTGGACCACTGCGGCCGGCCGTTCGACGATGTTGTCGAGCACCGATACCAGGCCCACGGAAGTTTGCGCGTTCGAAAACGGTGAACTACGACAAATCACCCATCAGAACGATGCATTGATAGCTGAGCTAAAGATTGCGCAGACTGAAGACCTCAATTTCAAAAGCAAAGACGGTACTGAGATACAAGGGCTTTTAACCAAGCCCGTGGGTTACGTGGAAGGCACAAAGGTTCCTTTGCTGCTGCGCATTCACGGTGGACCTAACGGTCAGGATCAGCATTCGTTCAGCCTCGAGCGGCAATGGTTTGCAGCGAATGGTTACGCAGTATTAGCCGTGAACTATCGAGGCAGTGCCGGCCGTGGGCAGAGATTCTCACGAGCGATCTTTGCTGACTGGGGCCACTACGAAATTGAAGATCTTCTTGCCGGAGTGGATCATGTCATTGAGATGGGGGTTGCTGATCCTGATCGACTAGGTGTGGGAGGCTGGAGCTACGGCGGCATTCTAACTGACTACATGATCGCCAGCGACAACCGATTTAAAGCTGCGACCAGTGGCGCCGGTACAGCGTTTACCGTTGCTTTTTACGGCACGGACCAATACATCATTCAGTACGACCACGAAATTGGTCCCCCCTGGAATCCAAAAGCCTGGGAAACGTATGTAAAGATCTCCTATCCGTTCTTACACGCCGATCGCATCAAGACGCCAACATTGTTCCTCGGGGGCGAACGCGACTTTAATGTGCCGGTGCAAGGCGGCCAGCAGATGTACCAGGCCCTTCGCAGCCTTGGAGTGGACACGCAACTGGTTATCTATCCCAACGAGAACCACGGAATTCAACGCCCGAGTTACATCCGCGATCGATACGAACGCTATCTGGCGTGGTACGACAAGTACTTGAGGAAGAAGTCACCCGCGGCAAATACCGCGGCCCGGTAGGAAATTAGAATTTAGTAGAATTTAGAAATTAGAATTTCGTGCTGTTCAGGCAAGCCGCGTTCAAGGTGCGCAGTGCCAAATTCTAAAGCTCCCGCTGCGAATACCACGAAATTCTAATTTCTAAATTCTAATTTCTAAATCCTAATTTTCTTAATTCCCCCGTAACCTTTTACCTCCGAAACAGTTTATCTGGTTAAGAGTCGGAAAATGGCAGCCGGAAAACTTGCATCAACGGGCTCGCAAGAGGAGGCAAATGAACGCCTTCTGGTTTTGGCTGCCCAGAATGATCCAAACCGGTTTGCTGAGCTTTATGAGAACAACTTCGAACGCGTATACGCCTTTATTGCACGACGTGTGCGTCATCGCGATGAAGCCGAGGACCTGACTGCCGAGGTGTTTCACAAAGCATTGGCCAATCTGGCGCGCTTCAAATGGCGCGGCGTTCCTTTCGCGGCCTGGCTGTTTCGTATAGCGGCAAACATGATTGCGGATCGAGCGAAACAATCTGGTCACGAAAACGATCTTGGCGAGGCCGAGAACCAGGCGGAACTTGCCGCGCAACAGCCCGCACTCGAGGCAGACGAGAATCGGGCGCGGCTCTTTCGTCTGGTCCAAATGCTACCACCCGATCAGCAACGCGTGATTGCCCTGCGCTTTGCGGAAGAAAAAAGTATTCGAGAAATTGCTCAGGAACTTGGGCGAAGCGAAGGAGCAGTCAAGCAGCTTCAATTTCGTGGCCTGCAGAACTTGCGGGCGAGTCTGGATGAATTAGATGGCTAACAGCCTGAACGAACAACTGGACCAATTTGTTGACACGGCACTTGCCGGTCAAGACGTGGCATTGTCGAGCGTCGAGCGCGGTATTGCGCCACTGGCCGAGATTGCAATCGAGCTACGGGGATTGCCGCGCAAAGATTTCAAAGATCGTCTTAGAGATGATCTGCAAAGGAGTGCAATTGCTACGACTACGACAGCGACAACTTCAAGAGTCAAACCAATTCGTGAAGGGTTTCATACCGTGACTCCTTATATTTCAGTAAGGGAGGCGTTGGAACTAATAGATTTCATCAAGAAGGCTTTTGGCGCCGAGGGAAAGATTTATGGGATAGGTTCCCAAGGCGGCTTCCACTCTGAATTCAAGATAGGAGACTCGATCATCATGATCGGCGGCGGTGGGTCCTGGAAAGGAACGTCGAAGCCTACCGCCCTGCATTATTACGTAGACGACGTAGACGCCGTTTACCAACGAGCCCTTGAAGCAGGCGCTACGTCGATTCAAGGGCCCATCGAGGCCCACGGAGAAAGACTCGCCGGAGTGAAAGACCTGGCCGGCAACGAGTGGTACATCGCCAAGCGATTGCAGGGTAGCCATACCGATGAGGGTCTTCGCACGGTAACCCCCTATCTGCATCCAAAGGGCTCCCTGGGATTGATCGCATTTCTGAAAGAGGCGTTCCAGGCGGAAGAGATCGCCGTGTATCAGTCGCCCGACGGCATAGTGCAGCACGCGAAAATTCGCATTGGTGATTCGGTGATTGAAATGGGCGAGGCCCACGGCCCGTATCAGCCGATGCCCACGACGTTCTTTTTGTCTGTTGCTGACGTCGATGCCTGGTACGACCGCGCCGTCGCGGCCGGTGCTACCTCAATCAATGAACCGGCGGATCAATCCTACGGTGATCGTGTTGGCGCCGTAGCTGATTCATCCGAGAACATCTGGTACATTGCTACGCATACCGCAGACGCTTAGGAGGAAAATCAGCATGTTAGGCACAGGAGAACGATTCCCCGATTTTTCTCTTCAGAATCAAGACGGCAAGCCTGTCCGTCTGGCCGATTTCGCCGGCAAGTGGCTGGTGGTTTACTTCTATCCCAAAGACGACACGCCAGGTTGCACTGTACAGGGAAAGTCGTTTACCGCAAGCAAGAGCGACTTTGACGAGGCCGGAATTTCAGTCGTAGGGGTAAGTCAGGACGATGTTGCTTCTCATAAAGACTTCTGCAACAAGTTTGCTTTCACAATTGACTTGCTTGCGGATACTGGCGCTGAACTCATGAAAGCTCTAGGCATCCGACAATCGGAATGGCAAGGAATGAAGTTCTGGGAACGATCCAGCTTCGTCGTCGACCCGGCCGGGGTCATCCGCAAAGTGTACGAGAAGGTCAATCCGCAAGGTCACGAGCAGGTTCTGCTCAATGACATCAAACAGCTTCAGCAAAACAGATAAGGAGATAAGTTATGGCAAGCGCAGTAAAACCAATTCCAGAGGGCTACCATTCGGTAACCCCTTACTTAATTATTAGCGGGGCGGCGGACGCGATCGAGTTTTATAAGAAGGCTTTCGGTGCAATTGAGTTGTTGCGAATGCCCTATCCTGATGGAAAAATTGGCCATGCCGAGATCAAGATTGGTGACTCGCCGATCATGCTGGCAGACGAGGTCCCAGACATGAAGTATTTAAGCCCGAAGACACTCGGTGGTTCGCCGGTAAGTATTCTCCTTTACGTCGAAGATGTCGACACCGTGTTCAATCGAGCCGTCGCAGCGGGAGCAACGCAAGATCGACCGGTCGAAGACAAGTTCTATGGTGACAGGGCCGGAAGCCTGATTGACCCGTTCGGGCACACCTGGCACGTTGCCACGCACAAGGAAGATGTCACACCGGAAGAAATGGAGCGACGGTCGAAGGCCGCGGCCGCGGCCGGCGGAGCATAAGAGCGCTAGCCGGTGACATCGAACCTAGAGCAACAACCTAAGTAGTGAACTAATTTGAAAAATTCTCTGTATCTCCTCCGTGTACTCAGTGTCTCTGTGGTGGGTCCTTTTGAGCTTTTCGTCACCACTGAGACACAGAGAACACGGCAAACCGCTTTCATCATGAGCTAAAGCTGACTTCACCGGGCCAGGTCGATGAAGAATTGTTGGCCTGGCTCGAGCGAGCCTATGCTCTTAGCGCATAGTTGATGAAAAAGATCTATTTTGGAGTGCGCTGGCCTGGCAGCGCTTTGGCCCACGTTCGCAGCGGTCTCCCTGGCGTGAAATTACTTCTTCCACACAGCTCGATTCGCCGTTGATTGGCAAGGCGCAGGCGAAAGCGGCGCCTGGCTGGCCTGGCAGCGCTTTGGCCCACGTTCGCGGCGGTCTCCCTGGCGTGAAATTGCTTCTTCCACACAGCTCGATTCGCCGTTAATTGGCAAGGCGCAGGCCAAAGCGGCACCGGGCCGCCGCACTCCAAAGAATCGTGTCAACTAATCCTCACCGCGTAAGCATCGTAATCAAAAATCAATCTCAATACTCTTTGCATTAACCTTTCCGGAAGAGCCGAGATCAGAAGGCCGCGTGTTACCACGCCCAGCTGATTTTCCCATTGCCCAACGCGCCCATAAAGACGCGAATAGCTTGCCAGCGTAGCGGTTCTCGATGACCTTAATCTTTCATAGGTGCGCAATCCCTCGCTCGCGTCTGCATATTTCTCGAAACATCTTGCCAGTACAGCCGCATCTTCAACAGCCATGCAGCCGCCCTGTCCCAGATTGGGAGTCGTGGGGTGAATCGCGTCACCCAGAAGTGTCATTCGCCCAACTCCCCACCGTCTTGATGAGGGCCGGTCAAGCGCGGGGTTTCGGAGTATGGTTGCCGCCGGTGTCGCTTCGATGAGTTGAAGGACCGGCGACCACCAACCGTCAAAAAGCTTCAACAACTCTTGTTGCTCTCCAGCCGATGCGATTCCCTTATACTCTTGCTCATTAGCGCTCGCCCACCAGCCCAGTCGCCCGCGCCCGACCGGCCCAATCCCAAATCGTTGGCCGTACCCGTGAATCTCAACGGCGGTGCCGGGCGTTAGTTCGGCAGGCGTGTGGTCCGTCATTCCGCGCCAGACTGTGTAGCCACGATAAACGGGCGGCCCATCACCAGTGAATTGCTCACGCACATGTGAATGAAGTCCGTCAGCGCCAATCAAGAAGTCACAATCGATTGACGAGTGATCGGTGAATCTAACCTGGATCTGAATTCCCTTCTCCTGATAGTCGGCGAAGGTGCGCCCTAGCTGTATCGAGCTTTCAGGCAAGGCGTGCAAGAGCGCACTTTGTAGATCGGCTCGGTGAAGGGCTACGGCGGGGACATCATTGATCGGCAAGCGCGCTTCGTTCAGAGGCCTACCGTCATACTTACACCAGCGCACGCGCTCAATCCACCCGGCATTCCCGATCACCTTTTCACCGATGCCGAGTTTGAGCAACACACGCAAAGCGTTGGGCCACATCGCAATCGCTGATCCAACTTCGAGCAACTGCGGCGCTTGCTCAAATACTTCCGGCTCGAAACCGAATTTCCTGAGGGCTAGCGCAGTGGTTAGGCCGCCAATTCCCCCGCCGATAATCGCAATTTTCACGCGGCATATCGTATGTCGGGAATGCGGCCCGAGAAAGAGCTAATGTGGTGCCAATGCACATCACGACTCGTAGTGGCACGAGGTCATCAGTACCGTGACGCGGTAGCGTCGGGTCAATGACCCCACAGCGAGTTGTGATGCGTAACGTTGACCAGACGCTACCGCGTCACGGTACTGATGACCTCGTGCCTCAGCGAGTCGTGATGCGCAATGTTGACCCTACGCTACCGCGTGACGGTACTGATGACCCCGTGCCCCTACGAGTCGTGATGCGCGTGGGCACCTGGTCCACCTTGGGCTAGGCGTCTGCGAATGCCGATAGTCAATTGCCGATTTCGAAATAATAAAAAAATGATTTACCCATCAAGGTAAAATGAAACAGGGTAAATCCCAATCGGCAATTGCCAATCGGCAATCGGCAATGAGCGTCACTCGTAACGCAACGCGTCGATGGGATCGAGGGCCGCCGCCTTACGTGCTGGATAGTAGCCAAAGAATATTCCCACCATCGCCGAGAAGATCACTGACCCGATTACGGAAACGGTAGATACCAACGTCGGCCATCCCAACATCTTGGGAATTACTATTGAGACTACGATTCCCAGGACTATTCCAATCAGGCCGCCAGTCAGACTCAACACTATGGATTCAATCAAGAACTGGCTGCGCACCGCGGAAGAACGCGCGCCGATAGCCATGCGAATGCCAATCTCTCGCGTCCGCTCTGTAACCGAAACGAGCATGATGTTCATGATGCCGATACCGCCCACGAGCAGCGAGACACTCGCAATGCTGCCGAGCAACATTGTCATGATGCTGTTGGTTTGGTTGGCCGCCTCAGCCACATCGCTCATGTTACGCACCGTAAAGTCGTCCGGATCGCCGCTTGATAGTTTGTGCCGTTGTCGCAGCAGTTCGGTTATTTGCAACTGCGCGGTGTAGGTTGCATCCTGCGAAATCGCCGAAACAAACGCTATTTGCAATCTTGTATTACCAAGGATCTTCTTCTGCACGGCCGTATAGGGTGCGAACGCGACATCATCTTGATCGCGGCCCTGCGGGTCCTGGCCTTTACGCGCCATCACACCGACCACACGAAAGGGCAGATTCATTACTCGCACTGTTTGTCCCACGGGATCCGTGCCGCCAAGCAGATTGTCGGCAATCGTCTGTCCAATGACGATGACGCGGGCAGCGCTGCGCACGTCTAATTCAGTGAAAAACGCGCCCGACTGAACTGACCATTTCCGCACATCAGGATACTGCTCGCTCACACCGGTAACCGAGGTGTTCCAGTTTGCATTGCCAAAGACTAGTTGTGATCTCGAGTTAATGGAAGGTGTAACCATCGAGACGCTTGGCACTTCACGGCGTATCGCCTCCAGGTCTTCAACGGTCAGCGTGTTTGTTCCCGAATCACCGGTGCCGCTCCGCACGCCGCCAACGTTTTGGGCCCCAGCGCTCAGGAACAGCAGATTCGTGCCAATCCCCTCGATTTGCGCCTGCACTGATGCCTGAGCACCCTGACCAATACTGACCATCGCAATCACGGCGGAAACGCCGATGATGATCCCGAGCATGGTCAACGCCGCACGCATCTTGTTGCGCACCAGGGCGCGAAAGGCAACGCGAATAATCATTAATAAGTTCATAATTTAAACACCGAAAGTCTGGAGTCCGGAGTCTGGACTCTGGAGTCGACCGTAACTCTTGTTGCTTTGACTCCAGACTCCAGACTTTCGCCCTCACAATATTAGTCATCGTCGTCGTCGTCGTCGGTGACGGCCGGAAGATTCCGGAGCTCTTCCGCGGCGTCGCGTGGTTCGTCAACCTGGTAGTCGCGCTTGATCTTGCCGTCTTTGAAAACGACTACCCGCTGGGCATACTGCGCGATATCTGGTTCGTGGGTAACGAGGACCAAAGTAATGCCCTTTTCGTTATTGAGTCGTTGAAAAATCTCCATCACCTCAACCGAAGTGCGCGAGTCGAGGTTACCAGTCGGCTCGTCAGCAAGGATTAATGCGGGATTGTTTACCAGGGCTCGCGCCACGGCGACACGTTGTTGTTGGCCGCCGGACAATTGGTTTGGATGGTTCTGTTCGCGTCCGCTCAATCCCACGGAAGCCAGTGCCTCCATTGAACGCCGGTGTCGCTCGGACGCATCCACCGACGCATAAAGCATTGGTAGTTCCACATTCTCGAGCGCGGACGTGCGCGAAAGTAGATTGAAGCCCTGGAATACGAAGCCTATCTTCTGGCAGCGAATATCTGCACGCTCGTCTTTGGACATTTCTGATACGTCCTCGCCATCGAGAATGTAAATGCCGCGCGTCGGCCGATCGAGGCAGCCGATGATGTTCATCGTCGTGGATTTACCTGAGCCCGAGGCACCCATGATTGCTACAAATTCACCTTGCTTGATCGTCAACGAAACGCCACGTAAAGCATGGACCTCCACGTCGCCCATCGTGTAGGTCTTGTGGATGTGGTCCAATTCAATTACGGGTCGCGCCTCGGGCGCCGCAGACACCAGCGGCGCCGGCACTTCCCTTTGTTGTGGTCTTTCTATAATTGCTTGCATCTACATTTCTCCTGAGCTGTTCGCTTGCGTGCCCTAATTTTGGAGTGCGCTGGCCTGGCAGCGCTTTGCCCTATTGCTCGGCGCACGCTAGGCCGCTTCGTTGGCAATGACCGATGATGAGCCTCAGACCAAAGCGGCGCCAGGCAACCGTACTCCAAAGAGTTGCGCGACCGACCCGCCTCGATTACGGACGTCGGCCTCCGCCACCAGCACCAACACCTCGTTGAGCACCACCGAACGGGGACTGAGTCTGCGTTTGCGTCGTCTGCGTTTTGGTCGCGCCCGCAATAGTTTGACCCGTTACTGCCAACTCGCCTTCCTTTAGGTTGCCATCTACTACCTCAGTCGCTACGCCATCGGTAAGCCCAATCGTGATTCGCCGTCGCTCTAACTTCTTGTCCTGGCCCATCACCCAGACGTTTCGCGTCTGTCCAGCGAGGACTGGGGCGGTGGGTGGTGCGAAGGTGCGGTTGCCACCGGTTCCCTGTTGAGCGCCACTCTGCTCTGCGGCGCCAGCTGCGCTGTCAGTTTTGTTCGCTTGTCGACCTGCACCTTGACCACGAGCCTGCCCGTTGTTGTTTGCGGTCGCGCTTTGCCTACCTGAAGACCGCTCTGCGTCTTGCGGTGTAAAGCGCAAAGCAGCATTCGAGACCTTCAACACGTCATTACGTTCGTCAATCGTAATTGTCAGATTGGCCGTCATGCCCGGCTTAAGTTTCTGTTCGGGATTGTTGACATCGATCACGACGTTGTAAGTAACCACATTCTGCGTACTCACCGGATTGAGACGCATCTGCTGAATCTTTCCGTCAAATTCCTTTCCAGGAAATGCATCGACTGAAAACTTGACTGACTTTGCCTGTTCTACCAATCCGATATCAGCCTGATCGATATTCGCGATCACCTGCATTTGCGTCAGGTCATTAGCGATGGTGAAAAGAGTTGGCGCCGAAAGGCTTGCAGCTACGGTCTGACCAACGTTCACATCGCGCGAGACCACGATGCCGTCAATGGGCGAAATTATTGTGGTATGCGCTAAATTAACTTCAGCCAACCGAAGCGCAGCTTCCGCTTGTTGAACCTGTGCCTGAGCCTGCGCAACCTGTGCTTGCGACTGCTGTACTTGAGCCTGCGACTGCTGAACTTGAGCCTGCGATTGTGCAATTCCGTTCGTAGACGCCGACTGCTGACCGAGCAATGCCTGACTTACCTGGGCCTCGCCCTGGTTGTATTTTGCTTCTGCAGCTTTGTAGGTGGTTTGGGCGGTCTCTAAGTCACGTGGCGCGATCACACCGGCTTTTACCAATGACTCCTGTTGGTGTAGAAAGCTCAACGCGTCATCCATTTGTGCTTTGAGGACCGCAAGATTTGCTCTGGCACTTGCCACTCCTGCCTGTTCGCTTTGGGCAGTCGAACCCGCTGCCAGCGCCTTTGCTTGCGCATCGGATATTCCGGCCCGAGAATTTGCGACTTGGGCCCGCGCCTGTTGCACGCTGGCTCGAGCCTGTTCGAGGTTTGCACGCGCCTGATCAACCTGCGCTTTGGAAACAGACGGATCCAGCTGAGCAACGACCTGCCCTTTTTTCACTATCGAATTGAAGTCGGCATAGAGAGCGGAAATCGTTCCTGAAGCCTGGCTGCCAACCTGCACTGTCGTCACCGCCTGGAGCGTCCCCGTAGCAGTAACGGTGTTCCGCAGACTTCCTCTCTCGACCTTAGTCGTCATGTACTCGGCGGCACTCGCCTGATTGCCCCAAAAGTAGAATCCCAGGGCAGCGACAATCGCCACGCCGGCCAATGCAGCTAAAAGGCGCTGCTTTGTAGTAAGTTTAATTTTCTTCCAGCTTTGTTTAATCCACTTCATGGTTCCATCCTGTGTTAACGGTTACAAAAACTTGGCAATTTCAAAGCATTCTTCGGCCACACTTAGATAGACACCGGCCACCGGGCTTTGGTTACTGCGAACTTTGTAACCGTTTCAGCAAATGCGGTGTCTTTAGTGTTAGAGGGTCAATTACGACCTTCCACACATAAATAAGGAAGATTAGGAGCAAGGAAGAAATGAAGAAACTCGGAAAGATTAAGATTCTTACAATTGCCGCTCTGTCGGCTATTGCCCTGGCTGGCTCGATAGCGTTAGCACAAACTGCCGCTACCCGTCAGAAGGAAGGCGATCGCGGCGGATGGCGGCGTGAAGGACATATGGGAGATCGGGAGGGACGTGGCCCCGGTGGAATGTTCCGCGGAATTAACCTGACTGACGACCAAAAGGCTCGATTACAACAAATCAATCAGAGCTTTGAGGACCGAACTAAACCGCTGCGCGAGCAGTTGCACGCCAAGCGGCAAGAGTTGCATCAGGTTAACGAAGGCGGTACGTTCAACGAGGCTCTAACCACTCAGAAGCTTCAGGAAATGGCGGGCTTGGAAGCGAAGCTGATGGGCGAGCAGTTCAAGCAACATCAGGAGATGCTCTCGGTCTTAACGCCGGAACAGAAAACTCAGCTCGAACAAAAGCGCGCGGAGTTTAAGAACAAACGTGGCGAACGTGATGAACGCCGCGAGGACTAATTCAGTAGACTCTTCCCGAGAATGGCGGACTCAAAGTACCTTTGGGTCCGCTCTTCAAAACACTTCGATGAGGAGCGGCTCCTGTCGAACGATCACGAGAAGGTTTCGGATTTGGAATTGGCGCAGCTTGCGAAGGAGGGGGACGAGTCTGCTTTTTCCGAGATTATGCGTCGCTACAGCCCGCGCGTGTTTCGCATCGCAAGCCGCTTCTTTCGTCAGCGGAGCATGGTTGAAGAAGCTGCCCAGGAGGTCTTTCTCAAAGCGTTCACTGAGCTCGGCAGCTTTGAAGGTCGTGGTTCAATGGAGGGCTGGCTGACCCGGATCGCAACCAACACTTGTCTCAACATACTGCGCAGCGTAAAGCGCCGCCCGGAATTAACAGTTTCGGATCTGACGGAAGAACAGCGCAAATGGGTCGATAACAAACTTGCAGATTTTGCGACGCAGCGTCATGAATCAAGCGAACGCAATCTGGTGGCGGCAGATCTCGCCGGGCGGGTCCTGGAAACATTATCACCCGAAGACAGGCTGGTGGTGACAATGATCGACGCCGAAGACGCCTCGGTAAAGGACGTGGTCGCGGCAACAGGCTGGTCCGAATCGAAAGTTAAAGTACAGGCCTTTCGTGCTCGCCGCCGAATGCGCCAGGCAGTGGAAAAGTTGTTAATGAAAAGCGGACGTCCCGTCAAGGCCTTGGAAAGTGCAGGAAAAAAATGAAAGACAAACATGTCATCGACATTCTCGAACAAGCGCCGCTTGCAAGTTTGAGCAAAGGCGATTTAGCCGCGATTGAGGCGCATTCGACCGATTGCCAGGATTGTCGACAAGCCTTTGAGGCCGCTTATCTAGCGGCTGCACTGCTACAACAACACGCGGCGGAAGCTTTCGCACCGCAGCGCTTCTTCGAAACGAAGGTGCTCGCAACGCTGCGTGAAAGGCAAGCGGTCAACAACATCTGGTCCATGGGACGATTGTGGCGGTCCGCCGGCGCGTTGGTTTCTTCGATGGCCGGTACGGTAGCCCTACTAGCGGCTTTGAGCTTTGTGGTTCCAAGTGGTGAATCTACCGGCAACGCCAGCGTGGTTTCCGCTTCGAACAACTACTCGGCTGAAACGGTTATCTTTGATGACAGCGGCTTGCCGGAGGATCAGATATCCGACGGCCAGGTAATGACCACTCTCTACGATGTCGACGAGGAGGTGGCGAAGTAAAAATGGATAAATCAACAAAGAGTAAATGGCAAGTTCGAGCAGCGGCGGCGGTGATTTTTATACTTGGCTTTACAGCCGGCGCGCTCGCATTCAATACGTATCAAAGATGGTCCGGTGCTCGAGCAAACGGAGATCGTTTCGAACAAATGCTCGACCGTTTACAGCTGAACGCTGACCAGAAAACGCAGGTTCATCAGATCCTCTCAGACACGCGTGCCCAGTTGCGCGAGGTGAGGAAACAATCCGAGCCGCGGTTCGAGGAGATCCGGCGGCAAACGGATGAGCGTCTACAGAAGGTTCTTTCCCCGGAGCAATGGCAACAGTTTCAACAGGAGCGGCAGAAAATGCGCAGCCACGGACGCCGCGGTGGTCCAAGAGAGAGCGGTGAGGAACATTAGTCAGGAAAAAACCCCATTTCCCATTTTCCATTCATCATTTCTCATTCGTCATTTGGGAACCGGAGATTACCGGACATTCGAAAATCTTCCAGAGCTTGGTGAGCGTACTAAAGCGGTTTAGTTGAGTACAGTGGCGGAACGGTATTTTCCCCGCCCCGTCATGTTTCTCCTCCCTCTCTCGCTTTCCCCTTCCCCCTTTCGCCTTTTCCCTTCTTTCTCTCTTCGACCCGTCGCCATGCCGAAAGCGATCCGCCGCTGCCTCCTCGTCGCTCGGCCACGATTTCCGCAAGTATCGAAAGCGCAACCTCTTCGGGTGTTACTGCAGCAATATCCAGCCCGATTGGTGCTCGCACCCGTCCGCGAAAGCTTTCGCTTGCTCCCGCATCTCGCAGCCGCTCAAGAACGATACTAGTGCGGCGTTTGCTTCCAATTAGTCCCACATAGTCGAGCTCGAGTTCCAGCAACGCGCGCATACACTGTTCGTCTTCATTATGGCCGCGCGTGACAACGGCGATGGATACGCCGTGTCCGCTGCGAACCGCTTCGCGCACAGCGTTGGTCCAATTCTCCGTCGCAACTAATTTGATGCGCTCATCGGGAAACTGCTCGCGCAAAACAAACTCGGCGCGATCATCGATCAAGGTAGTGGTGTAACCAAGCAAACTCGCCAACTTTGCAAGCGCGGCACCCACATGGCCGGCACCGCAAATCACGAGATGCGGTTCCGGTTGCAGACGCTCAAACAACACTCGCGCATTGGTCCAATCAGAAAGATCGGGAGCAAACTCAGCAACACTAAACGCGCGCGTTTCGTCCCGAGATTCCAGAAAGGAACCCGCTTGCTTAATGACTGCCGCGTCGAGATTAGCGTCTTCCAGCGAGCCGGTAATCGTTCCCTCTTCTGCAATCAAGAGTTTTGCGCCCACGTTGATGGGAGCTTCAATCAGGGTCGCGAGTGTGGCAATTGAGCCCGCGTCGATGATGCTCTGAACTGCTTTTGTGATGAGGCTGGACGATGCCTGTCTGTATGGCATGAAGAATCTTGAACGTGAAACTATTTGGAGGAGGGCTTGAACACGACGTACGACAACTCTTAGATAATCACATCAATAAAGATATCCATCGTTCCCCCACAAACCATTCCCTCTTCACTCGCCTCTTCAGCAGTAAGCGAGAAGTGATGGAGCGCGGATTTTCCCGAACGCATTGCGTCTCGCGCTTCAGCCCAAACCTCCGCCTCAATGCAACCACCGCCGACCGTACCCGCGACCTCACCGCCTTCGAAAAACAGCATCTTCGCTCCCCGGCGCTGGGGGGTAGATCCACGCGTATGCGCGACCGTAGCTACTACTACGCGCTCGCCTCGGGCCTGAGCCTGGCCAATTCGTTGATACAGATCGCGTTGAGAGATTGTCGGCATTAGAATGTCATCCGCTGTCAGTTGTCAGTGGTCCGTTCTCAGTTTCAGGTTTCAGGTTTCAGGTTTCAGGTTTCAAGTTTCAGGTTTCAAGTTTCAGGTTTCAAGTTTCAGGTTTCGCACTTCGATTGTTTCGCACTTGGTTAAGTTGGGACTGAAGAGCCACCAACGCAACCTGAAACCTGAAACCTGAAACTTGTAACTGACTTCCTACTCAGGCTTTTTGCGATTGGCGGGGCGTTCTGTTTTCGGTGTTTGAGCGTTGTCCTGCTGTTGCTGTTGTGTCTCTAACCGGCGGCGCAAAAGATCGACCTCTGCGTCAGCGCTGGAGATGGCCGACTCGAGGCGGACACGACTAGTTTCCAGAATCTTAATCTGATTTTGCACTCGGATCTTTTCGCTCTCCAGTTGCCGCTTGCGCGACTCGCGTGCTTCTTCTGGATGGACCGTGCCATAAGTTGCAGTCGCGCGCTCGATATTCTCAGGCTTGAGCATGTAATCAATCTGCTCGAGACGCGATTGCAAATCGGCCAGCTTCCCTTCGGTATCGACTAACTGGGATCGCAAACTCTCGGCCCGCTGTTCCGCGCGAGTGAGTCGTTCCATGTCCAGGAGAGCGCGATCATTTTCCTGCATCTGGCTCAACTTGTCCGTAAGCCGGTCCACCTGGTTGGACAGCGTATTAATCGTTTGTTGCATGTTTTCCGGCTGATCAGGCTGAGGCTTTTTTTTGCTGGCTGCTTTGGTTTCGGACGTTGGCGCGAGCTCTGATTGATCTGCGCCGGTCTCATCAGCGGTACTGACGATTTTGAGATCACCATTTTGCTCCCCGTTGGGTGCTTCTATTTCTGGGTTTTTGATGACCGGTCTCGCGGCAGCGGGCTTCGTAACGCGCCGTGGGCGACGTTTCTTGCGGGTTTGCGCACCGGCATCGACCAAACAAACGCTGATCGCAAGCAGAACAGCCAGGCCGAAAAAAGCGAAACGAATCAAACGACTTTGCATCGCAAACTCCTTAACTACCACTGAAGATACGCCAGCCAGAAGATGCATTCAAGGCCCGGCTGGATGCTTGGCATTACACGTTCGGGTGGCGAGTTAGTTCCAGCGACACGCTCTTAGTACGGCTGGATCTGAAAGCTTATGTCCATTGAGCGCGCAGAATTCGTCAACGCTCCGATGCCGATCATATCGGCGCCTGCGTCAGCATAGGCTCGGACATTCTCAAGAGTAATATCGCCGCCGCACTGGATGGTGACGGTTGGTTCCTGCTCACGAGCCAGCAACACGAGCCGTTCCACTTCCTTCACGGGCAAGCTTTCGAAAACCAAGATGTCGGCACCATTATCCAGGGCTTCGCGGACCTCCGCATCCGATGACACCTGCACCTCTATCTTATGCACGCGACCGAGATTCTCCTTCGCTCGTTTCACAGCCGCCGTGAACCCTCCGGCAATAGCAACGTGATTGGGCCGGATGACTACGCCGTCGTCCAAACCATACCGGTGATTACACCCGCCGCCGAGCAGGACTGCATATTTTTCCAGCATCCGCAGACCGGGTGTAGTTTGACGTGTATCCACAATAGTGACGCCGGTACCCTCGACTGCGTGAACAAACTTGTTCGTCAAAGTCGCGATCCCCGAGAGGCGTTGCAACAGATTGAGTGCAACTCGTTCGCCGGCCAAAAGTACGTCGGCAAAACCAAGGGTCCGAGCGATTACTTTTCCCGCCTCGATCTCTTCACCATCAGCGGCAAACGCCTCGAGCTGTTGTTGCGAATCGAGGGTGAGAAAAACCTCTTCCGCCGCTTCCAAGCCCGCTACGATCATCTTCTCGCCGGCAACAAAACGGCCTTTGGCTCTGGTGTTGCGCGCGACGATTGACTGCGTCGTGATGTCGCCGCGACCGAGGTCTTCCCGTAGAAAGACAGCTATTTGCGAATAGAGAGCGCCTTCGTCGAACCAGTTCATTGCAGATTTTCTATTGTCTGTTGAAGTTGCGCAGTACGCTGCGCTATATCAGCGATCCTCGCGCGCAGTTCGTTTACGCGTTCCACTGGGGCCCGATCGACGAACTGCGGATTTGCAAGCTGTGCTTCCAGTTTGGCTGCCTCGATGAGAAGTTTTTCTTTCTCCCGACCTAAACGCTGCCGCTCCTGATCGAAATCGATCAAACCCTCGAGCGGCACTGCTACTTCGGCGCCACCGGTCAAGACAGCACGCGCCGAGGCGCGCGGGGCTTCTAGTTGATCTTGAACGGTGACTCGAGAGGCGCGCGTCAAACGTGTAATCTGAACGATGCTGGCAGAAAGTACCTGCCTCAGCTTTTCATCCGGAGATCCTACCAGCACTTTGATCCCTTCGCCTGGCTTGATATTCATTTCAGAACGGATGTTTCGTACGCGCGAGATCAGATCGATTACCACTTGCATCTCCCACTCCGCCCGTTCGTTGATCAATTCCGCGGCGGTCTCAGGGTAAGCTGCTAACATGATGGATGGTGCTGCACCCTTATACGCGTCGTGCAAGCTGTTTTCGTGCTTACCCGGCAGACGCTGCCATAGTTCCTCTGTGATGTACGGCATGAACGGATGCAGGAGTCTCAGGGCCTGATCGAGGACACTCAGAAGCCGAGTGCGCGCTTCGGTGCGACCCGGCGTCGCCTTTTCAGAGGTTACATCCAACTTGGTGAGCTCGATGTACCAATCACAAAAATCGTCCCAGAAGAAATGGTAGAGGGTCTGCACAGCCTCGTGAAAGCGATAATCCAATAAAGCTGCGCGGACATCGCGTGTTGTTTTGTTGAGGCGCGAAAGGATCCACCGATCGTGCAATGCGAGATCACCGCTGGTCGCCTTTAGAGCGTTAACATCTACTGAAGCGCCCTCTGAATTCAGGAGACAGAACCGCGCCGCGTTCCAGATCTTATTGGCAAAATTGCGATACGACTCGACTTGCTTTTCATTCCAGCGGATATCTGTGCTGCCAACGGACGCCAATGTCAAACGGGTCGCATCGACGCCATACTTATCAAACACATCCAGGGGGTCGACGCCATTCATCTTCGTCTTTGACATCCGTTGCCCTTCTTTGTCGAGGATCGTGCCGGTGACAAAGACGTCGTCAAAGGGGCGCTCGCCCATGAATTTAAGGCCCATCATCACCATGCGCGAGACCCAGAGAAAGATAATGTCTCGAGCCGTGACCAATACATTGGTGGGATAAAACGTCTTTAGATCGACTGACTCATCGGGCCAACCCAGAGTTGAGAATGGCCAAAGCGCCGAAGAGAACCAAGTGTCAAGCACGTCAGGGTCCTGCGTTAAATCAGCCGTGCCCGCTTTCGCGCGCGCCTCAACAACGTTCCGCGCCACGACCACTTCACCCGTATTCGTATACCACGCGGGAATCTGATGACCCCACCAGAGCTGGCGCGAGATGGTCCAATCGCGCAGGTTCTCGAGCCAGTTTGTATAAATCTTCTCGTAGGGAACCTCCGGCACAAACCGGAGCTTCTTTTCACGCATCATCAGATCGAGCGCGAGGTCACGAAGTTGATCCATGCGGCAAAACCATTGAGTGGAAATCAAGGGCTCGATCACCGTCTTGCAGCGTTCACACTTCGAAATCGAAAACTCGTAGTCCTCAACCTTCTCGAGTAGACCGAGCTCTTTGAATCGCTCAATGACTTTTTGACGCGCTTTATAGCGATCGAGTCCCGCAAAATCGGCCCCGGCTTCAGCGGTCATTTTCGCCGACTGATCTATAACCACCACTTGAGCCAATTTATGACGCAATCCCATCTCGTAGTCGTTCGGATCATGGGCTGGAGTTACTTTCACAGCCCCGGTACCAAACTCGGGGTCAACGAACTCGTCCATCACAATTGGAATCTCGCGGTCGGTCAGCGGCAGTAATAGAGTTGCCCCGACCAGCTGGCTGTAGCGGGGATCATTTGGACCAACCGCCACCGCCGTGTCACCCAACATTGTTTCAGGACGGGTAGTGGCCACTGTAACGCGCTGTTCACTTCCCTTTACCGGGTACTGAAGATAGAACAGCTTTCCTGCTTGCGGATTCTTTTCCACTTCCAGGTCCGACAACACTGTTTGATCGTTCGGACACCAGTTAACGATCCGATTGCCGCGGTAGATCATTCCTTCTTCGTAAAGGCGGACGAATACTTCTCGCACGGCCCTAGAAAGGTCTTCGTCCATCGTAAACTTCTCGCGCGACCAATCCACTGATGCGCCCTCGCGTCGCATCTGCTCGGTGATTTGCCCTCCCGATTCGCTTTTCCATTTCCAGACACGCTCAACAAATTGCTCGCGCCCCAGATCATGGCGTGTCAAGCCTTCCTTCTTCAGCTCCCGCGTTACCATCAACTGCGTCGAGATTCCCGCGTGATCCATACCCGGCAACCAGAGGGTACGGTAACCACACATTCTCTTGAAGCGGGTTAACACATCCATCATGGTGTGCTGCAAGGCATGGCCCATGTGCAGCGAGCCAGTGACGTTTGGCGGTGGGATCACAATAGAAAAGGGAGGCGCGTCCGGATCGCGATTGATTTCAGGCGCAAAACACCCTTGCTGTTCCCAGCGCGCATAGTGGTGCTCTTCAGCCTGTCTTGGATCGTAAGTTTTCGGAATGTCCATTTGCCGGTTCGTCAGTAATAAGTCGTCCTGTTGTGTTGTGATTGGGAGTTGGCCATTGTATGACATGGTGTACGGCTTTTCATCTCACGCGTGGTTCGTGTGGTTTGTGGCAATTCTGCGATTGCTGAGGATGCACCGACGCAATTTGGCCACTGGCTGCAAAGATGGCTGCAAAAAGAGAAATCGAGCAGTTGGTGTTAAAACGAAGGGTTCGGCAAAAATGTAAGTTTTTGCCTTTTCGAAAATTGCAGCCACCAAGGTTTTACCAGGGTTTTTGCATTCCTTCCCATTTGTTGCCATCGCGTACCGTCGCTTGCTGGGAATTCTGTCCACAAATTGGCCACACGAAAACACAGAGTCTTGGGACTCATAGTGAATCAACTACAGTTTTGGAGGAGCTTCACGACTTGTGTGCCACAAAGCAAGCACTTCTATCGCTGGCTCCGACGTGACCCGGTAGTAAAGGTGATAATGAACGCGCGCCAGGTGGACGCGCCGCACACCTTCCAGATTCACGTTTCTTGCTCGTGCACCAATGCTAGGATGTGAGGCGATGAGCTGCAGGGCATTTTCGAGATCTGTTACGAAGGCGTCTGGGGCTTGGGTCTGTTCGCTGCCCACCAGTCCGCTGTTTCTGCGATGGCTCGGGCCGCACTGCTGACAACGCGAACCGGAAGCGAAGGGTTCATGAGAGGCGAATCTGCTGAAGAGCCTCTGCTGCGTCGACAACCTCGCCTCGCTCGGCTTCCGCAATGGCCGCCATAAGGTCGGCCTCTTGCGTAGCGTCGAGCTCAAATGTCTCGTCACCCTCGTGAGCCAGTACCGTCACGGTAGTGCCATCGGGCAAGTCTTTGGTCTCGACTTGAATCACGCCATCGTTAACTTTGCCAGTGGTAATTAACATGCTCGGATTTTAGCACCGGGGGAAGCATGCGCGAAAGGTACCTGAGATCGCGTCGGAGCTGCCCAACCGCAAAATTGCGTGGTAAGTTCGGTCCTCGAAACAAGTTCGGAAATTGCCGCATTTGATCGAGGGATTCGTTCGCTGATGCAGCTTGTTCTTACGAAACGGCAGAGGTGGTTGGTTTAGCCAAAACATCAATCTACAACTGACTTGCGTTTAAGGCCACCGTTATTGGAGCAGGAAACAGACTTCATGCAGTTGACTAGCCGGGTATCACACTGGAGGAGGAGATCAGTTTGGAATAACAGTTAGATGGTGAGCAGAGTTTCGCCTTCCCACTGAAGGAACATGTTATGGGTCGGGCATCGCGCATAGGACTTTCTTGGCCATTCTCGCTCCGCTACCTTTTTCAGCTCGTATGATGTCTCCGCTCCTCGGTCAAAAATCGGCCAGGGCTCGGTCGGTGATGGCAGTAAGGTTTGCTCGGGCATAAACGCGGTATCTTTTTCACTCTTCTGAGTCCAAATTGTCCTCGGCGAGCAGTTGAAACCGTTCTCGACAAGGAACCCGGCGCGGGTCATTTGGGCGAAGAGAACTCGTTGATTTGGTGTCAGGCCTGTCGGCATTCTTGCCGCTTCTAGCGTGGTTATCCGGCACCATTCATGCGGTGTTTCACCGCTCTCGGTAGCGGCTCTTTCGATCTCCAACAAGTCTTCTTCGGTGACACGAAAGGCTTATAACTCTCGTCATCTTCGATCGTTTCAAGTAAGTATTTGATTTAATTGGTTGGGGAGAGGATTTGAACCTCCGACCTCTCGGTCCCAAACCCTAAGTTCGGCAAAGATGTAAGTTTTTGCCTTTTCAAAAGTTGCAGCCACCAAGGTTTTATTGGGGTTCTTGCATCTCCTTACATTCATTGCCATCGCGAAACGGTCACTCGCTGGGAATTCTGTCCACAAATTGGCCACACGGAATTGAGATCGCTTCGGAGTTGCCAAACCGTAAAATTGCATGATAAGTTCGGCCTATGGAAACAAGTTCGGAAATTGCCGCATTTGATCGAGGGATTCGCTCGGTGATGCAGCTTGTTCTTCCGGAAACTGCTGAGGCGCTTGTCGGTTTTCGACCCGACCCTGAGCTACAGGAACGAATTGACGAACTTGCGGAGAGATCGACCGAGGGCCAACTCACGGAAGCTGAAAAGTCTGAGTACGCAGGTTACGTGCGGGCGAATAAATTCGTTGCCATTTTGCAGCGGCAAGCGCGGCGACTGATCGCTGATCAAGCCCAGGAAAATGGAAGCGAGCATTAGAGCTGAAGTTCGTAAGCGCGCCGGGAACGCTTGCGAATACTGCCGGCTGCACCAAGACGATTCGCCGCTCGCTGTTCTTCACATCGAGCACATCATTCCAAAGATACATGGCGGAAGCGACGACCTCGATAACCTCGCGCTTGCGTGCGTCGATTGCAATCTACACAAAGGCACAAACTTGACAGGGGTCGATCCGCAAACAGACGCCGTCACTCAACTCTTTCATCCGCGACGTGACAAGTGGGAGGACCATTTCGACTGGCAGGGAATCTCTTTGATCGGCAAGTCGGCGATCGGTAGGACTACGATCCGGGTGCTGGCTATGAATTCCGAGGATCAGCTTGCGCTGCGATCTTAGGGCTATAACGCGGATTATTATTTGCAGTGAC
>WNGF01003649.1_pt1 | contig 38744 bp, 36 predicted proteins | sample 5400641 | NCBI WGS metagenome assembly WNGF01 (sample SAMN13153371, study PRJNA577476) | soil metagenome | isolation source: 80 cm soil or saprolite under grassland replicate 2 | place: USA:California | collected 2016-06-15 | reverse complement strand
GAACACGTTCAAACTAAGACAGTGCGACGCTCACAGAGCGCCGCTACAATTAAAGCGTTGCTGCGATGAAAGCCGATGCAATGATCAGTGAAGAAGAGGCACGACGGAAAATTCTTGATGCAGTTCATCCGCTGCCCGAGCGGCGAATTTCGCTTTTAAGCGGGCTCGACTGTTTTGCAGCCGAGGATTGTTTTGCCCGGCTTCCGCTGCCGAACTTCGACAATTCCGCGATGGATGGCTATGCCGTGGTGGCGACCTCGTGCCGGGCGGGCGAACGATTGCGCGTCATCGGCGAACAGCCGGCCGGCCTTGACAGGCAACTCCGCATTTCTCCCGGCAAAGCGATCCGCATTTTCACCGGCGCGCCAATGCCTGCTGGAGCGGACGCGATCGTCATGCAGGAAGATATAACGCGCGATGGAGCTGAGATCGTTTTGAATGTGGATGTCGATCCGGGTGAGTTCATCCGTAAGCGCGGTTGCGATTTGAGTGAAGGGCAAAAAATCCTGCACAAAGGCGAGCGAATTCGTGCTGCCACACTCGCTTTACTTGCGTCGCAGGGAATTGTCGATCTTGCGGTCGGCAGTGAAGTTTCCGCCGCGATCATTTCGACCGGCGACGAGCTTGTAAAAGCCGGAGAGAAAATTCAGCAGGGACAGATTTACGAGAGCAATTCCGCCTTGTTGCAAGGATTGCTGCAAGGTTGTGGAGCGATTATGGAATCAGCAGAATATTGTCGTGACGAACGCGAATCGTTGATCGAAGCGATTGAGCGCGGAATCAAGAGTCAGATTCTGATCATCACCGGTGGAGTTTCTGTCGGGAAGCACGATCTGGTCCAATCAACATTGCGATCCCTCGGCGCCAAGATCGACATCTGGCGAGTGGCCATCAAGCCGGGTAAACCATTTCTCTTTGGCCGCGTTGACCAGTGCGCCGTCTTTGGCTTGCCGGGGAATCCAGTTTCCGCTTTCATCACGTTTCTGCAATTTGTGCGGCCGGCGATTCTGAAAATGCTGGGCGCAATTAATCTCGATCTGCCGGCAGCGTCGGCGAGGTTGGTTGTCGATCTAACCAACGATGGCGATCGGCCGCATTACGTACGCGGAAAACTCGAAGACGGAAAATTCACGCCAGTGGGCCGCCAGGAATCGCATGCGCTTTTCGGTTTGAGCCAATCGAATGCATTGTTGCGCGTCGCCGTGGGGGAGTTGTTGAAAGCCGGCGAAATTGTCGATCTTCAAATCTGGGATGGCTAATTTTTTTTTCGCCTGAGCGTGGTTTGACAGCCTACGCGCGCATTTTTAGCTTAGTCGCCTTGAATACGGGAGTGCTCACTGCGTTTGCACGAAGTCCGACCGATCAAATTCGTGCGGATGCGGAACGGCTTTCCCACATCATTTTGGAGATGCAGCGCTGCTTTGTGCTGCGTCTTTGCAAGCAGCTTGCGCCGGGCAACGTTTCGTTCTCGCAATTTTTTCTTCTCGCCTATCTCGATCAAAAAGAAGTGCTCACCATGTCGGCGATTGCGAAGAAAATGGGGCACACCACCGCGGCCGCGAGCGGTTTGGTAGCACGATTGGAGAATCTTTCTTACGTGATGCGCTCAAGTGTGCGGGAGGACCGCCGCAAGGTGATGGTCTGCATCACGCCGAAAGGTTCAGCTCTTGTCAGGCGCATCCGTGAGGAGATGGTCGGCAATCTTATCAAGATTTTGGAACACCTCACGCCCGACGAACAAAAGGCGTGGTTGCACATTTACAGTAAAATTTATGATTACTGCCAATCGAAATGATTTTCATCTATCGGCGACAGTGGTATCACACCACGGTAAAAAGCGCGCAGTTTGAATCTACGCGCCTACGATTACGCATCTAATCTCTCGGGCTACATCTTCTTTATGCGAAAATATTTTGTAATCTCCGGGTTCGCCGCTGCGATGATTGCTGCAAGCTCGGTGGCGCGCGCCGGCACGGGCGAAAGATCGACATCGGCAGGCAGTGGTACATCTTCTTCACGCAAAGTTCCCACGTTTACACTTGATCAAGCGATCCTGACGGCGCTCCAGCGCAATCCGACTCTCCTCGTCGCGGAACAAGAGATCAAACGGACGAAAGGCGTCATCATTCAAGTCCGTGCGCAGGCGCTGCCGAACATCACAGCAAGCGGGAATTTTGAATGGACTGATCCGAACCTGCAAGGCGCCCGGATATTTGGAGGTACGACGGCGACCGGTACGCGGAGCCGCATCCATTGTTGACTCCCCGCTGTCGCAGGTCAGGGATTCGATAGGTGGTGCCGCACTGGCCGCCCCAACAGCCACGCCAGGTGTGACGAATACTGAGCTGAGCGACATATCCTACACCATTAGCGTGACCGGAACGCAGCTGATTTTTAATGGCACGACCTTCCCGTCCATCCGAGGAACTTTCTTTCAGCGAGACAGCGCTTATTTCGCCTTTCGCAATGCATTGGACCAACTCCTCGCGACCGTGAAGACGCAGTTCTACCAGGTAGTGGTCAATCGAGAGCTCATCAAAGTCCAGGAGCAATCGGTGCACTTGCTGGAAAGTCAGTTGAAGGATCAGCAGAACCGCTTTGAAGCGGGAACAGTTCCGCGTTTCAACGTGTTGCAAGCGGAAGTCGCGCTCTACAATCAAATTCCGCAACTAATTACCGCGCAGAACAATTTTCGGATCGCACAGTTGCAGTTGGCCAAGACCATCGGCCTCGATTTTAACCCGCTGCGCGGTGAAAACCCGCCACTCGAAGTTGTCGGTGAAATGCCATACATCCCACGCAGCATCCCGCTGGCCGATGCGATCGAGCTTGGAAAACAGCGGCGCCCGTTTCTCAAACAGGCACGTGCAAACGTCTTGAACCAGATCGAGCAGGTGCACGCTGCAGCGGGCCAGCTTCTCCCAACGATCACCACTACCGGGGGCGGCGAATGGGTGAGCTCACCCACCAACTCCAGCTGGCACGATATTTCAAAGGGCTGGATGGCACAGGTGCAAGGCAGCATGCCGATTTGGGACAGCGGCGCAATTTATGGCCAGGTCAAGCAACAGCGCGCCCTCCTTTCGGAAGCCAAGATCACTTACGACGACGACGTTCGGCAGGTTGAGCTGGAAGTGCAGACTGCGTATTCAAATTTGCAGCAGAACCGTGAACTTATTAAGAGCCAGGAGAAAAACGTCGAGCAAGCTGAAGAAGCGCTGCGCCTGGCCAAGGCCCGGCTCGACGCTGGTGCAGGGGTGCAGTTGGATGTCCTCAACGCCCAGGTCCAGTTGCTCACGGCGCAATCGACGCGGTTGCAGGCGCTCTTTGGCTATAACTCTTCCCTCGCGGAATTCGACCGCGCGACCGGTGCGCAAAGCACCTACAGCGAATCGTTCGCCAACCTGGCTCCGCGCGCGACGCGATCCAAGACCTACGATACCGGAAGTGGCATGGACGCTGAAGGGAAACGGAAAAAGCGGTCGCAATAACGCGCTGCGAGATCCCGAATTCCAAATCAAAGCGACGCGATTACGCGTCCGCGTTCCGAAAGCTGCGCGAAAAAGAGCGTGCTCTCCCGGGGATTTTGCACGAAGTGCTTTGGGAGTGCGATGCGTCTTCGCATCGCTTTGCCCACGATCATTGTATAATGCGGATATCAACAAATGGATCTGCCGTTCGAGCAATTTGCCGCACTGAGCGCGGTCGAGATCTGCCGCCACGCTTTTACGCGAAGAATCCCTGGCATCGATGTTTCGCATGATAAAAGCGAAACGTTAAGACAGCTCGAACATGCTCATCGCGAGATTCGCAACGCAATTGGCATCGGCGATTGGCCGCTAATCACCGTCGAACAAATTCACGGAAATGAGCTCGCGATCGTTGGTAGCGGCATCAGGAGCGAACAGGCCAAACATTTTGCCGGTTGCGATGGTATTATCACTAATCAACGCGGCGTCGCGCTCGGCATTTACGTCGCCGACTGCTGCGCGGTTTACATTGTCGATGCAAAAACGCCAGCGATCGGTCTGGTGCATTCCGGACGCAAAGGCACCGAGCTTGGCGTCGTTTCTGGAGCAATTACGCAAATGATTGAGCGCTTCGGATCGAATCCCGCGAACATGACCGTGCAACTCAGTCCTTGCATTCGTCCGCCGCACTACGAAGTCGATTTTGCGGCGGAAATCGTCCAGCAATGTCGCGCGCTTGGCATGGAACAAATTCACGATTCTGGTATATGCACTGCGTGTAATCTGGAGCGTTACTATTCTTATCGCGCCGAAAAAGGGCGAACCGGTCGAATGCTGGCGTTGCTTGGGCTGAATCCGAAATTGTAGGAAAACCGCTCCGTTGCCGATCGAGCATGTAGCAGGCGGAGCCTCTGCCCTACAATTCTCCCACCCCGCTGCCGCGCCGGTAAGGGCAAATGCCGCGTTTCTTTGCGTTCGCGACGAAGTCCAGGAATTCGCGCGCTGGCCCGCCAAACTTCATTGTCGCCGCTTTTTCAATCGCCTGCCCGATATTTAGGCCACTCGTGTAAACCAATTTAAACGCCGCTTTGATTTCATCGCGATCTTGCACGCTAAAATCGGCACGCTTCAAACCGATGACGTTTACGCCAAAAATGGAATTGCGTTCCGCCGCGATGACGAACGGTGGCAGATCTTTCCCAAAAGCGGAGCTGCCTTGCACCATCACCAGTCGCCCGATGTGCATGAACTGGTGAAATGTCGATCCACCGCCGAGAAATGCGCCGTCATCCACGCGCACATGCCCGGCCAACAAACAATTGTTCGCGATGACAGCATTGTTTCCAACGGTGCAATTATGGCCGATGTGCGCTCCCGCCATCAAAAAATTATTGTCGCCTATTTTGGTGACGCTGGCCTCTGCGCTCCCGCGATGGATGGTGCAGTACTCGCGAATGACATTATCATTGCCGATCTCAACTTTCGTTTTTCGTTCCGGCGAAAACGAAAGGTCCTGCGGCGGCCCGCCAATAATCGTTCCGTGTCCGATTAAGTTGCCCGTGCCAATCACCACCTCTCCTTCAATTACGACGTGTGATTGCACGGTCGTCTTCTCACTAATCACCGCCTGCGGTCCGATTATGGAAAACGGACCGATCTCTACGTCCGCGCCGATCCGGGCGCCGGGGTCGACAAGAGCTGTTGGATGAATCTTGGAAGGGCTCATGATCGGAACGGAACACTGACTTGCAGTGTGTGGGGCCAATGGAGTTTCACTCCGGTGAATCCAAACCACCGGACTAAAAGTCCGCTGGCCGCACAGGCAACATGCCTGTGTTCCAAATACCGGGGGACCCCTATTCTCATAGCACGCCCGCTTCCTTGAAGCTAAAGTAGCCGGGGCTCCCTTCTGTAGGTGCGCCGATGATGATGTGATCGAGCAATTTGATTTGCAACAGCTCGGCGGCTTCGGCCAAACGCCGCGTCAGACTATGGTCGGTCTGGCTCGGCGACGGATCGCCGGAAGGATGATTGTGTACTACTATAACGGCGTAGGCCGAGGAAACGAGCGCGGGCCGAAATATATCCCGCGGATGCGCGATACTTTCGTTCACGCTTCCGATTGAGACTTCTTCGACTCGGACCAAATGATAGCGCGTATCGAGCAGAATCACGCGCAGCGACTCCTTACGCAGCCGGCGCATCTCAGATCCGACTAGTTCGTTAACCAGTTCGGGCGAATCGATCTTCTGTTTCGATAAGGTTTCGCGTGCAAGCCGCTGGCCGAGCCCAAAAGCCGCGACCAATTGCACGGCTTTAGCAGGACCAATACCGCGAACCCCCGCTAGCTCATCAACCGTGCAGCGGCTCAATCCGACAAGCGAGCCGTAATCCTTTAATAATTTCCGCGCGACCTCGATCGCATTTGCTCCCGGAACTCCGGTGCGCAGCAGAATTGCAATCAGCTCCGGATCGGTGAGAGCAGACGCCCCGTGAGCAGCGAGTTTTTCGCGTGGCCGCTCGTCCCGCGGCATCTCGCGGATTTTAAGCTGGGACATTGAAGGTGGGAGCGGGCTTCGTGCCGCGACATTAGACGCGAAGTTGATCGAACATTTCGCGCAACGCATCGCAGAGCGCGAAGAGCGCGTCCGCGTACGGATTTGCCGCCATTCCGTCCAGCACGGTTTGCGCCTCGCGAATCAAGTCGCTGCCGGCTGCGATTGATTCGTTGAGCGCGCCGTTGGTCGCGCCGATTCTCAGAAGCTCGGTCATCTCTTCGATTCTTTCCTCAAGCACGAGCCGGCAACAACGTTCCCGTTCAAAATCAGAAGCGGACCCTAAAAAAATCAACACTGGAAGAGTGAACTTACCTTTGCGCAGATCTGTGCCCAGTGTTTTTCCGGTCGCTCTCTCGCTGCCGGCGAGATCGAGGCAATCGTCGTAAATTTGATAGGCCGTGCCGATTTGAAATCCGAAATTCTTGAACGTTTCGATCACATGCGGATCGGCCTCGCTGATGAGCGCGGCCAACTCCGCCGCCGCGGCAAAAAGCGATCCGGTCTTCTTCTCTACGATCCGCAAATAGTCTTCGACCTGCAGCTTAAGATCAAAGCGGCGCTGCGTTTGAATCATTTCTCCTGAACAAATTTCACGCGCCGCTCGGGCAATTGCGCGACTGATGTCTGCGTTTTCAAAATTTGTGGAGAGATTCAGGGCGTGCGCGAATAGGCAATCGCCCAAAAGAACGCTGAGCGAATTGCCCCAGCGCGCGTTTACAGTGGGCTGTGCCCGGCGGCGCTCGGCCTCGTCCATGATGTCGTCGTGCACGAGCGTGGCGATGTGGATGAGTTCGACGATCACAGCAAGATCGACGTGTCCCGAGTTGATTTCGCCGGTTGCGCCACCGGCCAGAAGCGCAAGGAGCGGTCGCAGACGTTTACCGCGGCCACCGACAGCATAGGTCACATAGCCCTCGATTTCGGGATCAAACGCCGCCGCTTGCTGCACAATTCGCGCTTCAACTTCTTGGAGATGCGGCTGAACCAACTGCGCCACTCGAGCCAGCGGGCCGAACGGAAGCGCGGTTGGCGTAACGTTAGTCCGAACGACACCCGGGCGTGCGAAAACTTCCACGAGCCGAGAATAGAGGGGCGGCTTGCGTGTTGTCAAAACATCACGCGCGTAAATTTTTTAGGGGGGAGCAGTCGCCGCGCGGCGAGCCAGTCTGTAATCTTCGGCAGCTTGCCGAAGACCCCTTAACGCTTACGCAACCATGCGTCGGCTCCGTACTTTTGCTTCGCCAGTTCCCGCGCCCGATCCAAAGTCTCGCGATTGATCTCTCGCTCGCTGCAATTCGGTGATAACGCGTGCGCGAATCGTTCCGATAAACCATTCCCAATATCGACATACTGGATGCTGCCTTGCTGAAGCAAACCGCGCCTGGTGCGTCGCTGTGCTGCTCCCGCGATCTTGCGCCCATCTATCATCACGTCTGCGCGCACAGGATTCGCAAAGCAGTTGTAGCCCCGATCGATGATCGCGGCACCGGCGTCAACCACGCCAGCCGCATCTGCCAGTTCTGCGCGCTCGCCGTTCGCAACGAGCGCATCGCGCAAAGCCGCATGGATCGCATCGTAAATCGACCTGGACGATTCACTGAAAACCGGATCGCTCGGGGGAATAACAATCGCGTACGTTAGATCTTCACCATGAAAGACAATGCCACCGCCCGTCCAGCGCCGGACCAAATCGCGCTCGACTGCATAATTAGCGACATCAGTAAATTTTCCAAAATATCCAAACGAAAGAGCAGGGGATCGCCATCGATAGAATCGAATCGAGGGGACCGCTACCGAATCGAGCAGGGCTTCGTCGATTGCCATGTTCATCGCTGCCGAGTGCTTGTCGTCCTCATAATAAATGTCGACCGAAGCGAGAAGCCCATTTGTCATTCCTGTATGGGCGGCTTGTGACCGCCGAATTTGTTAGGCAGTGAGTTCAACCAAAATTTTCGTCACGGCTTCGCGCGGTCGCGGAGCTGCAATAATCGGGCGGCCAATCACCAGATAATCCGCACCCGCATCGAGCGCTTCGCGCGGGGTCATCACACGTTTTTGGTCACCGGCTTCTGACCACGTGGGACGCACTCCGGGAACGACGAGTTTTATCTTTTTGCCGAATTGTGCGCGCAGCATTTTCACTTCATGTGGACTTGCGACCAGCCCGTCCACTCCTGTTTCGACACCTAATTTTGCAAGCCGCAAAACATGATCGTCGATCTTGTCAGGAATACCGATTTTCCGAAGTGTTTGCTTGTCCGCGCTGGTCAATACGGTGACGCCGAGCAAAGAAAGTTCTCGCGGTTTTGCGGAAACAGCGGCTCGAATCATCTCCGCACCACCGCACAAATGAATCGTTAACATTTGAATTCCCAATTCGGCAGCGGAGCGTACCGCCTTCGCAACCGTGTTGGGGATGTCGTGCAATTTAAGATCGAGGAAAACGTTGGCGTCCGTCGCACGAATCGCGCGCACAATTTCCGGACCTTCCGCGATGTAGAGTTGCAGGCCGACTTTGAAACATGAAATGTCGCCTCGGAGTTGATCGACAAGAGCAAGCGCCGTCTTTTTCGTCGCCACGTCAAGCGCGACGATGATTTTGTTTCTTGTCATGTCGAGCGAAGTCGAGACATCTCTCATTTACTCCCTGAACTGTGAGAGATTCCTCGACTTCGCTCGGAATGACAGAAAAATTATGCCGATGCAAGTTTTCGCACCTGCGAAGATCAATCTTTACCTGAAAATTTTGGGCCGCCGCAGCGATGGCTTCCACGAAATCGAGACGCTTATCGCACCGATTTCGCTTTACGATGAGATTAGGATCGACAAGGGCGATGCCAAGGAGGGAATCGAGTTTCGCTGCGATGACCCATCGGTGCCAAAGGGAGACAACAATCTCGCTGTTCGCGCGGCGAAAGCTTTCTTTGCCGCGACAAACGTCAAGCTCGCAATTTCAATAGAGCTCAAAAAGCAAATTCCGCATGGCGCTGGATTAGGCGGCGGGAGCAGCGACGCCGCTTCGGTGCTGCTGGCCCTCAACGAACTGTCCGAGACGAAATTCCCTCGTGAAGCGCTGGCGAAAATGGCGGAGGCAATTGGGTCAGACGTTCCATTTTTCATTTTTCAATCAGCCGCAATGTGCAAAGGGCGCGGCGAACTGGTTACGCCAGTGAAGCTGAAGCAGCGCTTGTCGATCTTGTTATTGAGGCCAGCTTTCATGGTCTCAACAGCATGGGCATACTCGGCCTGGCAGGAGTCGCGCGAGATTCCCGGCGTCTTTTACGCAGCTCAACAACTCGCTGGTGAAACTTTTATGAACGACCTGGAGCGTCCGGTTTTCGAGAAATTTGTTTTTCTCGCGCGGTTGAAGATGTGGTTATTGAAGCAGCCAGAAATAGGCGCGGCGCTGATGTCGGGTTCTGGTTCGACGGTGTTCGCGATTATGCGCCCCAATGTGGATGTCGATCTTGTGGCAAAGCGAGCGAAGTCCGAGTTGGATCCGGAATTGTGGACCTGCGCGTGCGAGACGATTGGGTAGCGTACGCGTCTCGCGTGTTGGTTTTGGCGTCGCGCCGAAACAATCGTTCTTTAACTCCCGCCGTCAGTGGCGATTGGCAATTTAAAGGAAAGTTCACGATCGCGAGGATGCGCTCGCCAGCACGCGAGACGCGTGCGCTACCCAAAAAGGGCGCGCGAGCTTATTCCCCCGCGGTGCGTTGGAGTGCCGCGCGTGTGTATTCGCGATTTAATTTCGCAATAAAACTGGCGCTAATTTCGGCAGGACATACCGCTTCGCATTCGTAAGTGTTTGTGCAGTTGCCAAACCCTTCCGCATCCATCACGCGCACCATTTTCAGAACGCGCGCGACCCGTTCTGGATGTCCCTGAGGCAACAGCGACAAATGCGAGACTTTCGCTGAGGTGAAAAGCATGGCCGAGCCATTTGGACAGGCCGCCGCGCACGCGCCGCAACCGATGCACGCCGCCGCTTCCATTGCGAGGTCGGCATCATGCTTCGGAATCGGAATCGAATTCGCTTCCGGCGCGGAGCCGGCGCGGGCGGAGATGAATCCGCCAGCTTGCACGATCCGATCCAGCGCCCGCCGATCGATCACCAGGTCCTTGATGATTGGAAAGGGTCTGACGCGAAATGGCTCGATGATGATTGTCGCTCCGTCGCGAAACTTTCTCATGTAAAGTTCACAGACTGCGCCGGGATGATCAGGCCCGTGTGCTTCGCCGTTAATCGTGAGCGAACAGGTGCCGCAAATACCTTCGCGACAATCGGAATCAAACGCGATTGGCTCCTCGCCGCGGGCGAGCAAATTTTCGTTTACGATATCAAGCATTTCGAGAAACGACGTGTTCGGCGAAATGTCGCGTGCTTCGTAATCAACGAGTTTGCCGCGCGCTTTCGCGTTAGACTGACGCCAGATCTTGAGCTTGAAATTCATGCAAGAAATAATTGTAGCGCGACCGCATCGGTTGCCTGGCGTTGGTAGGCCGGCGGAGCGCCGGCCCTACAATTGTGTCTTTTATTCACTTATAGCTTCGTTGGGTTAAATGCACGGTTTCGAAATGAAGCGGTTCACGATGCAATTTCGGCGAGCCGATTCGGTCATCACCTTGAAATTCCCACGCGAACACTGTGGCGTGGTTTTCGTCGTCGCGCAGCGCTTCCCCCTCGGGGGTTTGGTGTTCTTCGCGAAAGTGCGCGCCGCATGATTCGTCGCGAGCAAGCGCGTCAGTGCACATCAGTTCGGCGAACTCCAGAAAATCGGCGACGCGTCCGGCGCGTTCCAGCGATTGGTTAAAATCTTCTCCGTCGCCTGGAACGCGCACGTCGCGCCAGAATTGTTCTCGCAGTTCGGGGATTTTTTGGAGCGCCTCACGCAATCCCTTCTCATGGCGCGACATTCCACATTTGTCCCAGAGAAGAAGACCAAGCTCGCGGTGGAACGAATCGAGTGAACGTTTTCCATCGACATCGAGTATTTTCTTGATCCGCCCCTGCACTTCGCTCTCTGCTTTCTGAAATTCCGGCGAATCGGCTGACGGCCGTTTTCCCATCTGACCGGCGAGGTAATTCGGCAGAGTGTAGGGCAGAATGAAATAACCATCGGCCAAACCTTGCATGAGAGCGCTGGCGCCGAGCCGGTTCGCACCGTGATCGGAAAAATTCGCTTCACCGATCACGAACAAACCGGGCACGTTGCTCATCAAATTGTAATCCACCCACAGTCCACCCATCGTGTAATGCACTGCGGGATAAATTCGCATTGGTAATTTGTAGGCATTTTCGCCGGTGATCTTGTCGTAAACTTCGAACAAATTCCCGTACCGTTCCCGGATCGTATCTTCGCCCAGCCGTTTGATTGCATCCGCAAAATCGAGATAAACCCCACGCTTGCCGGGGCCGACGCCGCGGCCTTCGTCGCAAACTTCTTTCGCTGCGCGTGATGAAATATCGCGCGGAGCAAGATTGCCGTAGCTGGGATATTTTCGCTCGAGATAGTAATCACGGTCCGTTTCGGAAATCTCGTCGGGCGCCTTTTCGCGATCTTCTTTTCGTTTCGGAACCCAGACGCGTCCGTCGTTGCGCAGCGACTCAGACATGAGCGTCAACTTCGATTGATGTTCGCCGCTGACCGGGATGCACGTCGGATGAATCTGCGTAAAGGAGGGATCCGCAAAGAGGGCACCTCTTTTGTAAGCGCGATAGGTGGCGGTAACGTTACTTCCTCGCGCGTTTGTTGACAGATAAAAGACATTTCCATATCCGCCGGTCGCGAGCACAACGGCGTCGGCCGCGTGCTTATCGATCTTTCCTGAGCGCAAGCTGCGGGTGATGATTCCCTTGGCTTCGCCGTCCACGATCACCAGGTCGAGCATCTCCGTGTACGGAAACATCTGCACGGCGCCCGCGGCGATTTGACGACAGAGCGCCTGATAACAGCCAAGTAAAAGCTGCTGGCCCGTCTGGCCGCGCGCGTAAAATGTTCGTGACACTTGCGCGCCTCCGAACGAGCGATTAGCGAGCAGTCCGCCATATTCGCGTGCGAACGGCACACCTTGTTCGACGCACTGGTCGATGATCAGATTGGCGACTTCAGCGAGACGATAAACGTTCGCTTCCCGCGAACGAAAATCGCCGCCCTTGATCGTGTCGTAGAACAGCCGATAGACACTATCGCCATCGTTCTGATAATTCTTTGCGGCGTTGATTCCGCCTTGAGCTGCAATCGAGTGAGCGCGGCGCGGCGAATCTTGGAAACAAAAGCATTTTACCCGGTAGCCCAATTCGCCCAGAGTCGCCGCCGCCGATCCGCCGGCGAGACCGCTTCCCACAATGATGACCTCGAACTTTCGCCGATTATTTGGGCTAACCAATCGCGAATGATCCCGATGGCTACGCCATTTTTGATCGAGCGGCCCGTGTGGAATTTTCGCGTCCAGCGTCCCAATCATAACTGTTGTGCCGGCTTGACCAAGCCAAGCAGGATGGCGACCGGGATCGACGTGTAGCCGGCAAAAAGAAGCCAGGCAAAAATCCGACCGCCAAGTGCGAGACGCGGCGCGAGTTTCTTGTCAGTTAATCCGAGCGATTGAAAGAAGCTGGATGATCCGTGGCTTAAATGCAGTGCGAGCAAAAACAATCCGAGAACATAAAAACCCGATACAAGATAATTTTGAAAGCCATAAACCATCATCGAATAAACGTCATAGCGATGAAGCGGATCGAGTTTTAACAAACCAAACCGTGGATCCGTCGCGCGAACAGTGAAGTGCGCCAGGTGATAAATGATGAAGGCAAGCACAATGAGCCCGCTCATAAGCATGTGGCGTGAGGCGAACGTGGCTTTCACATATTGCCTGTCGATGTACGGCTCAGGCCGGGCGCGGCGATTTTCGATCGCGAGCTGAATAGTTACATACATGTGAATGACCGCGGTCAGGAGCAAAAAAATCCGGATCAGCCATAACAGCGGACCGAGATCGCGCAGATGCTGCGAGTAACCATTGATCCAGTCTGGTCCGATGAAAATTTGCAGATTACCGAGCAAATGTCCGATGACAAAAAGGATGAGAATGATGCCGGTGATCGCGACGATCATTTTCTTCCCAACCGAGGAGCGATAAAAAGCTGCTAAAATGTTCACGCTAGAGATAGGTGCGCCGCGACGAACGGTGCGCGGGTTTGAGATTATTGACGTCGCTTGGAGCGTCAAGCTATAGCCGTGATCGGGATCACGGCCGTCCGAACCTCAACGGTCATTGCGAGCGAAATCTCCCGCCGGCTGAGAGAGCCATCGCTGCACGAGATTATTTAAACTGGCGGTCGGAGAGCGCCGCTGCCTCGTTGTGTGCGCGTTGGCGCACCGACGCGGGTATGGCTACACGCCTTCGACCAGAATCATGTTTGTTCTGGCAGTGCGGTGGCGCATTTTGCGCGGTTCGTGGTACTCGTCGCAATGGAGCCAATCTTTTGCGCGTTGCATCGAGTCGAATTGAAGCACGACGATGCGCTTCGGTTGCCAATCGCCTTCTAGCACTTCCGTTTTTCCACCACGCACGATGTATTTGCCGCCGTATTTTTCTACGGTCGCTCCGGCAAGTTTCTTATATTCCTCGTAGCCGGCAGGATCGACAATGTCGATTTCCACGATCACGTAGGCGGACATTTCGCGAAGAAAGTTGAGAGTTTCAGCGACCGTTCTGGTCGCTATCTTTTGCGGCTAGCTCGGGGATTTTCTTCCGACGTCGGAGCCTGAGCCAGTTATTCCATGTTTTGCGAAGGCTGTCGCGCGGTGTCTGGTATCGCTGGTTCAGTTCGTTGCTCTTGAGGATCTGGGCGAGAATTCCTTTTGCCGAAAAATCGTCGGTGTTGAGAATGGTGTAAGCGGTTCCGACGGCAGCGGCATGATGCGCGTCGCTAGCCGCGGTCATGGGCAGACTGCGAATCTGCGCGTACTTAAAGGCGTAACGATTGTAGCGGCGCAACGTCGTCGCGGCATTGAACACCTCGATGGCGTCAACCGGCAGAGTTTCCAGCGTGGAAAAACGGATTCCCGCGCGAAACAAATCATAGGGGTGCGGAGGAATGGCGAGGCCACCGCGTTCATGAATGATGTCGCAGACCTCGCGCGCCGGTTTTCCCTTTAGATAGGGAAGCTCTGCGCCGATGCAAAGGAGGTGGCCGTCGGCTGTGGTCACCTCGACTCCAGGCAGAACTAGGAAACCATCGACGGGCAAACCATCCAGTCGCATCAGGCCTTTTTCGAGCAGGTAATTAATAGCGTCACACGTGTTGTGATCGGTAATGGCGATACCGTGCAGACCTTTGGTGCGCGCAGCGGCGATTAAGTCTTCCGGGCTGGAAACACCGTCTCCGGAAAAGAAGGAATGCGTATGCAGGTCGATATTGAACGGCATTGGCCCGAGGCTAATTTGGAACGCGCGAAATGGAAAGCGTTGGTTTTATTTGTAGCAACGGCACTTGGTGCCATTGAACCGGCAACAAGCCAGTTGTCACAGGAATAAATAACTAAACAAGCTCCTCTACAAGAATGCCCGACTCGGGAACGTTTTCGTCCTGAACACGATTGAATTGGTGGTCGTACAGCCGGCGATAGTAACCGGATTTCTCCAGCAGCTCGGAGTGTGTGCCGATCTCTTTGATCCGGCCGGAATCCATCACCACGATTTGATCGGCCGATAAAACTGTGGAGAGCCGATGAGCAATTGCGATTACGGTTCGTCCGGCAGTGAGCTTTTCAAGCGCCTTTTGAATCTGCTTTTCCGATTCGGAGTCGAGCGAGGATGTCGCCTCGTCCAGTAGAAGAATCGGCGCATTTTTCAGAACGGCTCGCGCAATCGCGAGACGCTGCTGCTGACCGCCCGACAGGAGACAGCCCTTGTCACCGATGATTGTTTGGTAGCCTTTCGGTTGCGCCATGATGAAATCGTGGGCGAAGGCGGTGCGCGCCGCTTCATAAACTTCTTCCACCGTGGCGTCGAGCCGTCCGAACTGAATATTTTTAAAAATGGTATCGTGAAATAGAAATGTCTCCTGGGTCACGAGACCAATTTGTTGGCGCAAGGAGTTTTGGGTGATTGTGCGCAAATCGCGGCCGTCGATTTTCACGCGCCCGGAAGTCGGATCGTATAAGCGCAGGATGAGGGAGAGGATCGTGCTTTTCCCAGCGCCGCTTGCGCCGACGAGCGCGTACGTCTTGCCTGGTTCGATGTGCAAATTCAGATCTTTGACCGCGTCGGTGACGGTGTTTGCGTAGCGAAAGACGACATTTTCAAAATCGAGCCGACCTTTAGAGAAAGGCAATTCAATCGCGTTTGGGGCGTCCTTCACAGTCGGGTCCAAGTCCAAAATTCTGAAAACCTCAGTGGTGGCTTGGAGCGACCGCTGCATCACGACGTGGATTCTGCTGAGCGTTTTGATTGGCTCGTAGAGGACAAAAATCCCCGAAATCAATCCAAAAAACCGTCCAGCGCTCAGATTGACGGTGTAAACGTAGAGCAACGCCAGACCGATTCCTGCCGCCGCGATCGTTTCCACTAGCGGCCCGACCGCTTCCATGGATTTGATCATTCTCATCATGTTCGAGAATTGCAGCTGATTGCTCCGGCGAAACGATTTCTCCTGATGCTCTTCCCGGCTGAAGGATTTAATGACCCGAATGCCGGCGAACGTTTCCTGCATGATCACGACCATTTGGCCCATGTCTTCCTGCTCATTTCGCACCGCATTGCGGGCGCGCCGTCCATAAATGCGGATCGGTAGCAGGCAAATCGGAAAGAGAATCAGAGTTACTACCGTAAACTTCCAATCCATCAGGAGGAGAACAATAATTGCGCCAAGGATCGCGATTGGCTGTTTAAAAAGATCGCTGCTCACGGTGGTCAGCGCCATCTGCATGCCGCGGGTGTCGTTGGTAATGCGTGACATGAGAAATCCAGCCCGCATTTTGTTAAAGAAATCCATGGAGTGATGCACAATCTTGCCGAAGAGCTGGTTCCGGATGTCAGTAACTACTTTATTGCTTACCCAGTTCATGTAGTAAGCGTTGCCGTAGTTGCAAAGACTGCGCACCGTCATGACAAGCGGGATAGCGAGGCAAATCCAAATGATCGAGTCGATCTTTGGACCCACATTCAACATCTCATGATGGGTCAGGAGAGCGCGTGGGTTGGGCGCCGCGCCGTGGAAAATAAAGGTGGATACTTGCAGGACGGCTAGGGGAACAAACGAATTGACCATGCCGAAGGCGAAACCAAACGACAGGCCAAGCACAAACCGCCATTTGTATGGCTTGACGTAGCTATAGAGCCGCCGGTACGGGCCCGATGCCGTCCGAAGAGTTTGCCAAAACGAGGGCTTTTTTTTGCCGGTTTTTCCGTTCTTCATGGAGTTTGCGTCGTCGCTTGAGGAGACAGCAGCGAATCCATAGCACCAAACACCGCTTCCGTCGAGACTTGGCGCATTGGTAAGCGTGGCCGAATGTCAGAAAACTCGGTCAACGGAGTGGCCGACTCCCCGTGCAAAATCAGTGCAGGACTTTCCAGCGGTCGCCAGTGAAACGGATTCGTAGGGCCGAAAAGAATCACCTGGGGAGTGTGTGTCGCGGCGGCGAGATGCATCGGAGCCGAATCGACCGTAACAAGGAGGCGGGCCTGATCGATCAGCGCGGCGAGAGTGAGCAAATCTGTTTTTCCGGAAAGATCGACGGCCGATTGCTGCAATTTACTCTTGATTTGACGAAGATGTTCCTGTTCAGGCTTCGAAGCGCCTCCTGTAAGCACGGCGCTAATGCGCGAGTTGGATCGAGCGTGATCGATTATATCGGCCCAACGTTGCGGTTCCCAGAATTTCTCCGGACGCGCGGACCCCGGATGAAAAATGACATAAGGTTTGCTGATCTGCGTATCCCGCAGAAGCGCAGTCGCTTTTTCGCGTGCTGTTTGTGGCAATTCCAGACGAAGCGCGCGGGAAGCATCACGGATTCCGACCGGCCCAAGTAAAGCGAGATTGTAGTCTATTGTGTGCATGTCTCGCATGCTAAGCTTTATAGGGTCGCTATAAACGCGAGCCCGGATCCTTGAGCGGACGCGCGTCCGGCAAGCAGCGATGCGTTTTTGGGCGCCGGATAAAAACGAAAGAAACGCGGAGCGATCATTCCGTGTGAAATCAATGCAGTAATCAAATTTCTCGCGGGCGACGGCAAGAAACAGGGCAAGGTCAGACAAATTACGCCGCGCGAGCAGGATTCGGTCGACATTTGAGATGGCTGGCAGCAGATCGGCACATTCACGGGAAACGACCAGCGTGATTCGCGCATCAGGAAAATTTGTGCGCAAGGTCGCGATGACCGGAGTCGTCAGGATTAGATCGCCGATCCGTTTGAGTTGAAGGAGCAGAATATTCACGGACTCACAAGGAGCAGCGGTTTTCTAACCGGCCTGGGGAATGGCAAATCGGGAATCGCCATTCTTTTGGTTGGAAATTATCGCGCCATTCGCATGGCGATTTCGTAAGCGTCCAGCAATCGCGTTCGAAAATGATCCCAGGTAAAATTTTCAACTACGCGGCGCCTCGCTGCGCTGCCCATCCGCTCGACGATTTCGGGATGCCGATGCAAATGTTCGAGCGCCTCGGCGGTCGCGTCAACGTCTCGCGGTCGCACGATAATTCCCTCCTCGCCATCGCGCACGACGTCCCCTGCCTCGCGCGTGGTGACCTGCGGCAACGCACAGGCAGCTGCTTCATACGTGACTTTGGCGCTGCCCTCCCATTGCGACGGGAAAACATGAACCGTGCTTTGGCTGAGATAAGTCTCCGGATCGCGCACAAATCCCACAACACGAATATTATCGCGCCAGAATTGCTTGAGATACGGTTTCGCCTCGTCATGCACTGAACCGACCAGCCACAACTCGGCATCTGGCAGATTGAGGCGATGCCATGCCTCGAGCACATGGTGGATACCCTTGCGCTTAATCAATGCGCCGGAAAAGACCGCGCGGAATTTCGCCGGGCGCTGACCCGGCCTGAAGCGTTCTACATCTACGCCACGCGGCAGGTAAAATAGCTTTTCCTCCGGGAAACCGCGCATGCGAAAGGTGTTGGCTGCCGTCTCAGATAAAACGAGCAGCAGATCGGCGAGTTTATATTCTTCAACGAAGCGCTTGCGGTCGAGCAACAATCCTGCTTTCCACTTTCGAAATCCCGAAGTGTTGCTTGCCGATTCAGCAGTTTCGCGGCGGTTGACGTTCACTTTCCCGCCATCGCGATGCCAGGTCGGGATTTCGACGATCGAGGGGATGCCGCGTTTTTTCGCCACTTGAAGCGAGCGCAAACAGTCGCCCGACCAGCTATGAAAAAGATCGTAACGTTCAGTTGCCAGATGCCGGGCTGCGATCCAATCAAGATATTTTTTTTTCGCACCGTAATAATAGGGCCGATCGAAAAATGAGAGCAGGCGCACAGGATGCCAGCGCAAAGAGTGGATCAGCGATGCGGGAATTTCCTTCTGCCGGTTGTCGTAAGCGATTGCTTTTCCCAGAAATCCGCCGCGATAGGACGCTCGCAAGGTTTCAAACGCATCCGTGTCCAGCCCCGAGCCGCCGATGCGTGCGAAGATCGAATAGAGCAAATGCCTGGGTAACGTACGTGCCACAGTCGAGGCGGGACGCGCTTGCACAGGAGCGTTTAAGATTTCACCCGGCATAGGGTTACAATTATTCTGGTGAACGTGGATCAAGTAAAGTGTCGTCTTGAACGGAGAAGGAAAGGAATGTCTCTACTCTGTTCGATATGACAAGAAAGCTAAGCATCGGTTTTGTTCGCCGCGGTTATTCGCAGACCGGCGGCGCGGAAGCGTACTTGAAACGGCTTGCGCGCGGAGTGGTCGACGCCGGACAAGATGCGCAGCTCATTACGACAAAAGATTGGCCGCAGACCGAGTGGCCATTCGGAGCACTCTGCCGCTTGCGGTCCGGATCGGTAATGGGGTTCGCTAACGATTTAAAACAAGTACAACCGCAGATTCGCTGCGATGTCTTGATGAGCCTTGAGCGCGTCTGGAATTGCGACGTTTACCGCGCTGGTGACGGTGTCCATCGCGCCTGGTTAGCTCGCAGAAGAAAATTTGAAATACCGCTGGAACGCTTTATTCGAGGGCTGAACCGCAAGCATCGCGGCATTTTGCAACTCGAGGAAGCTCTCTTCGCAAATCGTGGCGCCGGCCGCGTAATCGTTAATTCGCAAATGGTCAAAAGCGAAATTGTCGATCTTTACGGCTATCCCGCGGACAATATCGTCCTTGTTCGAAACGGAGTCCCGCTCGGGCAATTTCGTTTCAATCCAGAGCTCCGGGAAAAATCCCGTGACGCATTGAAAGTGAAGCCTGGCGAGATCGCGTTGCTTTTCGCTGGCTCCGGATGGGAACGAAAAGGTTTGCGCTTCGCGATCGCAGCGATGGCGCTGTGCCACAATCGAAAAATGCGTTTGCTCGTCGCCGGTCGGGGAAATCAGCGCTATTACAAATCAAAACGCATCCAGTTTCTTGGCCAGATGCCGGATCTGGTGCGCATTTACGCGGCGGCGGACATTTTCATTCTGCCGACGATTTACGATCCGTTTTCTAACGCCTGTCTGGAAGCACTCGCTTGCGGAATTCCGGTAATCACAACTAGCAGTAATGGCTTTAGCGAAATTATTGCCGATGGGGTCCACGGATCAATCGTCGATTCCGCAAACGACATAGAGGCATTGCGCGACGCGATCCGCTTCTGGGCGGATGCAGCACGGCGTGCCGCCGCCAGACCGACAAATGGCGAGTGCGCGGCGCAGTTCGACATTTCAGCAAATGTTAAGCGAACTTTGGAGATTTTGGTTCAAGCTGCGGCGAGTGCCGCATCCACGTCTGGGAAAATCTGAAACACCTGATCAAGCCGCGAGATTTCGAAAATCGAGCGCACGGTTTCCTGCAAGCCAGCCAGCGCGAATTTGCCGCCGTAGCCTTCGACCTTCTGCATCGCTTCAATAAATGCCGCCAGTCCCGCGCTGTCGATGTAGGTGACCTGGGAAAGATCGACCACAAGTCGTTTGGGCTTTTTCTCGATCATTGCGTTAAGGGACGCCGTGACGGTAGGCGAAACGTGCAGGTCGATCTCGCCTTCGAGCGGTAACACATTTGGGCGGTCTTTGCGCGGCATTGGGGTGCCGGGAGAGGCGGATTTTTTCATTTAACCCTTCAATCGTCGATGAATCACCATCCGAGCGTATCGATTATACCTTCCACATTCGAAAGGTCATCGATCAGGAAATCCGGCTGATATTTTGCAAGCTATGCGAGCCTTCGGTTAGCGAAAAGATTCGCCGCTGCTGATATTTCATCGGCCCGTTCTAAATTGAAACTTCAACCGTTGCAACCATAAATCTTGCTTGGCAGACAGTCGCCGCAGTATAAGATGAGATTGGTGGAGCCGCTGAATCATTGGTTCCGTTCTCGAATGCGAGGAGCAGCTAGGGCCGTGGCGGAATGCACATATCGCCGCTGGAAAGGAAAGCGCACGAAGACGAGCAAGCAGCCGAAGTCCCCGCTCTACCAAGCCGCCCTTACGACAGAACGAAGTCTCTGGGCAGTGAAACTCGGGCAGCGCCCGAAATCATTTTGGTACCCGTACCCGACGCTGAGAAATCTGAAACCATTGGACCAGCTTTTGGCTCAAAACGGATTTGATTTGCTCAAATTATGCCAAGGACCAAATGCGAAGCTGGCGGACATTGGAACTGCTGATGGCGACCTTGCGTTCTTTCTGGAGAAAATGGGCTTCTCCGTAGATGCAATCGATTTTGAATCCACCAATTTCAATCGCATGGAGGGTATCCGAATATTAAAAGAGGCGTTGAATTCCGCCGTCACAATTCAGGCGATTGATTTGGATTCCCAATTTTCCGTGCCAAGCGAGAGGTACGATGCGATATTTCTTCTCGGGATTCTTTATCATTTGAAAAATCCCTTCTTCGTCTTGGAGAAGCTCGCTCGAGTTGCAAGATACTGCTTTCTCGGGACGCGCGTAGCGAGAAAGGCGCCTGATGGTCGCTCTCTTGCAAAGTATCCGGTCGCATATCTGCTCGGGCCAGAGGAATGCAATAACGACAGCACCAATTTCTGGATATTCTCAGGCGAAGGGTTAAGACGACTGATTCACCGCGCGGGCTGGAACATCCTAGCGTACACGACAATTGGGGACACCAGTAACTCCACACCGACTGACGCAAATCACGATGAACGCGCCTTTTGCTGTCTGGAAAGCCAAATAGGGAATAGGGGTCAGGCACCATGAACAGCAGTCTCCTTTTTAGCGTGTGGTTTGGCCCGTACTTCAATGCTACCTGACCCCAATTCTCTCCTTGGAATCCCCCCTTAGGCTTCCGGTTTTTGCATTGCTTCGATCAATGCCGCTAGACCTGCGCTACGGGACGGTCTAGTCGCGGCACCGGGCGGGCTGAAGCGAGGTTCGTGTTCATTTTAGCCCTCCAGCCGTCAACCGGTCACCATCCGAGCGTATCGATCACGGTTTCCACATCGGAAAGATCATCGATCAGAAAATCTGGCTGATAAGTTGCGAGTTGATCGCGACTCCATGTGCCGGTTGCGACCGCAACAGTGCGCGCGCCCAATGCCTTGCCGCAGGCAATATCGCGCGGCGTATCGCCAATCACGTCGATCTCGGAAGCGGAGAATTCGAGGCCGTGCCTTTCTCTTGCTCGCGCGCGAGCGAACGGTCCAAGCCGGTTACGGTCGCGATGATCGTCCGCAAACGCGCCGAATTCGAAAAAGTGCCAGACCCCATAATGCTCGAGCTTTAGCTGCGCGCCGCGGGAGACGTTGCCAGTGAGCAGTGCCAGCACGAGATGCGGTCGCGACTTGAGCCGCTGTAGCAACTCGAGCACGCCAGGAAGCAGTTTTCCTTTGCGACGTGGCAATTCCAACGAGAGAAAATGCACGTAACTGTCCAGGAACGCGCTCACGTTTTCGTTGGTCCCGGGAATTTTGTGCTTGTTCAGAATGCTGACGACGATGCCCGAATCGGTCATACCCGCGATTTCGATATCGTGGAGATCGTCGGCGATGCCGAAGCGCTCTCTAAACGCGGCTTTCAGCGCGTGTATGCCGGCACCCCCCGAATGGATGAGGGTGCCATCGATATCGAAAAGAAGCAGGCGCTTTTGCATTTTTGTCATGTAGAGCGGCAGTCTTGCCCTGAGCGAAGTCGATGGGTCGAAACATCATCTCTTACTGCTCTTCAGGGAACGTGCAATTGAGTTCGAGCGTTCTTTTACTAATGAGATTCCTCGACCGCGCACCGCTGCGCTCGGAATAACGCCTTACAGCACCGGCGCGTGCATCATGAGCACTGCAATCATGCTGCCAAGAAATACCAACAACACAATTCCAAGGCCGACAAAAGTGGCATTACGGAATGAGTCTTTCTGCCCTTTTTGAACCGCAAATGGGGATGCATTGGCGAAATCGGCAGGTGCCGTGCTCAATTCCGCCGGTCTGGCTCTAATCTCCTCAGGCTGAGGTAACGGTTGCGATCCCCTCGTGTCCGGTTCGTAGCGGGCTTCGGCCGCGCCAAATCGAATCCGATCCTCAAAACGCAGCATGGTTTCCGTGACCGGGATCCCGTTAACGCGTGTGCCATTGGTCGAATCGAGATCTTTCAACCGGTAGGTTTCGCCAGCCAGCTCCAACTGTGCGTGACGAGTCGAGACCGAGGGATCATTAATGCTTATCGTGTTGTCCGGACCGCGCCCAATCGTAATCAAAAATTTAGCATTTGGTCGAGCAATCTAGATTATCCCGAAGATTTTTGCGCATTCGCGTCTCGCGGCGCGGCACATGGGCGCGCGCCACCAGGTTGCCCCGCAACAGCGTGCTCAATGCGTACGCATCGAGCCGGTCCGTCTTGATTTGCGCATCGGCAATGAGCCGCGTCTTGTAGGGATGGGCCAGCACCACCTCCTCTATCCCTTCGAGCTCTTCAAGCTCATCGTGAATGAGGCCCCAATTCCAGCACGCTTCCACTACCGCCTTGTTTGGCCCTCCCAAGCCAGAAAAAAATTGAGCGAAACCAAAAGGCGCGTTGCCCTCCACGCGGGCTTCCCGCAACTTCCGGCCTCGCTCATCCACTGCGCAAAGCACACTATACTTCTTGTGAATGTCTACTCCAACGTAATTCATGAAAACAGCTCCTTCCTTTTTTTCTCCACTCTATGCACTGAAAGGCTGCTTTCATTTTACCCGACCCCGATGCCCGATGCCAGACGTGAAGGCAGAGGACTCGTTAGGAACTTTGTTGGATATTCGAATGTACAAAGTTTGAGACGCGACCCTATTCAGGTTCTCTATTCAGGTTCTATTTTCTATTTCAATGTCTATGTTCGTGCTTGCGCGCGCGTTTCCATCGGCGGGCGTTCTTGCCCGCGAGATTTTCCATCCCCCACGAAATTTTCCTCGACCCGAATTTCAATCGGTATCCTCACGTGGGTGCCGGGACCGAAGGATGTCGCGCGGTGCCGCTGAACAATATAATCTAGTTCAATCCCACGGCCCACTGTGTATAGCTCTGCGAACTCGGGGCAGTTTGCATAACGGGACCAAGTGAATTCTTCACCGTTTTCAGTGCGCAGAGTAAATTCCGGCCAGTCGTTCATGCTGCCCATGTGAACGCTGGCAATCGTTCCCTTTAAGTGGTGCACAGGAAGTGTGCCATCACGGATGTGCGCCCACCATTCTGCGGAGCCAAAAACACCATGTGTCGGTTCGATACCAAACTTGTCACTCGCTTGCGTCGCCTTTTGCACCTCCGCGATGTAATCTTTATCCAACTGAAGGCGGTAAATCGTCATCATAAGCTATTGTTCAATGCTGAAAGATGCTCTGGTACAATGGCGCCAATCCTGGGAGCTTCATAGCGAAATCCCTACGGCTAGCGGGAGTCATTAGGAAAGGTTGTGACGTTTAGCTGGAAATGGGAAAATTGTCATGGGTTGATATGCGATTAGAGGGCGCTACGGTCCATTGGTCCGCCTGTCTATATGACTATTGATCATACTTGGGTGGGGTATGTCGCGAGGCTTGATCCAGAGAGAAAGCGTCATCGAGAGGAGTGAGTTTGTTTGCGGTTATTGGTTGCGCACCTTCGCGGAGAGTAAATTCGACGTGACCGCCTTCCGTAAGTCCGCCGTAGCCTGCCGGCGCCTGCTTCAGGTCAAATTCGACTCGGAATTGTGGCGTCTTGTCAAGAGAAAGAGCAGTCTTCGCTTCAGCTCCGGTGCTAAAACGCTCATTCGTGAAAAACACATTCTTGGCTTGCTTATCGGCGCCTACCGTTGGTATCGTTCCTGTCTCACGAATTGAGTTTGCTTCAGCCCTGCTCACGTATCTGTAGCCAGTCGCGGCTTTACGCTCGGCTGTCTTTGTAATCGCCCTCCCGACCTCGGTTTTTGCCAACGATTTTAAACTAGCTTTTACCGCCATGGCCCCCACGGCTTTTGCGCCAGTCACGTCGGTTATCGCCATTGCCGCATGGAAGGCGGCCATACCATAACGACCCTCGTTGAACGCGTCGTAGGCCGTGTGCCCTGATCCCCAAATGGGAATGAGGCTTTCGCCAAAACCAACCTCCAGCCCCATCGGATCAGTCAGATCGATTGGATCATTGTGGCAGTAGCGGAAGAGGTTGTAATCGCCGGCGTCGAAGCCTTTGGGATCTTCGCTCGTGAAGCGGCCCAAGGCTGGATTATAAGCCCTGGCGCGGTATTCGTAGAACTTAAACCCCGGGACGTAGGTCGAGCGGTATGTTGCTGCATACTCCCTGCCAGTGAACAGGAAACGATTGTCGTAGATGGTGGCGGATCGGACAGCCCAGTTAGGTGCGTAGATGGTCGGCGCGCCAAAGGCGTCATAACGGTACCGCTCGATAATGGCGCCGCTGGCGTCTGTGAGATGGGTGACACTGCCTTCGTGGTCCTGTTGCGGGAAATACCAGTGCCATTGATTGTCTGTCCCGTTTGCGCCGCGCTCAATGATTTCATCGATCCCTTTCCCATAAAGATTAAAGCCGACCCGTCCACCGTTTGCGTTGTATTCTAGAATCGGCTTCTCCCCGTCGTAAATGTAATAAGTGACCACGTTCCCTTGCCCAATATTGAGCGTGCGTTTTACGCACCGCCCCAGCGCATCATACGCGAGGTCGTAACCGTTAGTGCCATAGGCGACCCTGGTGAGGTGTTCATCATTGAGGTAGGTGTAAACAATTCCCAGATACGCGCTGAGCTCGTGCTCGGCGCCGTTCCACACGGTGAGTCCACCCACCGCTGTGTATTGATTGAGGTTGTTGGGCGTGTAGGCAGTAGTCACACCGGTGTCGACTACGGAGGTGCGATTGCCTGCCTTGTTCAGGTTATAGGTTACCGTGCGGACTGTCTCCGGCGCCATTGGCCCCTCGCCGTTGTCATAATCAAAATCAGCGCTGTGCACGGGGGAATCGGTCATGCCAGTTTTGAACGCGATTGCTTGAAGCCTTACGTGACCAAGGCTTAATGTGATCGTGCCACTTGATCCATTGATCAGCGTGCCATAAGTGCGACTTGGCGGCGTGGGGTCGTTAGTGGTGTAGCGCATCTGCGCGCCACTGGTGGACGTAGAGATGATAACGTTTAGACTGTGCTGATTCGTTGTGCCGCCATCTGGGTTAAACCTGGGCTCGGCCACTTGTCCTCCTGGGGGCGTTGGAGTGGGAGTAGGAGAGGGCGGTGGAGTTGGCGTGGGCGGAGGCGTCGCCGACACACCGTACGTCGCCTGCTGCAGCTCTCCATCGAGATAATACACAAACTGATCCTGATTGTTACCCTCGCGCGTGACGGTGTGCAGCCGGCTAATAGGATAATACTCGTATGCTTCGAGGCCGAGTCTCGTGTTGGTATTCGTGTTTTTCACCTCCACACTTGTCGTGCGATTTAGTTCGTCCGGCCTGTAGTTTTGCGCAACCTGATTATACCAATTGAAACGCTGCGTCTCGTTGGAGGCACCATCGTAAGAATACTGGAAGAGTCTGTTGGGATTCCCAGTCGCGAATATCTTCTCAAACCTTCCCATTTCATCGTAGGAAAAAGTGTAATCGTAGCCCGGAACGCCACCTACGTACATGCGAAGCAATTTTCCACTGTCATCGTAAGTGGGATAATTGACGCTCTTGATGCCAAGCCCGGTCACATTTTGCTGGTCGGCCGTGAGGTGTCCGGCGTCGTCATAGGAGCGTATGATGTCGGAGATGACGTTGTTACCCCAGCTTCCTGTGCCATTTTCGGCTCGTATAAGGCGGTTGGCGTCGTCGCGCACGAAATAGCGCCATTCCGCATTATTGTCCCACCACTCCGCGTAATTGCGGTTGCGGCTGTCATATCCGAAGTACTGGGTCTCGCCCGCCACCGTGGTCCGGCTCTCCAGATTGTGGGTATCATCGTAGGCCCAGGACTGAAACGAATTGTCGGGATAGATCATTTTCGTCTTCAATCCGGAGGGATCATATTCAAATTGATAGGTATGATTCTCGCCATCGATCACCTTCCAAAGCATACTGCCGGAATGGCCATTTACGCCATTCCACGCATAATATTGGAATTGCGTGAGGATATTCACGCCGGTTGCTTTTGGCACCGTGTCAGTGAGTATCCGATTCAAGCCATCATACGCTTTTGTTTCGGTTGTATTGTCGGGGCGAATGATCCTGGTGACATTGATCTTGTCATCGTAATAGAACTGCGTCACGCGACCAAGCGGTTCCCTGACGCGCCATTTGCGGTTGCGATTATCGTAGTCCGTATAAGTAGTCCACTGTGCGCTTGGCGTGCTCGACCCGCGCGGATCGGTCACGTAATCTTGATTGCCAACATTATCGTAATGAAACCATGTCGTGGCGGCCTTTGACGTGCCGGAAGCAGCTGTGCTGGAGATTTTGCGAAAGTTTTCGTCATAAACATTCTTGGTGACAACGCTGGTTGTGGCGTCCACTGGAGTCGTGATCGTGTCCGGGTTATTGGTGGTGTGCAAATAAGACGAGGTGCCAGTGCCATTCGTTGGCTTGTAGGTGTAACTGGTAACTTTGCCAAGTGGGTTTGTGACAGTGAGGACTCGGTTGTAAAGGTCGTACGCATAACTAGTACGGTTACTTAGCTCGTTCTCTTCCCAAAGCTTGTTGCCATAAGCGTCGTATCCGAACCGCTGAAACGTGCCATCAGTGTGTATGATCTTGGTGATTAGACCACGTCCTGGCGCAGGGTTGCCATTTGCGTCCGTCTCGTATTGATACGTCTCGGTTGTCTGGTAACCATACGGGTAGTTCGCCGGCAGAGTTTTGGTCATGAGTCGGTCTGTCCACCAACCAGACGTATAATAGTCGTAGTGCGTCTTTGGGTCGGTGTCGTCCGCATTGGGGTTCCACGTGGGCTCCCATTTATCGATCAAAAGGCCGCGTGAATCGTAGCGGTAATGCACATAAGCGCCGTTCTTGAGGTGCTGCCGCTTGAGTTGCCCGAACGCCTGATTGCCGCATTGTGGATCGCCTACCTGATCGCAGTAGGCGAACTCCTCGTAGGCAAGGCGAGTGTTGTTATTATTTACATCTCTGTAATCAGTGCTCAGGATGTGATGAGTATCCGGGTCGCGGGTATGAGTACTCTTGTTCGTGCGCTCATCGGTGATGGACATGAGGTAACGGTGATCGTAATAGGTGTATTGGATAGAGCCGCCGCCGGGAGCTGGATGTGTGATGCTAAGGATCTCCCCAATGCCGCCGTACCTCGGATCCCCACGAGTGTAAGTGGTGGTATGATTTGGATCGCCCTCGGATGTGCCGCGCGCGTCCGTGACCGAATTGACATACCAATTGCTGTCGTAACCCAGCCAGGTTCTGTGCCCCTGAAAATCGGTATAGCTGCGCAGAAATTGCGAGGGAGGTTGAGGGTCCCAGACTTCCGGGCATCCGGGTTCTAGAGGATTGGAGTGGTAATTAAGATTCGTATACGTGAACGTGCGGCTGGGTTCATCGCCACGCGTTTCAGTGAAATCAGTCTCCATGCTGCAGTTGTACGAGGTACATAACGTGGCTCCCGGAGTGATGCGAGACACAAGGTATCCGTTGGCGCTGAGCCTCTCGGCGGTAATAGCTCCGTGGGGTCCTCCGGATTGATAATCGTAGGCGAGCTGCCGCATCGGCCCGTGGTAGCGGTTGTCACTGGCCGTAGCCAGAAGAGGGAGAACTTTATGCTGGGTTTGAACATTGTCCTCTGTGTAGGTGTAGTGCGCGTGCGTGTTGTCGTTAAGGTTATTCGGATTGCTACTGCTGTAATCGACTCGGGTCAGGCACTGCTGCGACGCGCCGTTGCCTCCCGGCGATACCGAGGTATAGCTGTAGTTCACCCAGTCGGTAACTGTGTTGGTTCCCAATCCATGTGCTTCCACTCTTGTCAACAGGCCATTAGTGTAGAAAAATTTCAGGTACCTACCGCCAGGCTCTGTCACCGTCATCCAGTTGCTGCCAGACTGAATGGTTGTGGTCTGGCCATACGGATCGATGATCGATGTCACTTGGGCGGGGGACCCTGTGAATACCACGGTTCCACCGTCGGCCAGGCGAAACTTGGAAACGTTGGTAACCGGGTCGCGTGATTCCCAGCGATCGGAGACCCCCACAGGGGTTTGACAATGGCTGTCCAGCACGTTCCCGTTTGGATAGGTGACGATGTCACCATTGGGATACGATAGGCTCCAGGCGTACTCATGCCTCCATTCAGGGCCTAATGGGCCTAGCTTCCCCCGGCTGTTATAGTAGCGGGTCATCTTAAGCGGATACTTTCCAATCGAACCCGGCACCACGATGTCTGTGATTTCACGATGCGTGCTGTGGCTTAACGGATCGTATGAACATCCGGTCGTCACGTTGCCGTTAAAAATTCCCGTTATGCCGACCGGGTTATGTACGTCAACCTCCTGGGCAAGGAGTCGGGGAGCTGCGAACGCGAAGAGGAACGCGGCGACAAGCGCAGAGAGTATTAGCTCCCTTCGCCCATCCTCCTTCGCAACCCTCCGGCGTGACAAGAGGCTCCGGCGTGCCGCGACCGCCTTTCGTCCCGCAGGAGCACTGGGGTCGCCAGCGGGGCAAGGCACATGAGGAGGGGTCACATTCAAAGAAGGAGCCGGATGTTGCGCGGCCCATCACGTCCCGTCAAGATTCTTTTGGAAAATTTGCTGTGCTGCGGCGGGCCGAGGGGGGAGCTGGGGATGCAGGGGGGGACGCAGGCGTTGCTTTATTCGCGCGGCGGAGCGGCCACCCTGCAATTGACCACGCATGGCCGCGCCCGCATAGTGGCGCTCTCATGGGAATTGAGTTAACGCGCAATTTTTGCATCATCGCGCATATCGATCACGGCAAGACGACTTTGTCGGATCGATTGCTTGAGAGCACGGGCACCATCCACGAGCGGGATAAACAGGATCAGCTTCTCGATTCAATGGACCTGGAGCGGGAGCGCGGAATCACGATCAAAGCGCATCCGGTGACGATGCGCTACACGAGCAAATCGAGCGAAACGTATCGACTAAACCTGCTCGATACGCCGGGGCACGTCGATTTCGCCTATGAAGTTTCGCGTAGCCTTGCCGCATGCGAAGGCGCTCTTTTGGTTGTGGATGCCGCGCAAGGGGTTGAAGCGCAAACAGTGGCCAACGTGCATCTCGCGCACAAACAAGGCCTCACGATTATCCCGATCATCAACAAGATCGATCTGCCAAACGCCGATGTGGCCTCTGTGCATCGGCAACTGGAAGATATTCTTGCGATCCCTTCGGAGGAAGCAATCGAAGCAAGTGCGAAGATGGGAATCGGCATCGAGGAAATTCTTGAGGCGGTTGTAAAACGAATCCCGCCGCCGCAAAAACCGGCGGATGACACTTTGCGCGCTCTGGTTTTTGACTCCGTATTTGACGTTTATCGCGGCGTGGTCGGCTACGTGCGTGTGTTTTCCGGAACAACGGAGGCGGATCATGCGATCACGTTGATGAGCAACAACGCGCGCTACGAAATCAAGGAAGTGGGCGTGTTTACGCCGAAAATGCTTGTCCAGCCGCGGCTAAATCCAGGGGACGTCGGTTATTTCATCGCAAACATCAAAACCACAGCGGACATCAAGATCGGCGACACCATCACGGATCAGCGTCATCCGGCACGCGAGGCGCTCCCCGGTTTTCAGGAGATTCATCCCATGGTGTTCAGCGGAATTTATCCGATTAACACCGGCGATTTCGAACATTTGAAAACTGCCATCGGAAAGCTGCGCCTGAACGACGCCGCGTTTATTTACACGCCGGAAAGTTCCGTCGCCCTTGGATTCGGATTTCGCTGCGGATTCCTCGGTTTACTTCACATGGAAATCATCCAGGAACGGCTCCGGCGCGAATACAACATGGACATTATCGCCACGAGCCCAAGTGTCGTCTATGAAGTGTTGACTACGAGCGGCGAAAAACTGTTGATCGATAATCCCGCACACTTGCCCGATCCGAGCATGATCCAGGAAATTCGAGAACCAATTGTAAAGGCCTATGTGCTTTGTCCCAACGAAAACATCGGCGACCTCCTGCAATTAATTCTCGAGAAACGCGGCCAGATGGAACATACAGAGTCGCTCGATACGCGTCGGGTGATGTTGCATTGCCACCTGCCACTGAACGAAATTCTCGTCGATTTTAACGACAAAATTAAGAGCATTACGCGCGGCTACGGCTCGATGGATTACGATCACGCCGGGTATCGCCCGGCGAAATTGGTAAAACTCGACCTGCTCGTGAATGGCGAACCGGTTGATGCGTTTTCGACGATCGTGCACAAAGACCGTGCGGAGGCGAGGGGACGCCAGTTAGCAGCCAAATTGAAAGAAGTCATCCCGCGACAGCTTTACCAGGTGGCCATCCAGGCAGCCATTGGTGGGAAAATTATTGCGCGCGAGAGCGTTTCGGCATTGCGAAAAAACGTAACCGCGAAATGCTACGGGGGCGATATCACCCGCAAGCGAAAATTGCTCGAGAAACAAAAAGAGGGAAAGAAACGGATGAAAAGCATCGGCAAAATCAATATTCCACAAGAAGCTTTTATAGAAGTGCTCAAAGCGCAATGACGATTGCACTTGGACATTCGGAACCGGAAGTTTCATTGATAAAACAATGACGAATGACAAATGACAAATGACGAATTAATGATCGAAGCCCAAGTAAGAGGAGATACTCCTTCCCCGGAATTCTTTCCGCTTTTTTCGGAACTTGATCACTCCTTCGACATTCGGCATTCGTGCTTCGTCATTGTTCCCGTCGCAATGCCTCGCGCTCAAGTATCGCGTTGAACCGCGTATTCTCTATATAGTATCCAGCCTTCCAGCGCCGCATGTTCACGCCACGCCACATCAAACACAGCAGGCTGCTTCTGCGGCATGCTCGCAAGTATCTTCGCTACAAGAGGGACCGGCTCAGTGGTCCGGACCGCGAAGAGGTCGTTACTGGAATAGGAAATCTCCGCGACGCCTTACATCGGCGCGACCACGAGAGGGTACACAGCGCAGCCGATGCGCTCGACAAAACATTACACAGGTTGACACCGGTAACCTGGGCATCGCATTGGCGGGAGAATTGTGAGGTGATTTTGGTGGCGATCGTGGTGGCGGTCGGCATCCGTTCCTACTTCTTGCAGCCGTTCAAAATTCCCACCGGGTCCATGCAGCCGACATTGAACGGAATCATCGGTTATCCCAGCACGACGCCAGCGCCGAATATTCTGCGGCAGATCGGTGAGTTCATAATTCTCGGTCGCAATTATATCGACGTTGTCTCGCGCGAGGACGATCAAGTTTTTGAAATCGAGCCAAAAAAAATTCTCTTCTTCTTCACCTTTTCGCGATTGATTTGCGGTCACCAAAAATTTCTGGTCTATGCGCCACCCGAGACGCTCACTCACGATTTCAGCGTTTTTCCCGGCCGGACTTATCATCGCGGCGACATTATTGCGCGAGGCGCAGTGGACACAGGCGATCAGGTCTTTGTTGATAAATTCAGCTACAACTTCGTTAAACCGCATCGCGGCGACGTTTTCGTTTTCCGGACAAATCATATCCCGGGCATTCGAGAGGATCCGGAAGCTGGCTCGCCATTTTACATTAAGCGGTTAGCCGGCCTACCCGGAGATAGTTTGCGCATCGACCCGCCATTTCTATACGTTGATGGAGAAAAAGCTGAGGGTTTTGGTTTCGCCCGGGTGATGGCGGCGAAGCTTCCCTATCGCGGCTATGCTCAGGGGCATGATTATCTTGGAGCGCCAAATCGTTCCTTTACGGTGCCAAGGCATGGTTATTTTGCGTTGGGCGATAACAGCTACAATAGCTACGACAGCCGTTATTGGGGAGCGGTGCCGGAAGAAAACCTCGTCGGGCGCGGCTTGTTTGTTTACTGGCCGTTCAATTACCACTGGGGTTTGATCCGATAGGCAATAGTTCCGCCGCATGCTATCGAGCCTCCCGCGAGCGTATCCGCTGCTTGGGCTCTGCGGCGGATACGCGCTGGTAATGCTTTTTAATCCGGTGCGTCAGGCGCTCGGTGATGGTTTTCGCTGCATTAGACGGTTTAAACGCATCTGGCTCACTTTCACCCTTCTCGGGTTCGGCTATTTCCTTTTCCAATTCGCCACCTTCACGCCTATCCGAACTTTGGCTGATCTCGGTCTGGACCAGATCGGTTCATTGCCGAGCTGGCATTGGCCGCGATTTCTGGAGATATGGGGGGAAACGCCGCTGCCGGCGCTAGAAGGTGTCGCGGGAATTTTCGATAACGCAACTACGACTTATCCGCTCTCTGCGGTGGCCGCTGTCCTCCTGATCATCAACTGGCGTGGGCTGCACGGTGCGCTGCTTGGCGCATTGCGAAAGCGCTATCGCTTGTGGGGTTATTTCATCTACTTTATCCTGCTGCTAGGCGCGCTGGCGTCGCTCTTCAAGCCAATTGTATTCTGGCGATTACCGGAGTGGGGCGGTCTAGTCCCGGCCGCCGGACTGCTGCGAATTTCAGCCACAGTGGATGCAACAGCATTCATTTTCGAATACATCTTCGGTGTTTATATCCAGGTGTATCTCATCACCGTCTGTTTGGCCTGGATAAAAGGCGTGAGTTTTGAAGAAGGAGAACTCTTCCGCTTCGCCATGCGTCGCTTCAGTTATGTTTTGGAATGGGCTGGCATTGTCGTTGTGGTCAGCACGCTGATCGTGCGGCTACCACTCCTGCTCGCCTACTTCACAAACATTCCCGGCGTCCTCGATTATCTGCCGATTGAGCGCGTGCTCATGAGCGGTTCGATCATTGCTTTCTGCTCGGTACAAGTCTCGCTCGCATTGCATAATGAAACGTTAGGCGAAGCGATACACGCTCACGGCCAGTTCATCCGGAAAAATGCGGTTCGCCTCGGGTGGTTCTTAATCATTTGTGGAATCCATTTTTTTTTCATCATGATTTGCGACGCCATCGCGCGCAACGCAATCGCCGATCGGTTAGGCGCACTCTTCGTTTGGAAATTGATCTTTGCGTGTCTCCGCGGAATTATCACCGGCTGGCTTCTGGCTTCATGGGTCTGTTTATTTCGTCAACGCGAATCCGGGCGTGTTAATCAGGAGAAATGGATCCAGTATTAAACACCGCAGTGAATGCGGCGAAAATTACGAGGCAGAGCAAATCGAACCTGGCACTGGCATTTGTTTCATTAGGACCGGAGCGCAAGCGCGACATCACTGTTTTCTACGCATTTTGCCGCGTGATCGACGACATTACCGATTCTTCGGAACTCAATGTTGCGGAGAAGCGAGTGGGGCTGCAGGCATGGCGCAAGATGCTTCGCGCCGCGGGTGCGGATGAGCCGCGGCTTGCTCATGACGTAAGGCGTCTCATCCACAAGTACTCGCTATCGGCCGACATGCTTGAGGAAATCATTGCCGGCGTAGAAATGGATTTGAGCATCTCACGATATGCCACGTTCGAGGAGCTCTGCGTCTATTGCTATCGGGTCGCCAGTGCAGTTGGCCTCGTGAGCATCGAGATTTTTGGATATCGCAATCCGCGCTGCAAAGAGTATGCGCTGGAGCTGGGGATGGCTTTGCAAATGACGAATATTATCCGCGACGTAGGGAAAGATTTGCGCAACGGCCGAATCTATCTGCCACAGGAAGATCTGGCGCGTTTCCATTATTCCGAAAAGGAGCTGCAAGATCGACAATATAGCGACCGTTTCGTGCGCCTGATGGAGTTCGAAGCGGCGCGCACGCGGGAGTTTTTCTCTCGCGCGGCGGCGGCGCTTCCGGCTGAAGATCGCCGGCGAATGGTGCCCGCCGAGATTATGGGTTCGATTTACCGCGGCCTACTTCGCAGAATGGAGCTGGACAAATTTCGAGTTTTTGAAAAAGAATACCGACTCAGCAAATTGGAGAAAGCAAGTCGGATCGCGGCGGAGCTACTCAAATCTTTTTTGAATTTGCCACCCCGAGCATCCGCCTGACTTCTGAGTTGCGAAATCTTAGCAAACACGAACTATGAAAACGAATTCTTTGAAAGTTATCTCAGCAGTTGTAGCTGGACTTTTTGTGCTCGGCACGACTCTTCACGCGCAAGGCATCGACTCGCGCACAACCCGCCCCGTCGTCGCAGGGCAGCCGATCACGAAAGTAGAGGCTGAAAAAAAATATCCGCCCTCCAAAGGAGGAGGATACCCAACGGGAGAACGAGATGCCCACGATCCCGCCGGTGTTGTCGCTAGCCCGTATCCGCCACATCAAAAGTTTGACTGCTCGAAGATTTCACATGGTGGGCTCGTGCTGGATACAACAGCCAATAAAGTATTTGTCAGGCCCTAGTACGTTGCAGCATCGAGCATTCTGAAACTTACTCGCGCAATCTCTGCGAGGCTGCGCGGTTCAATTGCGGCAACGAAGGTGCAGGATGAAAGGGAATATTTTCGCAGCTGCTTTAGTCATCGCGTTATTTTCTTTGCTTTTTATTTCGTGCGAAACCCCGGTTGGCCAGGGCGCAGGGTGGGGAGCTGCGACCGGCGCGATCATCGGTGGTGCGGCTACTGGTCATGTTCGCGGCGCGGCTATCGGCGCAGCCGCAGGCACCGCAGCCGGCGCGTTATTCGGTGCTGCTGTCGAAGAAGATCAAGCCGCGCGATACGGCCCCCCGCCGCCCGGCGGCTTTCCATACGCGCGTTGGGCTGGAACATCTGGATTTTACTAGCCCTTACACCGGCCGTGTTTACGATCTTCGCGGAGTTCCGCCTGGCGGACTGACTCGCGACGTTGACACCGGACGGCTTTTTCGAAAACCGTAAACGCGGGCCGGGTTAGTCCAGAATTTTGTGCAAGGTCAGCGCATTTGCGCTTGGAGCGCATCCACGAGTGCCTGCGCTTCTTCAGTCATCTTAAGTAATTCCGGCCACCGCCGGTGATAATTTTCGCCTGGCAATTTGCGCGTGGCATCGAATCCCATGTGCGAGCCGATGTTTTGATCCGTCGGCGCGTGGTCGAGCGAGTCGCTTGGATTTTTGATGATGGTTGTGTCCCGCGCAGGATCGGTATTCGCGCACAGCCGGAAGAGCACTTCGCTCGTATTGTGCACGTCGCAATCTTCGTCCACCGCGACAATATATTTGCTGAACATCATCTGGCCCATGCCCCAGAGGCCGTGCATGACCTTGAAAGCCTGATACGGATACTGTTTCCGGATGCTGACGAAGACCAGATTGTGAAAAACGCCTTCCGGCGGAAGCGTCATATCCACGATTTCCGGGAAATTCATTTTAAATACCGGCAGGAAAATCCGCACACAGGCGTCACCGATGTAGTAATCTTCCATGGGGGGGATGCCGACGATCGTTGTCGGATAAACTGCGTCGCGGCGATGTGTAATCGCGGTCAGATGGAAAACCGGGTAATCTTCGATCGCGGTGTAAAAGCCAGTGTGATCGCCAAACGGCCCTTCTGGTCGCATTTCACCGGGTTGAACGTAGCCTTCCAGGATAAAATCGACGTCTGCCGGCACATCGATATCGATCGTTTTACAGCGAACGAGCTCGATTGATTTTCTTCGTAGAAACCCGGCAAAAAGGAGTTCATCCAAACCATCCGGCAACGGCGCGGTTGCCGCGAACGTATAGATGGGATCGCCGCCCAGTGTCACGGCCACCGGCATGCGTTCGCCGCGCTCATAATACCGTTTGCCGTGACGCGCGCCGACCTTGTGAATTTGCCAATGCATTCCGGTCGTACGCTCGTCGTAAATTTGCATCCGATAGATGCCGACATTTCGCGCTCCTGTCTCGGGATCGCGTGTGTGAACGTTCGGCAGAGTAATAAAGCGCCCGCCATCTTTCGGCCAGCACTTGATGATCGGAAGATCGTTTAGCGTGACTTCATTGGGCGTTGGGCGTTCTCCGATTTCATGCACCACTTCCTGGCAAGCGCCTTCCTTCACATGTTTTGGACGGGCATGCAGGAGATGAATTCCCTGCTTGAGTAAACTCCAACCCTCGCGCAAATCTGTTGGGGGTTTTGCTTTGAGGATAAGTTGAATTTCTTGCGCAACGTCCCCAATGTCCGCGACCTGTAGCGCGAGTGCTATGCGTCGACGTGATCCCATCGTATTGATTGCGACCGGGAAAGCCGATTTTTTTCCTTCGACAATTGGTTGCTCGAAAAGCAGAGCCTTCCCACCGCCAGGCGATTTCATTTCGCGGTCCGCCCATTCTGCAATGAGGAGGTCCGTGTCGACTGGGAGAGCGACGCGTTTCAGCTCGCCCGCTTCGTCAAGAGCATCGAGGAACTTTCGAAATGAGCGGTAAGCCATTTGTTAGGCGCGCCGCGACTATGATTGGATCTCTAATAGAATGCCAGGGAATTCTTAATCAGCGATACGGCGGCGCCAGGTATTGAAACGACACTACCCGGCCACTTACGAAGCTTACAATCTTGGCCGGATACGGGATACTCGGCGGAATGTAGGAATAGTAGGGACCATAGTAAGGGGCCGTCGCGTAATTTACATAAACCCAAGTTTCAGTGGCGCGACCGTGCATACTACCCACGACTTTCCGATCGGCTGACCCCCAGGCTAGCCACACGGCATTTGCCGACATGCCCGCGCGAATTTGGCCCTGGCTTACCAATGCTTGGTCACGGGCCGAAAGGTTCTGGTAAATTTCAGGATGTTTCGAAATGCGCGTCTCGGTAGTGGAACAACTTGTAAGAAACGCGCTCGATGCGATGCCGAACGTCAGCGCTCCAACAAGAATCTGACGCTTCATGCTGAAGATCATACGTGCGCCTTATTTCGAGTCAATCGTTCCAGTTCCTTGATTCAATACCGCACCGCTCGTAACATTGCGCTTGAATGCAAGATCGCTACGGCCATCGGATTTCCTACCTGCGCGTTTCGATCACGGACCGCTGCAACGAGCGCTGCACTTACTGCATGCCGCACGAGTTGCAGGAGTGGTTGCCGCGTGAGGAAGTGCTTACTTTCGAAGAAACGCTGCGCCTTATTCGTATTGCGGCCGAGCTTGGCGTGTCGAAGATCAGGATCACAGGCGGCGAACCACTTACCCGCCGCGGTGTTCTCGACCTTATTCGGGAGCTTCCGAGAATCCCGGGCCTGCATGACATCGGTCTTTCCACAAATGGGACGCTCTTGGTGCGCGAGGTCGAGCCGCGGGTGACAATGGCGCAAGCTTTGCAAACTGCTGGTGTCAGATCAGTGAACATCTCGCTCGATACGCTGGATCGGCAGGTTTATTCTGAAATCACCGGACGCGACCTGCACCCGCAAGTCCTCGAGGGGATTGATGCCGCCATCACCGCGGGATTCCACCAAATCAAATTAAATACCGTCCTGATGCGCGGGCGAAATGAGGATCAATTGATTCCCCTGATCGAGTTTGCCGCGGCGCGTAATTTGATCCTGCGTTTTATCGAGATGATGCCAGTGAGCACGAGAGAAGTCCTCGACGAAGAAAATTTCATCTCGACCGTTGAGGCGAAGCGGTGGATCGAATCGCATTTCGGCAGTTTGATTCCGGAGCCGGAGTTTCGAACGAACGGACCCGCTACGTATTATCAGATTCCCGGCCGCGAGCAACGGATCGGTTTTATTGGCGCGATGACCAACCTTCACTTTTGTGAGAGTTGCAACAAACTTCGTCTTACATGCGACGGAAAATTGCGGCCGTGTCTTGGCAGCTATCTCGAATTCGACATCATGAAACCACTGCGCGCCGGCGCAAGTGATCAGGAGCTGAAGGACTTTTTCCTCGATGTTGTAGATCGAAAGCCGGAGCAGCATGATTTTCGCGATAATTACAAGCCGGGCCGCAAAATGATTGCAATCGGTGGCTGATCGATGACGCGTCTCACGCACATCGGCGTCGACGGCGGCGCAAAAATGGTTGATGTCTCGGCCAAACCGTTGAGCGCGCGCATTGCGATTGCCAAGGGCAAAATCAAGCTCCAGCGCAAAACGCTCGATCTCATTTCGAACGATCAAATCGCGAAGGG
>WNGF01001276.1_pt1 | contig 38755 bp, 25 predicted proteins | sample 5400641 | NCBI WGS metagenome assembly WNGF01 (sample SAMN13153371, study PRJNA577476) | soil metagenome | isolation source: 80 cm soil or saprolite under grassland replicate 2 | place: USA:California | collected 2016-06-15 | reverse complement strand
GTCTATTTTGAAAGGCTAGACCCTATGCTGAAAATAAAAACTGCCGTTCCCATCTGGGCATTGCTTCTTCACTTTTTCTGGCCGCAGCCTGCCCGATCAGGCGACGCCATTGAGAATGTCCGAATCGACATTCCCCACAAAAAGTTCGTCCTGAAGAATGGTTTGACCCTGATTGTCCACGAGGATCACAAGGCACCCATCGTGGCGGTCAACCTTTGGTATCACGTCGGTTCAAAAAATGAAAGACTCGGCAAAACCGGTTTCGCGCACCTGTTTGAGCACCTCATGTTCACCGGGAGCGAGCATTTCAAAGGAGGCGCGGATCAGCGGGCCTTTTTCGAGGCCATGGAGCGGATCGGCGCGACGGACTTGAATGGCACCACCAGCGAAGACCGGACGGATTTTTTCGAGAACGTTCCGACCAACGCGCTGGACGTCGCCTTGTGGATCGAATCGGACCGGATGGGCCATTTCCTTGGAGCCATCGACCAGGCCCGCTTGGATGTGCAGCGCGGCGTGGTTCAGAACGAAAAGCGCCAGGGCGAAAACCAGCCTTACGGCGTCACCGAGGAACTGATCGTCAAGGGCACTGCACCGCCGGGCCATCCGTACTCCTGGACAGTCATCGGCTCGATGGAAGACCTTATCGCGGCGTCGCTTGATGATGTGCGCCATTGGTTTCAGACCTATTACGGCCCGGCGAACACGGTCTTGGTTCTGGCGGGCGACATCGACGCAGAAACTGCCTTGAAGAAAGTCGAATATTATTTTGGAGACGTACCGGCTGGCCCACCTGTGGCCCGGTATGAGAAGTGGATTCCGAAGATAGCTGGGACCCGCCGTCAGAAAGTATCGGACCGTGTGCCGCAGGCGCGGCTTTACAAGGTCTGGAACGTCCCGCGTTACGGCGAATCCGACACGAGTTACCTGGAGTTGGTCAGCCGCGTGCTCGCTTCCGGCAAGACCTCCCGGCTTTACAAGCGGCTGGTCTATGACGATCAGAGCGCGACGGACGTATCGGCTTTCGTGGATCGGCGCGAAATCAGCGGCCAGTTTTGGATTATTGCCACGGCCAGGCCCGGAGGCGAGTTGGCGCGCATCGAGAAGGCCGTGGACGAGGAACTGGCCCGGCTCCTGGCCAAAGGCCCGACGCAGGCGGAATTGCAGCGCGCCAAGGCCGGCTACATTGCCGCCTTCGTGCGCGGCAGCGAGCGCATCGGCGGCTTTGGCGGCAAGTCGGACATTCTGGCGATGAACCAGACCTATCGCGGTGAGCCGGAGTTTTACCAGACGATATTGAAAACGGTGCGCGAAGCGACCACTGAAAACCTGCACAGCGCCGCGAAATCATGGCTCACTGAAGACGTTTACATTCTTGAAGTTGACGCGTATCCAACGTATGAAATAGCCGGGAGCACCGTTGACCGTTCCAGGCTGCCTGAACCGGGCGCGCAGGCAGAAGCCAGGTTTCCGGCGTTCCAACGAACCGAACTGACGAACGGATTGAAGGTCATCCTGGCCGAACGTCATGCCACACCGGTTGTCATCCTGGATTTGGTGGTCAACGCGGGTTCGGCGGCCGACCAATTCGCCAGCCCTGGCACTGCGCGCCTGGCCATGGATATGTTAGATGAAGGCACGGCCAGGCGAACGGCGTTGCAGATCAGCGACGAATTGGCGGCCTTGGGCGCGAATCTGCTTGCCGGATCGGGCCTGGACACAGCGACCGTCCATCTGTCCGCCCTCAGCGCAACCCTCGACCGTGCGCTTGCTGTTTACGCCGATGTCATTTTGAATCCTTCATTCCCGGAGGCCGACTTCAAGCGGTTGCAAAAACAACTCATCGCCGCGATACGGCGAGAGCGGACCGAACCGGTCAATATGGCGCTGCGGGTTTTCCCCAAAATTCTCTACGGGAGCGGCCACGCTTACGGCAACCCGCTGACGGGTTCCGGCACGGAGGCGTCGGTCGAGAAATTGACCGCCTCGGAGATGAAGAAGTTCCACGCCACTTGGTTCAAGCCGAACAACGCGACGCTCATAATCGTTGGCGACGCGACACTGAACGAGATAAAATCCAGGCTGGAGAAGTTGTTTAGCGGCTGGAAGCCGGGCGATGTTCCCGCAAAGAACATCAGCAAGGTGGAACAGCAAAAGAAATCGGCGGTGTACCTGATTGACCGGCCCGATTCGTTGCAGAGTGTGATTTTGGCCGGACATGTGGCTCCACCAAAATCAAATCCCGATGAAATTGCCATCGAGACGATGAACACGATTTTGGGAGGAACCTTCACCTCGCGGGTGAACATGAACCTGCGCGAGGACAAGCACTGGGCTTATGGCGCGTTTACTTTCCTGTGGCCAGCGCAAGGGCAGCGCCCGTTTATAGCCTATGCTCCGGTACAGACCGACAAGACGAAGGAGTCTCTGGTGGAACTGGACAAGGAACTGCGCGCTATCCTGGATAAGCAGCCGGTCACTGAAAAGGAGTTGAACACGGCGCAGAAGAACCAGACATTGCAGTTGCCAGGCCGGTGGGAAACCGACGACGCGGTCACCCGTTCCCTCGACGAGATTGTGAGCTTCGGATTGCCTGACGATTACTTCACGACCTATGCCGCAAAGGTCCGTTCGCTCTCGGTCGGCGAGGTTGAAAACGCCGCGAAAGAGGTGGTGCATCCCGATCAGTTGGTGTGGGTCGTGGTCGGCGACCGGGCAAAAGTCGAGGCTGGAATCCGAGAACTGGGTTGGGGCGAGGTCAAACTTCTGGACCCTGATGGCAACCCGGCGAAATGAGACCCGCACGAATCAGAGCCCGCGCCGGGAGATTGCGTCGTGAAAAATGAAAGGCGGTATGAGCTTCATCGAACTCAAATGTTGAACGGTGATCGGGATTTCGCGCGGCAGAAATTTATCTTCCTGCAACCGCACGCGATGGGTTTCGACACCTCACCTTGATCCTCTACCCGTTCGAGGCGGAGAGGAAGGAAATTGGAATACAATATAGCAGTACTTGACACTGTAAACTTATCTGTTATTGTCTGCTCGTGGGCCATATCAAGAATGAACCGCACGGACACCACGGATGAACTGACGTTCGCCGAACTCGCCGCAAAGGCTGGGCTGCCGGGGCGCACGATTCGCTTTTATATCGCCAAAGGGTTGTTGCCGGGACCAGTCAAGGCTGGCCGCGGGGCTACGTATGGAAAGGAACACCTGGAGACGCTGCGTTCCATCAAGGCATCGCAGGCGAAAGGATTGACGCTCAGTGAAGTCGCCCGAAGGCTGTCCGGGGAGAGCCAACGGCAAGCGCTGCCCGACCCCATTGCCTGGTGGAATTACCGTTTGGCTGAGGACGTGGCGGTGTCGGTGCGGGCCGATGTCGCGCCGTGGCGACTCAAACAAATCCGCCGCTACCTAAACGAAATGGCGGCCGGCCTCGGCGGAAAAATGGAGAAAACGAATGAACACGACAGATAGGTTTACGGTTTTGGATGCCAAAACCGGCAAGGAAATCAGCCTCGCAATGGAAGAGCTCTGGCTGAAAGGCAAAATTATGCCCGTCGGGGCGCACCTGCTGGTCTTCCACAACTTTCGATCGGATGAAAATCGGCCGCTGGAGTTGGTCTATTCATTCGGCCTGCCGCGCGACGCTGCCCTGCGGCGATTCTCGGTGCGAGGAGACGGCTTCCGGGTCCGATCCGAATTGAAGCCGGTGGCCGAGGCAAAACAGGCTTACGAAAAGGGCATCCAAGAAGGTCACCTCTCGACGCTGGCGCAACAGTATCGGGATGGTCTGGTCAATCTGACGATTGGCAATGTTCGGCCCGGCGAGAGCGTCACGGTCATCCTCGAACTTCTGGCGGGCGTGGAAACTTCCGATAACGGGGTTCGCTTCCGTTTCCCCTTCACGCTGGCTCCTTGTTATCACGCCAAGGCACGAATGGTCGAAGCCGAACCGGGAGTTGGAGAACTCGAACTGCCGGACGATGAGTTTGGAGATCTTCTGTTGCCGCGGTTTGTTGCGGACGCATCGGGCCTTCACCGGGTCGGGTTCGACCTTTCAATCTGGATGCCATCGCCCGTCAAAGGGGTCGCTTCTCCGTCTCATGCGATCGAAGTTCAAAACGATGATCCACAAACATTCAAGGTCCGGCTCGCGCCCGAGTGCGACGTTCCCAATCGTGACCTGGTCCTGGATATAAAAACGCAGGAACCTTTGACCGGCGTCCTCGGCGGCGTTGGAAAGGACCGCAAGAGCCACTTCGCGGCGCTGGTTCCGTCGTCCCGGTTCGGACAGAGAACCAAGGCGCCGCGCAGAGTAGTGTTTACGCTGGACCGGTCAGGGTCGATGCAGGGCGTTCCGCTTGCGCAGGCCAGGAAAGCTCTCGAAGCATGTCTGGGGGTCCTGTCCGACAACGATCAGTTCAACATCATTGCGTTCGATAACCAGGTTAAGACCTTCAGACCGAAAATGGTGGAAGCGACGCGGTCTAATCTCGATCAAGCGCGTGGGTTTCTTGAAGCCATCGAAGCCGGCGGCGGAACCGAACTGGCCAAAGCTTTGACTGAGGCCGTCACGCTGCTCCGCCGTGACGAGGGAGATGTATTCCTGATCACAGACGGACAGGTTTACGGCACGGAAGACATTGTGCGGCTTGCCAAGGGCACCGAGACTTGCATCCATTGTCTCGGCATCGGAAGCGCCAGCCAGGATCGTTTTCTGACTCTCTTGGCGCGTGAGACCGGAGGCACAAGCCGGTTCGTAACGCCGAGAGAGCGCGTGGACATTCCGGCGGTCGATCTCTTCGCCAATGCGGCCCGGCCAGTGGCCGCTGATATTCGGATTCAATTCAAAGACCTCCCCGGCGCCAAAGCAGAACCGGCCGCCCCTTCGCGAGTATTCCCCGGCATCCCACTTGTCGTGTTTGCTGAAGCCGATGGCACCTCAACCGGGCAAATGGAAGTCGATTGGGAAGGAGAGAACGGCCGTCAACGGATTCAGGTGCCTGTCGCAATCAGCAATCAGCCGCATGCTGAAACCATTCGTCTCTTGCGCGGCGCACGACTGATCACGGATTTGGAGAGTCGAATGGTTGGAACTGAAGAGAGCAACCAACGAAACACGCGCGACGTCAAGGAGCTCGAACATTTGAGCGTGAAGTACGGTTTGGCCAGTCGAGCCATGTCGCTTGTGGCAGTGGTTGAACGCGTCGGCGACCAAGGCGGAGCGATACCGCAGACCCGGGTTATTCCGGTCGGCATGCCCCAGGACACGGCATTTGGCGCTTACTTCGAGGGAGCCGGCGCCCACGCTTTTCTTGGCTCTGGCTACGTGAGCGCTTCCGCAGAGAGTTACGAGGTCGCTCAGGAGGTTGGCTTCTCGGCGCTCCGACAATCTCTTCGAGCGTTCAGGCCGGCGAGGCAGCAGGAATTGTTCGAGTCAGCGCAGTGGGAGCTTCCCGAAGATCTGCTTTTGGAACTGGCGAGCCGTTTGGAACCCGATGGCGGAATGCGAGGCGGCGATGACGAGCAACGGCTTTCACTTACCCTGGTTGCTCTGCTTTGTTTCCTGGCCGAGGGCCATACGGTTCAATGCGGGACATTCAGGTCGCATGTCGAGCGCTTGCTGAAGTTCGTTAAGAATTATCCGACCGCGAAGCTGTCCGACGACCAGCGCAAGATTCTTTCTGCGATCATCGCCCTGGTGGAAAGTGGTCGATCCCTGCCCGGCAACTGGTTCTTGACCGCAAAAGCGTTTCTGGAAAAGCGGCCACCGACGAGCGGTGAATTGTGGAAACGGCTTCAAAACGAGATCGAGAAGAATGCCTACGCCTGATCAGGCGCGGAGGTTGTAAACTCCTTCGACCACGGCGGTGGGATCGTTAATGCGCTTTTCCGCAGGAGTTTTCGCAAACGATTTGCCGCATCGTCGCGGTGCGCTCGACGCCACCGGCAGAGCCAACGCCGTCTTTCGTGGGCTACGGTATGACAATCCGGTAAAAGCGCCGCGCGCCGCGCGCAGTTGTGTCCGAAAACGGGACCGGATCGGATCCCGCCGTTTGGGTCATCAGGTCCGTCCACCGTCACCCGTCGAAGGTGCAAGATCATGCGTGTTATGCCGGCTAAGGAGATCGCAGGCGGTACAATCCGCTGGCTTGGACTGCCGGTACGAGGATGAATCGCTCGTTGCCGTCGCTTTGGTAAGGGCCGGCCACATCCGCCCACGAACCATTAGCCGGCGTCGGATTTTCTTCCAGGACAAAGCTCGAGGCAGAGGCCGGCCAGGAGACGCGAACGTTGTTCCCGACCAACGAAATCCTCAGGCTCGGTGCTTCGCCGGGAGATTCGGGGATTAGCAGGGAGGGATGTTCCGCCTCGATTTCGTAGTTGGCGCTTTGGAGCGGATGGCAAGCCCATGACCCAAAAAGGCCGCGGTGCGCCACGGCACCGCTTTGGCTGCTGGCCACGCCGCTGTCGAAGGCAGACCAGGCGGAGGTGTAGGTTTGGGCCTGCAGACTTGCGGCACAGATTAAGGTCAAACAGATGATGGTTTTCATTTTTGTTCCTGACGGTTGCTTGGGATGTGATGGGTTTTGTTGATCGAGGTCTTCGCCCATCAGCCAGCGCACGCCGGCGCTGTCGTTGCCGACACCGGCACTTGTGAGGTCAACAAATTCGCCGAAGACATCGGACAACGATTCATTGATCAGAGTTTTCATGATCACGTTCTCCGTGCTCATTGCGTTTTTCGTCGGGGTTTATTGGAGACCGACCAGCACGAGCACGAGGCCCTTGCCGGCATCGAGACCGGTCATGGCTTTGCCAATGATCGCGCCCTGCGCCTTGGCGTGGTCGGTGACCTTCATGCCGTGCCCGGGTGTGTCCGATGTTGTGATCAAATCGCCCGGACGAATTGCGGCGTAGCTGGCATCAACCTGGCAATAAACGCGGCCCGTGAGCGCGACGGGATGTTTGCCGTCAGCGATGCTGCCGGTCTGCCCCATGACCATTCCGGGATTCACACCGCCGGCCCCGCTAATCACGCCAGCCGCTGTGCGATCGTACGCCCGGGTGCTCAGGATCAATTGGCCTGGATTTTCCGGATCAATGCTTACCAGCATCCCGGGATGGAGAGTCGCGTCCGTTGACTTGATCTCGAAACGCTCGGAAAGGTCGCTTCCGCCGGTGATCTGGAGGACCTGCGTGATGATGCGGCCATCACCGTTGTAGTCGGCTTGCAGGCGAATCGTCTCGGTGCCGTCCGCCTTGAGCAGGCGAATGGTGCCGCCATTCGCGGGCGTCCATTCCCCGTCCATCTCGATTGTGGTGTTGCCGGCGCTGTTGCGCATGCGCAGTTCCGAACCGGTGTTGCCGGTGGCCGCGCCGAGCACCTGGAAGGTTTCCGTGCCGGACGCGTCGTAGATTGCCATGCTGCCGCTGGTGGCGCCGCCGTAGAGGCGCACGCGCGGATTGCCAGCGGCGTTTCGCAGGCTGAGCGCGCCGTAGCCGGTCCCCTCGTCTCCATAAAGCACGGCGCCCGGGTTGCCGTCCGCCTGGTAGAGCGTGAGTTGACCCGCGCCGTAGGAATTGTTGCCGTCCAGCGATGCACCGGCGCCCGAGCCGTCGGCCTGATAGAGCGTGACGAGGCCTCCGGCGTTTTCGCCGCTGACAAGCGCGCGGGTCAGGCCGTTGGAATTGTAGAGATAAAGTCTGCCTCCGGCGTTGCCATTGGCGGTGAGGCGCGCGGCGGTTTCATGGCCGACGCTGTCCTGGAGATACACTTCGCCCCAATTGATGCCCCACATGCGGCTCAACTCGGATCCGTCATTACCGAAAACCGAGATGGTGTTTCCCGCGCCGTTGAGCGAGATGGAGGGAGTGCCCGCGGCCGTGTGGAAAACGTCGAGCCGGCCGTTCACGGCGGCGGAGCCGAGGTCGAGGTCATCGGCCAATTGTGTGCTGCCCACGGCGCCCGCGGCGAGCTTCGCGGCGGTGACGGAATTGTCCGCCAGATTCGCAGTGCCGATCGTCAGGTTGGCGATGTCGGTTCCGAGGATCGAGCCATCCGCGATGTCCGAACTGTTGACCGCGCCGGGCGCGATCTGAACAGCACCGATGGCGTTGGCGGCAATTTTGCCGGAAGTCACCGCGCCGTTGGCAAGTTTGCTTTCGGTAATCGCGCCGTCGTGCACGTCCGCGGCCATCATCGCGTATCCAACCGAAGCGATGAGTTGATCCGGAGTAAGCTGTTGAAACCCGTTATTCCCGTCGTTGAACCAGATGCGCAGGTGCACGTCTGAATTGCCAAACGCCGTGTAGGGTATGGAGGTCATGTTCGACAAGTTGGTGTCGCCTAAGAGCACCGAGTAAAAACCCTTATCCACCGTGACGGCCACAGCGTTCGTGGGCTCGCTGCCGCCAGCGCTGGTCCCGTCGTTGCTCCAAAACGTGGTGCCGCCGCTGGCGCTCACGAGGGCGAACTTGAATTGGCCGGGACCGTTGAAACCGTTTCCATTCACGGCCAGTTGTCCCTGGTAACTGAGCGTGTGCGGCACCTGAGCATGCAGCGCGGTGGTCAAAGTGAGGCCGGCGAGGAGGATTGAGACGATGGTTGCTTTCATGACGAGTGAGTTCCTGTAACTGGTTGGACTGTGTCGTTTATTTCTTGTCTGTCTGTTGCGTCGGTAGTTTGTTTCCTGGCGGGGCGGGCGGCCTGCAATCACACGGAAATTTTTTGCAGACCGATCACCCGCGCCATCGCCAGGTTGTCCCGCACTCGCGGGAGGCATTTCTGCCGTCACTGTGAAATGAAGAAATGGGCGGGCGGGGATTACAGCAGGCGGGAAGAATTTTTGGAGCGACATCTAACATCCAATGGAACGGACGGGCGCTGGGATGGATCGGATGTTGGACGTGTGATGTTCTTTTGTGGGGGAATCCTCGCGGCGCGGAAGTCGTTCGCGGAGGTTTCAACCCCAACGGGGCTGTGTCGCGTTTCCACCGCCGAGCCGCAACCCCGATGGGTTGTTTTCCTTCCCCAACGTTTCCACGTTTCCAGGCAGCTCGTTCCTCGCAACCTTGGGCTTTGAGCCGGAATCCCTTTGGGATTCACGTCCGGAATCTCTGGAAAGGGATAGGGTTAGCCCCCAAGCCAGCGTCGAGATTGTACTCCACTTGCCTCATTTCCCGATCACCGCAGTTCCATCATACGACCGCACGGTCATGTATCGGTTGAAGAAGACCGTTTCGTTGTAGGAGCCGGTGCGGATGAAGAGACTGTCACCATCGCACACCACTCCGAGTGCCGAACCCACCGTGTTGAAAGGGCCGCCGAAGATTGAACAGTCCTTGTTGCCGTTTTGGAACAGGCAAATGGACGACTTGTCCAGGTAGAGGTCCCGCGGATTTGCCAGGCCCACTGGCGGATCGCCGGCGGGAATGTCGCACGGGAACAAATCGAGATTCGGCCACGCGTTGGCCGCGTCCAGCGTGTTGATGATTCCGTTAATGACCGAGCGCAGATTCCAGCAGCAACCGTCGCCCGCAGGCGCTGTGTTGCACGTCACGGCGAAGGCCAGGCCGTCAGTGCGATACACCAGAAAGGAAATCGTTCCATCCATGCAGCCGTTGTGGCCCCACCACGAACCGTTCAGCAACAAGCCCAGGCCGTAGCCTGCGTTGGTCGCCGACCCGGTTTGCATTTGCATGATGCTGTTGGCCGACAAGAGGTCTGCCTTCGAGGAATCGCCGTCAATGCGGCGGAGGAACAGGAGCAAGTCAATGGGCCGCGCAATCCAGCCGCCGTTGGCATCCATGCGCTCGGGATTGAGGCCGTAGGGAGTGCCGCCGTAATAAACCACTTCGTTGGATTTGCGTTCCGCGAGCGTACTGCCGCCGATCTCCATGTCGGTGATGCAGGACGGAGCCAGCAGTTCATCCTGGACGAACTGTTCGTAGGTTCGCCCGCTACGCCGCTCGATGACGCGGCCAGCAGTGACGTAGTCCGCATTCATGTATTGATACGATGTGCCCGGCGGGCTGGCCGGCTCGGTGTTATCGAGTTGCCAGTCCACCACGTCGTTGGGGTCCGAGCCGCCAACCTGCCAGACGCCATCGGTGGTCCACCCGGTCACGTGGTGCAACAGATGGCGGGTCGTGATGGCCTTTTCGCGGTTGCTGTAAGGCGGCGTGCCGAAACTGTTTCCCAAAATGCCGCCCGAACCAAAGACCGCCTGATCAAGATTCAACCCGCAACAATCCGCCAGCTTCAAAGCCGCCGCCGCTGTGAAGGTTTTGGAAACGCTCGCAATGCGGAAGCGATGGTTTGGATGAACCCATTCGTTGGCGCCTTGATCGGCGAGACCGAATCCTTTGGCGTACACCAACCGGCCTTGGCGCGAAATCGCCAGGGACAATCCGGGGACGCCGTTGTCCTGCATGTAAGTGTTGATGGCGCTGTTGATCGTCTGCAACCTGGTGGGACTCAATCCGCCGTTGCGGCAGAAGATCACGTTAAAACGGTCACCACCGCCGATGTCGAAGACGCTCGCGAACACGGGCCGGTAACCCTGGTAATACCAGTTCCACGACTCACCCTGGTAATTCATTTTGGAGAGGTCGTTGAAGCTGTACCAGGCGCTGCCGTTGCCCGGGTTTTTCCAAACGCTGCTGTAGCGCGCCGCCCCCGTGATGTTCGCGACGCTCACGCAGACGAGTTGATAGCCCTGGCCGCTGAGGTCGTTGAAATCCTGCTGATACTCGTTGGACGTGCGCCGGACGCGAACGGTGTAATTCTCCGCAACGCCTTTGCGCCAGATTGCGGCGAAATATTCGGTCGAGCCGGCATTGAACGTCCAAAGAAAAACCAGCTTGTAGCCCTGGCGCGCTCGATTGGAATTCTCAGCCACATAGCTCGAATAGGAAAGACCCGCTTCTGTGACAACATCCTCGCCCGGAAGATATTCCCAGATGGCGTTGTAATACGGTTGGCCGCCGACGCCAAATCCGCTGATGAACACGGGAAAATAGTTCTGCCCGGCGTAGGTCGCGCTGAGCGAATCAAATTGCGCCTTCGTCATGCCGGGATGCGTGATCCAGCCGGGGCCGGATTGTTGCGCCCAGATCGCGGCGTAGCGCGCCTGGCCGCTTTGCTCATATCCGCAAACGGAGAGCAGCCGATAGTTGTATGGCGAGCCGGTCCAGGTGTTGAACTCTGTCTGATAATCCGCGGCGGTCAAATCATGCCGGGAAACCCAGGGAGCGGCGATTGCGGAAGCGGTCGCGAACAACGCGGCAGCGATGGTTGCTGTAACGAGAGTCAGTTTCATAATGAGAAAGTGGTAAAAGTGCCGAGTATCACTTCAGCGGTCGAACGAGGCTGTTCCGAGTATTGTTGAATCGTCATTTTGTTTTCGTGCGGCGCGGACCGCCGCCAAGCGGGCGGTAATCCTCGCGTTGATCAGCGGCGGCCGCGCCAGGTTTTCCCGCACTCGCGGGAGCGTAATTGCCTTCACTCGTAATGAAGAAATCCGGGCGAGGAGATTACACGCCGCGGCGAAAAAGTCATCGCGCCCGGAACTCACGCAGAATGCCGCGACAATGCCAGCGCGCGTGACTGGGCCGCCGAAACAGGCAGAACGCGTGCAGTGCCACGCGTCCTGCACGAGAGGCTGCCAACGCGACTTGCATCGGCAGCTCCGGGCGCAGGCCAAGGGTGCGAAAAATCGCCGCACGAAAACGGCTGATCTGATCGCTTGCTCGCTGGTTATCCGGGGAACGCTGCCACAACTCCTGCCAGGTCCGCCCGATTGTTGGTGCTGAGAAATGGGTTGTCACAAAACATTCGCGCTTTGGCTTCGTTCCATACTGAAGCAGCGAGGTGCGGACGATTACGAGCCGGCGCGGAAGAACACCTGTAATCGCGGAAGGCGGATTTCTTCATTACTCGATGAAGACAAGAACTGATCTGCCGCGAGTGCGGAGGATCAATTGATACGAATCATCGGGCGCCGGGCGGTGAGCAAAGCATGTAGGGAGTCGCCGCCCGGCTCCGCCCGGAACAACAACAATCCGGCAGGCTGGCGGCTCGTCTTCACCGGCATGTCCCTGCTGAACGTAACCAGGCGAAACCAAATTGTATGAAGACCTTTTTGAATTCCGTGAGTTGCAGCGCAGTGATGGTATTGATTTTGTCCGCGAACACTCTGTCGGCCGCGCTGGGCGGCGGCGGTCCGTTAAACCCTCCCGGCCCGCCGGCAGTGATGATGAAAACGCTCCAGGAAATCGAACCGCGGCATCTCATCGTCTCGTTGCCGCACACGGTTACCGCGCCCGGTTCTTACTACATCGCCACCGACCTCACGGGTGTTGCTGGCCAAAACGGAATCACGATAGCCGCTGATAATGTGACCCTTGATCTCGGTGGCTGGTCGCTAATCGGCGTGGCGGGTTCGCTCGACGGGATTTTCAGCACCAATCATCATTACCTCGTCGTTCGCCACGGAAACGTGCGCGGCTGGGGCGGCGACGGCATTGATTTCACGCAGGCCGGCGCTTGCCGCATCGAAGACGTGACCCTCCACAGCAACGCCGGAATCGGACTGATCGTCAACACGGACAGCCACGTCAATCACTGCATCGCCCAGGCAAACGGCCAGGAGGGCATCGTCACCAGCAACGGGGTGGAGGTAAACGACTGCGTCGCCGGAATAAACGGCGGGCACGGGATTGCGTGCGGCACCAGTTCGCTCATTCGCGGCTGCTACTCCGCCGGGAATATCGGCGCCGGAATCATCGGCGGCCTGGTCGAATCCCTGACCGTGCTCGACTGCGTTGTGAACGACAACAAAGCGGGTGGAATTGTCGCCCCGCGCCGTTCGCTGGTGCGGAATTGCCAGGCGTGGCGAAATCAATTCAGCGGCATTTTCGCGGATGAAGGCAGCACGATCATCGGTTGCACCTCGGGCACGAACGCACTTCATGGAATTTCGACCGGCCCGGGTTCCACCGTCACCAGTTCGAGCGCGAGCCGGAATGTCGGGAGCGGATTCAGTTTGGGCGCACACAGCAGCATCACAGGCTGCACTGCGCTCAGCAACGCCGGGGACGGAATTATTGTCAGCAACAAGTGCGTGGTGACGGCGAATACCGTTTCCGGGCACCTGACCGGCGCTGGGATTCACGCGATCGAGCATCGCAACCGGATTGAAGGCAACGCCGCCGATGAAAACCGCCGCGGCTATCACATCGAAGGCCGAAACAACCTTGTCGTCAAGAACAGCGCCGCTGACAACCTCGTGGATTACGACATCGCGCCCGGAAACAAGGATGCCTTGGTGATCAGTCCCGGCTCGGCGTTCGTGAACAACGAACCGTGGGCCAACTTCAGGCACTGACGATCCTCGTCAGTCCCGAAAACAATTCTCACTACGAAGGGATATTATGAAAACGATTCTCTCCGCCGTGCTCCTGGCCGGTTTCGCGTTCACTGCCTGGAGCGCCACAACGATTGACCCGGCCAACAAGTCCGCCTACGGCGCGAACATCGCGTGGCTTAACTGGCAAGGCGACATCGCCAACGGCGCCGTGGTCACCGACGACATCTGTTCCGGCTCCATCTGGAGCGCGAATTGCGGTTGGATTCACCTGGGTAACGGCGCACCGCCCGACGGCCCGCAATATCAGAACGACGCCGACAACGATTATGGCGTGAACCTTGATGCGGCGGGCAACCTTAGTGGCTTCGCGTATGGCGCCAACATCGGCTGGCTGAATTTCCATCCCTTCGGCCAGCCGAAGATTGACTTGCTCACGGGCAACTTTAGCGGCGACGTGTGGAGTGCCAACTGCGGTTGGATGAACCTGAGCAACATGTTCGCGCACGTGAAAACGTTGGTGGTCCTGCCGGCAATGGACTCCGACAAGGATGGCTTGCCCGACTCGTGGGAACTCCGTTTCGCGCGCTCGCTCGACGCGTTGACCGGCAACGACGACTCCGATGGAGATGGCGTGTCGAACCACGACGAAGCCCTCGCCGATACCAATCCGCTCGACGCGAACGACGCGTTGCGGATCACGGGGTTGGCCTTTAAGGATGGCGAATGCACGATCCAGTGGCAAAGCCGGCCCACGCGATTGTATCGCGTGTTGAAGCAGGCGGACCTCGATCTCAAGTTGCCCTGGAAGGACGTGGGTGCGGGGATGATTCTGCCGCGCATGACTTGGGAAACTGACGTGAAGTTCAAGGAACCAGGCCCGCAAGGGTTCTTCCGCATCGAAGCCGTGAAGCCGCTTGCGCCGTAAATCTGCCTAAACCATTCAGCACACTTCGGAAAGTGTGGCTCGATTCAGCGGACAACTATCCGGTCGCCAAGCGCGCCAATTCGCACCCGAAGGCGTCGGTGCGCTTGACTACACTGTAGATGCCCAGCCGGCAGACAATAAAGCCGCGCGACTCCAGTTTGCTCAGATGGCGTTGAAGGGCCCGACCTGGAATGCCAGTGGCAGCGTGAATTTGTGCCAAGGTCTGCGGTTTGGTCTGGATCACACGAAAGATTTCGATCCGGCGCGGATGAGTAAAGGCCGTAGCAAGTTTGAAGACGATCTCGACCGGCTGCGATTCCCGTTGGAAGACAAACCGAAGTGCCGCGGTCAGGCCTGTGCTTGAATCTCCTGTGCTACGGGCGAGCTGGTAAGTGACACGGCGCCCAGTGCGGCTGACAGTCAACAGCCCGCGCGCCTCCAGCATCCGCAGCGATTCGCTCGCCACTGACAATGGCTGACTCAGCCGTGTTGCCGCCCAGGAAACGCTCTGGCCCGGTTCCTGAACCAGGAGCCCGAAGAATTGCAGCCGAGTGCGACTGGCGACAACTCGGCAGGTGCGCCAAAGCGTGGGCTGAAGAGGAGTTGCGGAGGCCATGGACACACTTTCCGAAGTGTGCTGGATTGAGTCAAGAACGCTGCGCGCCTGATTGAACGGTCACTCTTCCATAACCGCAAAGAACCGATGCAACTCCTCCCCGATCTCGGAAGGATCAGCGACCGTGCGAACAACTTCTTCACGCACGAGCTTCTTGTAACGCTCGCGCAGCCGATGCACGGTCACTGCCACGGCGTTGGGTGTCACATTCATGCGTGCGGCGGCGGCGCTGTAATCGCCAGCTTCGGCATCCTCAATGACGAACTGCTTCAACTGGTCGAACACTTCAATCCGCCCGGCAACCTTCTGCTCCTCCCGCAGGCGGGCGAGCGCTTCGTCGAACAGCGCCAGAAACCAGTTTCGCTCGAAGATTTTTTCCGGGGACAGCTCCAACGCCGGCTCCTTCATAAAACGGGTTTCGGTGTCGGTGTCGTCCAGCGAAAGAAAGGTCACTCGCCCTCCACGCTTGACGGCGCGCTCGTAGTCCCGCTGGTTTGACACGAAATGATTCAGCGCGGCCAGGAGAAAGGAACGGAACTTGCCGCGCTGCCGGTCCGCCGCGCCCAGGTAGTTTTCCTTGATCAGGCGGTATAGGAATTCCTGGGTGAGGTCCTGGGCCTTGTGTGGATCATGACCTCTACGCCGCAGATACGCGTAGAGCGGATACCAGTAGGCGCGGCACAATTTTTCGAGCGCGGCGGCGGCTCCCGGCGAACCGGCATGCTGCGCGGCCAGCACGTTCGTCCACGACGTCGCGGCGAACTGGGCGCCCAACGCGGTGCCAGGCGCTGGGTTTTGTTCGGGCAAGCTCATGCCGCCATCTTACACTTTCTCACCGAGGTCGGCCACATCTGTCGCGAATCACTTTAGGGCTGAACCGTGGCAGCGAAGTCCCGTCTTCCGTATAGGGCGAGTTCCTGCCGTTGGGATCAGCGCACGGAATCGCCACATTGGGACTTCTGGGCGTGCAGCTTCAACAGCGCCGCGTGGAGTTCCTTCGCCGATTCGTATCGCTCGTGCACGTTCGTCTCACATGCCTTGCAGATTACGTCGTTGAGCTGCCGCAGCAATGCATCGTTCGGTTGTTCCAGGACGGCGGTGGGCACTTCAGGAAATAATTGCCGGTCCCGTCCCATGCTGGCTTCGTAGAGCACTTTGCCCAGCGCATAAATATCTGCCGCGGGTGTCCCCGGCCCTTCCGGCGGCACATAACCTTGCGTGCCGACGAGCGAGACTTCGCGCGATTCGCTGCGCTGCTCGGTGACCAAGCCGATGTCCGCAAACTTCAGCCCACCGTTCACGTAGATGATGTTGCCGGGCTTGATGTCGCGGTGAACGAGTTGTTGCTGATGCAGGTGTTCGAGCGCCAGCGCAAGTGACATCCCCAATTGCAGACATTCCTCCGGTTGAAGCTTTCCGCGCCAGGTCAACTCGCTGGCCAGTGTTTTCGGCGAGTAATGTTCCGGGTCAATCTGCTGGCCGGTTGTGCGGTCGTCCGCCGCCTCCATGATGTAGAAGAAAAATCCTGTCGCGTCGTTCCTTCCCACGTGGAGGACGTTCACGAACCCGGGATGTGTCCGGGAAATCGGCATGAACTTCTGGATGCCCCTGAACTCGCGCTCGTAAGGCGCATCGCTCGGAAAATCCCGTCGCCGCACAATCTTGACCGCGTGAAAAACGCCGATGGCATTGCGCGCGAGCCAGACATCACCATACGCGCCCTTGCCCACGCAACGCAACAGGGTGTGGTCGGGGATGGCCAACCCGGACTCCTGCGCCTTGGTTTTTGCCGCTTCGGCAAAGCGCGAAGTCTCAATCAGCGTCCGTTCGAGCACGTCCTTCTCGAACTTCAACCGATGGAAGTGGCATCGGAGCGACCAGGCGAGCGCAATGGGGATTTGCGCGAAGGCCACCACCGTCCAGGGAAACCAAACGTGGTGCCGAGCAGCCTGCAGAGCAACGACCAGTAGAATTAGCACTCCGAACGCTGTCAACGCACCAGCCGCCAGCGGGCGCATCAAACCCAGCGCGCTTCCAAACACGAGCCCCGTTACCAGCACGAGCAACACCTGCTTCGGCCACGCCAAAAGGGTCAGCCCATCGTTCCGCATGAGATTCAGGAAGGCGGTGGCGGCGAGTTCGACCCCCGGTGTAAATTGACGCTTCCAAAGCGTGTACGGTGTGCGGAAGGCGTCGGCCTCGTCACTTGGTTTCAATGTCCTCGGTCGGGCGCCGATGAAGACAACCTTGTCCCGGAACGATTGCGAAGGTTGGCTGGAGACGTCGCAGTAGCTAACGTGCGGCAGTGTGAGCGCCGGTCCGTAGTAATTCAACCATGTTTCCGGCTGTAACCCCGCAGCCGTTCGGGCGATTTCGGCGCCGGCGAGTTCGGCCGCCCTCCAGGGCAGGCTCGGCTGCGTCTCGCTGCCGACAAAATACTGTCGCGCCACGGCTTTTTCGGGCGACATCATTTCTGTGACGCCCCAGCCGGCTGCCGCTCTCAGGAATTCGGGCAATGGCAGAACCGGGCTTCTCATCTGAATTTGCGGGCGCGCAAGCGACTCCAACGTTGCCGGCAGAACAACCCGACCATTCCGCTGAATTGCCCGCGCCAGGTTCGTGTTGGCTGATGGCGTTCCGGGGAAGTCCCACAGCACGTCAAAGACGACGAGTTTCGCATGATCCTCGGTCAACCGATCCAGCAGTTGAGCGTGGAGATCCCGATCCCAGACCGGTATGCTGGTTTGCTTCAACTCGTTAAACGACCGGTCATCCATGTAAACAAGGACGACCTCGTCCGGGGGGGGTGTGCTCGGGAACGCGAACAACAGATCGTAGCTTAGAAACACCAGGCCATGTCCCCACCGCAGCAACAGGAATCCGAGCGCTACGCTCAGAACGGCGCCCGCCAGCGCGCTGCGCCAGGACGCACCGAGTTTGTTCCGCAAGTTCGTCATCCTGCCGGGATACGAGAATAAGACAAGCGAGCGACGTTAGACAGAGATTCTTCGATCCTCCTTGGAGCGCGGACAGCCTTGTCCGCGTGTTTCTGTTGCAGCGATGCGTTCGCGCGGACATGGCTGTCCCCGCTCCTTCGGTTGCGGCTCTACAGCAAGGTGAACGGCGGCGTGAGCGGGCAGCTTTCAGAAATTGAACTGCAAGCTCACGGCCAGCGTTCGTTCACGCGGCAACTCCTGCGTCAGGTTCAGCGGGTTAAGCCGGTAATCCTGATCGGTGAGGTTCAGCAACCTCACTCGCACTTCGGCTCGACGTCGCGCGAAGCGATAGCCGGCTTCGAGGTTGAATTGCCAGAAGTTGTCGCCGGGACGGGCGGGCGTGTAGCCTTTGTTGTCTTGCGCCGTCCAGATCGCGCTCGCTCGCGCGAAGAAGCCGCAAGGGTTGTTGTAGATCGCAAAGAAATGCGCTTGGTGCAGGGTCGCTGCGAGGGCTTGCTCGCGCTCAAAACCGCCCAACATGACGGCAGAGGCGGGCACTTCGGGAAAAACGGAGTCGAATTCGGCGCGGCTGAGGCGGTAGCGCGCGCCCAATGACCATTCGTCGCCCAGCAATTGATTCAGCGTCACGGTCAACGTGCGTTCGCGGAAGTCGAGTTTCTGGCGCGTGGCACCAGCGGAGAATCCGGTTCCGGGGAACGGCGGAACCGTGAAATCCACCACGCCTATTGTGCGATCCACTTTCGATGAAAGAATGTCGCCGGACACGCCCAGGAACGTGCGTTGGCCGAGCTTTTGTTCCAGCGAAGCCGACCCGGCTTCGAATGTGGGAGCGGCGTTGGCCCCGGCAACCGAATCCGGAATCAGACTGCGAAAGGCCTGGTTGAAGCCGGCCACTTGCGAAGGTTCGAGACGCACGCTCTGATCCAAACTCGCCCCGCCCAGGCCGCGCGTGTAAGCCCCTCGGAGCGTGGTGTTCGGGGCGGGCGTCCAGATCAAACCTGCTTTCGGTGAAAACTGATCCCGCGTCTCCTCGCCCGCTGTGATGGGCGCGAAGCGATGGTTCACGGGAAAAGTCACCTGGTCGTAGGTGATTCCGCCTACCGCCAGCAGTGCCGGGCATATTTGCCATTGTTCGTAAGCATAACCACTGGCACGCAAGAAATCCGCCCGGACGTCCTGGTTGGGAGGAGTATCGAAGATAACGCTGCTCGTCAGCACACTGTGAATGTCGAAGTCCCCGGCTTGGAAACGTCCGCCGATCACAATGGTGTGGTCGCCGTGCTGCCAGAGCTGCTGCAACTCGGCCGAGTAAATCTCCAACTCGCTGCGATACTCCTGGTCGAAGGGCAACGTGGTCACCAGGAAGGGCGGCCCGCCGAAACCATGATTAAACAAAAGCGCCGCGTATAAGGGATTGTCCACAAAAAAAGTCCCTTGAAGCCGTCCCACGAGCGCCAGCGTGTGATTGCCCGGTCCCCATTCGTGATGGTAGCCTGCCAGAACAGATGGCTCGTATCGCTCGCGCATGCGCAAACCTGGATTGGCTTCTGATTCCAGGTAATGCGGATTAACATCGCCAGACTCTGCGTTGTAATAACTGGCCCGGAGATAAACGCTATCCTGCGGCGTGAGTTGCTGCTTCAGGTTCAGCACCGTGGCGAGTTGCTCCACGTCGTCGTTGGGCCGCTGCCCCTTGTCGGAGTGGTAAAACACCTCGGCAGCGTAACTGCTGTTGCCGTACGTGCCGTATTGCGCCGCGCGTTGAAACCACTCGCCCTGGCTGAAATACTCCGTGCTCGAGCTGAAGCCCAGGCGGTCGCGCTCGAACAGCTTCGAGTATTCCTGCTGCGATACGGCCTGCGACAGTGTTCCCGCGCCGACCGGCGCCAGCAGATTGGCCAGCAGGTATTCGCTGAACCAGGCGGTTTCGTAGCGCAGGTCAACTTGGTTTGGATCGCGGAGTTCGTTGAACGAGTTTGCGAGAAAGAGGTGCGCCGAGTAGTTCGCGTAATCGGCGTTCACGGCGCGCACGGCTTCACGGACGCTCACGTCGGTGAGGCCCGCATCGCGATAGACCTTGGCCAGGTTCGCGCCGCGCACCGCGCGGTCCTGGTCGAGCAACAGGCGTGAACGATAGACGCGGCGGTTGTCGTTTAACTCCTGCGAGCGTTCCAAATCGCTGACGGCTTCGTTGATGCGATTCAGGTCGCGCAACAGCAAGGCGGAATACAGCCTGGGCGTGGGATCATTTGGATCGAGTTGTTCCGCGATTCGCAGTTCTTTCTCCGCGTGCCGCACGTCCCCGGCGTTGCTGAAGGCTTTGCCGAGATAACTCCGCAGCACCGAACGCTGCGGTTCGAGCGCGGCCGCTACCTGAAGGTCGAATCGTCCTTCGTCGGTGCGGCCCCGGCCAATCTGGCACAACCCGCGGCCCAGCCAAGCGTTGCCCAGCCCGCCGTCAATCGCGATGGCCTGCTCGAAAAAGCCGATGGCGTCGCGAATGCGATTCTGCGCGCTGAGCAGGAAACCCTTCAACGCGAGGGCCTGGGCGTTACGAGGAGACAGCGAGCGGCTTTTTTCGAGCGCAGCCAATGCAGGTTTGAGGTTGCCGTGGCTGAACTCCAATTCCGCCACGCGCGTCCAGCCGAAGGCGAAATCAGGCGATTGCTTCACGCACAGGCGCGCTGATTCGAGGGCTTCGGTGAGCAGAAACTGTGATTGTTGATGATAGGACTCGGCAAGCAATTCCGTGGCGAGGCGTTGTGCGGATTGAGCGTTGGGCGGTGAGGACCGGTCGCGAAGGTTGACGGTATCAACGACGAGGCGCAGCGCGTTGGCCAACCGTCGCACGCGCGACGATGCTTCGGTCTCGTTCAACGAATCCAGCAGAGTTTCGGATTGAGCCACCTGCCCGACGGACAGCAGTAACGCAGCGAAGTAAACTCTTTCAGGGTCTGTCGCCGGAACGCGGTCGGGCGGATACGCGGACAAAGCGCGCAACAAATCGCCGTCGCGATATTCCGCGAGTGATGCGCTGAGCGCAACTGCTTCGTCGGCGCTCAGGGTGAGTTCTGTCAGGTCCAGCACACCAGGGTAGTAGAGACACCATTGCACGGTGCGCGTGGTTTCGATCACAGCGGTGTTGGTGGGAGCCTGTCCGAGGACTGCGATGCCTTGCTGGCCACTGCCCAACCGGACGGTGCCAAAGTCGTTGCTCAACTCCGCCTCGCCTTCGAAGACAGTGAGCAGAGTGCGGCCCGTTCCTTCCTCGACTTCCAAGACGAACTCCGTGCCGCGGGTGGCCGCAGTGGCCGTGGGCGTGACGAAGCGGTGTTTGCCGGGCCGGTCGCGATTCAGCAGACGCATCAGGCCGTGCAGCAGACTGAACTCCGCCTCAACTTGCGGCTTCGGAAGAGGCTGGATTTCAAACTCGCTGTGCCATCCAATGCGCAACACGCTGAGGTCGGACAGCCGGACCGAGGTGCGGCTGTCCGCGCCGGTGCGTCCGCGGTCCTTCACGCGCAGGATCTGGCTCGGATAAGCCGATTCCCAAAGGTTTGAGCGGAATCGTTGAACCCAAACATTCGTGCCTTCGACGGTCAGGACGATGGGCGGGTTGGTCAGAAGGCTCGAACTTGAAGGCGTCTGTGCACTGATGGTTTGAAGAGTGAGCAGCGCAAGAAGGCCCAGCCCAACTGGCCTGCACCACATCCAAGTTGAGCTTTGGGTGCTCACGTGCGAAATCGGCGGGCTAAGGTCCCGGAGGCGACCAGTGCATGGCCCGGAAATACCGATTCGCGTCCAGCAGCACGTTGAGGTTGGTGAACGACAGCGCGAAACACGGATCCGGGTTGGTGGCAACCGCCGTCCACGGCCCTCCCAAGTCAGTTGAAGTTTGAAGCACGAACGGTTGATCGGCACTAGCCTGCACGACGAAGTCGGGGCTTACACCACCCGGTGACAGCCCCCCTCGCAACAAGGGCGGCCCGGATTGAGCAACGTGAGCAACCGTGTTGGTCGTCGCAGCCACAAAATTGCTGAGGACCACCGAGTAAGTGCCGGCCATCGAAACGTTGAAGTTGGAAATCGCGAGCGTTGTGTTGTTGGCGCCCGGGATGGCCTGCCCGTTGAAGCGCCACTGGACAGTGGGAGGAGGAGCCCAGTTGTTGGTGGGCACTTGCAACATCAGGCTGCCTCCGTTCATAACAGGGAGGCATTGCGGCCATCCGTTGATGGGCGGCGCAATCCCCATCGTGGCAGTAATCTGAATCGTCTCGGTGCCGTTGCCCTGCAAAGCCGAGACCACGGCGGTGTAGTTGGATCCTTGCGTAGCGTTGAACTGCGTCACACAAGGCTGATTGGTCGGACCGTTCACCACGTCGCACGCCACGAGCACATCGAGGTTCGTGATGCCCGTCGGGACTCCCTGATAGACTCCCAAGAGCAGGAACACCTCGCTCCCCACAGTGTCAATCTGGATGACGCCGGTGTCCTCGGCATGCACTTTTTGAAAGAGCGTCTTCAGGAACGGCTTGGTGCAAGGGTTCGGGTCGCCCGACCCGCCATTCGCTTGCGACGAGAATTCGTTCCAGCCACTTTCTCCCAATCCAATGGTAATGACGCCTTGGGTCGGACGGAGGTCCACTTGTTCCAGCTTGTCGAACGTAAACTGGTCCAGGCCCGAACCGGTCTGGAGGGGCACCGACGGACTCCTCAACACAGATCCGTCCTGGTTGCTCACCAGCACAGAATAGAATCCTACGTTGGCGGAGGATGCGTCGAACACCGTATGCACGCTGCCCGTCGCGCCACCGATCGGGACATCGTTGAAAAGCCATTGGTAGTGATCGTCCCGCGATTCAGTGACGATAAAAAATGTGGCATCGCTGCCCTGCTTCACACCCTGCGGCTCGGGATTAGTGACGATGACGGGGACCTTCAATGACGTCGGCGTCAGCAACCAGCTCAAGGTGTATTCGCCGCCTGCGCCGGAGAAACCCAAACCGTCAATCATCCACTGATACGCCGTGCCGCGCTGGGCATTGAACTTGAGCGCGCTCGTGTAAAACCCGCCCTGATCGTCATCTTTCGTCACGAGCGCGAGATTGCTCAACGTCGTTCCGGTGAACACGCTGAGCAGCGTGTCGAAGCTGCTGCCGCGCAGGTTGAGAGAGACGACGCCGTTGGAGGGGGCGATCCATTCACACCAAACCGACTTGCCGCCACCTGGGAAAATTGGATCGCCGCGTTCGCTCGTGGCCATGGAACTGTTGCCTTGCAAGACGCCTCGGAGTTCGACACCTGCCAAACGCGGCCGGTCAGCGAAATCATCCGCGGCTTGAGGTCCGGCGCTGTCGCGAACGAGCAGCAGCGCCGGCCCGGTGGTGAACACGTCGTTGTCGTTCCAAACCGTCACGCTGAAATCTCCGCCGCTGCCTGCCTGGACGTTGTTGAACATGAGGAAAGAATTGGTTTTTCCGGGAAGCAACCCTCCGTTCAACCGCCACTGATAAAACAACGGCGGCGTTCCCGCGGCTGTGACGCGGAACGTGACCGTTGCACCCGGGCCAACGGTTTGGCTTTGCGGCGACTCGACCAGTGTCAACGGACCGAGCACATTCAACACTGCATTGCTGCTCGTGACGCCGGCAGCGTTCGCGCTGTTGCTGATTACCACAGAGTAGGTCCCGGCGTTCGCGGCCTGCACATTCGTGATCGTCAGTGAAGGGGTGCCTTTCCCGAAGGGAACGAGCACCCGCCCGTTGCGCAGCCATTGGAAACCAAAGGGCGGCGTGCCCGTGACGATCACGCTGAAACTCACCGTGCTACCCGGCGCGACGGTCTGGCTTTGCGGATGAGTCGTGATGACGGGTGGAGTTGCCACATCGAGAACGAGACGCCAGCCGCCGCCCATCGAACCGCCGCCGTTGAACGTCGCGTCATCGTACGCAAACAACTGCCATGTCCCATTCGGATTCGTGCCGTTGAAAACGGTCAAATCCGTGCCGTACGGCCCGGCGGGCGCCGGTGCGGGAAAGACGTCGCCGATTTGAAAATCCGTCGGTTCGTAGCTGCCGCCGATGATTGGACCCGAGTCGGGCAACGAAGCGCTGCTACTCTGTGAAAAGGTCAGATCGACACCGCTGACGCTGTTGCCTCCGCCCGCGTCTGACATCAGCATCACCTTCCCCCCAGGCCCCACCAACAGAACATCCAGATCATCCGGAAATACGTGGGAGACGTCGTTCAAGCTGACCGACACGTTGACGACCGCTCCCGTGATCTGCGAAACCGAGATGGTCGAGGGATACGGAGACGCGGGCGCGCCCGCAGGAAAAATGATCGGCGTCGCATTAGTGAACGCCGCACCTTGGACCGGGCGCGACACAGCCGCGACCAGCCAGCCCAAGACGAGCAGCATCAGAGGCCGAGAACATCCCCGCTGGACTTGCCATTGGCTCTTCATGGTATTGGTTGACCCTGCATGAATAACTCCACCCATCCCTGGTAACAAAGACAGAAATTTCCACCGTGGGCTCGACCACGAATGACGCCACGAAGCGTTCCATGCGTCGTCCAAATGGTTGGAGCCCGGCATTGCGGCCGATGCTTCAGCCAAAATACTCTATCGAGGGACCGGATTCCCCATCTCAGTTCAGTGCAAAACATTCCATCGTGTATTGAAGAAATGGCCAGGTAACTATGACAGAAAAGCTCGAAACCTGCGGACCTGTCCTGAATGTTCCCGCTCGTTCGTCGTAGAATTGAAGTGAGTGAACGGTGGATCGAGCGATCACCACAACGAATGGTCAGTATGAGCACGCAAACAATGATTTACGAAGAAGGAAATGTGGCGGAGCCGCCTGAAAGACATCGTCACTTCATACGAATCTTTTACAAAAATCTTACGGCCTCTTGCCAACTCCCGATTCCCTTTCGTTTAGATCATGTCCCTGTGTCAATTGGTGTTCGGAAGCAGGCAGATTCGTCGCCGAACATTGCCAAAATGTAATGAAACAATTCATCACCGTTTGTGTCTTGATGACGGTAGAGATTATGAGTGCAGCAACCTTGAGTATTCGATGGACCGATTGCGACAGGAATCAAGCCCTGCCGGTCGTTCTTGGCGGCCAGAATCCATACTTCAGCATAGCGGTTAAACCGCGTGAGCGACATTGTCCTTCATGCGATTCGATCGTTTACAGCCGTCGCCACAGATTATGCGGCGTCTGCGGTCAGGCGCTGCCAGAGGCCTGCCTATTCACGGTCACTGAGGCAGAGAGCGTGGAAATGCTTTTGAGGACCGAGCGACAGCGCCACAGAGCTTGGCTGAAGAAGACGACGGCGATGTAGGGGTCGCTTATACCGACAAAGGCGGACCGTCATGCACCTCTTCGCGGTTCGGCCACATTAGGGGCACTTGATGGCGAAGCCGCCACGCCTTGAACCGCTGGATCAGGCCATCGAGTGCGACAGTGGCGGCGCGCATTTCCGGTTGATCGTCCGTAAAGCCCTCCGGCTTGTAATCGGGAATCGCATCGCCATCCTTGCGCACGTAGGCGAGCACGCGCAGCAATCGTTCGCGCTCCGACGGGCTGCCTTCGCGAACGCTGCCGCCCTCCGTCGCCACGAGCAGTGCGGCAAACAAAGGGCAGTTCTGCCCGATGAAATGCGGGTCAAGCACGCGCCTGCCGACGCGGAAATTGAATTTATTTGTTGACGACATACCGACCGGTCTGTATTGTTGGCGCGTGACATGAAAACGAGCGCGATCAGAGCACCGAAAGAGACGCGACGGCGAATCCTCAACGCCGCGTTCCTGGAATTCTACCGCACCGGCTTCCAGGGTGGCAGCCTCAACCGCATCGTGAGCGAGGCGCGCACGACGAAGGGCGCGCTGTTTCATCACTTCAAGGACAAGAACGACCTTGGATACGCAGTCGTCGAGGAGGTCATCCAGCCGCGCATCAAGTCCCACTGGTTCGACCCGCTGGCGGATTCCATCGATCCCATTGCCGGCGTGAAGCAGTTGATGCGACGATTTGTGAAGGAGGAGCAGGCGGACGGTCGGTTGGTGCAGGGTTGTCCGCTGAACAATCTGGCGCAGGAAATGTCCCCCCTCGACGAGGGATTCCGGCGGCGCCTCGAAAAGGTCTATGCAGCGTGGCGGGAGGCTTTGGAGGCGGCGTTCGCGCGCGGCATCAAGGCGGGCAAAGTGAGAAAGGTGATCTCCACTCGGAGCGCGGCCGCGTTCGTGGTGGCTGCGCTGGCGGGTATCATCGGGACAGCCAAGAACGCGCAAAGTGAAGAATTGCTGAAGCAGGCTGGCGAAGGTCTGTTCGACTATTTGGACAGCCTGCGACCTTAGAATTCCATTTTTTATGAGTGTTATAATACCGACCAGTCTGTTTGTAAGCAATTCCTCGGTGGCACCCGTCCTGTGTTCGGGGAGGAACGATAGGAACTTCGGCAAGATACCCGTTGATACCCGGGAGGAATCACAATGCAACGAAGATGATATTGGCCTGTGCCTTGGCCCGGAGCTTACGTTGCGCGCAGTCGAAAAAAGTCGGCGTGAGCCGAGCAGCGAAAAACAGCGTATGAAAATGACAGGAAAGAAATCATGAACTTCGTCGCCCTCAAAATGCTCACCGGTGACCGGGCCAAATATCTCGGTCTGATTTTCACCATCGCGTTTTGCACGTTCCTGCTGCAAAACCAGACGTCCATCTTTGCCGGCATTCTCAAACGCACCGGCAGCCAGATCGCCGATGTCACGGACGCCGAGATTTGGGTGATGGATCCCAAGACGGAATACTTTGAACAGACCAAGGCTCTCAAAGACACCGACCTCACTCGAGTGCGCGGCGTGGACGGCGTGCAATGGGCGGTCAAACTTTTCAAAGGCAGTCCCGTCGCGCGCACGCTCGACGGCAAGTTCGCCGTCTCGTTCTGCCTCGGTCTTGATGACGCGACGCTCACGGGCGCGCCGCGCAAGATGCTGCTCGGCACCTGGGAACGGCTGCGCGAGCCGGACGCGGTGGTGATCGATCACGCCGGGTACAACTTGTTGTTTCCCGGCGAGCCGCTCCAGCTTGATCGCACGATCGAACTCAACGACCACAAGGCCAACATCGTCGGCATCTCCGACGCCTCCGCGCCGTTCGTGAGCTGGCCGGTGATGCACACCCGCTACAGCCAGGCGGTGAATTTCGTCGGGCGCGAGCGCACGCAGTTGTCGTACGTGTTGGTGCGTCCGAAACCCGGCGTTGACGCCGGGGACCTTTGCCGGCGCATCGAGGAGCAAACCGGCTTGCGCGCGCGGGCCAGCGATCAATTTCGCTGGGACTGCATCCGTTATTACCTGAAGAACACGGGTATTCCCGTAAACTTCGGCATCACGATTGCCATTGCGCTCATCGTCGGCGTCGTCGTCGCGGGGCAAACCTTTTATCTGTTCACGGTTGAAAACCTGAAGCAGTTCGGCGCGATCAAAGCCATCGGCGTCACCAACCGGCGGCTCATCGGCATGATTCTGCTGCAAGCCTTCACCGTCGGCCTCATCGGGTTTTCGATCGGCACGGGGATGGCGGGGGAGTTTTTCAATTTCTTCGGCCAGAAACTCGCTACGCGCGGCATCATTCTGATGTGGCAGAGCGTCGCGCTGACCGCCGCGTGCATGGTGTTTGTCATGGTGCTCGCGAGCATCCTGAGCCTGCGCCGCGTGCTGGTGCTCGAACCCGCCATTGTCTTTCGAGGTTGATCCTATGAGTGCAAAACTGATTCCAGCCGTCCGGTGCAGCGACCTGCAAAAGGATTTCGGTGAAGGCGCGACGCGCGTGCAAGTCTTGCGCGGCGTGAAGTTCGACGCGTTCCAGGGACAGCTCACGTTCCTGGTCGGTCCGAGTGGTTGCGGCAAGACGACGCTCATTTCCGTCATCGCCGGCCTGCTCGACAGCAGCGGCGGGGAAGTCGAACTCTTCGCCCGGAACGTGAATCAGCTTTCGGCAAATGAGCGCATTCTGTTCCGCCGAAAGAATCTCGGGTTCGTTTACCAGCAATACAATCTGCTGCCGGCGTTGACCGCGGCCGAAAATGCAGCCGTGCCGCTGCTCGCTGCGGGTGTCCGCCGCCGCGAAGCCGTGGATAAATCCAAAGCACTCCTGGTCCGGCTCGGCATGGAAGATCGCCTGGACACGTTGCCCGCCAAACTTTCCGGCGGCCAGCAACAACGCGTGGCGCTGGCCCGCGCGCTCGTGCATGAACCGCGATTGATTCTTTGCGATGAGCCGACGGCGGCGCTCGACCACGCGACCGGCGAGTCCGTGATGGAGTTGCTCGCCGGGAACGCCGTCCATCCCAACCGCGCAGTCATCGTCGTCACGCACGACACGCGCGTTTTTCATTACGCCGATGCCATCGCTCACATGGACGATGGCCGGATTGTCAAAACCGAATCGCGCCGGCAGGCAGCGGTTCCGGAGTCTGACCGGGTCGCAGTGCTCGCATGAACTTAGCAGTTTCAACTCGATGAAAACGAAAAGGTAAACTCATGAAAAAAATCATCCTTCCTCTGATCGCTTTCGCTGCATTGACCTTTGGCATCGTTTCGGTCGTCCGCTCGCAACCGAAACGCGAACCGACCACGCCACCTTCTGCGCCGCCCGTCTCGCCGTTCTCGCACACCGTGGCGGCGGTGGGTTTGGTGGAAACGAGCACCGAGAACATCGCCATCGGCACGCCGTTGGCCGATGTCGTAAGCGAAGTCGCCGTGTGCGCCAACCAAACCGTGAGAGCCGGCGACCCGCTTTTCAAGCTCGACGACCGCCATCTGCGCGCCGAGCTGGCCATGCGTCAGGCGGACCTGCGCGTGGCCGAGAGCCAAGTGAAAGTCAACACCGCCATGCTCGAGGACGCAAGCCGGCAGCTCGGTTTTTTTGAATCGCTCAAGGACAAAAGCGCCATCAGCGCCGAAGAACTCACCCGCCGCCGTTCCGCGGTTGAAACCGCGCAGGCACGACTCGACGAAGCAAAGGCGCAGGTCACGGCTGCCACGGCGCAAATTCAAATCACCCAAACCAACATCGAACGCAGCACCGTGCGCGCGCCCATGGACGGCGACGTATTGCAAGTGAAAGTCCATCCCGGCGAATTTGCGCCCGCGGGCGTGACCGCCACGCCGCTGGTTTTGCTGGGCCGGTTGAAACCGCTCCACGTCCGTGTGGACGTGGACGAGCACGAGGCCTGGCGCGTGCGCCCCGAGGCGACGGCCACGGCGGCGGTCCGCGGCAACACGAATCTGAAAACGCCGCTGACATTCGTTCGCTTCGAGCCATTCGTCGTTCCCAAGAAATCGCTCACCGGCGACAGCACCGAGCGCGTGGACACGCGCGTGCTGCAAGTGATCTACCGCGTGGAGGGCGATGCGCTTCCCTTGTTCGTCGGCCAGCAGATGGATGTCTTCATCGAGGACTCGAATCCCACCACTGCCATGACCATGAAGTGAAGCGCAGAATGAGACAGAACTCCGCAATCGAACTCTCGGCGTTGCGCCTGCCCTGGAGTGGAGCTCACCTGCCCGCGGCGCAGGTTTCCAAATCTCCCGTAACGCCGAGGTCCAAGTCGGGGTCGCGCGGGAAGTCGCACGGAGCCGCGGGCCTGGAAACCCGCGAAACAGCAGACCTTGAAGTGTCTTGAATGAGTTCGCTGGTTCGTCGCATCATGGGAGCAAGCACGGACCCCTGAGAGTTCTGGTTGCGCGTTCTTGCCGGCCGCACCGTCGTTCTCGCCGGCCCGGACGGATCAGCGGGTTAAGGTCGGATGAACAAACGTCCACGCTCCATCACGGTCATCAGTTGGCTATTCGTAGCCACCGGCGTCATCGGGCTTGCCTACCACGCCACCGAGTTCAAGGCAGAGCGTCCGTTTGAAGTTGACCTTGTCTGGGTGTGCTTCGTCCGGCTTCTCGCCATTCTTTGCGGAGTGTTTATGCTCCGCGGCAGCAACCGGGCGCGCTGGCTTCTTGTCGTTTGGATGGGCTACCACATCGTGCTTGGTATCCTGCACTCTGCGTTGCAGTTGTTCGTGCACGGTTTGCTGTTCGCTGTAATTCTATACCTTCTGTTCCGCCCGCAGGCGTCGGCGTATTTTCGGGGCGCGGGACATGGAAACTTCCTCCGGCGCGATTGACGTTGGCGTAGCCGCCAATCCGCAAAGGGCACGCCTGGGAAAGCCCTGAATCATATCCGCTCAAAATACCGTCGCCGTTCCCAGTCCGTCACCGCGTTGGCGAACGCTTCGACTTCCAGGCGGGCAGTGTGCACATAAAAATCGACGACGTGATCGCCGAAGGCTTGCCGCGCCAGCTTGCTTTGGTCGAGCAGGTCGGCTGCTTCGCGCAGAGACTTCGGCAGCCCGCGCAGCTTCGGGTCCAGGTAGGCGTTGCCGCGGTAATCGCTGCCGCAATCAAGTTCCTCCTCGATGCCCCGCAACCCGGCCGCGATCATCGCCGCGTACGCCAGGTACGGATTGGCATCCGCCCCGGGCATTCGGTTCTCGATGCGAAAGGATTTCTCGTGTCCGACCACACGAAAGCCAACCGTCCGATTATCGTGCGACCACGCCATCTTCGTCGGCGCCCAGCTCGCCGATTGATAACGTTTGTAGGAATTGATCGTGGGCGCGACGAAGTAACAAAGCTCCGGTGAATATTTCATCAAACCGCCGAGGAACTTGCGAAAAAGGGGCGAGCCGATTTCGGATTTCGGATTTCGGGCTTCGGATTTCGGATGGGTTCCCTGTTTGCCGGCGCCCCAAAAAAGGTTCTTTCCATCGCGCCAGAGACTCATGTGAATGTGGCAACTGCTTCCCACTTCATCGGCCCGCGGTTTCGGCATGAAGGTGATCGATTTCACGTGCTGCGCCGCGATCTCCTTGATGCCCTGTTTGAATACGACGTGCATGTCGGCCATGGGAAGCGGCTGGTCATACACGAAGTTGACCTCGTGCTGGCCGCAGCCCCATTCGCCTTTGCTCGATTCCACCGGAACACCCGCTTCGCTCATCCAGTTCCGCACCGCGCGCAAGGTGAATTCATCCCGCGCCGGTTGCATCGTGTGATAGTCGATCCGGTAATCGCTCGACGGCGTCAGGTTGCGGTAATCGGCCACAAACGCCTCGTGATAATTCTCGTTGAACAGGAAGAACTCCAATTCGCTGGCAACGCGGCAGGTCAGCTTTTTCTTTGCCAACAGGCCGATTTGCCCTCGCAAGACCGACCGTGGCGCTTCCTCCACCAGCTTGCCGTCAGGATGCAGAAAATCGCAAAGCACCAGCGCCGAGCCCGCGTGCCAGGGCAGGAAGCGCACCGTGGATAAATCCGGCTGCATTGCAAAGTCCCCAAACCCCTTCTCCCAGTTGGCCAGTGGGAAGCCGTCCTGCGGGTCCATCTCGATGTTCACGGCGAGCAGATAATTGCACGCATGGGTGCCGTGCTGCGCGACGTGGTCGAGAAAAAATTTGGCGGTGAACCGTTTGCCGATCAGCCGTCCGAACACGTCCGGAAACGCCACCACGACGGTGTCGATGTCGCCGGATTGGATCCTGGACTTGAGTTGGGTGAAGGTCATAGACAACAAGCGTAACTCGTAAAACGTGAAAGGTAAGGAGCGATGGGCGGGATCATATCAGGGCATGGGATTTACGCATTTGTTTCCTCATTCCTCCACATAGACATTCTTCAACTCCGTGTAACCGTCCATCGCCGCCATGCCGAGGTCGCGGCCCATGCCGCTTTGCTTGAAACCTCCGAAGGGTGCCTCCGCGTGGACGCTGGAATGACTGTTGACACTCAACACGCCGCTTTCAATTTGTCGCGCGACGCGCAACCCGCGGCGCAGGTCGTTTGTCCAAATCGATCCGCTCAGACCGTAAGGCGACGCGTTCACCTCGCGAATCACCTGCGCTTCCTCGTCGAACGGTGTCACGCAGACAACCGGACCAAAAATTTCCTCGCGCCAACAGCGGTCATCCTTGCCGACGTCGAGCAGAACCGTCGGTTCCAGATAGTAACCCTTCGTATGCGGGCGCCCAGCGCCGCAGGCAAACCGGCTGCCGCGCTTGCGGGCATCGGCGAGGAACGCTTCGACCCTCGCGCGCTGACCGGCAGAGACAAGCGGGCCGAGTTGCGTCTCGGCTTTCGCCGGGTCGCCCACAACGAGTTTCCCGGTCGCGGCCACGAACTTCTCGACGAACGGCCCGTAAATGCTGCGTTCGACGAACACGCGACTGCGGGCGCAGCAATCCTGACCGGTGTTGGCGAACACGCTCATGGGCGACAACTCGGCGGCGCGCTGCCAGTCGGCGTCGGCGAAGACGACGTTCGGCGATTTGCCGCCCAATTCGAGCGAGATCCGCTTCAGGTCGCGCGAAGCCAGTTCCATGATGCGCCGTCCGTTCTCCGTCGATCCGGTAAAGGAGATTTTGCGAATCAACGGATGCGTCACCAGCGCGTCGCCGATGGCGGAACCGGAACCGGGCAGCACCTGGAGGACGCCGGGAGGCAGGCCGGCGGCATGAGCAAGTTCGCCGAGTTTCAGCGCGGTCAGCGGGGAGAGCGACGCCGGCTTGAGCACGGCACAATTGCCGGCGGCCAGGGCGGGCGCGACCTTCCAGCAGGCGATGGGGAAGGGAAAATTCCAGGGAACGATGGCGGCAACGACGCCCATCGGCTGGCGCAATGTGAAGTCGAACCCACCGCGCGCCACAGGTATGGTCTGGCCGCAGAACTTCGTGACCGCTCCGGCGTAGTACTCAAACACCCGGGCTCCCAGCGCGCACTCATCGCGGGCGTCGCTGATCGGTTTGCCGACGTGAAGCATTTCGAGTTGCGCGATTTCTTCGACGTGCTCGCGCAGCTTGCCGGCGACGTTGAACAGAATCTCCGTGCGCCTGCCCGGCGTCAGATCGCGCCAGCCGGCCTCCCAGGCGCGCTGAGCCGACTCGACCGCGGCGTTCACGTCCGAGACGTCCGCGGCGGCGACTTCGGCGAAAGGTTGTTCCGTCGCAGGATTGATCAGTTTCGCGCGGTGGCCGGAGGAGGAAGGGCGGAAAGAGCCGTCCATGAAAATCAAGTCGGGCACCGTCATGCGGGCATCATAGTCAGATGAATTGATGGCTACCAAATCTTTTCCGCGCCTCACCCCTCGCGTCACGCTTTCCGATGCAGTCTCATCCCTCTCGACAGCCTGTCCGAGAATGGGTACAGTTTATGTTATAGGTATGACATATTTTGTACCTCTATTTTCAGAATATGAAACCTGCCGAAACCACTAAGGCGTTCCTGGAGTTGCTCTTCTGGAGTCTGGACAAGCTCTCGCGTCCCAGCTTTGCCAACCTCACCGAGTCCTTCGAAGCTTGGGAGTATTCAGTCAAGATCAAGCCGCAGCTCAAACGGTTGGCCCGCTCCGGCTACGTCACGCTCGAAGGCCGGGGTCCAGCGGGCACGGTGAAGTTCACCGAGCGCGGACGCCTGGCCGCGCTCGGGGGAGTGGATCCCGCGACCCGCTGGCGACGTAATTGGGATGGCAAATGGCGCCTTCTGATCTTTGATCTGCCCGCTTCCCAAACGGAATTGCGCACGAGGCTATGGCGGTGGTTAAGGTCCCGACGATTTGGTTACTTGCAGCAGAGCGTCTGGATCTCGCCCGATCCAGTGGATGACACATTGCTGCCTTTGAAACACCTGAAGTTGTCGCCGGAAAGCTTCACCATCATCGAAGGGGAACCGGTTCCGCCCGACCACGACCGGGACCTCGTGCAAGCGGCCTGGGATTTCGCGGCAATCAATCGGCTCTATATCAAGGCGATTGGGCTGTACGAAGCCGCGCCCGAGTGGTCCGAGTCCGCCAGACCTTCGCTCCTGCAGCGGCAGCACTGGCTCGTCAATCAACGGCAAGCCTGGCTGGAAGCGGTTTCTCTCGATCCGCTACTGCCTCAACGATTGTGGCCCGACGGCTATCAGGGCAGACGGGCATTGGAGTTCCGTACCGCGGCCTTTGGCCGGATCGCGAAGGGTTGGAGATAAGGGTACAAAAATTGTTATAGCTATAACAGAATTTGTACGGTTTTTTTCCGAGGGATTCCGCGCGGCAGGGAACCGGTGGGTGAACTCAGAGCACTTCCAAGTACAACTTCCGAAAATCCTCCGCCGTCACCGACACCGCGTTGGTCTTGTGGCAGGGGTCATCGAACGCCTGGGCCACCAGCGCGTCGAGTTGTTCCGTGGTCACGCCGTGGGCGCGGAGTCTGGTGTCCAGACCGAGACCGGCGAGAAACTGCGTGATGAACGCAATCGTGCGCTCATCGGCTTCGGCGTCGGAATATTTCATCAGGTCGAGACCGCAGGCGATGCCGACACGGCGGTAAAGTCCGGGCTTGCGCCCGGCGCAAAACTTCATGCCGGCCACGAGACAGAGGGCGTTGGCGAGGCCGTGGTGCATGCCGCAAATCGTTGAAAGGGGATGCGCCAGCGAATGCACGACACCGAGATCTTTTTGAAACGCGACCGCGCCCATCGCCGCGGCGACCAGCATTTTGCCGCGGGCGTCGAGGTCGTTGCCATCGCGGTAAGCGCGGGGCAGAGCGTCCACGATGAGGTGGATGCCTTCCAGCGCGACGCCGTCACACATTGGGTGAAAGACCGGACAGGTATAGCTCTCAATGCAGTGCGTGAGCGCGTCCGCGCCGGTGGCGGCGGTGAGTTTGCGGGGCAGGCCGCGCGTCAGTTCGGGGTCGAGGATGACGAGTCGGGCAAGCAGTTGGGGATGGAAGATGACCGTCTTGCGTTGGGTACCGTCGAGCGTGATGACCGAGCTGCGGCCCACCTCGCTTCCGGTCCCGGCTGTCGTCGGGATGGCGACGAACGGCGCGAGGCCGGACCAGTCGGGTTCGTCATAAAACTTCGCCAGATCGAAGCCGGGCCGCTTGAGGAGCAGGCGCGCGGCTTTGCCGACGTCGAGCGGGCTGCCGCCGCCCATCGCGATGAGACCGTCACAATCATTGGCTCGAAACGCGTCCGCCGCGCCCGTGACATCGTGTTGGAGCGGATTCGCGTGGACTCCGAAGTGAAGGAACCAGTTTTTCCCCTGTTCCTTGGACCCGAGGGTGTGGTCCAACAGTTTAAAGGCGTCGGTGCTCAGCAATCCGGGATCGGTCACCACGAGCGGTCTTTGAATTCGCAAGGCATCCAGGCGCTTGGGCAGTTCGGCCAACGCGCCCGCGCCGAACAGCGTGGTGGTCGGAAACGAAAAACTGGCTAGCCTCGTCATCAACCTTCCCCGGTCAGAATTTCACTTCTTCGCGTCGCCGTTGCGTGAACCGGCAGCAGTGAGTATAGCCCGCGCTCCTTGCCAGTTCAATCGCTTCGGGAAAATTCATTCCGACTTCGCCGGGTGCATGGGCGTCCGACGCAAAGGTAATCGGCACACCCATCTGCGCCGCCAGATTCACGATTTGCGGGCTCGGATAGATTTCTTTGCAATCTTTGCGCAGACCGGCTGTGTTGAGTTCCATCGCCACGCCCTTTTTTTTGGCGGCGCTGAGAAAACGGGCGAAGAGCGGCAGGCAATCCTGCGTCGGGTAAAAACAAAACTTCTTGCACAAATCGGCATGGGCGATGATTTCGAACAAACCGGATTCCGTCGCCAGGGTGAGCCGCTCGAAGTAAGCGCTCCAGACCGCAAACGGATCGCGGTCTTTCCATTGGGAAATCTTCCTGGGATTGTCGAGGTCCCAGGAGTCGGAGACGTAATGCACCGCGCCGATCAGGTAGTCCCAGGGATGCCGCCCCGCCAGGTCGCGGATCCAGTCCTCCTGCCCGGGGAGGTAATCCACTTCCAGCGCGAGCCTGATCCTCAGTCCCGGGTGGTCGTGGCGCGCTCTTTCCACCTTCTCGACGTAATCCCCCAGATCACTCAGCAGCATGCGCCAATCGTCGAAATCGTCCCTCGGCATCGGGCTGTGTTCGGAAAAACCGATCTCTTTCAACCCCAGTTTCACCGCGCGTGCCGCGTATTCGGTCGGCTCGCCCACGGCGTGGCGGCAGAGCGGTGTGTGCATGTGGTAATCGGCTGGCAACGACATTCGCAGAAAGTAAGACATGGCTCCCATCCGCCAGCAAGGTGATTCCCATCCCCTCTTTTGGTCATGGTGGAGAAATGCGAATTTGGGTATTGAATTCTCCATAGACTGACTGGGACGAATCCGGCATAAATATTAGCCTTGTGCAAGCCAGCTTGAATTTCTTCGCCCGCGCGCTGTTGTGGGCCGTGCTTTTCATCGGCAGTTCGGAAATAGCGTCGGCCGAAACCAAGGATTCCAGGGAGCATTGGGCCTTCAAAGCGCCGGTCCGCCCCAACCTTCCCGCCGTGAACAACAAAAAGTGGGTGCGCTCGCCGATCGATCGTTTCATCCTCGCCCGACTGGAAAAAGAAGGGCTCAGGCCGTCGCCGGAAGCGGACAAAGTCACCTTGCTCCGGCGCCTGTCGTTGGACCTGATTGGGTTGCCGCCGACGATCGCGGAAACGGACGCGTTTCTCGCGGATCAATCGTCGAATGCCTCCGAGAAGCAGGTTGAGCGCCTGCTGAACTCCCCGCATCATGGCGAGCGGTGGGGACGGCACTGGCTCGACGCCGCGCGTTACGCCGACTCCGACGGTTTCGAGAAGGACAAACCGCGATTCGTCTGGGCCTATCGCGACTGGGTCATCAACGCCTTCAATCACGACCTGCCTTATGACCGTTTCATTGTCGAGCAAATCGCAGGCGACCAGTTGCCCCATCCCGCCCAGGACGACCTGGTGGCCACCGGCTTCCTCCGCAATGCAATGCTTAACGAAGAAGGCGGGGTGGACCCCGAGCAATTCCAAGAAGGCGGGGTGGACCCCGAGCAATTCCGCATGGAGGCGATGTTCGACCGGATGGATTGCATCGGCAAGAGCGTCCTGGGCCTGACGATCCAATGCGCGCAATGCCACAATCACAAATACGACCCGCTCAAACAGGAAGAGTATTACCGGCTGTTCGCATTTCTGAACGACGATCACGAGGCCTCGCTGGTGACCTACTCGACCGAGCAGCAGATGCAGGTGGCAAATCTCGCGCGACAGATGCGCGATCTCGAGGCCGGCCTCCGCCACACCACACCGGACTGGCAGCAACGAATGAACCAATGGGAAGACTCGGTCAAAAACAACCTGCCGGCGTGGACCGTGGTGCGCTGCGTGAACGCCGGCGAAAACGGCGAGCGATTTTACTACTACGACGACGGTTCCATTCGCGCGGCCAGCTATGCGCCGACGAAGTGGACGGCCCACTTCCGCGGCACGAACAACCTGCCGTTCATCGGCGCGTTCCAACTCGAACAGTTGAGCGACCCGAACCTGCCCTGCGGCGGGCCGGGCCGGTCTGTCAAAGGCATGTCGGCGTTGAGCGAATTCAAGGTCGAGGCGGTCGATCTGCAGGAACCGACCAACAAGATCGACGTGAAATTCATCAAGGCCACTGCCGATTACAGCAATCCGGAGAAGGAACTGGAGCCGGAGTTTTACGACAAGTCCGACAAGAAGCGGATATACGGGCCGGTGAAATATGCGATTGACGGCAAGGACGACACGGCGTGGGGCATCGACGCCGGGCCGGGCCGGCGCAACCAACCGCGGAAGGCCGTGTTCATTGCGGAAAAACCCCTCACCTTCACCAACGGCGTGGTGCTGAATTTTCGGCTGGCGCAAAATCACGGCGGATGGAATTCGGATGACAACCAGAATCATAACCTCGGCCGCTACCGCCTCAGCGTCACCAGCGCGACGAATGTCGTCGCCGACCCGATTCCGGCGGGGGTGCGGGAAATCTTCGCGATTCCGCGCGAGCAACGGACCCCGGCGCAAATCGCCACCGTATTCAGCTATTGGCGCACGACCGTGCCGGAGTTCAAAGACGTCAATGACAGGATCGACGGGTTGTGGAAACAATGGCCCGAAGGCACGCCGACGTTGACGCTCATGGCGCGTCAAGGCAAAGGTCCCCAGGACGAACTGCGGACAACTCACCTCTTGCGGCGCGGCGACTGGCTCAAGCCGGGCGAGGAAATGACTTTCGGCGTGCCGGCCTTCCTCCATCCGCTGCCGGCCGACGCCGACGGTTCACGGCTGACCCTGGCGAAATGGCTGGTGGACCGCAGATCGCCGACGACGGCGCGGGTGTTCGTGAACCGCGTCTGGCAAGCCTACTTCGGCAATGGCATCGTGAACACGCCGGAGGACTTTGGCGTGCGCGGCGAAGAACCGTCGCATCCCGGGTTGTTGGACTGGCTGGCCTGCGAGTTTATGGACCAGGGCTGGAGCGTGAAATCGTTGCACCGTTTAATCGTTGAGTCGGCGACGTATCGCCAGTCGTCACGCGTCACCTCGGAGCTGTACGCGAAAGACCCTTACAACCGGCTGCTCGCGCGCGGACCGCGTTTCCGCGTCGAAGGGGAAATCGTGCGGGACATCGCGCTTGCTGCCAGCGGTCTGCTCAATCCGGAAATCGGCGGACGCAGCATTTATCCTCCGGCGCCGGAGTTTTTGTTCCAGCCGCCGGCCAGCTACGGCCCCAAGGTGTGGAAAGAGGAAACCGGCGACGAGCGATACCGGCGAAGCCTTTACATTTTCAAATTCCGCTCGGTGCCGTATCCGATGCTGCAAACGTTTGACGCGCCCAACGGCGATTTCTCCTGCGTCCGCCGCCAGCGCTCGAACACGCCGCTGCAAGCGCTGGTGTCGCTGAACGAAACGGAGTTTGTCGAGTGCGCCCAGGCGCTCGCCCTGAAAGCGCTGGC
>WNGF01001361.1_pt2 | contig 38763 bp, 35 predicted proteins | sample 5400641 | NCBI WGS metagenome assembly WNGF01 (sample SAMN13153371, study PRJNA577476) | soil metagenome | isolation source: 80 cm soil or saprolite under grassland replicate 2 | place: USA:California | collected 2016-06-15 | reverse complement strand
CATCCTGCACCACGTAGAACGCGAACGCGTCCGGCTCCAGGCTGCCGTCGGTCAGCCCGGCCAGGAATGGGTGCGCGAGGATGGCGGCGTAGATGCCGGCGGCCCCCCGCCACAACTGGCCGGTGAAACTGTCACTCATGGCTGCTCCCTCAACGACGCGCGCCGCCGGCGTGGCATGAGATTATCCGCGGCGCGAGCGGCAGCACCAGCAGCCGCCGCGGCGCAACAGTCTGTCGCCTACCATGATCATGGGTGGCTGTCGTCCGGCGCTTCACTCGGCCGTTGGCTGATCTTGGTCGGTAGGCTATCTGGGCGCCCGGACGGGTTTTCTGGCCTTGGCTGTCGATTTGGCCGATGGCCGTTCGTAGTGAGGCGTAGGTGGGAGATGGCCGCCTGGACGAGGAGCGTTTCGATGACCCAGTACATGTTGTCCGTACACACCGGCGCCGACGGCGGCGCGCAGCGGGCCGAGCCGATGACGCCGGAGCAGATGCGGCAGTCGTCCCAGCACATGCAGGTCTTGGAGGAGGAGATGAAGGCGGCCGGGGCCTGGCTGTTCTCCGGTCGCCTGACCGGGCCCGACGTGGCCACCGTGGTGCGGGTGTCGGCAGGGGAGGCCGTGACGACGGACGGCCCGTTCGTGGAGTCGAAGGAGCACCTGGCCGGCTTCTACATCGTCGAGGCTGACGATCTTGATGCCGCCCTGGGCTGGGCGACCAAGACGAGCGCCATCATCGGCATGCCGATCGAGGTCCGCCCGTTCTGGGACACAAGCCGAGCCTGACCGGATGAGTGACCCGCCGGGGGGCGGCGGAACCGGCGCCGGGGGGGCCGGCGTAGACCGGGCCGGGGTCGCCCCGGCAGGTGTGGGGGAGGCCACGATCGGCCGGGTCTTCCGCGAAGAGTCCGGCCGGTCGGCGGCTGCCCTGATCCGGGTCTTCGGGCAGATCGAGATCGCTGAGGACGCGGTCCAGGATGCGTTCGGGTTGGCGCTTCGCCTCTGGCCGCGGGACGGCCTGCCACCCAACCCGGGCGGCTGGATCACCACGACGGCGCGGCGGTGCGCGATCGACCGGCTGCGCCGCGACGCCCGCGGCCGCGAGCTGCTCCAGGATCTCGCGGTGCTCGAGGATCCGCATCGACCGGGGGCGCAGGAGGTGGGACCGGTGCCTGACGACCGGCTTCGGCTGATCTTCACCTGCTGCCACCCGGCGCTGGCCCCCGAAGCCCAGATCGCGCTGACCCTGCGGCTGCTCGGTGGGCTGCGCACCGACGAGGTGGCCCGCGCCTTCCTGATCGCCGAACCGGCCATGGCCCAACGCCTGGTCCGGGCCAAACGCAAGATCAAGCTCGCCCGGATCCCATACCGGGTGCCGCGCGACCACGAGCTCCCGGATCGGCTGCGGGCCGTTCTCGCCGTGATCTACCTGATCTACAACGCCGGCGCCGATCCCGGGCCGGCGCCGGCCGGCGACGAGCTGCGCGCCGAGGCGATCCGACTGGCCCGGATCCTCACCTCGTTGATGCCCGACGAACCCGAGGCGGCAGGGCTGCTCGCCCTGCTGCTGCTCACCGAATCCCGGTTCCGCTCCCGGATCACCGCCGACGGCGCGCTGCTGCTGCTTCGCGACCAAGACCGCTCCCGGTGGGACCGCGCCCTGATCGAGGAGGGTCACGCGCTGGTGCGTGCCTGCCTGCGGCGCAACCGGCCTGGCCCCTATCAGCTGCAGGCCGCGATCAACGCCGTGCACACCGACGCGGAGTCGGTGCAGGCCACCGACTGGCCGCAGATCCTCACCCTCTACGACCAGCTCCTGGCCCTCGCGCCGACTCCCGTGGTCGCGCTGAACCGGGCCATCGCCGTGGGGGAAGTCCACGGGCCGCAGGCTGCCCTGGACCTGGTCGACCGGCTGAACCTGCCCGACTACCACGCCCTCCACGCCACCCGAGCCGACCTTCTGCGCCGACTCGGCCGCCTCGGGCACGCTGTCGCCGCATACGACGCCGCAGCCGCCCTCGCGCCGAGTCCCGCGGAACGGGACTACCTCGCCGCGCAGGCGGCGGCCCTTCGGCAGCAAAGGTGACCCCACCTCCGCGTCACCCCGAAAACATGTCCCGTGTCAAAGATCTCCTGAGCCCGTCAACCACGTGCGGAGCCGAAGCTGGGCGGGTTCAAGCGGCGCTGGGCCAGCACGCGGACCGTAAGGATCAAGGGGAGCTAGGCAGAGGCCAGACGGAGGCAAGTTGGCACGACAAGTTGGCCGAACAAGGGGGCACCCGCTGATCACCGGCCGTTGAGCAAAAATCTCGACGTCAGGCGGCTACCCAGACCGCGCCGTTGGGCTGGGCGGTGTGGCCGAGGGCTTCGAGCTTGGCGATCAGGCGACGTGTTTCCCGCTCGGGATCCAGGCGGCTGGTGACGTAGTCCGAGCCGGCGGCGACGCTGCGATGATTCCTGCCTGTTCCGCAACGGCGGGACCGGGCGGCGGGACCGGGTGGCGAGGCCGGAAACCGGTGTCGGTTTGGCATGGAGGGCGAACTGCCGCGGTGTGGCCGGCCCCGCGGCGGAGAACTGTCCCGTCATGCGGCGCGAGGGCCGCGGTGTCATGATCGCGGTGGCCTGCCAGTCACTATGACTGGCAGGCCACCGCGATCATGAAAGACAGCCCAGGAGCTTAAGTGTCACGCCGCTACGCAAGGTTGAGGGGGTTTCCCGGTGGGACCAGGCGGCCGCCTGGTGGTAGAGAGCGCGGGTTTTGAGGCATCGGCGCAGGACGCCGGCGAGCCTGTTCGCCGGCCGCCGCAGCGCGTCGGTGCGCTCGGTCCCGTCTCGTCTCCCGCGGGCCCGCAGCCCAGTCATCCCCCACCAACACCCCGCATCAGCTCTCCCGTCCCAGCAACCCAACCTCCTCAGCGGCCTGCGGGACAACCACCAGCGACCCAACGAACCGCGCCCACGCCAGCACGCAGCCACGACACCCCCGGCAGCGGTCAACACCCCCGGCCACCGCCAAGGGCACGATCTTTCGCCAGCGCCCAAAGCCCACGAGCCACAAGCGCTCACCCGCCCGCGGCCACCAGGCGCCCAGTCCGCCGGACAGCGGACCCGCTAACCCTCATCAGGAGACTGGGCGGACCGTGGGCATGACCCCTCAGCGCACAAGCCGAACAAGCCAACAGGGTCCACTCGGGCGTACAAAGACGCCGTAGGTGACCGCGGCGCCCGCGAGACGGGTGACCGGCAGCCGGGCTGGCCGCTCGGCGGGGTCACTGAGATGCCGGGTGTTCTTCCTGGCGGACTCGCCGGCCGGTGATGCCGGACGGGATGATCCGAACGAACAGCTCCTTCTCCCCGCCGGGCCATGCTTCGACGCCGGCTTGCAGAACCGAGGCGCGCTCGGGTTCGGAGTCCACATGGTGCGCCGACCCCCGCACGAGAACGCTCCAACCTTCGCGGGTCGCGGTGTCGATCTCGTCGATCTCGAAGGCGACCCTGTATTCGGCAGTCGCGATTCCGGTGCGCAGGTCCTCGCCCATCGCGCTGTCCTCCGCGGTGCGGAACACGATCGCCCCCTCGTGCAGCATGTAGTTCACCGGGAGCACGGTCGGGCCGAACCGACCGGAATAGGCGATCCGGCCAATGCCACCTTTGGAGATGAGCCGCAGGCACTCAGCCTCATCCAGCTGTTCAAGCACTGGTTCAGCATAGCCGCTGCCCACTGCCGCGCCGGGGAGCGCACGAGGAGAGCCGTGTCCGTGGTCAGCGACGTCGCGCAGGACTGGGCGCAGCGCGTCGAGGGTGGCTGGGTCGTCGATGGTGGAGGGCACCGGCTCCTCGTTGCCGTCTGCGATGCCGCGCATGGTCTTGCGCAAGATCTTGCCCGACCGGGTCTTGGGCAGGCCCGCTACGATGTCGACCCGGCGCAGGGAGGCGACCGCGCCTATCTGGTCGCGGACCAGCTCGACGAGTTCGGCGCGCAACGCGTCGGCGTCGGCGTCGGCGTCGCTGCCCGCTTTGAGCACGACGAATCCGCGCGGCACCTGGCCTTTGAGCGGGTCGTTGACGCCGATGACGGCACATTCGGCGACGGCGGGATGGCTGGCGAGCACTTCCTCCATCTCCCCGGTGGACAGCCGGTGGCCCGCGACGTTGATGACGTCGTCGGTGCGGCCCATGACATAGAGATATCCGTCGCCGTCGCTGTGCCCCCCGTCTCCCGTGACGTAGGCGCCGGGGTAGCGCGACAGGTACGAATCGATGAACCGCTGGTCGTCGCCCCACAGCGTGGTCAGGCATCCCGGTGGCAGCGGCAGCTGAAGCACGATCTCCCCTGTCGTGCCCGGCGGCACGTCGGTGCCCGTGTCGCGGTCGACGACGTGTACGTCGTAGCCGGGCACCGGCACGGTGGGTGAGCCGGGCTTGGTTGCCATGGGGTCCAGCCCCATCAGGTCGGCAGCGATCGGCCAACCGGTCTCGGTCTGCCACCAGTGGTCGATCACCGGGATGCCGAGCAGCTCGCCCGCCCACCGGTAGGTTTCCGGGTCGAGCCGCTCGCCGGCGAGGAACAGGTAACGGAAGCGGGACATGTCGTGCTTGCGGGCCAGCTCGCCTGCCGGGTCTTCCTTCTTGATCGCCCGGAACGCGGTGGGCGCGGTGAACAGCGTCTTGATCCCGTGCTCAGCGATCACCCGCCAAAACGCCCCAGCGTCGGGGGTACCGACCGGCTTGCCTTCATACAGCACCGTGGTGCAGCCCGCCAGCAACGGCCCATAGACGATATAGGAATGCCCCACCACCCAGCCGATGTCGGAGGCAGCCCAATAGACCTCCCCCGGCCGGGTGTCGTAGATGTGGTCCATGCTCCACCGCAGCGCGACCGCGTGGCCTCCGTTGTCGCGTACAACGCCCTTCGGCCTTCCGGTGGTGCCAGAGGTGTACAGGATGTACAGCGGGTCGGTGGCGACGACGGGGACGCAGCCAGTCGGCTCGGCGGCCGCCATCGCCTGCGCCCAGTCCACGTCACGGTCAACGACGAGGCTCGCGTGTGCCTGCGGGCGCTGCAGGATGACGCACCTGTGTGGTTTGTGGCTCGAAAGTCCGATGGCCCGGTCCAGGATCGGCTTATAGTCCAGCACCCGGCTGACCTCGATCCCGCAGGAGGCCGACACCACGACCTTCGGCGCGGCGTCCTCGATGCGGATGGCCAGTTCGTGCGCGGCGAAGCCGCCAAACACCACCGAATGCACGGCGCCGATGCGCGCGCACGCGAGCATCGCAACCACCGCTTCGGGGATCATCGGCATGTAGATGACGACGCGGTCGCCAGTGTCCGCTCCGAGGCCGCGCAGCACACCCGCGAACCGCGCGACCTCATCGAGCAGTTGCCTGTAGGTCAAGGTGCGGCAGGTGCCGGTCACCGGGCTGTCGTAGATCAGCGCGGCCTGGTCGCCGCGGCCGTCACGCACATGCCGGTCCACCGCGTTGAAGCAGGTGTTGAGCACGCCGTCGGCGAACCAGCGGTAAAACGGTGGGTTGGATCTGTCAAGCACAAGGGTCGGTTCCCGGTACCAGTCGATGCCGTTGACGGCCCTGCCCCAAAAACCCTCCGGGTCGGAAATGCTTCGGCGGAACGCTTCCGCGTAGCGGCCCATGGCGCCTCCCTCGCTGCCGTCCAGGCGCCTGCTTGTCCCATAGCGGGTGGGCGAGCCGGATCGGGGTTGCCAAACAGGATCCAAGCGTGAGGCTTGCGGCGCATGCGTTGTAAGCGCCATAGGTCCCGATGGAACCCGGCCGAAAGTAGGGAGCGGCGCCGCGCAGCGGTTTGGATCGGGCGAGGTGAGCGCTGGCCCGCGGAATGGCTGCTGGCGGATAGTGCTGTCTATAGGCAGTGCGCGGCGCGCTCGAGCAACAAGAAAGGCCTGTTGCGGCGCATGCGCCACACGAGCAACGAGGGGCATCGTCATGGGCAGCATGTGGGGCATTGCCGAAGGCAACGGGGGCAATGCCCAAGGCAACGGGAACATTGCCGGCGGCAACCTCGCGTCAGGACCAGCTCTTGGCGCGAGGTGCTCACCGATGCTCGCCGGCTGAGGCGACGGGCGAGCGCCATGAAGGACTTCGTCATCAACCGGCATGGCCGTTTGGTGTTTCCCTCCAACGCGTGGCCGAGGCTCGACTTCTCCGTCTTTGACACGGTGGACCAGCTCAGTGCGGCGATCAGCCGCGATTTCGAGGTGAAGGCGCCAAGCGCCTCCGAGATCGTCCGCCGCCTGGCTGATGGCCGCTACCCGGCTCGGTATGAGCTCCTGCGGGACTTGGGGTTGCACGCTTTCTGGGTGAACCGTTTCGCGATCACCATGTACGACAAGCGGCCGACCCGATGGCGGGATGCGCCCAGGGACCGCGACGATGTCTTCCTTCCGCTGCTCACGCCGTGGCCGGGCTTCGAGCGCAGCGTTGCCGCCATCGAGCGTGCCCACAGCGCGCTGTCGCCGAGCTGGGACGAGCCGACCGAGCAGAAGATCTTCCAGATCATGCTCGCGGTGTTCAGCCATCTCAAGCATGACGCCGCGGAGTTGCCCGCGATCAAGCCGACCGTGCCTGAGTTTCTGGCTGGTCCCGCGAACCACACCTTCGCGGTGTCCGCATACGACCCCGGCTGGCCACGGTATTCGCGCGACGAGATCCTCAACGCGCAAGCCGCGGTCCCGGAGCTTGAGGCGCTGCTGCGCTGGGCGATGGTCCTGCACAACCAGTACCCGTGGGCTGCCACCGAGACCCGCGTCGCGGCAAGAGACGAGATCCGCGATGACGATTTCGTGGTGCTGTTCTACGCGCGCGACGACGAGGTCGTCGATTTCATCCGCAGGGCGCGCGTGATCCAGCGGCCGCGTCGCCGGCCTCGGGCTGCCCGGCCGGCGCTGCCCCCGGTCGCGGCGTACCGGCCCGTGGAGGTGCGCGGCCGGTTCTCCGTGCTGCCCCGAATCGAGTCACTGGCCGGTGTGACGGGTGAGTACGTCTGCACCAACGAGGACATCATCCGCAACTCGAGCTGGAACTGGTCGCCGATGACCGCGGGCGAGATCGCCGCCAAGACCGGGATCGAGCGGCGGACCTACACCAGCCGTGCGCTCGAGGAGCTGGCCGCTGAAGCCGCGACGGTCGCGCTGCGCAAGGCCGGCCGCGCGCCCGAGGAGATCGGCGCCGTGCTGTGCTGCACATGCACAAGCGAGCGTCTCATCCCGTCGATTGCCGCCTGGCTGTCCGCGGAGCTCGGGATGTTCCAGACGCACACGTCCGCCGACCTCATCGCCGCCTGCGCGGGGCTGCCCTACGGCTTGCTCGAAGCGATCCGCATCCTCCAGGAGGTGGAGCGCCCGGTCCTGGTTGTGTGCGCGGAGAAGTTCTCCGACAAGCTCGGCAACGTCCGCACCTCACGCATGCTGTTCGGAGACGGGGCCGCGGCCATCGTCGTCGGGCCCGCCCCGGACGGCGGCGAACCGGACGTGGAGGTCGTTCAGACCTATGCGGGCGGGCCCGCCAGCGAGGTGAACGCCGTCGTGTGGCCCAATCCGGAATTCGACAACAACATAACGGTGTACGGGCCCGCCGTCAGAGCGTTCGTCCGGCGCTATCTGGCGCAGATGATGGACGAGCTCAGGCGGCTGCCCGGCCCGCCAGGCACGGCCGGGTCGTTGCTAGAGGCGATTGACGTCGTCGTACCTCACCAGGCCAACAAGCTCATGATCCAGCAGGCGGCGGAGGAGGCGGGAATCAGCGAGGACCGGCTGTACTTCAACGTTGACCGGCTGGGCAACGTGTCTGCCGCGAGCATCCCGCTCGCGATCAAGGATGCGGTGGCCGACGGGGTGATCACCGGCCCCACCCGGGTGTTCATCCCGGCGTTCGGCGCGGGCGCGACCGCGGGGTACGCGGTGCTGCGGGTCGACCCGGCCATCGTGTCGTTTGACCCCGCGCCGGACCGTGGGTCCGCCAAGGCGGGCACCGCGATGCAGGCTGGAGCGAGCACCGAGGACATACGGACCGGCTTCGGCGAGTGAGCCTGTCTGCAGTCGGCATGTGGCCTGCCCCGCGGTCGGCGAGTGAGCCTGCCCGCGGTCGGCGTGTGCCCTGCGCCGCGGGTCGGTGCGTGAGCCTGCCCGCGGTCTCGGCGTGTGAGCCCGCCCGCCGTCAGCGGGGCATCATCCGCAGGCCCGCGTCGAGACGGATCGTCTCGCCGTTGAGGTAGTCATTGCGCACGATCTCGAGTACGAGCGAGGCGAACTCCGGCGTCTCGCCAAACCGGCGCGGCGAAGCCATCGCCCGCATCAGCGCCGCGCGCGTGTCCTCGGGCACCAGGCCAAGCATCGGCGTGCCGAACAGCCCGGGGGCGATGGACACAACGCGGATACCGAGCGAAGCCAGATCCCGCGCGGAGGTGAGGGTGAGGCCGACGATCGCGGCCTTGGAGGCCGCGTAGGCGGCCTGCCCGACCTGGCCCTCGAAGGCGGCGATGGACGCCGTGTTGATGATGACCCCGCGTTGTCGGCTCACGCCGCCGCCCGTGCCGGGCGCGCGCCCGTGGCTGTCCGGCGGCTCGTTGGCCGCCATCGCCGCCGCCGCGAGCCTGAGCACGTTGAAGGTTCCGACCAGGTTGATCTCGATGATCCGGCGGAAGAGGTCAAGGTCATGCGGCTTCCCATGCCGGTCCACTATCCGGGCCCCCCAGCCCACGCCGGCGCAGTTGACCACCACCTGCAGCGGCCCCAGCGCCGTCGCCTGGTCCACAGCCGTTTGCACCGCTGTCTCGTTGGTCACATCCGCAGGAACGAACATGCCAACGCCGGTGTCGGCGAGCGCGGCGCCCGCGTCGCGGTCGGTGTCGACCAGCACAACCTTCGCGCTGGCCGCGTGGAGTTGCTCGGCCGCCGCCTTGCCTAGTCCGGACGCCGCGCCAGTGACCAGCGCGACCGTCCCGCCGATCTGCACATGCCCCCCAAGCGTTATTCGTGCACGTAGGTGCCGGGAGCGGGGGCGAGCGGCCGGTACTTCCGGTTACCCAGCCCGCTGCGTGGCGCTTTCTCCTGCCCAGAACGCGCCACGAGCCACTCGGCCCAGCGCGGCCACCATGAGCCGTGATGCACGCTCGCCCCGGCGAGCCATTCGTCCGGGTCGGAGCGGGCTGGCCGCCCCGCCCAGTAGTCGTACCGGCCACTGGATGCCGGGTTGACGAACGACTGGATGTGTCCCGACTTGACGACCACCATGTCCTTGTCGCCGCCAAGCACCTGGCTCGACGTGTAGCAGGTCCGCCAGGGTGAGATGTGGTCGGTGTAACCCGCGACGTGGAAGCTGTCGCAGTCCACCTTCGCCAGGTCGACCGGTGTGCCGAGCACAGTCATCCCCGCCTTGCCCGAGCGGGCGTCAACAAGCAACTCGGTGCTTTCGAGCGCGAACTTCGCGCTCATCGCGGTCGCGTCGTCGTTCCATGCCAGCACATCGAACGAGGGCGGATCGTCGCCGAGCAGCCACCCGCTGACCAGGTAGTTGAAGACGAGGTCGTTCGGCCGCAGCCAGGCGAAATTGGTGCGCACCATGCCGCCGGGGAAAACCTGTCCCGATGCGGCCGCCCGTTTGAGCATGCTGCGCGACGCCTCGGTGTCCATCATCCCGACGATGTTGGGATAGGCGTTGGTCAGCATCGTCACGAGGTAGGTGGCCGACCCGGCGGCGGGGTCGCCCTTTGCCGCGAGGTGCCCGAGTGCGAGCGCGGTGGTGATCCCACCTGCGCACAGCCCAAGCCAGTTGACGGCGTCGCTGCCCGTTATCTTCTGCGCGACCTCGGCGGCCCGGACGTGCGCCGCCAGGTAGTCATCGAGACCCCAGCGCCCGTGTCCGAGCTCTGCCCTGGGGTTCCTCCAGACGATCATGAATGTCTGGATACCGTGCGCCACGGCGAACTCCACCATGCTGCGGCCCGGCGCCAGGTCGAGCACGTAGTAGCGGTTGAGCTCGGGCGGGACCATGAGCAGCGGCCGGGAGCGGACCGCCGGGGTAGCGGGCGCGTACTCGAGCAACTCGAAAATCTCGTCACGGTAGACGACGGCGCCCGGCGTACACGCGAGCTTCGCCCCGACGGGGAAGGGGTCCCTGTTCACCATCCGGGGCATTCCCCCGCGCGCGAGGTCGCGCAGCATGTTCTGGCCGCCGCGCAGCACGGACTGGCCCCCGGTCTCGAACGCCCGCTTCAGCGCGAGCGGGTTGGTCCAGAAGAAGTTGGTCGGCGACAGCGCCGCGGTGACGATGTTGGCCAGGTATCGGGTGCGCGCCTGGCGCTCCCACGGCCCGTCCGCGGAGTCGGCCATCCGGCCGAGCCACTCCTCAAAGAGTCGGTAGCCCTGCCCGAGCAGCCGGAAGAACGGGTTGCCCTGCCAGGCCGCATCGGTGAAGCGGGGGTCGCGCTTGTCGGAGGAAATGCTCGACCTGCCGACCGCGATCTTCATCATTTCGCCGGTCAGCCACGGCAGTTCCCGAACCATCGTGGCGGGATCCACCAGGTCGCGCGCCGACTCCAGCATCTCCAGGGGATCAAGCGCCCGGATGGCAGGCTTTGCCGCCCATGGCCTTGACGCGTCCGGGTTTCCCATGATCCCTCCTGGTTGTGCCACGATCCACCTCATCAATCTGACCGGCGACAGGTACGGCGGTCAAGGACTGCCCTGCCCGCCCGGACGCTTCCACCCCAAACGCTAGGCGAGGGTTCCGGCGATGACCGGGGCCTTCGGCCCGTTCTTGCCAGGCCATATGTCCCGCAAGCACAGCCTGGGGGACACCGCGCGATCTTGTGTGAAGATCTTTTGGGCCGGGTGTCGATCCAGCGTCGGGGCGTTCGACGCAGGGGTGAGAAAGCGGGCGGCGGTCAAAAGATCTCCGGCCCGGACAGCCCGGAACTGGCAGCCTGCCAGCCACGACCGAAGCGCAGCCTGCCAGTCACCACCGAAGCAAGGAGCGAAACGATGCGATTCCTCGGATACACCCTGGCCGACCCGTCGACGCCGATCCCGCCGCCGAGCCCGGAGATGATGAGCGAGATGGGAGGGCTCATCGAGGAGGCCACCAAGGCCGGAGTCCTGGTCGCTACCGGCGGTCTCGGGCCGGTTGAGGAGGCCACCAAGGTGACCTACAAGGACGGCGAGTTCACCGTGCTCGACGGACCCTTCACCGAGGCCAAGGAACTGATCGGCGGATGGGCGCTGCTCGAGGTCCGCGACAAGGCCGAAGCCATCGAGTGGACGAAGCGGTTCCTGCGCATCGCCGGCGACGGCGAGAGCACGATCCGGCAGGTATTCGGCCCGTGACCGCCCGACGGCTCCGGCCAGGGCCTGGCACGGCGAGTCCCGCCTCGTGTCTGGCCTGCCCTGGGACGCTGCCTGCCGCTGCGCATAGCCGCGGCAGGCAGCGCCTTCTTCCTTGCTCCTGCCGCCGGGCGCATGGTGTGATCGATTGTCGTGGCGGATTCGCGGACGCACGCTGCGATCGAGGCGGTCATCCGGATGGAGTCCGCCCGCCTCATCGCCGGGCTGGCCCGGTACGCCAACGACGTCGGGATAGCCGAGGAGCTGGCCCAAGACGCCGTCGTGGCCGCGCTGGAACAGTGGCCTACCTCGGGAGTTCCTAACAACCCCGGCGCTTGGCTGATGACCGTCGCCAAGCGGCGCGCGGTCGATCTGTTCCGTCGCAATCGTGAGCTGGAGCGGAAGTACGCGCAGATCGGCCGGGCACTGTTGGCTGAGGGCGTCACCGCGGACTTCGACCGGGCCTTTTCTGACGACATCGACGACGACCTGCTGCGGCTGGTGTTCACCGCCTGTCATCCCGTCCTCGCGGTGCCCGCCAGGGTCGCGATGACGCTCCGCTTGCTCGGCGGCCTGACCACCGCCGAGATAGCCCGTGCCCACCTGGTGCCCGAGCCGACGATCGCGCAGCGCATCGTCCGGGCGAAAAGGGCCCTCGCCAGGGCACGGGTGCGGTTCGAGGCCCCGAGCAGCCAGGAGCGGCCGGCCCGGCTCGCCTCCGTCCTTGAGGTCATCTACCTCATCTTCAACGAGGGCTACTCGGCCACGGCCGGCGATCACTGGACACGGCCGGCCCTGTGCGAGGAAGCGCTGCGGCTCGGCCGCATCCTCGCACAGCTCGCCCCCGAGGAGCCGGAGGTCCACGGCCTGGCCGCGCTGATGGAGATCCAGGCGTCCAGGATCCGTGCCCGCACCGGGCCGTCCGGTGAGCCTGTCCTGCTCGCCGACCAGGACCGGGCACGCTGGGACCAGCTGCTGATCAACCGCGGCATGGCCGCCCTCGCGCGCGCGGAGGAACTCGGCGGGCAGCGCGGGCCCTACGCCCTCCAGGCCGCCATCGCCGCCTGCCATGCCCAGGCGTTTCGCACCGAAGACACCGATTGGGCGCGAATCATCGCGCTCTACGCCATCCTCGCCAAGGTGATGCCCTCGCCGGTGGTCGAGCTGAACCGTGCGGTCGCCGTCTCGATGGCCTTCGGCCCGCAGGCTGGTCTGGCCATCGTCGATGAGCTTGCCGCTGAGCCCTCGCTGCGGGGCTACCACCTGCTGCCGAGCGTGCGCGGTGACCTGCTGATGAAGCTCGGCCGCCCGGCCGAAGCCCGAGCCGAGTTCGAGCGCGCGAGCGCGCTGACCCGCAACGCCGCTGAGCGTCGGCTGTCCGCCGAGCGGGCTCGCGCCGCGGGCGCCTCCGCCGAGGGAGACGCCTTCTCTGACCGATGACCACATTCTCGGCGGCGCGGCTCCTGCCCGACTCCTGATGGACTCGGGCAGGAGCGCGCGCCGTCACGGACACGACCGTCAGAAAGGACGCGCCGCGCCTGGGTGTATCGCTAGTCGTAGCCCATGCCTGCGGCGCCGAAATAAGGGCCGCCGCCATTCGAGGAGGTGCGGTCGATTGCCCGCTCCTCGTCGAAAAGATCCTCGAACTCCTGGATGACGAGGTCAGGCGAGGTCTCCTGATTCACTTATACACCTCCCTTCTCCCAGTTGAGAAAGATATGCTCCTGTGCGTGGCGTTATTTACTTAACTTCGTTAGCCACTACTCGCTCGCAGCTATCGTTACTTGCAGGAACCAATATCCCGGCGGCATCAAGATTGTGTGCGAGTGCCCGCGCGTCCGCATCATCAGTGAACTCGGCCAGGCTGAACGCGCTACCTCCCACATGCGGAGCGAGCAACCGCGCTGCGGCACCGCTGATTGTGACTCTCTTGCGGGATCTGATCTGCGTGCAGACCAGATGGTCGCCCGTTTGGAAAACGTCCAGTTCCTCGACCGGGACGCGCACAGGAGCGTCGATGTCAAGGTGCGCATTGATTGGTCGGGTAGGAGAATTTCGGCGGTGGATCTCCGCGGCGAAGCGGCGGTACTGCCGATAGACGTCGGCGCGCTGCGGGGCAGTCATCGCAGGGTCGGCGCTGTCGTAGTGGTTGAGCGCGTATTGCGCTGTGCCGACGGCGCCTGACGCCGGGGCTGTGACCAGGCCGAACCGTTCCGGGTGGCGCCCGACATTCGACGACCGGGTCGGCTCGAAGGGAAAGACCGAGACTTCCTGCAGACAGTCAGAAAGCGCTCTGATCTCGGCGAGGGACGCCACGGCCTCCTCGTAAGTTGTCGACGGGAGGTCAGGGATGAGATTGATCTTCAATCTCATCCCGACATCCCGTGCGTCGCGCAGGAAGCGGAGGTTCTCCTCATGGTCCGCCGACTTGTGAACGAGCTTCAGCACGCGCGTGTTCATCGTCTCGAGCCCGATGGTGAGGTGGTCGCATCCCGCCTCGACCATCAGTGCAAGCAGATCCCGGTCGAACCGTCGGTCAACCATCGCGAACGAGTGCCAGCGCAGGTGGATCCCTCGGTTGAGAAGAAGCCGGCAGGCCCGCCGTGCGAAGGCCGGAGGGATGGACTCGGTGATGAAGCGGAAGCGGCGGATCCCGCTCTGATCGATCAGCCACTCGATCTCGTCGACGAAGTTCTCCGGGCGCCTCCCGCGGAAGGCGGGGCTGCCGTCAAACAACTCGACGAAGTCGCAATAGTCGCACTTGCCCCAATAGCAGCCGCGCGCCTGGATGATCCCCAGGGTCGGCTCCGCCTTGCGGCTGAGCGCTTGGGCAGGGTAGTCGGGCGGTGGAAGCCGGTTGACGTCAGGACCCGGGCCGGGCGCGTTGTGCCGCGCCTGGTCGCCGTCCAAGCAGGAGACACCTGCGACGGCGCGCGGGTCCCATTTTCCAGCCAGCGCTTGGCGAACCAATTCGAGCAGCGGGAATTCTCCATCATAGCGGACGATGCAGTCCACGTTTGGGTGCCGTATGAGAAGCGTCTCGATATCCGCAGAATCCATGAGGCTGAGCGTCGGGCCACCGAATACGATTCGCGCATCCGGGCGTTTTCTTTTTAACTGGTCGGCGAGCAGCAAAGCGGGTAGGAGCTGCGGACCCATCGGCACCGAGATACCGATGAGCGCCGTGTCGGGCGACAGCCGCTCCGCGATGGCGCACCGCTCGTAGAACAGCGCGTAGGTGTAACCTGGATGGCGTGCCGGGTCGATATGCCACAGCTCTCCCACCCTGGCGTCAGTGAAAAAGGGCCGGGCAAGAATCTCCATGACATGGACGTAGTCGTCGGCCCTGCCGCGCGGGCGGTAGCGGCGGCCCTGCTCGTCGAGCAGCTTTCGCTTATTCCGCTCAGCCCACCTGGTCGCGGCCGCGGTCACCGAGTCAGCGCGCACGTGCGCAACGCGCCCGGCCGCAAGCTCGCGGAGCATGGGATCGGCAATGAGGAAATCGACAAACTCGTCGTTCAGATCCTCCTGCGCCACGCCGATGCCGTGCTGCTTGAGAAACGCTGAGAGCACCGCGGTTGAGGGGTAGACGACGTGACAACAACGCGGGACGGCATGAGCGCTGGCCGGTACAGCGACGTGCTCGCGATCCCGGAGTTTCGCGCGTTGTTCGGCGCCAGCCTCCTGTCGCAGCTCGGCGATCAGCTCGCCCGGGTGGCCGTCGCGGTGCTGGTCTTTACCCAGACGCGTTCGACGTTGTTGGCGGCGACGACCTTCGGCCTGAGTTATGGGACATGGGTGCTCTGCGGCCCCCTGCTGTCGGTGGTGCCCGACCGGTTCCCCCGCCGCGCGGTCATGGTCGGCTGCGACGTGGCGCGGACCGTCCTCCTCGGATTGCTCGCGCTGCCCGGCCTTCCGATCCCGGTCATGATCGGTTTGCTGGTCGTGGCAGCCCTGTTGGAGCCGCCGTTCCGCGCGGCCCGGTCAGCGACGATGCCCGATGTTCTGCGCGGCGACCTCCTCGCCGCCGGCAATGGCCTTTCCCATCTATCGATGCAGCTTGCGCAGGTCCTCGGCTTCGCGGTCGGCGGCGCCATCGTGGCGCTGGTGTCTGCGCGAGGCGCGATCTTAGCGGATGCGGCAACCTTCGCCACGTCCGCCGTTCTCATCGGCGTGTTCGTGCGCCATCGAGCAGTACCCGCCGCGCGGCCGTCCCGCGGCTGGACACGAACGGCCGGCGAAGGGTTCCGCTTGGTTTCCGCGACGACGTGCTGCGCGCCAACCTGGTGCTGGCCTGGATCGGCGCCGCGGCAATAACTGCCCCAGAGGGTCTGATGACCAGCCTCGCCGGCCACCTGCAGGGCGGCCCGAGGCTGACGGGGGCGCTGCTTGCCGCCACGCCTTGCGGCACCTGCATCGGCGTTGTGCTGTATGTGCGCCTGACCCCACCCGCTCGCCGTCGTCGGCTGATCCGTCCCATGGCGCTGCTCAGTTGCGTGGCCTTGGTTCCACTTGGCGCAGGTTTGCCGCCGCTGAGTGTGCTGGCGCTGCTTGCGCTTGCTGGCTACGGCGCGGCATATGTGGTCGTGCTGAACACCTTGTTCGTCCAGATGGTCCCTGCCAGCCACCGCGCGCGGGCCTTCGGCGTTGCCGCGAGCGGGATAATGGCCAGTCAGGGGGCGGCTACCGTCGCGGCCGGCGCCCTGGCCGATGTACTCGGCGATCCTGCCATGGTGGTGTCGCTGTGCGGGCTGGCCGGTGCCGTCGCCATGCTGTCGACACTCCTCCGCTGGCCCGGCGCTGTCAGGGCGGCGCCGCCTGCCCCTTCTCGACCAGGGCTGCCTGACGCCGCAGGGGGGCGAGACTGGGCGCCGTGATGGCGGCGTTCGCAGTCGGCCCGCAGGTTCAAGCGGTCGCCCCCGCGGGCCGACGCAGCGGCCTGGTGTCCCTCGGGCAAAGCGGGCCCTCCTGTTCGCGGTCAGTCGGCTGAGCCCGCCGACATCAGCCCGTTCCTTGGTCAACGTATCAGCGAGCGAATCTTGCGCTCTGTTTTACCGTCGGGCCATTGCGACCGGATAACCAGCGCAGCGTGCGGCTCGAGCGGCTCTCGTGCGTGTACCTGCCGGGCCACGGTTGGATGGGCGCAGTCGGTGGCTGAGCCGAATCATCATGGCGGGGGGCCATTAAATGGAAAGTGAAATGATGTTCCTGGACTGTCCGGCATATACGGACGATGCGGGCACCTCAAGATGCGGGCTTCCTGCTGAGGTGGAGTACCGGTACTTGCTTGAATCATGTGACGAGCCGCTTGAAAGCGCCAAGATTAAGTGCCCGCTCGGCCACTGGTTCAACGGGCCAATTGAGTTCCTCACGTGGAAGAAAGACCTCCATCCCGCGAGCGCAAGCAATTCAGCGGCGCGGATAGCGCCGGCGCCGCGAGCAAGAAACCCAGAGGCTCGGTGAGTTCGGCCGCCGCGCAGCCGGACGGGCGAACCGGTTGCCGATGACGCGACCTCCCCGGCGCGCTGGCGCGGCGCCGCCATGACCGCCCGGAATTCGCGCGGCATGCGCGTCAGGCCCAGCTGATTCGGGCTATGGGATAACTTCGTCATCCTTGTGGCGGGCGAGCGCCCGCGCGTAGCGCTCGAGCGCTACGCGCATCTGCTGGCCGCGGTCGGCTCCCGGGTCGGCGCCGAAAACAAATGGGAGGAAACCGCCCGCCTCCTCGATTCCCGCCCGGATCTCCTGCGCCTCGCCGGGGGGATATAGGCGGGCGGGGTCGCCCACAGCCACCCAGCCGATCGGGATTCTGGTCGCCGGGGGCACCACGCAGCGGACGTGGACCGCACCGCAGAGGGCCACGCTGCTCGCTCTGCCCATGTGCGCGCCGTTGAAGACCATGGCGCCGGTGGCGATGAACACTTCATCGCCGATCCGGCAGCCGGTCAGATATGAGTGCGGGCCGGCGAGCACATGATCGCCCACGACCAGTGGGTGTTGCGGAGTGCCCCGTAGCACAGCGTGCTCCATGACCACGCAATTGGCGCCGATCTCGACCGGACCACCGTCCGCGGTCAGCACGGCGCCGTGCAGCACGCAACTACCCCTGCCGATGTGGACCTGGCCGCTGAGCACCGCGGTGGGCGCGACGTAGGCACCCGGATGCACGGACGGGCTCATCTGGCGGTGTCGTATCCTCACCTGCCCACTGTGCATCACCAGCGCGCAAGCCCGGCCACCGGCGCCGAAGCTGGCGCAGAAGCCAAGCCGATGTCGGGAATCGGCTTCGTGCTCCGTCCTGCTTGTGACAGCGCCGAGACAGGCGCCACAAGCAAGTGGAAGGAGACCGGCGTGCGCAAGGTGATCGTGAGCGAGTGGACGAGCCTCGACGGGGTCGTGCAGGCACCCGCCTACGCCGACGAAGACACCAGCGGTGGATTCGAGCATGGCGGCTGGCACCTGCGCTACTTCGACGACATGTCGCAGCGATGGGTGGCCGATCTGCACGTGATCGGCAGCACGCGGCTTGTGCGGACGCTGATCGAGCACGACCTGGCCGACGAGTTCCGGCTGATGATCGACCCGGTCCTCGTGGGCGGCGGCAAGCGCGTCTTCCTCGACGACGGCGTTTTGCGGCAGTTGCGACTCACTCACAGCCAGGTGACGGCCACGGGCGCGATTCTCGCGACCTACGCCAGGGCCAAGGCCTGACTCAGTTGGCGCATGACGTTTGGCGCTCGCTGCGTGGGTAGCAGTCAGGGATCCTGCCCGCGGCTGGCGCGGCGGAACCGCCGCGCCAATGGTCGCGGGGCAGGTCTACGAGGGAGACCGGAAAGACCGGTCCGCGAGGAGGCTAATCCCCGATGTTGCTCATATTGTTGATCCTCATCTTGGCGTTGCTCCTTGGAGGGCTGGGCTTCGCCATCCATGCCCTATGGTGGATCGCCCTGATCGTGCTGGCCGTGTGGCTGCTCGGTTTCCTGTTCCGCGCGGGGTCGGGTGCCCGCTGGTATCGCTGGTAGGCCGCGCGAGGTCGCTACGGTTCCGCCATTTCTGCTCCGCGTGGCGTCCCTGTTCTGCTGGGCCTTCCTCGTGTGGGTCCTGCTGACGTGGACCCTCACGTCGGAGCAGATGCTCGTCGGCGCCGGCGTGGCCGCGGCGGTAGCGGCCACGCTGGCGCCGCTCGGCGAGGTGGCCCGGCCATGGCGGCTGCTTCACCCGCGACGGATGGCCGCCGCGGTCAAGCTTGTCCCGCTTGCCGCCGGGTGGATGGCCGCCGCGAATCTGCGTCTGGCCAGGCGGATCTGGTCGCCGCGACGACCATTGCGCAGCGGGATGGTCATCGCCGCGACGCGGGTGCGCTCGCCCGGCGGGCTGACCGCCGTGGGCCTACTGACCTCGGTCATCGTGGACAACCAGCTCGTCGACACCGACGTGGCGGGACACCGCCTGCAATACCACGCGGTGGCGGTGCCTGACGGTGACGCCTGGCGGGTCCGCCGAGCGATCAATGGTCGGGTGGAGCGAGCCGTAGCCCCGCTCGAGCATGGATGGCGGAGGCGCACGTGAGCACCATCTTCTTGGCCGCGGCGATCGCCGAGCTGGCGGTCGCCGCGCCACTGATCATCCGGCTCGCCGCAGGGCCGACGGTCTCGGACCGGATCGTCGCGCTGAACGCGGTCTGCGCCCAGGCAACCCTTGCGGTGCTGCTTTTCGCGGCATATGCGGGCAGGACCGTGTACCTGGATCCCGCCCTGTGGCTGGCCGCGTTCAGCTATCTGGGCACGATCGTGTGGTCCCGCTACCTGGAGCGTGGGCTGCTGTGACGACGGCCGTCGTCATCGCGCTCGCCGCCATTGGCCTGGCGTTCTCGCTTTCTGGTGTGGTCGGGATCTTGCGGATGCCGGACCTGTACTGCCGGATTCAATGCGCCACCAAGACGATCACGATGGGCGCGCTGCCTGTGCTCGTGGCGCTCGTTGTTGGGGAAGGCCCCGTCAGCCCGTACGGCAGCCGCGCGCTGCTTGTCGCCGTCGTGCTGCTCGTGGTCAATCCCGCGTCCTCGCATGCGCTCGCGCGCGCCGCATACAAGGCCGGAGTGCCGATGTGGCCAGGCGCCGTGCGCGACGACCTGAAGGCGGGTCGCGGCGCGGCGCGACCGAGCGACCCTCAGGACGACACGCGACGACCGAGCGACCCTCAGGACGACACGCGACGACCGAGCGACCCTCAGCGCGACACGCGACCAGGCGAGAAAGGGACCGGTGAAGGTGTTCTGGATTCTTGATTACCTCATCCTCGCGCTCGTCCTCGCCGCGGCTGCGCTGGTCGTCAAGCTGCGCAACCTGAACGGCGCGGTGATGGCGCTGTCCGCGGTAGGCACCATGCTCTCCGTCCTTTTCGTTGTGCTCGGGGCACCAGACGTCGCGCACTCCGAGATCGTTGTTGGGGCGATCGCGCTGCCCGCGCTGTATCTGGTGTCCATAGGCAAGACCCGCGCCGATGTCGCCGAGCAGCAGGAGCTTGGCGAGAAGGGCGAGCGGTTCGGTGCGAACCCTGACGGAGGGCGGACTGGTGGGCAGCGGTAACGATCGCCGCGCTCGCCCGGAGGCCGCCGAGCATGAACCGACCCACCGCACGATTGCCGGGGCGCTGCTCGCGGCGGGCCTGCTCGCCGCGCTCGGCGTGGCGGTCGCCGCGATCCCACGCGAACACGCGCCGCTCCCGGCGATCGCGCGATACGCGCTGACCGTTGCGCTGCCGCGGTGGAATCTCACCGAACCCGTCAACGAGGTTGTGTACGGCACACGCGGTTTCGACACATTCGGGGAGACGTTCCTGCTGCTTGCCGCGGTGGTCAGCGTGATCGTGCTGAGCCGCTCACGCGAGTCACGGCGCGGCTACTTCGGCGAGGAGCGCGCGGGCGCGCGCGAGCAAGCCGATGCCGATCCCAGTAGGCCGGCCGGCCAAAAAGAACGCGATGCCCGCGCGGCCGAGCGCATGGAGCGCGACGAGGGACCACAGGACGCCATCCGCCGGCCGGACACGCCGGATGACACGCCGCTCCGGGCGCCCGCGCCCGAGACGGCGGAGTCGATGACCCTTGTGGTCAGGACCGCGATCCGCGTCGTGCTGCCTGTCCTCGCCGTCGCGGGCCTCTACCTGGTCGCATGGGGGTTCTCACCGGGCGGCGGCTTTCCCGGGGGCGCGGTCATCCTCGGCGTGGCCCTGCTCGCCTACGCCGGCTTTGGCCGCCGCCGGATCGCCACGGTGGTTCGCCCCGAGCTGGTCGAGGTGATCGAACTCGCGGGCGCCGCTGCAATCATCCTCATCGAGTTGCTCGGCCTGGTCCTCAAGGGCTCCTTCTCGGGGAACTGGCTGCCGCTCGCGCCTGCCCAGACGATCCGTTCCGGCGGCATCGCCCAGCTCTTCTCCGCGACCGAGCTCGTGGAGGTGGCGACCGGCCTGATCATCGTGATCTTCGCGATCATCGGCATGGGTCACGACTGGTCACCCGACGAGATCGAGGCGGCAGAGCAGCCGAGGCGCCGCAGGCGTCGGGAAGTGCCCGAGACGCCAGGGGCACGCGGGGTGAGTGACGCGCCCAAGGCCGGGGGAGGAGGCGCCTCGCGGCGCCGTTCGGGGCGGGCTGACGAGCGGTGATCCTGGCCAACTACCTCACGTCGGCGGTGCTGTTCTGCACCGGCCTTTATACGGTCCTGACCAGGCGCAACATGATCAAAATGGTGATGGGCCTCTCGCTGATGGAGAGTTCGACCTATTTGTTCATGGTCTCGCTCGCCTACCGTGCGAAGTCCACCGCCCCCGTGCTGTACGGCCCACCGCCAGGCGCGAGCGCGAAAAGCCTGGCGCACGGCAACGTCGCCGATCCGGTGCTGCAGAACTTCTGCCTGACCGCGATCATCATCGGTGTCGCGATCACCGCGGTGTTCCTCACCGTGGTGGTCCGCATCGCGCAGCACTACCGCACGCTCGACGTGGGCGAGGTCAGGGAGCTACGCGGATGAGCCCTCGCCGGGCGTGCCGCCGGTGACCGGGGAAACGCGATGAGCGCCGCCTCTCTTGGGTCGCTGCTGCCGCTCGCCGTCGCCATCCCGCTCGCGGGCGCGGTCGTCGCGCCACTGCTCGGCCGGCTGTCCACCAGGCTCCCGGTGATCGCTGCCGTCGCTTCGCTCGGCGGCGCCGCCGCGATCCTGGCGCTGCAGATGCCGCTGGTCTTCCGCGGTCGGCTGTTCGCCCATTACCTGGGCCTGTGGACCCCCGTGCGAGGGCACGCTCTCGGCATTGTGTTCATTGCGGAGCCGTTCGGGATCATCTATGCCTTCGCCTGTGCGGTCGTCGGCGCGCTGCTGCTCATCTACACCCTTTCCGAACAGGGCGGGCTCGGCGCGCGTGAGTTCGGCGCGAACGCGTGCCTGTTTCAGCTTCTGCTCGCCGCGCTGATCGGCGCCGGGCTCACCGCTGACCTGTTCAACCTGTTCGTCTGGTTCGAGGTCGCCGCGCTGGCAAGCTACGGGCTCACCGGCTTCTACCTGGAACGGCCGATCGCGCTCGAGGCCGCCTTCAAGGTCGTGGTGCTGACCACGATCGCCAGCTTCGCCGTGTTCACCGGGATCGGGCTGCTGTACGCGAGCCACGGCGCGCTCAACTTCGGCCAGCTGCACAGTGCCCTCGAACCGCACAGTGCGCTCCAACGCCACGGCGGGCTCGCCGCCGCCCTGGGTACGGCCGATCTCGTCGCCCTTGGCCTGCTGGTCGCTGGCTTCGCGACCAAGGCGGGCGTGATCCCGTTCCATGGATGGCTCGCCGACGCGCACGAGGCGGCGCCGGGGCCGGTGTCGGCGCTGTTTTCTGGGCTCATGGTGGCCATGGGGGTCGTGGCGATCGTCCGCCTCGCGTTCCAGGTCTACCCGGCGGGCCGTACCGTCCTGCTTGGCCTGCTCATGGCGGTCGGCATCGCGTCGTCGCTTGTCGGCGCCGTCCTGGCGCTCGCACAAGACGACCTCAAACGGTTGCTCGCCTACGACACCGTGTCGCAGATGGGCCTGATCATCACCGGATTCGCCACAGGATCCGCGGCTGGCATCGCCGGCGCCACCTACCACCTGGTCAACCATGCTCTGTTCAAGCCACTGCTGTTCCTGTGCGCCGGTGTGATCCTTCATCGCACGGGAATGACGAAGCTGTCCGAGATGGGCGGGCTCGCGCGCCGCATGCCCGTCGTCACGGGCGCCTTCGTGGTCGCGGTCGCCTCGATCGCGGGCGTGCCGCCGCTGAACGGCTACGTGTCGGTGAACCTGATCCACGAGCCGCTGTTCGACAGCGGCCGGTTCGGCCTGTACGCGGCGCTGCTTTTGACTCAGGTCATCACGATCGCGGCGCTCGGCCGTGCCGCGTGGCTCGCCTTCTTCAGGCGGCGCGAGCAGCCCTACGACCGTATGGAGCGATTGCGGCCCGGCATGCTGATGGGGTTCGCGAGCCTCGGCGCGTGCTGCGTCGCCTTTGGCGTGGTTCCGCAGTTCTTCCTCGACCATGTGATGGCGCCGGCGGCCGCCAGCCTGCTTCACCCGCAGCGTTACGCTCACGCCGTCCTGTCGAGGTCCGGCTCGCTGCCGCAGCTGACCATTCCGTTCGATTACCTGGCGCCGAGCCAGCTCATCGCCATCGGGGTCAGCCTCGCGCTCGGCGCGGCGCTCGCCTGGTGGTATCTGCGGATCCGCGAGCCCATGCCGGTGCGGGCCCTGCGCGCGGCGCACAACGGCGACGCGAGCGACTACGTCGCCTACGCCGTGTCTGGTTTGCTGATCGTCATTGCGGTCCTCACCATGGCCAATCCGTGATCGCGGCGCCTGGATCAGGCCGGGTCGCCAGCCCCACCGCGTCGCCGCCTCTCATGTGGCAAGCGACGTTTGGCGCCCTCAACGTGGGTAAGGCGGACGGGCAGCGGCGCGTCGAGCCGCATCGAGCCGTGGAGGAAACGAGATGCCCAGAGCGCAGATTAAGGACGAGAAGTTCTACCAGAAGCTCCGCGACCAGGGCGAGAGCCCTGAGAAGGCGGCGCGGATCGCCAACGCCGCGGCCGCAAGCTCGCGTCGTCAGGTCGGCGCGAAGGGCGGCAAGAGTCCGTCCTACGCTGACTGGACCAAACAAGACCTGCTCGTACGCGCTCGCGAGATCGGAATCAAGGGCCGCTCGTCGATGACAAAGCAGGAGCTGATCCGGGCGCTGCGAAACCACTGAGGGTCGGCACCACAGCACCGGCCCGGCAATTTTGTGCAAGAGCTGGCAGATCATCTTCCCAGTCGGCCCTGGTTGGGCTAAATCTCCTATTGCCAAGCAAGTCCGGCTGACGATGGCCGCTGCCTTTCGCCAGTAGCGCCCAACGCCCGCAACGCCCAGCGCCCGCGACGCCCCCGCAGCTCTTTGCACAATCCCAGGACGGTGATGACGACGATGTGCTCCCGCCTCAGCATCCCAAGCTCGCCCGGCAGTCCAGATCCCGCGCGGATGACCGAACAGCCGGTGGCCGAACAGCCGGTGGCCGAACAACGGTCAGTGACCGTGTCAGAAGCCGAAGCCGTGCGCCGCTATTATCGCGGCAAGATCGCGGCGATCATCGACCGCTACGGGCCCGGCCCTCGCGTCCACTACCACATTGGCCTGTTCGACGGCTGCTCGCCCGCTCCCAGCTCGACGGCCCGGCAGATCCGGGCGAGGATTGTCGCCGCACAGGAGCGCATGCTGGAAAGCGCGGCCTCGGTCTGGGATGCCGGCACATTGTTCACCGGCAACCTGCTGGAAGTCGGCTGCGGCCTTGGCGGGGGGGCAATCTACTGGGCGCAGCACTTCCCAGTTCAGGTCACTGCCGTGACCAACGTCGCCGAACAGGCTGCGGTGACGCATATCTTCGCCATAGCGGCTGGGGTCGCCGAGCGTGTGCGCGCACTGGTCGGCGATATCGGCGAGCTGCGTTTAACCAGGCAATATGCGGCCGCGGTCGCGGTGGAGAGCAGTTGCTATGTCCCGCGTCCACAGTTGTTCCAGCGCGTCGCCGCCGCCCTCGAGCCGGGCGGCGTCTTCGGGATTGAGGACATCTTCCTTGCCCAGCCGGCCTGGCGCGAGCTCTTCGACGGCTACTGGAAGACCCGCATCGGCACCGTCGCGCAGTATCAGCGGGCCGCGGAGCAAGCTGGGCTGATTTTGGACAAGGATCTGGACGTCACCGCGGGTACCAGCGACTTCTGGCGCCATTCCGTCGCGTGGGCGCGGGCGAGGCTGGCCGAACCGACGCTCAGCACGCCGGAGGAGGAGCGGCTGATGCGCTCCATCTTCTGGCACAGCCAATTCCTCGACGGCTGGCGGGACGGTGCCTACCAGACCCGCATCTTACGATTCCGTAAGCCCGGATGAATGCCCGCTGCCGCGCCTGGATGAGATGCTGTCCTGGCGCGGCCATCGCAAGCGATGGCGCCACGTCTCATCCCTGGGGGGTCAAGGAGGAACGTGACGGTGACTACCGACAGCTGGGTGCCGCGCGGCGTCAATCCGGCCATACCGAACGTCGCCCGAATTTATGACTACTTCCTCGGCGGCAAGGACAACTTCGCCGCCGACCGCGCCGCGGCAACCAAGATCGCCGAGGCGGCGCCGGATGTCGTGCGAAGGACGCGGGAAAATCGCGCGTTCCTCGGGCGGGCAGTCCGCTTCCTCGCCGAAGCAGGTGTCCGCCAGTTCCTCGACATCGGCACCGGTCTGCCGACCCAGGACAACGTGCACCAGGTGGCACAGCGGCTCGTCACCGGCGCGCACGTGGCCTACGTTGACAACGATCCGATCGTCCTCACCCACGCCTGGGCGCTGCTCGCGACCGACCCACGGACCATCGTTATCGAGGCCGACATGCGCGAGCCTGCCAACATCCTCCGCCAGGCGAGCGCGAACGGGTTCATCGACTTAGCCCAGCCTGTCGCCATCCTGATGGTCGCCGTTCTCCATTTCCTCCCTGACAGCGAACGGCCAGAGGAAATCGTTGCCACTTTCCGCGAACACATGGTGCCAGGAAGCTATCTGGTGATCTCTCACGCGACGGCCGGCGACATGAGCCCGCAGAACCTCACCCAAGCGGTCCAGACGTACGCCACGACCTCGACCGGGTCAATCACCCCGCGCACCCACAAGCAGATCGAGTCCTTTTTCGACGGGCTGGAGCTGCAAGAACCTGGCATGGTTCCGGTCGCTCTTTGGCGGCCAGCCGGAATACCGCCGGCTACCTCGTCCGGACCAAGCTTCCTCGGCGGCATCGCGCGCAAGAGATGACATCAAATACGCGGCGCCGTTAGGGGATCAGGTCGGTGACGGGGTGGACAGGCAGGATCACCGGCGGCAAGGGCGTCTGGTCGAAGTTGAAGTCGGCGGCGAGGTTGCCCAGGCCCGTCATGTTCTCGCGCACGTCTGGGCGCGGGTCCGGCCTTCCGTCGGCGCTCGGGTCAATGCGCCGGCCACCCAGGAAGTCATCCTCGATGAACTTGGCGTAGGCGTCGAATGACAGCCGCTGGTGATCGATGAAGCCCTTACGCGCGAACGGGCTGATCACTATTCCAGGAACCCGAAGCCCGTAACCGTTCTTGTCGACCTTCGGCGGCACGACGTGGTCGTAGAAGCCGCCCCAGTCGTCCCAGGCCAAGAAGATCGCGGTCGAATTCCAGTCCGGGCTTGCCATGACCGCGTTAATCAGCTGGGTGACATAGCTCTGGCCGGCGCTGACCAGGCGGGGCGGGTGCTCGCTCACCGAGTCGGCGGGGGTGATCCAGGACACCGCGGGAAGCGTTCCGGCCTTTGCGGCCTGGAAGAACGCCGACAGGCCCTGGATGTTTCCCAGCTGCCCGTCGGCCTTGACCGTGTCGAACCAGGGCAGCGGGTTCCAGATTCCAGGGGTCCCGGCGGTCTGCTGCACGGCCGGGCAGGTGACCGCGCCGTTCGGGCAGTCTGGCTGCGTGCCGGTCATGACATAGGCGCGCCACGACACGCCGAATTTGTGCAGCAGGTAGGTCAGGTCGGTCCAGGCGTAGATCGGTGTCGTGCCCTTGTCCGGGTTGGCCGGGCTGCGGAAATCATTGCGGCAGCTCATCGGGTCGTGCGTCGTGCAGTACGCCGACCATTCCGAAACGAGGAACAGGTGGGCGGGCAGGCTCCACGACTCGTTCGGCTCGAACATATGGTCTTGCAGAACGAAGTCGCGCGCGTAGGTCCAGTAGTTCGGGATGTCCTTGCCGTTGTGGTAGCCCATGACGTCCGAACGAGCCTTGGTTGGCTGCTCAGACTCCGCGACGAAACCGTTCATCGCGCCGTTGTTGATGTCCACGACGGCTTGCGCGTACCAGTGCGGGCCGCCGGTGTTCGCGTCGTGCCGGTCGTGGAAGGGCGGCGCGCAGACGTTACGCAGCGGATCTGGCACGCACGTTCCCGCTGGAATGCCGGCCGCGCCAGGAAAGGTGCCGAAGTAGGAATCCAGCGACCGGTTTTCCTGCATGATGACGATGACGTGCCGGATCTTGTGGATGCCCAGCTTGTAGAGGCCCGGTGCGGCGGGCGGTTCGCGGCCACCCACCGCGGACAGGGCGGACGGACCGGCCGCGAAAGCCGCCATCGCCAAGGCGATGGCCGCGAACGCCGCTGCGAAGCCAAAGCGGCGGAGCGCGCTCATAAGAGTCATGATGGTCGGCGTTGTCCGCGCGAGCCATGCCGCGAGCGCCTGGTTAGGTAAGTCCGCCCCCGCGGTGAACCGAAATACGGGGCAAATCAGGAGGAATGCCAAGGCGCGGCGGAGCCCAAGAGGTCACGGACGGCGCAGGCGAGTGTCACTGCGCACCGCCGTTATGCATAATTTTTTGCCTTAACGGCTGCCGCGGCCCGTCCCAATGCCGGCCTGCGACCGCGTACGGGGGGCGGCGGTTCGCCGCTACGTCCGTGCCGAGTCGCTTGCGCAGGCCGTTGCGTATGGTCTCCGCTCGCAGCGACAGCAGGCTGAACGACCCTGCGTCGCCGATTCCGTGGGTGGACTCGCACAGTCCGTTGAGGAACAGCGGCGGTGTGCCGTCCTGGATGGGTTGCAGGCTGTAGTCCGAGTTGACCACCAGGTAGCCGTCGCCGTCGAACTGGAACCGGTCGATGACCCCTGACAGCAGCGGGGGGTAGGGCTCCTGATTGTCGGCGGGCCCGAGGTCGCGGAAGCCCGTGGCGAGCACGACCAGGTCGACCTCGTCCCGTTCGGCGACGCCCGTGTGCAGTTCCCTCACCCCGAGCGCGACGCCGCGCTCGTTCACCGCGACGGACTCGACCTGCCGGTTGCCGCGCACGTAGATCCGCTGCTTGCCGTCCAGGCGCTGCTCGTACACCTCGACGTAGAGCTCATGGAGCACGTCGGCGTCGACGGAGGAGTAGTTGGTCGGCCGCATGGCCGCGTCAAGCACCCGCTTGCTCGCGCGGCTCGCCTTGAAGTAGTACTCGGTGAAGTCGGGGAAGAAGCCCTCCTCGCTGAACGGGCTCGTGTCTTTCAGGCGCGGGCCGAACGCCCGAAGATAGTTGATCACTCGCGCCTCGGGGAACCGCCGCGTCAGGTCGAGGGTCAGCTCCACGGCGCTCTGGCTGCCGCCGATCACCGCGACCGCCCGTGGCGGCTTCGCCAGGCTCGTCACCGCGGGAAGATAGCCGGTGAGATGCACCACGGCCGGCGATCCGACCGCGTCGAACGGCGGCGGAATCAACGGCGTCCGCCCGCAGCCAAGCACCATCGCCCGCGCCGCGGTCACCGAGCCGTCTGCGGTACGCACGACGTAGACCTGCTCACCGTGGGATTTCTCGATACCGATGTGGCTCACCCGGGCGCCGAAGTCGGCCAGGTGCGCGAACTGCCGCGTGACCCAGCGTATGTAGGCCGCGTACTCCTTGCGGAGCGGGAACTCCATGGGCAGGTTGAGGTGGTCGATCAGCCTGCCGTGCTCGAACAGGTAGTTGATGAAGCTGTACCGGCTGCGCGGGTTGCGCAACGACACCAGATCTCTGCAGGGATGATTCTGGATGTTCGATCCCGCGAGCAGCATGCCGCCTTGCCACAACGGGTCGGCTTGCGCCTCGAGAAACCGGGCCGCCGTGGCGATCGGGGCCTCCTCGATGGCGATCGCCAGCGCGAGGTTCGCCGGACCAAAGCCCACCCCGACGACATCACAAGGTTCGATCATCTGTCCCTCATTCGACGTTGGCTGGCTGGCCCAGCCCGGTCGCGGAACTCATCGAGCCCGGCGGCGCCGCCTCCGCCGCGGGTACAGGGGTCGGCCGCTGGGTCGGCACGTCCGCGGGTACAGAGGTCGGCCCGCTGGGCCGCCACGTCCCAGCGGGCCGACCCGGTCCACCAGTCCTCAACCGAGCGCAACTCGGCAAGCAGGTCGTCGCCGCACAGCCTGATCAGCGCCGACGCGACCTCGTCTGTCGAGCTGCGCGCCCCTGGGTAGGCGCGTCCGGGCACGCCGGTCGCCGAGTACGCCACCACCCCGGGCAGCGGGCAGGTGCGGGGCAGATCGCGGAGCACACCGCGCAGCGGGGCGAACGAAGCGAAGCCGAACCGTTCGCCGGTGTGGCTGGCACGGATCTCCCCGCCACGCCCGGCCTGTCCCTTCAGCCCTGCCTCGTACAGATTCACGCCGAACGCGCGCTGGTACGCCTCGACAATGCGGCCGCCGCCGACCCGGCACGCGATCTCGCACAGCACGATCTCCCCGTCGCCGGTCTGGAAGAACTCCGCGTGAAACGGATGCACGCCGGGAGGCGGTGGCAGCGCGGCCACCACGGCGGCGGTCCGCAGCCGCAGGCGCGAGAAAGCTTCGTGACCGCGCGGCAGCATGCCCGAGATGAACGGCGCCGAGTCGTGCATGGTGGCCCACTGCGAGTGCAAGTAGCGCGACGGCCAGCAGTGCAGCACCCGGCCACCGTCCATCAGCCCATCGACGTGGTACATGTGCGCGTCGATCCAGCCCTCGGCGAGCAGCCGCTTGGGTTCGCCGCGCGCTGCCGCGGCGCGCCAGCGCGCGGCGAAACGGGCGAGCTCGGGCCAGCCCGACAGGACCGACTGGCCGATCGAGCCCTTGCCCGCGGGCAGCTTCACCACGATGGGGAATCCGTGTTCGCGGGCGAACTCGGCGGCCTCACCCTCGGTGCTCACGATCCGCATCGGTGCGACCGGGATCCCGGCGGCGGCGGCGATTGACTTCATCGCGAACTTGTCGCGGTATGCCGTGGCGCTGGCGACATCCTGCCCGGGGATGCCGAGCCTGCGGCGCAGGTGCGCGGCGCGGACCACATCGGTCTCCGACGTGGTGAGGATGAGCCGCGCGCCGTGGGCACGGCAGAGCCGGGCAGCGAGGCGCTCGGTCTCGGCGCCGTCATAGTCGTCCACGACCTCGAGGTGCCGCAGCCTTTCCCGGAGCAGGCGGGGGTCGAGCCCGCTCGTTGCGGGCCGGGCGGTGACGACGACGAGATCGTCGCGGGAGCGCGGGAACCAGTCGAGGAGCTGACCAAGGATTCTTCGCTTGTTCAGCACCAACATGACCATGCGGCGCCGCTCCTTTCACTGCCTGGCCGCTCATTGGCTGGCCAGTCAGTTGCGCCGGTCCTCCGGCTCGAACCAGAACTCAAGCTGGACGGTGAGCCTGGTCAGCGCCCCGCCGGTGTCCACTTTGGACACCGAGTGCCATGACGTGCCGGTGGGCGGAAAAGCAAGGAACTGGCCGGGCAGGGGCGGGATGCGGCGCACGGGCTGCGCGTCCGGGTTGGCCGAGCCGCGCACTTCGTACTCACCTCCGTAGCCGGTCGGCCACTGGTCGTTGAGGTACAGGATGGCGGTGATCGCCTTGTTCGGCTTGTCCTTGTGTACGGAGATGAAGTCGCCGTCGACGTGGGTGTAGACGCCGATGTCGAGGACCAGGTCGGCGAGCTTCAGCTCGGTGCCCGCCTCGAGCCACGTCATGAAGTCCTCGCTCCGCAGGTCCGCGAGAAGCTGCGACCACACCGGCGGCAAGGCGGCCGCGGCCTTGGCCTCCTCGCCGTCACGCACCAGGTACACCAGGTTCATCCGGTACTGCTTCTCGTGCCTTGGATCGGTGCGCGCGATCTGCGCCGTCTTGTCCAGCGGCGCCGCCGCGTACAGCGCCTTCACCTGCTCGGGGGTAAGCGTGCCCTGAGCGAGATGTATGGTGAACGGCTCGTCGATGCGGTGGAACTTCGCCTGTGTGTTGAGCAATGTGCCCATCCCTTCAGTTGTCCCCGGCCCAGGCATATGCGAGCAGTTGCCTGACCGCCGCAGTCGCGTAGCAGCCGGACGGCAGGAACAGGTTCAGGCCCACCTGAAACATCCCGGGGATCCGCTCGTCCGGCCGGTCGCGTGTGATCGACACCGTCGTCTGCACCACGGTGGAGCGCCGTGACGTGCGCGGGACGGGCTGGCCGTCCTGATAGCTGTAGCGGTCATATGGGAGCTCACGTGCGGTGCCCATCAGCTTGATCGCGGCGTCCATGGAGGTGACGTAGCGGTACGCAAGACCCTCAAGCTCGACGCACAGGTACTCGTCCGGGCAGGTGGCTGTCACCGTCTCACGCAGCAGCGCGTTCCAGCGGGCGGATGCCTGGGCGGCCAGGTAGAACGACGAGGTGCGCGGGTCGAGCCTGGTGAAAAACTCCTGCGCGGGGCCCTGCCACGTGCTCGCCATCGCGCTTTCCGGCGCGTGCAGGCCCACAAGCTCCCGCAGCGCTTGGTCCCACTCCTGCGCCAGAATCGCCGCGCCGACCAGGTGGGTGCGCTTGGGCCCGCCAGGGACGCCAAAACGCTGGGTGTCGTAGTAGTTGAGGAACAGCAGGCTGACCTTCCTGAGCCGGGCGAGCCGGGCAGCCTGCCCGGCGTCGAGATTGCGCACGACAATCTGGAAACCGTTGCCTTCCAGACGGCCGATCCGCAGCGGCTCGACGCCGTAGCCGTAATGCTGCAGCGCCAGCCACCGGTCGGGCTCGGTCAAGAGCCACTGTTGCGGACCGCTGGGCTGGTTCGACAGCGCCGCCAGGGCGCCGAGCGGCACCGCGACGAGTTGCTCGGTGATCCCGTCCTCGTCCTTCAGGCCGCCGTAGGTGACGTCCTGGGTGGCCAGCCCGAGCTTGTCGGCGATCAGCCGGACCGCCTCCATGGTGGTGTACCCGCTCTTGCGCAGGATCAGGTACTGCTGGTCGGCGCTGGCCTGGTCGGTGAGGCTGACCACCATGTTCTCCCGGACGAGGAAGTCGGCGGGGCAGTGCTTGAGTACCGGTCCCTGCATGTCGTCACCCCTGCGATGCCACGGTGATTTCCGCACCCAACGAACGAAGCGCCCCCGGCAGGTCCGGGTACCCACGGGCCAGGTGATGGGTCCCGTCGATCACCGTCGGCCCGGGCGCGGCCAGCGCCGCGAGCAGCAAGACCGCCGCCGCGCGCAAATCGGTGGCGAACAGGCGCTGTCCTGCCCGCCGCGGCGGGCACGGGCCGTTGACGCGCAGGACGTTGTTCCTGCGCCGCATGCGGGCGCCGAGGGCGGCGAGGCCAGGCAGGTAGCCAAAACGCTCACCCCACACGGTCTCTGTGATGCGGGTCGGCCCGCTGGCGTGCGTCGCGAGCAGCGCGAGGAATGGCTGGCTGTCGCTGTACACCCCGTGCGACGCGACGGTGATGTCGCACGGCCTGAGCCGGTCACCCGCATGCACGGTCAGCTCGGCTGGCTCAAGGTCCATGCGGACGCCCATCCGGTCGAGCACGTCAAGCTCGGGCGCCAGGGCCGCGGCGGCCCTGGTCATGTCGGCCGCGGTGATCCGCAGCCCGTCCGCGAGCGTGGCGCCCGCGCAGATCCAGGTGACCACCTCGATGAGGTCAGGAATCAGCGTGTGCGCCACGTCGTTGCACAGCGCTTCTGCGCCCCGCCCGTGGACCCGTACCGTTCCCGGCGCGGGCGACTCGATGTCGGCGCCGAGCTGGCGCAGCACGGTCACCAGGTCGGTGACGTCGGGCTTGGGGTAGAGGTTGTGCAGCGTGCTGACGCCGTCCGCGACGGCGGCCGTGAGCAGGGCCATCTTCGTCGCGCCCGAGTAGAGCGGGCCGGTCTTGATCTCCCGGCCGCTGGCGTAGTCGAGCAGGTCGATCTCGCATCCGCTCAGCCGGGGGGCGCTGACCTCGAGGTCGCCCGCCTGCAGGACGCGCGCTCGCGCGCCGAAGCGTTCGAGGACGCTCACGTAGTGCTGCACCGGTCGCCGCCCACCGGGAGCGCTGCCGATATGGCAGCCGCCGTCCGTCGGCACCCGCGCTCTGCCCACCTTGCTCAGCAGCGCGGGCACAAGGTAAACGGCCCCATGGATCCGGCTGGCCGCCACCGGATCGAGTTCCGCCTGCGTCAGCTGTGACGCGTTGACCGTGAGCGTGTCACCCACCTGAACGGCGATCCCGCCCAGGGCCGCGAGCAGCTCGGACAGCATCCGGGTCTCGACGATGTCGGGGCAGTTGGTCACCCGCACGCAGGCCCTCGACGAAGCGGCAGCGGCCACGATGGTGACCAGCGAGTGCTTGAAACCCGATGCGCGCACTGTGCCGAACAGCCGGTGACCCCCGTGGACGACAAGGGCATGATCGCCGACGCCAGAATCCGAACGGAGACCGACTGACTCGCCGCCGATGACTTTCAATTCGGCATCCCCAAAGCGGTGCTTCGCTGTGCGTGGCAATCTGACGAAAAGGCTTGCGGCTGACGGTAGCTTTGGGCCGTATCGACGTCAACGCCCGCCGGCCCATTCTCGATCCGTCTTCCAGCAATTCTCCGCAACTATTTGAGTGGACCGGGATTATCTGTATGTCAGGGGAATTGGGTTGATCGGCGATCGAGTGGTCATTGAGCGTTGCCGTGCATTGTTGAGCCGGTCCATACCGTACGGTTAGCGCGCCTCTTCTCATGGAGGTGAGGGCGGGCCGCCCGTACGGCCTGCGTCGGCAGGCATAATTCGAGGTTAGTTGGGGATCTTCTTGACGGATGCACCCGCCAGCGCCCTCGGACCTGGCTCGATACGGCGGCGAAGCGCGGATGCTCGGCTTAACCTGAGCAGTAATGAGCTGGTTCATCCAGCCGTCGCGACGATATTTCGGTCAGTGCCCGCAGCGCTGACGCCAGACCTGCTCTACCGTTATCCGGTCACCGCGCAGACCGTCACACGGCTGGCGCCGTACCTCCGCGTGCATTCCGACCAAATGGTTGTCACACCTGGATCGGACTCCGCTCTTCGGCTGATCTGCGGCTACTACTCCAATCAGACGAACGGCGCCGGCACTGTCCTGCTGCAGAACCCGAATTACGCCGCCTGGGAAGAAACCGCCCGCATGCTGGCGCTGCGGCTGCGCCGGATCAATGCGGATTCCGCGGACCCAGCCACGCAAGGACAGCGACTGTTGCGGGCGGCGCGGTCCACAGCGAATGCGCTGATCGCGGTCAGCGTGCCGAACGGCCCGATCGGCGGCTGCCTGGCGCAGGTGGTGCTCGACGAGCTGGTGGAGGTCAGCCGCGAGCGTGGCCACCTTCTCGTGATCGATAGCTGTTACCAGGTGTTCGACGGGCCGCTGACCGCACGGATCGCGCTCAGCGGAGGACCGGTCGTCGTCGTTCAGTCGCTGTCCAAGTCGCACGGGCTCGCCGGAGCGCGGATCGCGGTGATGTGCGGGGAACCCACGCTCATCGCGAGGCTCGCGGCCGGCCCGCTTGAGCACTCGGTGAGCGGTCCCTCGCTGCTGGCCGCCCGCGTCGCGATCGATCACCACACGGAGTTTCAACGGATCTGGTCGGAGATCAGCCAGGCCCGTGACCAGGCTGCGGACCTGCTGCGCGGGTGGGGGTGCTCCCCGCTGCCGTCCGGGGGCAATTTCATCACTGTCCGGCTCGGCAGCGCGGCGGCCGCGGCCGCGGCCACCGCGCGGGCGTCGGCGGCCGGCTACCGGATACGCGACCTGTCGGGCCTGCCCGGGTTCAGCGGGTGCGTGCGGTTCACGGTCGCCGACGCGGCGACCACCGGCCTATTTCTGCGCGACGCGCTGTCCCCGGCTTTGCTCTGCGAGGTGTCTTAGCCATGCCGCTGCTTGGCGACGGCTGGACCCGGTTCAGGCCGCAGGAGAGCCCGTACCGCTGGTTGTGCACCGAGCCCGGGCAGGTGTTGGGAGTCTCGGCAGCGCGCCGACTTGCCGCCAGCTTCCCAGCCGGCTCCTTCGTGCGGACCGACGCGAGCGGGCGCACCGGCCGCAAGAGCTACCGCAACTTTTCCAGGCAGCTTGCCGGACCCGGCGCAGCGGCCGACACGAGACTGCCGCCGCTGTGGCAGGAGCTTGTCGCGGACCTGCTCGCCGACGGCTACCGGCGGCAGGTCGCCCGCCTGCTTGACCAGCCGATCGCGCCGGGCTTGGAGGTGCGGCTGGTGCGCCACGGTGAGGGTGACTGGCTCGGCCCGCACACCGACGGTGACGACAAGCTGTTCAGCCACATCTTCTACTTCACCCCTGGTTGGCGCGCCGAGTGGGGCGGCTGCCTGCAGATCCTGGGCAGCCCCGACCCGGACGACGTGGTCGACCAGGTCGTGCCGCGGCTCGGCGCGTCGGCGCTGCTGGCCCGAGCGGGCAACTCCTGGCACCAGGTGAGCGCGGTCGCCGCCCGGCCGGTGCCGCAACGCACATCGCTGCTCGTGCACGGATTGCGCTGATCATGGCCAGAAGCAAGCGCCGCGGAGCGCCGAACAGAATCCTCGTCCTTGGCTGCCCAGGCGCGGGCAAGACAACGCTCGCACGGCAGCTCGCGAGCGATACCGGCCTTCCCTTGTACCACCTCGACGACGAGTACTGGGGCGCAGGCTGGACTCGCCCCGACCCGTGGCGATGGGAGCGCAGGCAGCGGGAGCTGACCGCCGGCGAGAGCTGGATCATCGACGGCAACTACCTGCCGACCATCCATCTGCGCGCCGCCCGCGCCGACCTCGTCGTCCTGGTCGATACCGCCACGACACGGTGCCTGCTGCGGGTGCTCGCGCGCGCCTGGCGGATCCACAGGGGCGACCACAGCGACCTGCCGCTGCGGGTGCGCGCGGCCGCCGCGAGCGCGTCGGCCGGGAGCGCGTCGGCCGGGAGCGCGTCGGCCGGGAGCGCGTCGGCCGGGAGCGCGTCGGCCGGGAGCGCGTCGGCCGGGAGGGCGTCGCTGCGCGGGGCGGGTGGGAGCGGGCCGGTGCGCGCCACCAGGGACCTGCTGCCGCTGCTTGAGAGCCTCGGCGCGCCGTCGATTGTGTTGCCAATGCCCGCCGCCGCCGCCTTGCTCCGTAGTCGGCCGGCCGCGCCCCCCGGTGCGAAGCCGCACCCGGGCCGGCGCCGCCACCCCCGAGGAAAGGACCGACCGATGCGTGTGCTCGTGGCATGGCCGCCGCATGTGCCGAGCTACTTCAACGCCGGACATCACCTCCCGACCTTCACCATCGCCGCGTACCTGCGGGCGAACGGCCACCTTGTCGACGCGCTGGACGCCGGGGCACTGAACTATTCGTGGAAGGAGTTCGGCGACCGCGTCTTCCAGGGCCGGTACCAGGCGATCGTGCTTGTCAACGAGTTCGATCTGGTAGAGGGCCTACGCCGAGCTGTCGACTACTGCCGGGCATTGGCGCCGGACGCCTTTTTGGTGACGGCGGGGCGGCTCAGTTATCAAAACCCCGGGTTCTTCCGCACACTGCCGCTCGACGCCGTCGTCACCGGCGGCGACTACGAGGCTGGCGTCGCCGCCGCATTGCGGTGGGCCGGGGACGGCCGCCCGGACCTGCCAGGTCTGCCAGGCGTGGCGATGCGCCGTGGGGACGGCTGGACCGAGCCAACCGGGCCTGGTGTTTGGCTGCCCGCGCACGAATGGGCGCTGCCTGACGTCGCTGACATCCCCTATGTCAGCTACGAGCAGCTGTACAGCAGGGACCAGAACAAGTTCTGCGGCATTCCGCAGCGCCGTGAGCTGGTCGTGCCTGTGGCGCGCGGCTGCCCGATCGGCTGCAGCTTCTGCGACGTCCCATCGATGCAGGGGCTGCGCGAGCGGCGGATGACCGCCCGTCGGGCGGTGGACTATATCCGCGATTGCTTCGCCAGGCACCCGTTCGAGTACGTGGCCTTCTACGCGCCCACCTTCACCCTGGACAAGGCCTGGGTCAGGCAACTCTGCGCCCTGCTGCGCGCGGAACCCCGCCGTTACCCGTGGAAGTGCGCCACCACGCTGCACCACCTCGACGAGGCCCTGGTCGAAGAGATGGCGGCGGCCGGCTGCGTGCGCATCAGCGTCGGCGTGGAGACCTTCGAGCCGGACGCCGCCGGCGCGTTGCCCCGTGTCAAACAACGGCCGCGGGACCGCTTCGAGGTGGTCGCCGCCTGGTGCAACCGGCGCGGCATCGAACTCAACTGCGTCGTGATCGTCGGCCTTCGCGGCACCACTCCCGAGGGCGCACGCCGCACCATCGAGGCGATCACCGCCGCGGGCGCGCGCGCTCGCCCGACCCTCTACACGCCGTACCACGACATGCGGGCTGACATGACGGAGCGCGAGATCAGCGGCTTCAACCGGCAGCTTTTCGCCGACGTCGCGCAAGTGCGCTCGGCGGGCCACGAACCGGAGGAGTTCCTCAAGCTCATCTTCGGCGGTGACGGCTACCTCACTCCGGTAACCGCGCGAATCCCAGGGGCGCCGCGCACCACGGATGCGGCGCGCGCTGGCGCGGTCTCCGCACTCAACACGGAGGCGTGATGCCAGCGCCCCGACGGATGCTGCCCGGTTTGCTGCCCAACCTCCGCGACTGCGGCGGGCTCGGCACCGAGGACGGCTACCTGCTGCGGCGTCGCGTCCTGCTGCGTTCGGCCGCGCTGTCGGGTTTGCCCCCAGCCACGGTGGACGCGCTCGCGGCGACCCTGGGCGAGGCGACCTATGTCGACTTGCGCACGGACCTGGAGGTCGAGCGCGACGGCGAGCCGGACGGTCTGCTCGCCAGGGGCTGGCGCTGGCATCGCATTCCCCTGCAGGACAAGCAACCCGGCGACGCCGCCGATCGGCCGCGGGACGTGCTGCGCCGCTACCGCGTGGCGCTGCCCAGGTACCTCGACACAGCCAGGCAGACCGCGGGACTGCTCTGCCAAGGCCCCGTCGTGGTCGGGTGCAATCTGGGCAAGGACAGGACCGGGCTGGTCGTCGCGCTCCTGCTGCGCTGGCTGGGCGTGCGCCACACCGAGATCGTCGAGGACTTCACGCTCAGCAACGCGTGCCTGGCGACCGGGCGGGCGCTGCTCGCGCCGCGCTGGCGCGCGGTGAACGAGATGATCACACCGGCCTCGGGCGAGGTGTGCGCGGCCATGCTGCACACCGTCGAGGCGCTCGGTCACCACGCAGAACCGCCGTCACGGCTCGTCAGGCTGCGCTGCTCGGTGCTCGAGGAGGCCCGGGATGCCACCGCCTGACCAGTCGCGCGTGACTGGCTCTATGGCTGGCGCGGCGCAGCGGCTCGCCAGCGCCGCGCACGCGCTTGCCGCGGTCGGCGCCGTGGCAGACGACGTGTTCAGCGGGCACCTCGCCGAGGTGCCCGCGGAGCTGGCGGCCGCGCTTGCGCCGGTGCTGGCGCCGCCGGAGCGCGCGGCCGGCCTGCGTGTCGTGCGCGGCCTGCTTGACGGCTACGCCGATCCGGGGCCAACGCCGCCGAACTGGAGGCAGGCCCCGTCGGCGCGGACCGCCGCGCTCGACATCGCGGTCGTGCTTGCCGCCGCCACTCTCGGCCGCGTGTTCGGGTGGGCGGGGCAGCAGGACGGCAGGCTCGTGCACAACATCGTGCCCAGCCGCGGCGCCGAACGGCTGCAGGTCGGCGCGAGCAGCGCGGCCGAGCTCGTCTGGCACACCGAGGACGCCTTCCATCCCCGCCGGGCCGGACTGCTGCTGCTCGCATGCGTGCGTAACGACGACGGCGTGGGCAGCGGCGTGGCCAGCGTCCGGCGGGCCACGTTGACCGGCCGGCAGGTCGAGGTGCTGGGCCGGCGGCGGGTGGCGATTGTGCCAGACGACTCTTATCCCGGCTCTTACCACGGCTCTTATCCCGGCGCGTGGAGTGGTAGCGAGCGGCGGAGGAATGCGATCGCCACGGTGTGGCGGGCCGACGACGGACTCTGCCTGCGGTACGACCCGTCCTACACCAGGTTCCTCGACCCCGATCCGGAGTTCGCCGACGCCTACGCGGCGCTCGGCAGGTCGCTTGGCCAGTGCGGCGAGCAGGTCCTGATCGGCCCGGGCGACGTTCTGC
>WNGF01001156.1_pt1 | contig 38800 bp, 42 predicted proteins | sample 5400641 | NCBI WGS metagenome assembly WNGF01 (sample SAMN13153371, study PRJNA577476) | soil metagenome | isolation source: 80 cm soil or saprolite under grassland replicate 2 | place: USA:California | collected 2016-06-15 | reverse complement strand
TTCTTGAAGACAGGGAACACGGTGATCGGGCAGGGCGACACGATGGTTTTGCCGGATGTGCCCGCGACCATCTTCGAAGGCGAGGCCGAGCTCGCGGTGGTGATCGGCAAGCGCTGCTCGGGCGTGTCTGCCGCTGACGCCATGCCGTACGTGTTTGGCTACACGAACTTCATCGATGGCTCGGCGCGCGGCCTGCCACCGCCAGGGAACGTCTTCTACCAGATGAAGTCGCGTGACACGTTTGCCCCGATCGGCCCATTGCTGGTGACTGCCGACGAGGTGTCTGATCCACAGAGTCTGTCGGTTCGGCTGTGGGTCAATGGGCAGCTGATGCAGAACTTCAGCACGTCGGACATGGCGCACAACATTCCGCGGTGTATCGAGTGGGCGTCCGCGATCCACACGCTCGAGCCGGGCGACATCCTGGCCACGGGCACGAACCATCGCGGGCTGTCGCCGTTCATGGACGGCGACGTTGTGGAGCTCGAGTGCGAGGGGATGGGTCGGCTGCGGATCTCTATCGCGGACGCGTTGAAGCGAACGTGGAAGCGCGAGACGCGGCTGCAGCGGCAGGAGCAGGGCTTCGACGGTCCCACGCCGCAGGTGACGGGCAAGTATGCGACCGCGGAGGCGCGGGCCTAGAGGCGCGTGGGGTGGGGTGTAGCGCAGCCCCCACCCGGCTCTGATGGTGTAGCGCAGCCCTCACCCGGCTCCGATTGTGTAACGCAGCCCTCACCCGGCTCGCGGAGCTCGCCGGCCTCTCCCAGAGGGAGAGGCTTAAGAGCCTTAGAGGGTTAGTGGCGGCGGGCCAGGCTGGCGCTCCAGCTCGTGCGCGCGGCGGGGAGGTGCGACAGCACCTGCTCCTGGCTGCGGCACAGGCGGCACACGGTGCGGACGCTCGGCACGAACGTGCACGGCTCGGTGCTGGCGATCGACGCGCTGCAGCGAACGCACGAATGCTCGCGACACACGGAAGCGTTGCACGCCGACTCGACGTGAGCGGCGGCGGACTGCTGGCTAGTGGCGGCTACGGCCATGGGAGTGCTGGACCTCAAACACAAAGGACGTGACGCGGTTCTAGTGTGACTATCGGCCGTACCCAAGGGCTTCAGGCAATCACAACTTTGTTATTTCTGAGCCCATCCCAAGAACCATGACCGATTTCGTTCTCAAAATAGGCCCGCAGGCGCCGGCGCACCACGCGTCGAGCTTCTTTTGAGGTCACCAACGATCACCTAAAACGCGCCAAGCATGAGAACGCCGACCGTTCGGGTGACCAAAGGTGCCGTGTACGGCGCCGCGGTGATGCTGGCCGCGCTGTCCGCGGTGCTCGTCCTGGCCAACCTCACGACGATCAGCGCAGACGCGATCTACGTGCCGCTCGGCTGCGCACTGGCCGTCGGCCTTCTGCTGACGGTGCGCCAGGCGCCCGGCCACCCCGGTGCTGCGCTGATCCTGCTGCCGGCGATCGTCGCCGATGCCCGACTCGGTCTTGCGGCTTTGCCGGCGCTGCTGCTGGCTGCAGTCGCGACCAACCTGGTGCGCGGCGTGCGCGGCAAGCCGATGCTCGTGTCGGCGAGCCACACGGTCCTGGCGTTTACCGTCGGGCACTTCGCCAGCAGCCTTCTCCCCAGCCTGCCCGCATGGGCCACCTTTGCGGTCGGATTCACCAGTGTGCGCTTCGCGCTGTGGCACCTGGCGGTACGCGTGGACGCGGAGTTGAAAGCGCCGAAGTCGGAAGAGCCCGATGTGCTGCTCTCGCTGGCGCTGGCCCCGGTCGCCGTCCTGCCCCTGCTCGCCGCCGATGGCTTCGGCGATGGCGCGCTGTTGCTAGGCATGGCTGCCCTGCTGGCGCTGCTGTTCGTGGTCCGCGAGGCGGTCAACCTGGCAACGCTGCGCGCCGAGACCGAGGCCGAACGCGACCGTTTGGCCCGCGCCAACGCGCTGCAGGATGACCTGATCCACCTGATCACCCACGAGCTGCGCAACCCGCTGACCCTGGTGATGTCGTACTCGCAGATGACTCGCCGCGCGATCCAGGACGGCTCGACCGACTCGATCCCGACGTACATCAACAATGTCGAACGGGCCGGACGCTCCATCCAACGACTCATGGAGAACCTGCTGCACCTGAGCAAGCTCGAGCGCTCCGACTCGCTGCCGGCCGCGGAGCCCATCCAGCTGTCGAGCATCATCAACCAGGTCGTCGTCGATCTGGCTCCGCTGGCGAAGCAAAAGGAGCAAACGCTGGTGGTGGAGCCGACGCAGGTCGATCCCGCGCTGGGTGTGCCGTTTCTGCTGCGCGAGGCGCTAAGCAACCTGGTCAGCAATGCCGTCAAGTACACGCCCGAACACGGCGAGATCACGGTCTGGGCCGAGCGCGGCCACGAGACTGGCACGGTGGTCCTGGGTGTGCGCGACACGGGTATCGGCCTGAGCGCTGACGACCTCGAGCGGCTGTTCACCAAGTTCTTCCGCAGCTCGGACACGCGCGTGCAGCGCGAGCGTGGCTCTGGCCTCGGCCTGGCGCTCACGCACGCGGTCGTCAATCGCATGGGTGGTCGCCTCGACGTCGAAAGCACCCTCGGCCAGGGCACTACCTTCCGCATGACCCTGCCCTCCAGGAGGGCGGCATGAGCTGGCTGAACGTGGGCAATCTGCTCGCGGCCGCTCGCGGTCCGCTGTTGGTGGCTGCCAAGGGCCCGCTGCAGGCGGCCGCATTGACCTACGTCGGCGCGGCTGGGCTGGCTGGCGCGGCACTCGTCGGCGGTGTGATGGTGTCGCCCGCGCGTGAAGTCGTCCAACAGGCGATGGAGCCGGTCGGCGAGCTGGTCCAGACGATCGTGCCGATGTCGCTGGTGCCGGTCTTCGTACCTGAGCCGCAGGTGTCCTTGCCGCGTATCCCCGTCTTCGCTGCGCCTGCGCCGACCACACCGTCCATCGTCGCCGTCGAGCCAGATCCGACCGAGGAGCCGACGGTGCTGCCAACGGCGACGCCGCAGCCGAGCGCGACGGTGCCAACGCGCGCCGTGCCAGCCGTCGCGATCTCGCAGCCGAGCCAGCCGCAGGTGGACGTCGCGCCGCGCGCGACGTCCGTAGTCTCTGCGCCGACCGCGGCGCCAGCCACCGCACAGCCCGCGCGGCAAGCGCCAGCGCAGCAGCCGGTTGTGGTGGCGGCGACCGCGATACCAGTGCCGCAGCCAACCCCGCGCCCCGCACCGCCCAAGGTCACAGTGCAGAAGAACGATGCCGATGCCCAACAGGCCGCGGCGGCGACCGCGCCCGTCGAGGTGCCAACAGTTACGGCGCAACCCACCAAGGCCAGCGTGCGGCGAAGCGAACCAGCACCGACCGCCCAACCGACGGATGCGCCACGGGTCGATCCCACGGCCACTGCCGCGCCGACCCAAGCGCCAACCACCGCTCCGACGCAGGCGCCGACGACCGCGCCGACCAGTACGGCCGTCCCTGTGGCGTCGCCAACCACGCAGCCCACCGCCGGCGCAACGAAGACCGCCACGCCACGACCGACGCAGACGCCGCAGCCCACGGTGAAGCCAACGGTCAAGCCAACAAATACTCCGGTGCCGACGCAACAACCAACAGTGAAGCCGACGTCGACCCCGACGAAGGTGTTCACCCCGGCCACCCAGCAGCCGACCCCTGTCAGCAGCTGGACGCCGCACATCCCGGTGCCAGTCGGCCGCGACGCCGGCACGCCGTAACCCTCCGAGGATCACCGCACGCTCGACTAAGGTAGTCGCCGTGTGGGGCTTGCCGCGGGCGCGACTCGGCGCGGTTGGCGCCTTGCTCGTGGTATTGCTCGCGGTCGGCGTCGAGGCAGCGCTGGCGCCGTCGCCGGCGGTGAGCCTTGTGGCAATGGCGGAGCTCGGCCCATTCGACGGCTGGCGTTGCGTCCACGAGCTGACCTATGTGTACGAGCCGCGCTGGCCGCGCCTGGGTGGCGGGCTGCTAGCCGAAGCGCCCGAAACCGCGCTGCACGACGTTGAGGTCGACCGGGTCGAAGTGAACCTGCGGACGGGCGAGGCGGTGCTGTGGGCTCGCGTAGGGCGGGACCAGCAGCGCGTCTACGTCCTCGCGCCAGGGAGATTGCAGGCGGTCGGGACGAGCTGCGCTGGCCACCTGGCGGAGTGGCAGGTCATTGGCGAGCATTCCATCGGGTAGTTGCTTAGACTTCCGTGGCTACATGACGCCGGCCGATACGTCCTACTACCGCTACGACCCACACCTGGGCAGCCCACGCGACGCATACCGGCGTGTCGACTTCACGAGAACGCCGGCCCATCAGCCTGAGCTGCCGGGTCGCTTCGCGGCGGTAGTCGAAGGCGAGACCATCGTCACCTCGATGTGGGGCCATCGCGTCGTCAAGTGGCGGGCGGAGCCGGGCACGCCCTGCCTGATCCTGGGTTACTGGTCAGACGGGACAGTTCACATCAAGTGGGCAGGTCTCGCGCGCAACTACATGCTCGATGGCCGCTTCCCGCCGTGGGTTGTCCAGGAAGATCCCGACGCGCTCATGGCCGGAGGAGGCTTCGTGCTGCGCGCGAACGACGTCCTGCCTGTGCCGGCCGAGCTGTCGTTGCGGCTCGTGCTGCTGGTCGCGGCGCTGGTATTGCTCGTCGCGCTGCTGTTGTGGCCACCATCGCGCGAGCTGCTCGAGGGCCTGCTGCGCGTGAGCCGCTGAGTGCCTTCGGCGCTGCTCGACCGCCTCGAGCGCTACTACGATCAGGTGCCGCGCAGCGCGGCGCGAGTCGAAACGCTGGGCCCATTCACGCTCTTCGTGAAGCAGGGTGGCGGATTTCCGTACTACGGGCGGCCGAGCCTCGGCGCCCCAACGTTCACCACTCAGGACGTGGACCGGGTTCGAGAGCGGCAACGGCAGCTCGACATCCCCGAGAGCTTCGAGTGGGTCGCCGAGACCACGCCCGGCCTCGCCGCGGCCATTGAAGCCAGTGGCCTGTCGGTGCACCGCCATCCGCTGCTCGTACTCGAGCGGCCGCTCCCCGTCGGCGGGGTCGAAGGGATTACGGTGCGACTGCTGAGCGCGGACGACCACGATCTGGCACGCGTCAGCGCCGTCGGCAAGCTCGCGTTTGGCTCCCCTGGCACGGCTCTCGGGGACGTCGGAATTGAGGCGCTGCAGTCAGCAATGCCGGACTCGGTGGAGTTCCAGCGGGAGCGGCTGCGCAGTGGGCGCATGGTCACGGCGGCCGCGTTCACTCGCGCGGGTGACCCGGTCGCGCTGGGCAGTCACCAGCCAGTTGACGCCGTCAGCGAAATCGTCGGAGTTGGCACGCTGCCGGCCTATCGTCGCCGCGGCATCGGCGCGGCGCTGACCGCGCTGCTCATCGAAGATGCACTGCGGCGGGTCGAGACGGTCTTCCTTTCAGCTGGCGACGACGATGTGGCGCGTATGTACGAGCGAGTAGGTTTTCGGCGTGTCGCGACGGCGTGCATCGCCGAGCCATGATCGAGGGCGTCGCGTACTCGGCTGACGCGTGCACGGGACGGCGCGATCGAGTGCACATCACTTCCGGGTCAGATTGGGTGCTGGTCGAGATGGGCATCGCTCGCGCCCGTGTCGTTGGCCGACGGGGGTTGCGCAATGTCGACGATGCCGACTGCAACACGTTGGCACGCCTGGTTGCCCGACTCGAGTGGGCCGGTGGCGAGGGCCAGGACCCATGCATCGTGGACTGGTTGTTCGATGGGCGGCGGTTCACGCTGAGTGACGCCAGGCCCATGGAGGGGTTGCCACGGGTGACGGTCGCACTGGCGCGGGACCAGCCGGTGCTGTGGTCGAACGGCAATCTGAAAGACGCCGTGGCTGGCGTGCCCACGACTGCCTCCTGGAGCTTCATCGCGCCGTACCTGCGGGCGATCCTGTTCGCCCCGATCGAACGGCTCGGGTACCCGGTGCCGCAAGGGATGGAGGTGGTGCGACGCTTCGAAGGTCGAGCGTATTTCGACCTGAGCAGCATGCAGGCGATCTACTTCGATGCGCTGGGCGTACCACCGTCCGAAGCGAATCGCTCACTGGGTGGTCCGACCGACTCGATCGCTCTGCCCGCACCTGATCCGAAGCGGGAGCAGCGCTGGCAGTGGGCCCGACTGCGCGCGGTGTGGCTGCTTGTGCGGCACCCGCGCCGATATGCGGCGGCGATCGGTCAGGTGCTACGGACGGCGCGTGCGCTGCCACTCGAGTTCAGCGGCTACTCCAATGCACAGTTGATCGAGCTGTCCGAGCGCATCAGCGAGCAGCAGGTGGCGTTCGGGCCCACCTTTCAGATGGGCAACTTCGAGGCGGGGGCGTGGCAAGCGCCGCTGACGCAAGTGCTGGAGCGCTGGCTCCCTGGACGAGGCGAACAGATCGCGGCGGGGTTGATGGCGGGCAGTGGCCACGTCACGAGTGCCGAGCACGGCTACCGCCTTCTGGACCTCGCCCGCGTTGCACCCACTGATCCGGCGGCGCAGACGTTCCTGTTTTCGTCCGACGCGCGCGATTGGCGCTCGCTGCCGCCCTCGTCACCGTTCAGGCAGGAGCTGGCGCGATTCCTGGACGAGTTCGGGCACCGCGGTGTGTACGAGGCGGAGTTAGCCAACCCGCGGTGGATCGAGGACCCGCGGTTTGTGCTCGACCAGGTGCGCGCGTTCCTGCGCGATGGGTCGGCGCAGCCCTCGCGGGCCACCCAGCAGCGGCTCGAGGCGGAAGCGGCGGTGCGGCGGCTGCCGCTGGGGGCGCGGTTGCTGGCGGCCTGGCTGGCGCGGCGCGCGCGACGCAGCGCCGCTCTGCGTGAGGCGGGCAAGTCGGCGCTGATCGCGATGGCGTTGCCGGTGCGGATGATCCTGCTCGAGTTTGGTCGGCGCCTGGTGCAGGCTGGCGTTCTCGACCAGGTGGATGACGTGTTCCACCTGTCGCGGGCCGACCTGGAGGCGTTTGTCCGCGCAGAGTGGGACGGCAGCGATTTTCGCGCTCTCGTGGTGGAGCGGCGAGCATTGCGGGATGCCCGGCTCGCGGCGGCTCCGCCGCCTGACCTGATCGGCGGCGCGCGTTTGGCAGCGCCGGTCTCGAAGCAGGCCGTGTTGCGTGGGTTGGCGGCTGCGTCAGGTGTCGCGTGTGGGCCGGCGCGGCTGATCATGCACCCTGCTGACTCGGGGCGACTCCAGCGCGGCGACGTGCTCGTGGCGCCGTCCACCGACCCGGGCTGGACACCACTGTTCCTGCGCTGCGCGGCCGTGGTCACCGAGGTCGGCGGGTTGCTGTCGCACGGCGCGATCGTGGCGCGCGAGTTTGGCTTGCCGGCCGTGGTCAACGTGGCTGGGGTGTTGGACGCGCTTACGGATGGCGAAGTGGTGTGTGTGGATGGCAATCGCGGTGTCATCGAGCGCCGTTCGCTACGCTAGACGACCATGCCGCTCTCGCCGGACGACTTCATCGCCGAACTGTGGACCATCGCCAGGCAGGTGCCGATGATCGAGCACCCGTGGTTCAAGGGGATCATCGAGCACCGCTGGACGCGCGAGCAGATCGTCCTCGGGGAGGTGCAGCACTATCTGCGGGTGCGAACCAACCCGATCTTCTTTGGCTATATCGCGGTCAACGCGGTGTCCGAGAAGCAGTACGGGTTGATGGAGGTGGTGCTCGACAACTTCATGGAGGAGCTGGGAGGCGAGCGGACGCACGTTGACATAATGCTGCAGATGTTGGAGGAGGCTGGGATTTCTCGGGCGGAGGCTGACGCCGCTGACGCGGCGCCGGGGACGATGGCGGCGATTGAGATGATCGTGGGGGGCTGCCAGCGGCGCTCTGCTCTGGAAGGACTCGCGTTGTTGAGTTTTGTGGAGGACCAGCATGGTGGGGCTTCTGGCGTAGCGGCGCAGGTCTACCGCTCGCTTATTGGTCACTATGGCTTCTCGCCGCGGGCGGCCGAGACGTATCAGATTCATGCCGAGCAGGATGAGGGGCACGGCGGTCGGCAGATCGATGCGATTCGGCGCTTCGCTGTTACTGATTCGCTTCAGGAAAAAGTGCGGCAAGCGGTCCAGCTTGGGGTGAACGCGTTCAACTTCGAGTGGGACGGCCACGTTCAGGCGATGACGGGCGTGCGCGAGCACTGGGCGGGTGTTGGCGCCCTGGCGCTTCGGCAACCCACGGGGGCGGGACACGGGCAATCGCTCCGCTCGGCCAGGAGTTGAATATCAGGGGGTAAACCCCCTTCGACCCCCTGGGGGCAGGCAAGCTCGGGTGCTGCGCATGCGACGCCCTGGGCGGCCAGCAGGCGGTGGCGAGGGTGGGTGCTGCGCAGGCGTACGCCCTGGCGGGCAGCAGGCGGTGGCGAACGAGAGGGCTGCGCTGGCGAACGCCCTTGTGGGCAGCATGCGGTGGCGAACGAGGGGACTGCGCTGGCGTCGCTTGGTACAGTGCGGCGCTGCTGAGGCGCGGTGCGGCTAGAGCGGCCAGTCGGCGGGGAGGTGCTGGCGGAGTGCTTGGTAGTCGGCGTCCTGGGCGTGCTCGACTCTTAGACGCTCCAGGGTGGCGTACAGCTCCTCGAGGTCGGTGTCTAGCGCGCTCGAGACCATACCCGTGGTCTCCTCGAAGTCACCGCTTCAATTGCTGAATCAACCGTACATCCGCTCCATGACGTAGCGGTCATCGGGACTTAGCGGCACGGGTCACGATTGTAGGGGCTGGTGCGTGATGGCCTCGACGATCGGGACCGGATCCGGGCGGAATTCGATGCGCATGCGGACAAAGATCCGCCCGCGTGTGCTCGACACGATCAGGAAGGCGTTTTCCACCACGGTGCCGGGCAATTCGGAAGCGCGCACCAGCAGTGACAGCGTGGTCGAGGCCCCAGCGGCAAGCGACACGGACAGCGGCGTACGGCCAGAGGCGCCGCGGAAGCGGCCGTGCGGTATCCACGCTGAGCTAAGCCCGAGCTCGTACAGTCCAGAATTGAAAACGCGCCAGCGCACCCGCCACGCATCGCCCTCCCGCGCGCACGACTCAACCTCGACACGAACCTCGGACTCACCGTGCAAGGGCCGTAGAATACGACCGAATGGCAGAGCCTTCAGGTCGGCGCCAGAGCCGACCGCGCCGCGCTGCACCACGGCGAACGGCGAGCCCGACACCACCAAAAGGTGGCGGCACAGCAATCAGAGAGCGATTGCGCCGCGATCTCGTGCTCTTCGTGCTATGTCTGGCCGCGCTGGGCTTCGTGAGCTGGGCGTGCGCACTGACGTGGTGGGTAACTGGCGCGATCGCGCCGCTGGCAGTCTCGGTCGCCTCAATCCTGCCCGCGTTCTATCTCTTCTACCTGCGCGACGGCTGAGGTAGTCGCGGGATCGAGTCGAGCAGCAACCGCGTATAGGGGTGCCGCGGGGCACGGAACACCTGCCGCGTCGGTCCCTCTTCGACGACGCGGCCGCGCTGCATGACCAGCACGCGGTCGGTCATATGCCGCACCACCGACAGGTCATGCGAAACCAGCACGAGCGTGAGCTGAAACCCGACCCGCAGGTCCTCCAACAAGTTCAAAATCTGCGCGCGCACGGAGACGTCCAACGCGCTCACGGGCTCGTCGCCGATAAGCACCAGCGGCCGCGGCGCGAGCGCCCGCGCGATGGCGATGCGCTGCCGCTGGCCACCCGAGAACTCGTGCGGGTAGTGACTGACCGTGCTCATCGGTAACCCAACCGCCTCCATGAGCGACCGCAGTCGGGCGCGGTGATCGCCACCGATGCGCAGCACGCGCAGTGGCTCGAGGATGATGTCGTCGATCCGCATGCGCGGGTCGAGCGCACTGCCAGGGTCCTGGAACACCACCTGCACGTCGCGGCGCAGCGACTCCCCGTGATACGCGACACGGCCCGCGTCAGGCGTTTCGAGGCCGAGCAAGAGTTTCACCAGCGTGGTCTTGCCCGAGCCGGACTCGCCGACGATGCCGAGCGTCTCCTCTCGCTGCAGCTGGAAACTGACGTCATCGACCGCGGTCAGGATGCGCCGCGCGCCGAGCAGGCTGGTGCGGGGCAGCACGAAACGCCGACTCACGCGATCGACCGTGAACACCACGTCGGTCACGGAACCGGGTGCCAACAGGCGAACTGGTGCCCGTCGCCTTCGAGCGGTGGCATCGTCTCGCACACGTCGGTGGCGCGCGGGCAGCGGTTACGGAACGGACAGCCGGGCGGGAACTGGCCCAGACCCGGCACCGAGCCGGGGATGGCGGCGAGTTTGCGCTCGGGTAGCTCTTCGTCGAGCGGGGGGATCGCGTCGATCAACGCCCGCGTGTACGGATGTCGAGGCGCCGTGAACAGCTCGGAGACGGGACCTTGCTCGACGATACGGCCGCCGTACAGCACAATCACCCGTTCGCAGACCGTAGCGACGACGGGGAGGTCGTGGGTGATGAGGAGCAGCGTCGAGCCCTGCTCCTCGACCAGATCGGACAACAGGTGCAGGATCTGCGCTTGCACCGTGACATCGAGGGCGGTCGTGGGCTCGTCGGCGATCAGGATCGCGGGCGAGCACGCCATCGCCATCGCGATCATCGCCCGCTGCCGCTGGCCACCCGACAGTTGATGCGGGTAGGCCTGCATCTTCTCAGCCGCATCAGGGATTCGCACGTGCTCGAGCATCCGCTGCGCCGCCGCCTGCGCCGCCGACGCCGAGAGACTGCGATGGATGCGCAGTGGCTCGGCCACCTGTTGGCCGATCTTCATCACGGGATTGAGCGCGGTCATCGGTTCCTGGAAGATCATGGCCAGGCGATCGCCGCGCAGTCGGCACAGTGCGCGCTCGTTCAACGTCAGCAGATCCGTGCCTTCGTAGCGGACGTGACCGCTGGCCGAGAGGGTGTCCGGCAGCAGGCCGAGTAGCGCCAGGGCTGTCAGCGTCTTCCCCGAACCCGACTCGCCAATCAACCCCGTGCGCTGGCCGGCCGCGAGCTCGAAGCTGATCCCATGCACAGCGGGAACTGGTCCCACCTTTACGGTGAGGTCCTCGACCGCGAGCGCCGCTGAGCTCATGCCTGCGCAGGAACGCGCTCGACGAGCTTCGGATCGAGCAGGTCGCGCAGGCCATCGCCGAGCAGGTTGAAGCCGAGCACCGCTAGCGCGATCGACAACCCTGGCCACAAGGCGAGCAAGGGCGCCTGGCTGAGGAAACTCTGCGCCTCGCTGAGCATGCGGCCCCAGGACGGGGTCGTCTGCGGCGCACCCAGCCCCAGGTAGCTCAGCGCGGCCTCGGCCAGGATGGCGATGGCGAAGGCGACCGTAGCCTGCACGATGAGCACCGAGCCGACATTCGGCAGCAAGTGCTGCCCGAAGATCCATAGCCGACTGCTGCCGTATGTGCGGGCGATGGTGACGTAGTCCTGCTCCATGACCTGGAGACCCGCGCCGCGGACGACGCGGGCAAAGACAGGTACGAGCGCAATGCCGATCGCGGCCATGGCCGTCACGGTGCTTGGGCGAAATACCGCCGCGAACAACATCGCCAGGAGAATCGCCGGGAAGGCCAGCAGCACATCCGCGAGCCGCATCGTCGCGGCCTCGAATGGTCCGCGGTACAGCGCGGCGATGCCGCCCAGCGGCACGCCCAGACCAGCCGCGATCAGGACGGTCACAACGCCAATGAGCAGCGTGTTGCGCGCACCCACCATGAGCCGGCTGAGCACATCGCGCCCGAGGTTGTCCGTGCCAAGCCACGACGCTTCACCGGGGCCGCGAAAGCGCTGCGCCACCTCCACGTGCCCTGGATCGGCTGGCGTCCACAGCAACGAGACGAGCGCGGTGAGCACGACCAGGCCGACGAGGGCACCGCCGGCGACCAGCGTCGGTGGCACGCGGATCATCGAGCGCTGATCCGCGGATCGAGCAGCCGGTAACTCAGGTCCACGAGAAAGTTGACGATGAGCACCGCCGCGGTGACGAGCATGACCAGGTCCTGGACCACGATCAAGTCGCGATTCCCGACCGACTGAAACAACAGCCGTCCCAGACCGGGCAGCACGAAGACGTTTTCGACCACGATCGCGCCGACCAGCAGCGAGGTCAGTTGGATGCCCAGAATGGTGACGACGGGGATGGCCGCGTATCTGAAGCCGTGTCTTCTGAGCGCCTGCCACTTTGTCAAACCCTTGGCGCGCGCGGTCCTCAGAAAATCCTCGCGCTGGACGTCGATGATGGCGCTCCGGATGTAGCGCGTCAGCACCGCTCCCTGGACCAGCCCGAGAGCGAGCGCGGGCAGGATCAACGAGCGCAGCGCGGCGAGGGCGTTTTCGCTCCAATCGACGAAGCCGCCGGCTGGCAGCAGGTGCAGCTCGATCGCGAATACCGTCGCCAGCAGCAGCCCCGCCCAGAAGGCGGGTACCGCGATGCCAACCAGGCTCAGCGCTGAGATTGCCGCTCCAGGCAGGCTGCGATAGTGCACGCCCGCGAGCACGCCCAGCGGCAGCGCCAGAGCCAGTGCGACCGCGGCCGCAGCGAGCGCCAGCGGGCCGCTCACGGCCAGCTTCTGCACGATGAGCGGTGCGACTTCCGAGTGCGACAGGGCGGAGGCTCCGAAGTCGCCGCGGGCCATGCCGGCCAACCAGTTCACGTAGCGCAGCCAGCCTGGCTCGTTGAGGCCAAGCTGTTCGCGCAGCGCCGCGACCGATTCAGGCGTAGCCGCGGTGCCGAGAATGACCAGCGCCACGTCGCCGGGCAAGATATTCACGATCGTGAACACGAGGATGGACGCGAGCGCCAGGCTGGCGAGCAGCCAGCCCAGGCGGCTCACGACGTGGATCGCCACGCGCTAGGTGAAGTAGACCTCGCCGAGGAACAGCGAGGGCGAGATGCCCGGAGCCTGGTAGTTCTTCACGTTGGCCTTGAGGACCGCGAGCTGGTTGGGAGCGTAGATCCACAGGTTGGCGGCATCGTCGGCCAACTGCTTCTGGATCTTCGTGTACAGGTCCTTGCGCTTGGCGGCATCGGGCTGGGCGTCGGCGTCCTTGAGCCAGCCCGCGACGTCGGGATTGTTGTAGTGCCAGTAGTACTTCGGGTTGGCGTAATTGCCAATGTCCCGCTCTTCCACGTGCCAGATGATGGTCAGATCGTAGTCCTGATTATTGAGGAAGACCTCCTGCAGCCAGCGCGGGAATTCCATCTGCTGGACATCGAGATTGACGCCGACGGCTTGAAACTGACTCAACAGGATGTCGGTGCCGCGAACGGCGTACGGGAATGCGCTGATCTGCGCCAGCCGCAGCGTGAGGTTGCTCTGCCCGGCCTCAGCCAGTAGCCGCTTGGCTTTGGCGACGTCGAACGTGTTCACACTGGTCATGTCGACGTAGTACGGCTCACCATCGTTGGGCACGGCGTGGCTGCCGATGGGCTCGGCGTAGCCCGCGGCAATGCCGTCGATCCACGCCTTGCGGTCGATCGCCGCGTACAGCGCTTGCCGCACTCGCTTGTCGGCCAGCGGCCCGCTGGTCTCGTTGATCGAGACCTGCATCTTGCCAACGCCCGCGCCTTTGATCACGGTGAAGTTCTTGTCCTGCTCGAACTGCTTGATTTGCTCGGGGCCAGCGACCTGGCCGATGACGTCGATGTCGCCGGCCTTGAGGGCGTTGTTCATCGCATCGGGGTCGCTCACAAAGCGGTACTCGATGTCTTTGAGGGGCGCCTTGGTGCCCCAGTACTCCTCGTTGCGCGTCAATGTCAGCGCAGCGCCGCGATTCCAGGCGCCGAACTTGAACGGGCCGGTGCCAATCGGGTTGGTCTTGTTGGTCTCTGCCGACTTGCTGGAGACGATGGCCGCGGAGCCGGCGCCCATGTGGAATAACCAGTTGTCGCTATAGGTGCTCAGCGTGACCTTCACCGTGGCGTCGTCGACCGCCTCGACTTTGCTCATCGGCGCCCAGTAATCACGGTGCGGGTTGGGTGGCTTGGTCTCAGCCGACGCAGCGCGCTCGTACGAGAACTTGACGTCTTGCGCGCTGAACGGCGAGCCATCGTGCCACTTGACGCCCGTCGCCAGCTTGAACGTGATGACGGTGCCATCAGCATTCACGTCCCACGACCTGGCCAGCGACGGCTGGACTTTGCCCGAGCCATCGAGCCGGACCAGGCCCTGATACAGGTTGTCGAGCAAGGTGGTCGCGATGGAGGCGGTCGCGTCGGCCGTCGGGTCGAGCGCGGTTGGCTCCTGGACGATGCCGATGATGATCTTGGGCTTGGTCGAAGTCTGCGCCGCCGCGGGCGCTGTCGCCGCGGCCGCGGGTGCTGTGGTTGCAGCGGCAGCCGCCGTTGGTTTCGGCGCCGGAGCCGTCGTAGGTGCGGCTGGCGCGGTGGTTGGCGCAGCAGGTGCAGTGGTTGGCTTGGCGACTGGAGCGGTTGTTGGCGCGGCCGCGGGAGCGCTGGATGGTCCTCCCGAAGTGGGGATGGGCGCGGCGGCAGGAGCGGCGCACGCGGCCAGCAGCGGTAAGCCGAGGGCCAACGTACTCAGGCGATGCAGCAGTTGCCGGCGGCTGACACGGGGCCCGTGTTCGGCGTTCATGGGCTGGTATGCTACCCGCTCCTGAAATCGCGCCGACTCTCCATCCTGGCGCTGCTGCTGGTAGCGCTCCTTGTGGTGTGGCACCCGGCGCGCGTGGCCGTGCAGGCCCTAGTCCTCCTCCCGGCGCTGTTTCCGAACGCGCCGGTCGACCCGCTCGCGCTGGTAACCGCGCCGCCGATTCGCAGCGAGCACCGGTTCGTGTACGCCGCGGGCAACGTCGAGGCGACGATCTTCCATCCCAGCAGTGGCGGGGAGCACGGTGCGCTGATCCTGCTGCTCGGGGCTGGCGATCTGCCGCGCAGCGACCTGGCGGTGCACTTTGCCGAGGCGCTGGCGCGGCTGGGCGTTGTCGTCATGCTGCCGCAGTCAACGGGCCTCGCCGAGGAGCGGCTGACCTTCGGCGAGGTCGATGCGCTGCGGGTGAGTTTTCTCACGCTGGCCGGTCAGCCAGACGTGGATCAAAGGCGGGTGGGGTTTGTCGGGCTCTCCGCCGCTGGCGGGCTGAGCATCGTGGCCGCGGGGCAGCCCGACCTGCGCGATCGAGTGCGGTTCGTCAACAGCTTCGGTTCGTACTACGACGCCACGTCGCTGTTGTTGGATGTCGCGTCGCGGTCGATGGAGCTGGATGGGCGGGAAGTGCCGTGGCAGCCCGAGACGCGTACCCAGGAGGTCATCGCGCACTCGCTGGCCGAAGCCGACAGCCCTGAGCTGCGCGAGCTGCTGGGTGGGACGACCCGGGCGCGGGCGCGCGAATTGATCGGTCGAATGCCGGTGGCGATGGTGGAGCGCCTGCGGCAGATCTCGCCGTCGGCCTACCTCAGCCAGGTCAAAGCGCATCTGTACCTGATGCACGATGTCGATGACACGTTCATCCCCTATGTGGAGAGCCGCGCGCTGGCTCAGGCGGCGCCTCCTGGGGTGGTGGAGCGCTACACCGAGTTCTCGATCTTTGCGCACGTGATCCCCGATCGTCCGGTGCCCTGGCAGACGTTCCTGCCGGATCTGTGGCGTCTGTACTGGCATGTGCATGCGGTGCTGCTCGAGGTCCTATAGCGCGGCCTCATCCTGAGCGCAGCGAAGGAACTACGAACGCGACCGTAGATCCTTCGGCTCGCAGGCTCGCCTCAGGATGAGGCAGACCCCTCGCAGGCTCGCCTTAAGGATGAGGCAGACGGCCGGGTTACACTTAAGCCGCCCATGCGCAGTGTCGTGGCGGTCATCCTCGCCGGTGGCCAGGGCGAACGGCTGAGTGTGCTCTCGGCGCAGCGCGCGAAGCCAGCCGTTCCCTTCGCAGGCAAGTACCGCATCATCGACTTCACCCTGTCGAACTGCGTCAACTCCGGCATCTATCGCGTCGCGGTCCTCACGCAGTACCGACCCCACAGCCTGAACGACCACATCGGCATCGGTCGGCCATGGGACCTCGACCGCATGCGCGGCGGCGTACGCCTGCTGCAGCCCTATCTGGGCCGCAAAGGCTCCGACTGGTACCGCGGCACCGCCGACGCCGTGTACCAGAACCTGCCAGCCTGGGCCGACTGGAAAGCCGATACGCTGCTGATCCTGTCAGGCGACCATGTCTACAAGCAGGAATACAACTCGATGCTGTCGTTCCACGAGGAGCACAAAGCCGACGTGACCGTGGCCGTGCAGCAGGTGCCCATGGCCGAGGCACATCGCTTCGGCACGATGGTCACCGACGGCGACGGCCGGGTCGTGCGCTTCGAGGAAAAGCCCCCCGAGCCAACCAGCAACCTGATCAGCATGGGCATCTATGTCTTCGATCGCGACGTCCTCGTGCGCCGCCTGGAGGAGGATGCTCGCATCAGCGGCTCGAAGCGTGACTTTGGCCGAGACATCGTGCCACGGATGGTCGAGCACGACCGTGTCTACGCCTACCCTTTCCGCGGCTACTGGCGCGACGTGGGCACGATCCAGAGCTACTGGGAGTCGAACATGGGGCTGCTCAACGAGCCGCCCGACTTCGACCTGTACGACACCGACTGGATCATCCACACTCGCAGCGAGGAGCGGCCGCCAGCGCGCATTACCGAGCGAGGCAGAGTCGTGACCAGCTTGGTCTCGCACGGCTGCATCGTGAACGGGTCTATCGAACACTCGGTGTTGTCACCTGGCGTGTTCGTGGCAGAGGGCGCGGTGGTGCGCGACAGCATCCTGTTTCCGGATTGCATTGTCGGTCCGGGCTCGACACTCGATCGCGTGATTCTGGACAAGAACGTCGTGGTTGGCGCCAATGTGCAGCTAGGCGAAGGCGACGACACGCGGCCGAATCGGACCCAGCCGCGCAACCTGCAGTCTGGCATTACGGTGGTGGGCAAGGGCGCGCGGATCCCGTCCGGGCTGCGGATCGGGCGAAACTGCTTGATCGCGGCAGACGTGATGGAGCGGGATTTCCAGCGGCTGCTGTCGTCGAACGGCCACGTTGGCAAGGAGCTGGCCAGCGGCGAGACGGTCGACGTGGCCGGGCGTGAGGCAGGTCCTCGATAGGATCCTCGCGGCTGCGCTGGCCGCGGTTGAGCCCGGGGCAGCCGTCCGCAACTTCGTCTCGCTTGCCAATGGCGCTCTTCGAGTGGGCTCACGCTCGTACGAGCTGGCGCGCTATCGCCGCGTGCTGATCGTCGGGGCCGGCAAAGCCTCCGCGCCGATGGCCGCGGCACTGGAGGAGGTGATCGGAGACGCCTTGCCGGTAGAGGGCAGCGTCACGGTGCGCTATGGCCATGCGGCGCCAACGCGGTGGGTGCATATTCGCGAGGCTGGCCACCCGATGCCTGACCAGCCGGGTGTGGAGGCCACCGCGGAGATCGTGCGGCTGCTGGGTGAAGCTGACGAACGGGACCTGGTGCTGTGCGTGATCTCCGGCGGCGGCTCTGCGCTCTTGACCCTCCCTGTCAACGGACTGTCGCTCGATGACCTGCGGCGAACCACGGATGCGCTGCTGCGATGCGGCGCCACCATCACCGACTTCAACGTTGTCCGCAAGCACCTCGACCAGGTGAAGGGTGGTGGGCTTGCGCGGCTGGCCGCGCCCGCTCCTGTTGTGGCGCTGGTCTTGAGTGACGTGGTCGGCAATCCGCTGGATGCGATTGCTTCGGGCCCGACGGTGCCCGATACGTCCACGTGGACCGATGCATGCGGCGTCTTCGACCGCTTCAACTTGTGGGATGCCGTGCCTGCCGTTGTGGGCGCGCGGCTTCGCTCCGATTTGCCCGATACGCCCAAGCCGGGCGACCCCCTGTTCGATCGGGCCCAGACGGTCGTGGTGGGCAGCAACCTGTTGGCGTGCGAGGCGGCTGCCCACGAGGCTGAGCGGCTTGGCTATCGCGGCCTGATTCTCACCACATTCGTCGAAGGCGAAGCGCGAGAAGCGGGGCGCGTGCTGGCTGGACTGCTGCGCGAAGTCGTGGCCAGCGGCCACCCGCTTTCGCGGCCGTGCTGTTTGATCGCAGGGGGTGAGACCACGGTTACGCTGCGCGGCGACGGCAAGGGCGGCCGCAACCAGGAGCTGGCTTTAGCGGCGGCTTTTGCTTTGCGAGGCGTGCCTTCGGTGTTGCTGGCGAGTATCGGCACCGATGGCAATGACGGCCCCACGGATGCCGCTGGCGCGTGGGTCGATGGCGAGACGCTCGCGCGCGCCACCGAGCGAGGGTTGGACGCCGAGGGTGCCCTGCGCGACAACGATAGCTACACGTTTTTCGACGCGCTGGGGCAGCTGATCAAGACGGGGCCCACCAACACCAACGTCAACGACCTCTACGTGCTGCTGGCGGGCTGATCTGCGCGTGCGCGTCAGCGGGTCCTCCGTCAAACGGGGGTGATTTCGAGCACCGGGAGGTCGCCGCCTTGCGCGACGGCCATGCGAATCTCGGCGTCGTAGTCGAACAGCCGCAGACCCGCGAGAAAGGGTCGAACGAGGCGCGGAGGGCCGCAGCCGGAAGAGCGCTGCTGCATCTCGAGCATGAGCGCGCGACGGTGCTCCGCTTCGGGAACGACGCGGGCGGTGCCAGCAAACCGGCGGCGGCCCACCGTGACCCGAACCGAAGGGTTGGCGAGCACGTTGCGGTACCAGTTGGAGCCCACGCCCCAGCCAGAGAACACGACGACGCCCGCGCCATGCGGCATGAAGCTCACGGCGGTCGTGCGCGACAAGCCACTGCGGCGCCCAACCGTCGTCAAGAGCATCACGCAGCGCGACCGCATGAACTCCGCGAGGAAGCCGCGGTAGACCAGCGGTGGTGTTTTCAGCAGAAGCCGCTGCAACGGCGGTGCGCGCCGGCGCGTAAAGCGAGGCTCGCTCGCGGCCACGCCGCGGCTTAGCTCAGGCCCGCGGCTTCCCTGGCTCCGCGCACGGTCGCGGTGCCGCGGCCGCGCGCGCAGTTCGGACAATGCTGGGGTTGCTGAGTAATTCCCCGCAGTCGGAAGAGTTCTTGTTCGCCGGCCGAAAAGACGAAGGCGTCGCCACACGAGGCGCAACGCAGGTCCTTGTCGGCTACTTCATGAAGGGTCATGATGTGTCGATCCTAACAAAGGTATCGGCAGACCTTATTGCACCTTTTGGGCCGTTACGCGTTTGTGACGCGTTATGCCGGTACGGCGACCTTCAGATCTACGGTAACGGCGGCCAGCGCGGCGTCCATCGCAGCCTGACTGCGTGCATCGATCGGCACCAGCGGCAGTCGCGTGCCACCGACTGGCATCCCGATGCGGTTCAGGGCGTACTTCAACGGAATCGGTGAAGACGTCACGAAGAGCGCGTCGACCAGCGGCATCAAGCGGTGGTGGATCTCCGCGGCCCGCGCAGTCTCACCCTCGGTGAAGGCGTGCAGCAGATCGGCGATCTGTTGACCGACCAGGTGCGCGGCGACCGATACCACCCCATACCCGCCCAGAGCAAGAATCGTGAGGATGTCGCCGTCGTTGCCGCTCCAGACGCGGAAATCTGGCGGTGCATCGCGAATGATCTCGCCGATCTGCTTGAAGTTGCCGCTGGCTTCCTTGACGCCGACGATGTTCGGCACCTCGCGCGCCAGTCGCAGCGTCGTGCTCGACTCCATATTGCGCGGCGAGCGGCTGGGGATGTTGTAGAGGATGACCGGCACGTCGACCGCTTCGGCGATCGCCTTGAAGTGCTGAAACAGCCCTTCTTGTGGCGGGTTGTTGTAGTAAGGGACCGTCCCGAGAATGCCGTCGACGCCAAGCTGCTGCGCCTCGCGCGACAGTTCAACGCTCTCGGCGGTGTTGTACGTGGTCGTACCGGCGATGACCGGGGCGCCGCGCGCGTGCGCGACTTCCACGATGGCTTCGAGCAACCCCAGCTTCTCGTGGTTGCTGAGCGTGGGCGACTCGCCGGTCGTGCCACTCACGACCAGTCCCTCGGTACCTGAATCGAGCAGTGCCGTCGCCAGACGCTTGGCCTGCTGCAGATCCAGCGCGCCCGTCGCGGAATCGAACGGGGTAGCCATCGCCGTGAGCAGTCGTCCAAAGCGTGTCATGCGTGCACCTCGATTTTCTCCCGCGCGCCAATCTGCCAGCCGCTGCGCGCGACCAATTCGAACACCTGAAGGGCGTTCAGAGCGGCGCCCTTGCGAAGGTTATCACCGACCACCCACAGCGCAAGGCCACGCGGGTGCGACGGGTCCTTGCGGATTCTGCCCACGTACACCGGGTCGGTCCCGGCAGTTCGCAGAGGCGTCGGGTACTGGGAGGCTTGGGGATCGTCAAGGACGACGACGCCAGGCGCGCGCTCGAGCACGTCACGCGCTTCGTCAGCGGACATCGCCTGCTCGAGCTCGATATGTATGGCTTCCGAGTGGCCGACCGAGACGGGGACACGGACGCAGGTGGCGCTGATGGGCAGAGCGGGCGCCGCGAAAATCTTGCGCGTCTCGTCGATCATCTTGCGCTCTTCGCTGTACAGCCCGTCGCCCTTATAGCCGCCGATCTCAGGGAACAGGTTTCTATGGATCTGGTGGGGGTACACGCTCGGCGTGGATGCTTCATCCGCGATCTGGGCATCCAGCTCGTCGACCCCGCGCCAACCGGTGCCGGAGACGGACTGGTACGAGTCGACGATGATGCGCTGGACCGGGTTCACCTGATGGATCGGCCACAGGGCCACAACCATCTGCGTCGTCGAGCAGTTGGGACCAGCGATGATGCCCTTATGTCGCCGCGCGTGCTCCGGGTTCACCTCCGGGACGACGAGGGGCACTTGCGGATCCATGCGCCAGGCGTTGGACTTGTCGACGTCCAGTGCCCCCGAAGCAGCGATTACTGGTGCAAAGACCTTCGCCTGCTCGTCGCCAATCGCGCTGAGCACGAAGTCCAGCCCCTTGAACAGACTTGGCTCGGGCACGGCGCGCTCGACTTCGATTTGCTGGCCACGCACCGTGATGCGCTTACCGGCGCTGCGCTCCGACGCGAACAGACGCAGGGAGCCGATCGGCAGATCGGGCCGCTCCCCTTCGTCCAGGATGCGCAGGAACTCGCGGCCAACCAGGCCTGTCGCGCCGACGACGCCAATCGCGTAGCTCATCGCGCCCACAGTTTACCGTTAGCGCTCAGCGAGGCCGCGCTGTGCCGCGTGCCGTTTGGGTTGGCTTCTAACTCAGGCCCATGAGGCTGTCGAGCCCGCGCGTCAGGCCGGTCGTGGCCATGGAGTGGCGTATCGCCAGCAGCACTCCTGGCACGTAGGCGTCGCGGCCCAACGCGTCATGGCGGATGCTGAGCACCTGGCCAAGTGAGCCGAACAGCACTTCCTGGTGCGCATTCAGGCCAGGCAGGCGCACGCTATGAAGTCGAACGCCGCCCTCGACGGCGCCGCGCGAGCCCTCCAGCGTCCAGCGCTCCACTGGCGGATCAGGGAGCTCGGCGCCGTGCGCCTCGCGAATCTGGCGAGCAGTCTGGATGGCCGTTCCCGACGGAGCGTCCAGCTTCTTGTCGTGGTGCAGCTCGATCACCTCGGCGGAGTCCATGAAGCGGGCGGCGGTGCGCGCGAAGTGCATCATCAGGACGGCGCCGATGGCGAAGTTGGCAGCCCAGACACCGCCGAGCTGCTTTTGCCGCAACGCGGCAGCGAGGTCATCCAGGTCGCTGCTCGCCAGACCGGTGGTGCCACTCACGACACGCAGCCCGGCGTCGACGGCGGCAAGCAGCAGCGCGGGCGCCGCCTGGGCCGTGGTGAAGTCCACGAGAACGTCCGCTCGAGGTGCGAGGCGCGCGAGCTCCGACTGCGCGCTAGCGCTGCCGAAGCCGCCTACGATCTCGAGATCAGATCGCGACAGCCCAGCGAGCATGGCTCGGCCGACGCGCCCTGTCGCGCCAGCAACCACAACTCGCGTGGGCACGCGGACTATTCGGGCGTGGGGCTCGTGCCCGGGCCGCGTTCGGCTGCGCGGCGACCCGTGGCTGACCCACGCGGGCGATCGCTGCGCGGTGGACGGCTGCGCGCGGCACCTTCGGCGGGCGCGCTACTCGCGGGCTCGGCGGGCCGTTCGCGGTCGCCGCCTCGGTCGCGGTCACGATCGCGGCTCATGAAACCGCCGCCGCCTTCGCGACGCGGTCCACGATCACGATCGCGGTTGAACCCACCGCCGCCGCGGCCACCGCGATCGCCATCGCGTCCGCGGCGCTCGGAGAACGGTCGGCGCGATCCGCGATCCTCGCCGTCGCCGTTGCGGCCAGGCTCCTCGCCGCCCTCCTGGCCGTTCTCGGCAGGCTCGAGCAGCGCGCGACGCGACAGGTTCACGCGACCCTGGCGGTCGATCTCGGTGACCAGCACCTGCAGCTCATCGCCGATCTTGACCACGTCCTCGACGCTCGGCACGCGGTAGTTCGCCAGCTCCGAGATGTGCACCAGGCCTTCCTTGCCCGGCAGGATCTCGACGAAGGCCCCGAACGGCAGAATCCGTGTGACTTTGCCGGTGTAGATCTCGCCGGCCGCGACTTCGCGGGTGAGCGACTTGATCCAGTCAACGGCTTTCTGCGTGTTTTCGGCGTTGTTGGAGCCGATGTTGACCGAGCCGTCGTCCTGGATGTCGATGGTGGTCTTGGTCTCCTCGGTGATCTTGCGGATCATCTTGCCGCCTGGGCCGATGATGTCGCGGATCTTGTCGGGGTTGATCTTGATGGTGGTGATACGCGGCGCGTAGACGCTTACTTCAGCGCGCGGCTCCTTGATCACCGCGTCCATCTTGTCGAGGATGAACATACGGCCCTCGCGCGCTTGCTCCAGTGCCTCGCGCAGGATTTGCTCGGTCAAGCCGGCGACTTTGATGTCCATCTGAATGGCGGTCACGCCGGTGCGCGTGCCGGTCACCTTGAAGTCCATGTCGCCCAGCGCGTCCTCGAGGCCTTGAATGTCGGTCAGGACGGCGTATTTGCCCTTGGCTGAACCGTCCAACGTCACGAGGCCCATCGCCACGCCTGCCACCGATGCCGAGATGGGTACACCCGCATCCAGCAACGCCAGCGTGCTCCCGCACGTCGAGGCCATCGAACTCGAGCCGTTCGAGCTCAGCGTGTCCGAAACCACGCGAATGACGTACGGGAACTCGTCCTCGGGTGGCAGTACGGCAATCAGCGCGCGCTCGACGAGTGCACCGTGTCCGATGTCGCGGCGGCTCGTGCCGCGCATCGGTCGCGCCTCGCCGACGGAGAACGGCGGGAAGTTGTAGTGGTGCATATAGCGCTTCGGCTCGTCGAGACCGATCGAGTCGATCGACTGCTCATCGGCCTCGGTTCCCAGCGTGGCCACGCTCATGACCTGCGTCTGGCCGCGCGTGAACAGGCCCGAGCCGTGACCGCGCGGCAGCACGCCGACCTCGATCGAGATCGGGCGAATGTCCTTGGGACCGCGACCGTCGGGACGCTTGCCGTCCTTCAGGATGCGCGTGCGGACCAGCTCCTTCTCCGCGCTCTCGAACAACTTGGAGACGGCCTTGGGATCGGCGCCCGCGAGCACGAACTCGTTGAGGACCTCCGCGCGTAGCTCGCGCGTGGCGTCCTCGCGGCCGCCCTTATCGGGGTTGTAGATGGCCTTCTCGAGGGACTTGCCCAGGCGCTTGGTCAGCTTCTTCTTGAGCTCTTCGTCGATAACTGGTGGCGGCGCGTCCTGCTTGGGCTTGCCAGCCAGCTTGCGCAGCTTCTCCTGTGCCTCGATGAGTGGCTGGAGCGCGCGATGGCCGGCCATGATTGCTTCGAGGACCAGGTCTTCGGGCAGCTCGTGCACGCCTGCTTCGACCATCAGGACCGCGTCGCGGGTGCCAGCGACCGTGAGCTCGAGCTCCGACTCGTCATGCATCTGGCGCATGGTCGGATTCACGACCAGTTTTCCGTCGATGTAGCCCATCTTGACCGCGGCTACAGGCCCTTCGAACGGAATGCTCGACAGGTGCAGCGCGGCACTGGCGCCGATGACGCTCAGGATCGACGGATCGTTCTCCTGATCGGCGGACATGACCAGGTTCACGATCTGCACGTCGTTGCGGTAGTGCTTGGGGAACAGCGGCCGAATCGGTCGATCGGTGAGGCGCGCGGCCAGGGTGGCTGCTTCGCCGGGTCGACCTTCGCGTTTGATGAAGCCGCCGGGGATCTTGCCCGCGGCGTACATGCGCTCTTCGTACTCGACGGTGAGCGGGAAGAAGTCGATGCCCTCGCGGGGCTCGGCGGAGGAAACGGCGGTTGCCAGCAGCATGGCATCGCCATAGCGGACGGTGACTGCGCCGTCGGCGAGGCCGGCCACGCGGCCGGTCTCGATGCTCAGCGTGCGTCCGCCGAGCTCAACGTCTAGTTTGTGAATTGCCACGGTGATTACTTCTCTCTCGTCTGTGTGTTCGTTGACGGCATGCGGCAGCGCTGGCCTGGTCTTGGGCGAACGATGTCGCCGGGGGGCGGTGCCACGCGGATGATTAGCGGCGCAGTCCGAGGTCGGCGATCAGCTTGAGATAGCGGTCGTGCTCGGTGCGCGACAGGTAGTTCAGCAGGCGGCGTCGATGGCCGACCATTTTGAGCAGACCGCGGCGCGAGTGGTTGTCGTGTTTATTGGCGCGCAGGTGCTCGGCGAGATCGTTGATGCGCCTGGTCAGCAGTGCGACCTGGACGTCAGCAGAGCCAGTATCGCTGTCGTGGAGCCGGTGCTTCTCAATAGTCGCGGCTCGGTCGGCCTCGGCGAGGGCCATAACTTCAATCTGTCCTTTCCTCGTCGGGCGCGTTCTTCAGTTTCTGGGTTCGGCCATGAGCTCGGCCGCAGCGCCCGCAGTCTCTCAAATCCTTCTACACTCGTTAACGCCCGAGAGTATACCAGCCGGGGTTCGTTCTAAGCTCCTTCTCCCGGAGGGGAAGAAGACCGGTCCTATCTGAAGGGAACGGTCGAGCCTGCTAGGCGACGTCGTTGCGGGGGTGGGACTCTTCGTCCTCTTCCTCGTTGGCGCCTTCGTTGACTTGCTCGCCGCGGCGCGGGCGTTTCAGAGCATCTACGGCGGCGCGCAGGTCACTGAGCGTTGGCCCGGGGACGGCCTGTTCGCGCTCGGACGACAGCGGCGGGATGCTCAGTCTGGGCGTCGTCGGAGCGCCGGGCCGAGTTTCCGCGATCGAACGGCCGCCACTAGCAGACAGCCGCTCGCGCACCGTATTCAGACTGGCCCGCGCTACTTCGACCTGGCCGCGCACTGCCACGATCTGCTCTTCCAACTGGCCGCGCGCGATCTCCAGGTTGTCGCGCACCTCAGTGAGCTCCTGCTCCAGGTCCGCGAGCCGCTGTGCGGCATCCAGCGTGACCTGCTTCGCCCGCTGCTCCGCGTCGCCAATCAACTGGCGGACGCGTTCGTCGACCTCAGTGTTCAACTGATAGGCGCGCTGTTCGCTATCGTGCGTGATCTGGCGAGCCCGCCGTTCGGCCTCGCGGACCATGTTCTCAGCGCGATCGTGAGCGCGCTGTTCGAGCGACTGCAGCGCTTCTAGCAGCGCCTGTCGGCCGGCTGCGAAGCTGCCCTCGTCCTCTGTCGAGAGGGACACGCCCGCAGGCTAACGATGGCCCGGCTAAAGTGTCAAGGCTCGCATGTCAAGAATCGCAACCGCGTTGCAGCTTGGCGTGTTCGTACTGGTGGTATCCATGACGCCTTCAACCGCGCGGCAAGATGCCGATGACCGCCTGTCGAATGCGCGAGCAATCCAGACGACTACGCGCGCCCGTCTCGGTGTCCTTGGCGATGCGTTCTCGTGCGCGGATGCGCGCATCGTGTCCTACCGAAGGAGCAGCGCCGAGCCCGAAATCGTGGATCAGTGGTACGTGGCATCGCAACTCTGGGCGGACGCTGTGCTGCTCGAGATGGCAGCCGACGATCTGGACGCACGTTGCTATATCGACAAAGGCTTCGGGTTTCTCGATCGCCTCTGGGACTACACCAACTCAGGCTACTTTCCACGTTCCAATCCGGTGGGTACGCGGATCGAGGAAGCCAAACGCTTCGGCGACGACAATTCGCTTGGCGGGCTAGCACTGCTGGCGGCCTCAAGTGCGACGTCGGATCCAGTGGTCAAACAGCGCTATGTGCACGCCGCCACCCGCGAAGCCGACTTCTTGTTGCAGAGTGCGCTGTGGGACGAGACCTTCGGCGGCGGCTTCTGGTGGAACACCGGACGCGGCGATTCAGCCGAGGGAAAACCCGCGCAAACCAATGCGTTAGCGGCATTGTTCTTTGCGCAGCTCTACGCCGCGACGGACAACCTGCTCTACCGCGATTGGGCGGTACGCACGCTGCTGTGGCTGGACACGATCCTGTACGACCCGGGCCGCCACGTGTACCGCTGGAGCGTGGCCTTTCAGAACATCCCGTCGCGCAGCGGCGCGGTCCTCTCTGACCGCGTGTTCAACTACGACCAGGCAACGGCGATCCTGGCCCAGCTCGCTGTCTACGGAACCGACGCGGATGGCGGACGCCTGCAGCGCGCACGGGATGTTGGTGCGGTGATTACGCCAACGTTCTGGTCACCAGAATTGGGCAGCTACAACCTCGAAGCGGGCGTGCCGCAAGTCTTTACGAGCTACGCCGCGTGGACGAGTCTGGGGCATCTTGCGCTGTTCGAGCTGGATGCGGACTCGAGCTGGTTGGAGCAGGCGCGGATGAACGCGGACGCGCTGCAATCGAGGATGCGTTCGCCCGACAGAAGTTATGCGGTGCGCAGCTACGTGTGCCGCGATCGCGCCGCGCGCGGCTGCGCGAACCCGCAGACGCCCGCCGCCACTGACACAACCGTCGATACCGCGGCCCAGGCATGGGCCCAACACCTGGAGACATCGCTTGCACATGCTGAACGTCAAGATTGAGTCCAGTCCGATCGGCCAGCTGCGGCTGGTTAGCAACGGTGACGCTCTCGTCGAGCTGTGGCTGCCTGACTCGTTTCCCGATGACCGTGAAAGCACCGGCGACGCCGTGCTGGAGGAGGCCACCAGGCAGCTGCGCGCCTACTTCGACGGCAAGCTCACCGGCTTCGACCTTCCCCTGGCGCCGCACGGCACGCCGTTCCAGGAGCGCGTGTGGAAGGCGTTGCTGGACATCCCGTATGGCCGCACGGCGAGCTACGGGGAAATTGCCGCGGTCATCAACGAACCTGGCAAGGCGCGGGCAGTTGGCGCAGCCAATGGCCAGAATCCGATCGCGATCATCATCCCGTGTCATCGGGTGATCGGGTCACATGGTGAGTTGGTGGGCTATGGCGGCGGGCTCAACACGAAGCGGTGGCTGCTGGAGCTGGAGTCCGGCGTCGCGACCCTGCCGCTATTTCATTGACGGTAGGACGCGGTTGGGGATGAACAGCAGCTCGCCCGGCCGTACCGTGTTGGAGGTGAGCATGCTCGCTTCACGCAAATCGTCGGCAGTGGTGCCGAAGCGCGCGGCGATCTGCTCGAGTGTCTCGTTGGGCTGGACGCGGTACAACCAGCCAGACTCGCGCGGAATGGTCAGCACCTGACCGGGCACGAGCAGATTGGGGTCGCGCAGCCCCGAAGAGGTGATGATCGCCTCGCCGCTGACGCGGAACTGCGCGGCCAGAACGTTGAGCGTGTCGCCGTTGCGCACGATATAGGTGAAGTACGTGGTGTACACGGCGACGACCGCGCCATTGGGGTCGGCATCACCGCCTATGGGTTGCAGAGGTGGGATAGCGGGCGCACGCGAGAGCGGCACCGTCAATGGTGGAGGGGTTGGCTGCGCGGTCGGACTGGTGGTCGGTCGAGCAGTCGCCTGGAGCTCGGCCGGGGTGAGGTGGGCTTGTTGACCACTTGCAGGGCCGCCTGCTGCGCGGTGATAGGCGCACTGGTGTCTGGCCCGGCGATGTTGGCGAGCACGAGACCAACAGGCAGCAACAGGACGAGGAACGGAATCCAGCGGGGCAGCCAGCGCGGCCGCGCCGAGCGTCGAATGGCTTGCGCGGCCAGCGTCGATGGCCGACCCCAGCGCGGCGTCGGCTCCGCGTCGTGCAGGACCTGCTCGGCAGCGCCAGGTGTTGTGGCCGCTTCGACCGGCGGATCGGACGCGAGTGGCTCGCCCGCGGCGACAACTGGCGCAACCGGCGCAGCGCGCGCGCCGCGACCTTGCTTGGGCGACCTGAGGCGCGCCATTTCTTCGCGCATCTCAGCGACCTCGGACTGCAACGCGGCGATCTGCTCCTCGAGCTCGATCTTGCGCTGCTCGGCCTGCGCGGTGATCTCTTGCGCGCGCTGCTCAGCCTCCGCGGTAAGCTCGCGCGCCCGCTCGTCGGCGTGCTGGACCAGGGCGTCCACTTCACGTGTCCGCTCATCGAGAAGCTGTAGACCCTCCTGGAGCAGTCGCGAGGCCTCGACCAGGCCGTGCTGCTCCCGTGGGCTGGGCACCTGCGCGATTGTAAGTCGGGCTAATCACAGCGGCCAGCGGAGTACCCTTTTAAAACGAGGATGACCGACGGGCGGGCCGATCGTCTTCGACACGCATTGCGCCTGTACCTGCTGGCGGATACCGGTCTTGTGCCCGCTGGCAGCCTCCCCGAGGCGGTTGCCGCCGCGCTGCGGGGCGGCGTGACCGCGGTGCAGTTGCGTTCGAAGGACGCCACGACCGCCGAGCTGCTGGAGCTGGCTCGAGCGATCAACAAGCTATGCCGCGAGCACGATGTGCCGTTCATCGTGAACGAGCGTGTCGACGTCGCTCTGGCGGCCGAGGCCGATGGCGCCCACATTGGGCACATCGGCTTGGAGGAGCTCGCGCCGACCGAGACGCGGCATCTGCTCGGGGCCGACGCTGTCGTGGGTGTCTCGGTTGGGTCAGCGCAGGAGGCGCGGTTGGCGACCAGCCAGGCGGCGAGCTACGTGTCGGTCGGCCCGATGTTCAACCCGGCGGGCGAGGCCGTCGGCGAGGCGTTGCTGCGCCACGTGCGCGCGGCGACCGGTTTGCCGCTGGTAGGGATCGGCGGTATCACGGCGCAACGGGCGGCCGGCTTGTACGCGGCGGGCGCCGATGGCGTTTGCGTGGGCGCGGCTATCCTGCGCGCGAACGACCAGGAAGGCGCGGCTCGTGCATTCGCCCCGAGTATGGGCACGACGAGCTGATGCGGCGGCGCCGTGCGATCGTGGTCGGCGCGGCCGGCCTCCTCTCCGCGTGCTCGGGTCCGCCGCCGCCTGCGCCCACACCGGCGCCGACCGCGGCGCCCACGTCCCCGCCAGCTCTGGCGACGGTGCCGCCGAGACCCATCCCCACTTCGGGAGGACCAGCCAGCCCGCCAGCTACGCCGACGGCACCGCCACCGGCTGTGCCGACCGTCACGCCGGCCGCGCAGGTCGCGCTCGACGTGCGGCTGTGGAATGGCTCGGCGGAGGTGCATCTCGACGGTCGCACGATCGAGCCTGGGCGCGTCATGGTCGAACCCGCCGTGCACCACGTGGCGGCGCTGGTTGATGGCGATGTCGTCGCGGCGGTCGATTCGGCCGCCGAGGGCGGAACCGTCGATCTGGTTGTGCCGCCACCGCAGGCTGGCCTGGCAGTCATGGTCGAGAATCAGGCGGATGCCCGACCGCAGTCGGGTCTCCCGCACGCCGACGTCGTCTGTGAAGCGCTCGCCGAAGGTGGCATCACCCGCTTCGTCGCGATCTTCCTGACCCACGATGCGCCCATCGTCGGTCCGGTGCGCAGCTTGCGGCACTATTTCGCCTTCCTGGCGGCCGACTACGGCGCCGACGTGATCCATATCGGCGCCAGCCCGGAGGGCTTCGCCTGGCGGGACGCCATGAACATGGGCCATCTCGACGAGTCGGCGGGTGACCCGGGTATCTGGCGGGTTCGCTCGCGGCCGCCACCGCACAACGCGTTCACCGATACCACTGCCGACCGCGGCTTCCTCCTGGACCGTGGACGACAGCGCAATCGAGTGTGGGGACCGCTGCGGTTCAGCCCGTCGGCGCCGCACGGCGAAGAACGGGCCACCGAGATCACGCTGGGCTTTCGACCGTGGTCGTATCGCGTCCACTACGAGTGGGACGCGGGGCAGGGACGCTACCTGCGCTGGATGGAGGGCACACCGCACCTCGATGGACAGACCGGCGAGCAGATCGCACCCGCGTCAATCGTGGTGCAGTTCGCCGACGTCGAGGCGATTCCCAACGACGAGAAGCTGCGGCTCGACGTCGACCTGGTCGGCGCGCACGGCGATTTGCTGGTCTTCAGCGATGGCACGCAGCGCTCGGGCACCTGGAGCAAGGGCGGTGCGCGCTCCTCGACCCGCTGGCTGGACGATCAGGGCCAGCCGCTCATCATCCCACCTGGCCAGGTGTGGGTCGAGCTGGTGCCGCTGGGCAGCCCGATCCAGGTGGGCTAGGCGCCGCGCAGCAGGCCGCGATAGAACGCGCGTAGCTCGGGTGGCAGATGCGCCGCCTTGCCCATCACACCCGAGCAGAAGCCTGCGAAGGTCTCGTGATCGTTGTCCTCGGCCAACATGCCGCGCCAGTAGCCGGTAGGTGACGTGTCGTCCTTCTGTGTCGGGATGCCGTGGCAATAGACATGCGCCAGCTCGGCGATGCGATCGTAGTCGGGTGGGGGAGTCTGTCCGAGCCGCTGCAGCAGCTGCATGAGGTCCTCGCGCTTGACGGAGCGGTGCTGCTCCCACCAGGCGTGCGCCAGCTCGTGGAGTGCGGCTTCATCCTGGTTGCCGCGCACCATCACCAGCTTGCGATCGCCGAACCAGTAGCCGCCGCCCATCGGCTCATCGAGGGTGCCGACCTCCAGCCGCAGCGTGCGGAAATAGGTGATCGCTTCAGGCGCGAACGGCTGGCGGCGCCACAACGCTTCGAACCACGCGCGCGCATCTTCTGGGTGTGCCATGCGCGAGAAGCCGAAGTATTCGCGCATTTCTGCGCTGGCAGGAACGCTGCGCTGCATTCGAGAGAGGTCAGGCGGCGCTGCCGAGGAAGCTATGCACGCGCTCGGTGAGCGCTGTCACCATGGGCAGCGAGCGCAGTCGTTGGTAACTGCGCGAACGGCGGTACAGCGCCAGGCTGCCGCGATGTAACCCACGCAGCACCGCGCGGGAGAACGGGCCGCGGCCGGGGCCGAGGTCGCGACAGTAAATCAGCTTGGGCGCCGCTTCCAATCGGCCAACGAGTATCGCGCGGGCAACCGCATCGGCCAGCACTTCCTCGCGCAGCTCGTGCGCCGGACGCTCGCCCGGGGCGCGTCCGGCGACGTACTCGAAACGTGCCGCCAGAGACAGCTCGGGATCATCTGGTCCAAGGAGCGCATGCGCCACCAGGTGCGCGTACACCTCGAGTCGCTCATCGTCGCTCAGATCGCGACAGATGATGATCTCGGTGCCGCGCGGGCTCGACAGCAAGAAGCCTTTGAGGTCGTGCAGCGCGGCGCTCTCGTCGCAGCGCACCCCCAGCTCCTCCAGCATGCGCCGCGCTGCGACAACGCGCTGATGCGCCTCGCCGCGGTGGCTGGTGAGCGCGTGTAACCGAAGGATGCGCGCCAGATTGGCGGCGGTCGCCTCAGCGTGCGGAACAAGCCTAGCCATCGTCTTCGAGCCCCAGGACGTGCCACAACAGCCGCCCGCGCAGCACGAGCTGGTCAGCCAGGCTCAGGCGGCGGTAGCTGACCAGCAATTCGTCGAATGCCTTCAGGTCAGCGGTGGACCAGGGCACGTAATAGCCGGCGAGTGCCAGCAGCTCCTTGAACGCTTTGGAGCTGAGGCCTTCGCAACACAGCGCCCAGCCGACGATCCGCTCCAGGGTGAGCGGCGCATCCAGCAGGCCTTGCTCGTAGCGGCTGACCATGCTCTGGGTGACGTGATAGCCGAGCTCCTCGAGCTCGCCCGACAGGCGCGCCTGGCTGCGCGGGTCGCCGGCGTGCTGGCCGTGTCGCAGCTCACGCAGATTGGCGCCTACGCGGCTCTTGATGGCCGTCCAGCGGGCGACCTGGACTTCGTCACGATCGCTCACGCTGTCAGATCCCGAGCCGTAGGAAGATCACGATGAGGCCGGCGTAGACCGGTGCCTGCATTACCAACGTCCACAAGAGGATGCTTCGCTTGAAGCGCTGTAACTCGTCGTGCAGATCCACATGTCCAAGTCTGAGGATAACCGCGTGGTCGGGCTGGCGACTATGCGCACCAAACATTGCGCGGGAGTAATTCGGTTTGCATCAGTAGATAGTTAGAATCCGAGTAATCCCCCTGCTGGGCAGGCGTGCTCTGGCCGCGCCAGGCGAGCTTCGAGTATCGTATGTTCGGAAAGGACTGAAGGAACCGATGCAGCTATCGAGCGCGCCGGGCGTCATCTCACAGATCCGGCGGCTGGTGCTGGAGACCAACGCGCCCATCCAGTTCCTCGACATCACCACTGACGTGCTCGAGCTGGTGCGTGCGTCTAGGCTGCGTGACGGCGTCGTCACCATCTTCTCGCGCCATACCACGACCGCGGTGTGTATCCAGGAGGCCGAGCCGCTGCTGCTCGACGATCTGCGGGAGTTCCTGGAGCGGTCCGCGCCCGCTTCGGCCCACTATCGACATAACGATTTTCGGGTGCGCACGGTGCACATGCACGACGACGAGAGTCCGAACGGCCACGCGCACTGCCTGCAGCTGATGCTCGGCGCGAGTGAGAGCGTGCCTGTGCAGCATGGCGAGCTGCTGTTGGGTACGTGGCAGCGAATCTTCCTCCTGGAGCTGGATGGCCCGCGGCCCCGAGTGGGCCTGCCGAGTGGCCGCGAAGTCGTGATCCAGGTGATGGGATCGAGCGACTAGCCTCATAGACTGGACGGCGATGGCCGCGGAGCAGTCGTTGCCTGTCGCGAGCCCGCCGGCTACGCGAGCTACCCGGCTCGCGGTGCGGTCCACGTTGCTGGGGGTCTTGTTGCTGGTGGCCGTGGCGGCCGCGGCACGGGCGGTGTACACGGCATTCGCCTACGGCGTGCCTGCCTGGTTCGACGAAGAGCTGAACCCGCTCGTCAACCTCCTTGTCAACGGCCAACGCATCGAGCAGATCGATCCGCGCCAGTACGGCGTCGTGGTGTTCCTGGTATTCGATCCCGCCGTACGCGTGTTGGGGGCGAATCAGTCGGCGCTGGCGCTGTACGCCGCGTGTGTGAGCCTGGCGGCAGCCATCGTCGCCTTCGCAATCACCGCGAAACGCTATGCCGCTGATGATCCGGTGCGGCTGCTGGTGCTCGCCATCGCGTGGTGCAGCGCGGTGCCGCTGCTGTACGTGATCGCGCAGCACATGGTCGATGCGTGGCAGCTGCTGTTCCTCAGCGCCGCGCTCTTTCTGTACACGGGCACCGCCAGGCAGCAGCACTGGACAGGTGTGCCGCTCGCATTGGCGACGCTCACGAAACTGCTGCCGGCGCTACTGCTGGTGTACCTGTTCGTGCGGTCGTGGCGGCTCGGCCTGGTTGGCGCAGCCGCGATCGTCATCCTGCTGAGCATCGGACAGGCCCTGTACGGCTCGCTGATGGGCCTGGGCTACCCCCTGGCGATGCTGTCGATGGGCGGCGATACGGTTGCCCGATGGTCGATGCACTTCGAAAATAACTCCATCCGCGGGCTGCTGTTCAAACTCGTGGCCGGCTTTCAGCTGCAGGGTGATACGACAGCCTACGTCCTCGACCCGCGGTGGGTGCCGTGGTTGAGCGCGCTGGCATACGCGCTGAGCGCCTCGCTCCTGGGGTATCTGGGATGGGCCGCGTGGCGAGGTCGCGGCGACGGTTCGCCACACCGACGGAGCATCGAGTTCAGCCTGGCCATCGTGACGATGTTGCTGATCTCACCTCACACCGCGCAGGACTATCTGGTGACCGCGTTACCCGTCCTCGCGGTGTGGCTATGGCTCCACGCGAGGAAGCTGCCGCAACCCTGGAGCAGCTCCCAGACACTGCTGGGGGCCGTGGCGGCGTTCCTGATCGGCGTGTTCGTGCCCATGAACGTGGTCGCCCGCTTCGCGCCATTCCACGGACTGATCGCCCTTACCCACAACGCGGACAATGGGCTGTTCGTAGATCAGATTGGCTCGGCGATTGGCGCCTACGACTTTTTCGGCTTCCCCGGGCTGGGGCTGCTCATCGCGTGGCTCCTGCTGGTCAGCCTGGAGCGTCAGTCAGCGGCCGCGCGCGAGCGAAACGCCACAACGCCAAGGATGGCGCCGGCCAGAATCTCGGCGACCGCCGCGGCCCACGAGTAGGCATCGAGCCCGAGCTCCGGGTATGAGTCGCTCAGGAAGCTCCACGTCGGAAGCAGGTGGCTGGCGGTGACGCCGATCGCGGCCGTGAATCCAACCACGGTGGCCACCATAGCCGCGGAAGGATGGCGCCGCAGCGTCAAGACGAGCGTGGTCACGGTCAGAACCAGGATGAGCGTGCCACCAGCCAGCACGGCCGGCGGAACAGCTGCGAGACCGCGCACTTGTCGCAGGTGATCGGACGTGTGCAGCGCGACGCCGAGGACAAAGATCAGATTGGCCAGCACGAGCGGCTCCAGCTGAGCGCGGGTCCGCGGCTGCGCGGCCAGCATGACGCGGCCAGTGTAGATGAATTACGCTGCTGGCCCGACGAGTGGTGTCATCCCGAGCTTGCGAGGGATCTCAGGTGCAAACCGCGAGATTCCTCGGCTACGCCTCGGAATGACAGGAATCGTTATGCAGATCCGCGGCATCCACGCGCTCGTGCTGGTGGCGTTGCTGTTCGGCGCGCTGGCGTACAGAGCCACCGAGTACTACACGACCCGCTACCAGACGTTGCCCGTGATGGACTGGCTCGAGTCGCGGCCACCGCTGGCCGAGTCGGGCAGACTGCCAGCCGCGGCCGAACTGGCGCACGGGCTGGTGCGAACGACGCCGCTGCTCGTTATCCGCGATGACGTGCGACCGCTGCTGCCCGTGTTTGGACCGCCGGCGTTTGTCCAACGCACGGTCGGCGGCGTGCGCGACGCGGCCACGATCCAACTCGGCACGCCGGGTTCCTTCGCCCGCGACGAGGATCCGATCCGCGCCCGACTCGACGTCATCGTCTTCAATCGTGCCGTGCGCGCGGCGGCATGGTCCGACCTCATGGCCCGGGAGCTCGACGTTCGCGACCCGCGCACTGGTGCGCCTCAGGTGCGCGTTGGCGGGCGCGACTACCCCGACGATGTGTGGCTGATCGCGCCGCCAGTGGCGGGGGGAGTCGCCAGCGTCAGCGGTCACCGCGGGCCAGTCGGCTTTTTCCTACAGATGACCTACCAGCGCCCTGGGGCGACGCGGGCCGAAGACTTTATCGATCTCAGCGCCCGCGCTGAAGCCGCGGCGCGCCGGGCGGCCAGCGACTGGACGGCATGGCTCGAAGGTCAGTTGGCCGCCGGCTGATGTATCGCGTACTCGACTTGCTACTGGCTGCGCTTGTTCTTGTCTGTGGCGCGCCGGTGGTGGTGTGCCTGGGGCTGGTGATGCGGGTCCTGCGTCGCAGGGGACCACGCCGCATCGTCTATCTGGGCACCGGGCAGATCGCGCAGGTGTTTCCGCGCAACGGCGTCAACCTGTTCCTGGAGCGTGAGTGCAGCGATTTCAACGGCTATTTCGAGCAGATGTGGAATGTCCACTTCCCGGCCGGCGCACGCGGCGCGCTCAGCCTGACGCCGCGCCACCACCTGATCGACGTCGATTTCGCGTTGCCGGCGGCGGTGCAGCGGTTCCGTCGTACGACCGCGGCGCTGCGCGAGATGCTTTTTCTGGTGTGGCTCCTGCCCTTTCTTGCCCGAGCGCGGACGACGATCGTGACCGCGACGAACCCGTATCTGCAGGGGGTCAACGCCGCGCTCGCAAGCCGTCTGCTCGGCCTGCCATACGCGGTCATCATCACCCGCGATTACGACTGGGACTGGTCGGTCCTCAAGAAGCAGGCGTTCGCATCGGTGTATCCGTCGCAGCGCCTGGAGCGACGGGTTGGGCGCTGGGTGTTGCGCCACGCGGCACTGGTCCTGGCCGACCGCCGCTACTACCGCGACTTCGCGATCCGCAATGGCGCAGCGGCGAGCCGGGCGGTGGCGACGCGGGTGCTGGCTGACGACGCTTACGCGCACGCGTCGCCATCGCCGCGGGTGCGTGAGCGCTTCGGCCTCGGCGGGGGGCCGCTGCTCGTGTACGTTGGGCGGCTGGATGCCGACAAGTTCGCCCTCGACCTGGTGGAGTGCCTGGCGCGCGTGCGACAGCGGTTTCCTTCCGTGCAACTGGCGTGCGCGGGCACGGGCATGCTGGAAGGCGAGATGCTGCGCCGCGCGCTAGAGCTGGGCATCGACGATGGTTTGCGGCTGCTGGGCTCGGTAGATCTCAACGAATTGCCGAGTTTGATCACGAGCAGCGACGTGGTGGTCGCCCCGCACATGGGCTACACGTTGATCGAAGCAGGACTGACCGGCACTCCCATCGTGACCTACGACTTCGATTTTCACAGTGAGATCATCGAGAACGGCCATTCGGGCTACCTGGTCCCACTGCGTGACGTCGCGGCGCTGGCCGAGCGCGTGTGCGGCCTACTGGCCAACCCCGAGCACGCCCGCGCGATGGGCGCCACATTGCGCAACCGACTGCTGCGCGAGCATAGCCTGGAGGCCGTGGTGCCGCTGTACCGCGAGGCCTACGACATGGCGCTACAGGGCGCGGCATGACGATCTCGGTCGCGGCGCCGAGGCAGATGGTGGTACGGCAGGGCATCAGCTTGCCGACCGTCTATACAGGGGCCCTGGCGATCTGGCTGATCACGCGTGGCCTGGTGCTGGTCCATCAGGGCGCCTGGCCGTGGATGAACGCCTTCGTCGTGGCCGCCGCGCGGGCCATCGTCGTCGGCGACTGGAATGACGCGGTGCGACCGCAACTGCCCGCGGTGCTGGGTGTGCCACTGGTGCTCGCCGGCGCGGACGAGCAGCAGTCCGTGGCGGTGCTCTACATCTTCGGCAGCCTGGTGCAATTCGGCGCGCTCCTCGTGCTGGTGCGCGCGTTGTGGCCCGGTCGCGTCGTGGAGCAGTCGCTGGCACTGCTGATCTTCCTGCTGCTGCCGTACAACCACTCGATCCATCACTACCGCGACGTCCCGGTCGTGCTGGCGTGTAGCGCAATCTTCTTGCTGGCCGCCCACTGGCTGCGCCAGCCGGCGCGGTTGGGCATGCGCGACGTGGCGTGGGTTGGCGGCGCCATGTTGCTGGGTGTGTGGAGTCGCGCCGAGGTGCTGACGTTCGTTGCCGCGCTGCTGCTCCTCGGACTGGTGATCTGGCGGCGCCGTGCGCTGCCGCTACTCGGGCTGTACGTCTCGGCGGCGGTGCTCATTGCCGGTGGGCTGCTGCTGGCGTACCGCTTCGAGGGGGTCGATCAGGCTGAGGCGGCGCGCTACCAGTGGCACACGTTCCTGGACAGCACACCCGAGTCGTGGCTGACGCCGCAGTGCCGCGCCGAACCAACCGAGAACTGCCGTGAGCGCGATGGCCTGACATATTTTGGACCGGCGCAGCCCGAAGGTGGCGTGCTGCCGATGGTGCTAGGGCACCCGTTGCTCACGCTGGCGAAGACCGCGCAGAGCGCCTTCGACAACCTGTGGATCATTCTCGGCCCGAACCTGTCGACCTTCCCCGGAGTGGCGCCGTTCGTCGTCCTCGTGCTCCTGCTGCCGCCCGTGCGGACGGCGCTGTCAACCGTTCCTGCCACGCACTGGATGGTGGCGCTCGCGGCCGTGGCGGAGACGGTGCTGCCGCCGCTCAGCTGGGCCCCGCCGCACCCGCAATACCATCTGCAGCTAGTGGTGAGCGCCATCGTCGTCCTCGTGCCGATCCTCGTCGCCCTGACGCGCGTGCCGCGCGGCCGACCGCTTGCGATTGCCTTCCTCTTGGCGAATGCGGCGCTCAGCGCCTTCCGCTACACGCGCTACGCGGGGTACTGATGGCACGGCCCTCCTGGCGTCTGACCCTGCTCGCGGTGCTCGCATTTGCGCAGACGATGGCCTACTACGTCTATTTGCGCGACGATCCGGGCAACTACAACGGCGCGGGCGCGCAAGGCGATCAGGTCGAGTACATCGCGCTCGCGCAGCAGATCTTGCATGGCACGTGGGACGGCGCAGTCCACTACATGCCCGGTCTGCCAGCGGTGATCGCCCTCGGGCAGGTGGTGTTCGGCGACCCGCGGCTGGGCATCGCGGTCCTGCACGGGCTGCTGTACGCCGCGTTGGTCATCGCCGCCGCTTCGCTTGCCGCTCGCACCTTTGGTCAACCCACCGCACTGGCCGCTGGCGCTGTCGTCGCTTTGAACCCGGCGATTGGCTATTACGCCGCGCAGGCGCTCACGGAGTTCCTTACTGGCGTGGTGCTGCTGGCAGCAGTTGCCACCGCAGCCGCGTGGGGCCGCTCACCAGGCTTGGCGCGCGCGGCGCTGCTCGGTGTTCTCGTTGCCCTGGCGAGTTTTCTCCGCGCGGAATATCTGGGACTGGCGATCGTCTTCGCGGCGGTACTCGTGCTGGCGGGGCGCTCGCGCACGGCACTGCTGCAGGCGGGAATCGTGGTGGCGGTCACCGCCGTGTGCATGGCGCCGTGGGTCATCCGTTACACCATGACGACCGGACGCCCAGGTCTGTACAACGAGAGCCCGTTCTCGAACCTGGTGCTGATGGGCACGTGGTTCCGCGTCTTCGACGAGCAGACCTTCTCGTCGTTGCAGCGCATCGAAACACAGCCGGGGGCACGCGAAGA
>WNGF01003409.1_pt1 | contig 38846 bp, 30 predicted proteins | sample 5400641 | NCBI WGS metagenome assembly WNGF01 (sample SAMN13153371, study PRJNA577476) | soil metagenome | isolation source: 80 cm soil or saprolite under grassland replicate 2 | place: USA:California | collected 2016-06-15 | reverse complement strand
GAAGCCCGTTACGACCGGTCGCTCATGCTGCTCGCCCGAGCAGATGCCTGGCGTCGGCGCACCGGCTCCCCGTTGAAAACGAAGTCGGGCATCATGGTGGGTCTGGGTGAGACGACGGAGGAAGTGCTCCAGACGCTCTCCGACTTGCGGCGCGCCTCCTGCGACATCGCCACGATCGGCCAGTATCTGCAGCCGTATGAGCGCCGGCTTCCGGTCGAGCGCTACTACACCCCGGAGGAGTTCGAGAGCCTGCGCGTCGCCGGAGAGACCATGGGCTTCCAGCGCGTCGAGTCGGGCCCCCTCGTGCGCTCCTCCTACCACGCGCGCCGGGCCCTCGAAGGCGGCCGGGCGTCCGCAGCCGTATGACGTTTTCCGCCGGGAGGAGCGCGGCGCGCCTTCTCTCTGTGCTCGCCCTCGTGCTGCCGGCCGTCGCTGCGGCTCAGACCGTCGGCGCCAGGCAGGAGGTCAAGAAGGAGCCGGAGTACCCCGAGAACTTGAAGATGTCCCAGCAGCAGGGCAACGTCCTCCTGATCGCGCGCATCGACAGGCAGGGAAAGCTCCAGAACATCGTCCCCGTCGCGACGAGCCACGAAGGCTTCGTCGACTCGGCGCTGAAGGCCGCGAGGCTCTGGAAGTTCAAGCCCGCGATGAAGGACGGCAAGCCTGTAGAGATCGCCGCAAACATTGGCATGCGGTTCGGTCTCCAGCTTTCGGAACGTCGCGGCCAAATTCCCCGCCCGATGCTGGGCAACCTGGACGTCTCGCCCGCAGACGCGAATGGCCGCGCCACGGCGCCCGAGGGCTTCCCCATCCGCAAGGGCGCAGATCCCAAGCTGGTGGCCAGCGCGCTGCTCGACGTCAGCCTAAACCCGACCGCGCCGTCTGGATGCTGCGGTTCTTCGTGGCCGAGGAGGACGCCGGAGGCGGCCAATTCTGGCTGGCGAAGGACCCGTCCTCGTTCGACTTCGCCTCGAAGATGCCGAAACTGCAGGCGGGACTGCCGAACTAAATCCTTTCGCATGATCCGCGTCGGAACGGCGGGTTGGTCGTACGAGGACTGGAAAGGCATCGTCTATCCGCAGCGACGTCCCCGGGGATTTGACCGGCTGGGCCTGCACGCCTCGCTCTTCGACACGAACGAGATCAACTCGACCTTCTACCGGATCCCGGATGCCCGAATGACTCGCGATTGGAGCCGGCGCGTCGCGGGGAACCCGCGCTTCGCGTTTACGGCCAAGCTCTTCCGAGGCTTCACGCACGAGCGCGAGGCCGGGGAGGCGGAGGCGAAAGCTCTCGAAGCGGCGATGGAGCCGCTCGCGGCGGACGGCCGCCTCGGCTGTATCCTCGCGCAGTTCCCGATGTCCTTCCGCGACACTCCGGAGAACCGGGGCCACCTGGCTCGCCTGCTCGAGCGCTTCGCCCGCTACCCTCTCGCGGCCGAGTTTCGCCATGCGTCCTGGGACAACGGCGAGGTCTTGAAGCTCTTGACGGAGCGCGCCACGGCCTTCGTGAACATCGACCAGCCCGCTCTGAAGGGCAACCTGCGACCCACCAGCCACGCGACGGCCGAACACGCGTACTTTCGTTTCCATGGCCGCAACGCCGCCAAGTGGTTCGGCCCGGACACCTCGAACGTCGAACGCTACAACTATCTGTACTCAGAGCAGGAGCTGGAGCCGTGGGTGCGGCGGATCTCGAAAGTGAGCGCCCGGAACGTCTTCGCGATCTTGAACAACCACTTCCGCGGCCAGGCGGTCTCCAACGCTCTCGAGCTCCAGCACGCCCTGACCGCAGCGACACCCGCCGTCCCCGAGACTCTGCGCGCGGCCTTCCCCGCTCTCGCCGCCGTCACGACGAGCGCCGGAGCCCCTCGACAGAAGCCGCTCTTCTAATCGAGGTGGACGTCCCCCTCACTCTGCCCCTCTCCCCCGCGGGAGCGGGGGTGCGCGAGGGGTCTCCTCTCGTTGAACTTCAGCGGTGGCCGCGACCGAAGGGCGCGCCTCGCTGGGCGCCACCGGCCTCAGTGCTACAGTTGTCCTCATGGCCGAGGTCAAAGAGGTTCTGGAAGAGGCGATGAAGCTCGGGCCGGACGACCGGGCGAGCGTTGCCGCGGAACTCCTCGAAAGCCTTGAGGGCAGTCCAGAGGAAAAGGCCGATGTGGAAGTAGCATGGGCTGCCGAGATCGAACGGCGTGCGCGGAGAGTTCTCCGGGGAGAATCGAGCGGAGCTTCCTGGGATGAGGTCCGTCGGCAAACCGAGGCGAATCTAACGAAGCGGTGAAGAAGCCGTTTCGGGCGCAAGACGAAGCTGCCGAAGAGCTCGATCACGCCGCCCGGTGGTACGAAGAGCGCCGGCCTAACCTGGGATACAGGTTTCTCGCCTCGGTGGATGACACACTCGACCAAATCGAGCGCTTCCCTGGAGCCGGAGCGCCGGTTCCAAGAGTCCCACCTGACCTGCCAGCGCGGCGAGCGCCGATCAAAGGCTTCCCGTACCATGTCATCTATCTCGAAACCGCCGACACCATTCATGTTCTGGCCTTCGCGCACGACAAACGACGACCCGCTTACTGGTTGCCTAGGGGCGACGCAGGCCACCTCCGTCGCGGATAACGGGTGGCGCGTGAGCGGCGAGCGTTGGGCCAGAGTGTCAACTTTATCGGGTCAACTCCACAGGATGACAGCTGCAAGAACTACTAAAGCGACGAGCCACGGCTGGAAAAGAAGTGCGGAGTACTGAACGGAGCAGCTTGCCGCCGGCGGCTCCTCAAGCCCCTGCTGGAGAACGAAGTTTCGTTTGACGGTAGCAACACCCGAGGTTGATTCCATCGCTAACACCTCTCTTAGGCGTCCTGACTCGGAGGCCCAAACGCGACATGGCGTTGTCGCCTAACGTCGGAGCCACGGACCCGCTGTTCCAGGGTCAAGATGTTCACGGCCCGAGAATTATCCTGTTGCCACGGGCCCAAGGCCGCCGTCTTATGCGACAAGACAAACTGGTGTTGTGACGCCTAAAACGAGGAACACCCGTCGTAGCCGGCCTTTTCAGCTCACAGAGAGAGGCAAGCACCTGGCGGTCAAGGACTTGATGCATCTCGCGTTCCCCCGAGATCGAGCACGTCGACTGGGTTTGACCCTCTCCCGGAGGGAGAGGGGACGCGCTCGAAATCCCGGATGTCCTTGAAGGGTGTCTGAGGATCGGTGAAGTCAGGCCGGTAATAGCGGTTGGCGGTGGTCAGCTCCTGCTGAAAGCCGTTCTCCATCCCGTTCGCCTCGAGGGCCGCGAGGGCCTGGTCCCACTCTCCCGCCGTGATCGAGCGGCTCAACGCCGCGTACTTCTGGTTTTCCGCAGCGCGGTGGATCGGGTAGTACTGGGCCATGAGCGAGATCGCCACGCGCGGGGACAACGTCTCGGCGATCCACGCGAGCGACTTCGCGATGCCGGCCACGTTGTTGGGCAAGACGAGCATCCGCACGAGGAGGCCGCTCTTTAAGAGCCCGTCCTCTCCCAGGACGAGCGCCGAGCCCTTCTGACGGTACATCTCCATCAGAGCCTCGCGCGAGCGGTCGGCATAGTCCGGCACTTTCGAGTAGATCCAGCCGCTGGCGTTGTCGGCGTACTTGAAGTCCGGCAGGTAGACATCCACGATGCCGTCGAGCAGCCGCAGGACCTCCACGGAGTCGTAGGCGTTGGTGTTGTAGACGATGGGAAGCTCGAGGCCGTCGCGGGCGGCGACCAGAACCGCTCGGGCCACCTGAGGCGCGTAGTGAGTCGGCGAGACGAACCCGATGTTGTGGCAGCCGCGGTCGGCGAGCTCCAGCATCATCTCGGCCAGCCGCTCGACCGTCACCTCGTTGGCGCGCTGCGTCGCGTAGTCCTGGCTGATCTGGAAGTTCTGGCAATAGACACAGCGCAAGTTGCAGTTGCCCAGGAAGATGTTGCCGGCGCCCCGGCTGCCGGAGAGCGCCGGCTCCTCGCCGAAATGAGGCGTGTACGACGACACGATCGGGTGGAGCCCCGAGGCGCAGGAGGCCAGCACGTTCCTCATGCGGTCGTTTCCGCAGTTCCGGGGGCAAACCGTGCAGGAGGCGAGCAGCGCGTAGAGCTTCTCCACCCGCTCCTCGAGCTCGCCCGTCTTGAGAAGCGACACATACCCCGGCTCGTACACGGCGCGAAAAGCTTAGCATTCGAGGACCATGGCCGAATCCTTCACAAGCCGCAAGCTCCGCTGGAAGTTCAATCTCTTTCCGGCTTACCGGGGCACGGGAGGCCGGATCACGTACATCGCCGGGGATTTCCGCGAGGTGCGCGTGAAGCTTCCGCTCTCGTGGCGCACGCGCAACTACGTCGGGACGATCTTCGGTGGAAGCCTCTACGGGGTCGTGGATCCTGTGTACATGATCATGCTCATCCGGATTCTCGGCCGGGGCTACACGGTCTGGGACAAGGCCGCCACGATCCGGTTCAAGAAGCCGGGCCGCTCGACCCTCTACGCCCGGTTTGTGCTGAGCGAGGAGGAGATCGCCGCCGTCCGCGAGCTCGCGGCGCAGGCGCCGTCGATCGACCGCGTCTACACCGTGGATCTCGTTGATAAAGACGGCGTCGCTCACGCCACCGTCGAGAAGACGATCTACATAAAGAAAACGAGTCCCTAGTCCCTGGTCCGTAGTCCGTCGTCGAGCCCGCCTCCGCTGGTGTATAACAGCGGCCTGACGCCGATGTCCCTATGACCTCATTCGAGTCGGAAGTCGCCGAGACCGCGCGATGGTTTGAAAGCCCCCGCTTCGCGGGGATCACCCGGCTCTATTCGGCGCGTCAGGTGGTCGAGCAACGGGGCACGATCCCGGCCGACTACACCGTGGCCCGGACGGCCGCCGAGCAGTTCTACGATCGGCTCCGGGAGCTCTTCGGCCAGCGCAAACAGATCACGACGTTCGGTCCCTATTCTCCCGGCCAGGCAGTGGCCTTGAAGCGGATGGGCATCGAGGGCATCTACCTCGGCGGGTGGGCCACGTCGGCCAGAGGATCTGTCTCGGAGGACCCGGGGCCGGACCTGGCCAGCTATCCGCTCTCCCGCGTGCCCGACGAGGCCGCACCGATCGTGCGCGCCCTGCTGACGGCGGACCGCAACCAGCGGTTCGCGCGCTCGCGCATGAGCGAGGCGCAGCGCGCCGCCTCCCCCGAGATCGACTACCGGCCCTTCATCATCGCCGACGCCGACACGGGCCACGGCGGCGACGCGCACGTGCGAAACCTCGTCCGCCGGTTCGTCGAGGTCGGGGTTCCCGGCTACCACGTCGAGGACCAGAAGCCCGGCGCCAAGAAGTGCGGGCACCAGGGGGGCAAGGTGCTCGTCGCCGAGGACGAGCAGATCAAGCGTTTGAGCGCCGCGCGCTTCCAGCTCGACGTCATGAAGGTACCCGGCATCATCGTGGCCCGGACCGACGCCGAGTCGGCCACGTTTCTGGAGGGCCGCGGGGACGAGCGCGATCATCCGTTCATCCTGGGAGCGACCAACGTCGAGCTGCCGACGTACAAGATCGGCTACCTGGCGGTCTTGAAGAAGCTCCGCGACCTGGGCATCGACGACATGCGGGGGCATCTGCTGTTCAAGGTCTCGGAGGCCGAGTACGACGAGGCCAACTCCTGGCTGGCGCGAGCCGGCGTCATGCGCGTGCTCGAAGACAGCGCGAAGGCTTTTCAGAAGGGCGAGGGCTCGTCGGTCGAGGCCATGCTGGACAAGGTCGAGACGCGCTACCTGGAGGCGTGGCAGGCCGAGGCCAACCTGAAGACCTATCCCGAAGGGGTCGCCGACGTGATCCAGTTCCGCGCCGGCGAGGGCGAGCGTTTCGACATGAGCGCCGAGGAGTGGCTGGCCTTCGCGAACAAGACGTCGTTCCACGCCGCGCGGACAAAAGCCAAGTCGATGGGCATCAACATCATCTGGGATTGCGAGGTCTCGAAGACTCCCGAGGGCTATTACCAGGTCCAGGGCGGCATCGAGTACGCCATCGCCAAGTCTTTGGCCGCCGCGCCGTTCGCCGACCTGTTGTGGATGGAGACCAAGACCGCGGACCTGGCCGACGCCAGGCGCTTCTCCGAGGCCATCCACGCCGAGTTCCCCAACAAGATGCTCGCGTACAACCTGTCGCCCTCGTTCAACTGGGACACGACCGGGATGAGCGACGAACAGATGAGGCGATTCCCGGAGGAGCTCGGCAAGCTGGGGTTCGTCTTCAACTTCATCACCTACGGCGGACATCAAATCGACGGCCTCGCGGCCGAGGAGTTCGCCACCGCGCTCAAGCAGGACGGCATGCTGTGCCTGGCCCGGCTGCAGCGCAAGTTCCGTCTGGTCGAGTCGCCTTACAAGACACCCCAGACGCTGGTGGGAGGTCCGCGACTGGATGCCGCGCTCATGGCCTCCTCGGGCGGCACGGCGGCCACCAAGGCGATGGGCAAGGGCTCCACACAGCACCAGCACCTGGTCCAGACCGAGGTGCCCACAAAGCTGCTCGAGGAATGGCTCGCGATCTGGACGAAGCAACACCAGCTTCCGTCTCCGCTGCGTGTCGCCCTGCGGCCGCACACGGCAGGCTCGGAGCTCTTGGAGCTCGCTCTGTTCACGCCGAGCGGGGAGAAGGTCGCCAACGTCGTTTTCAACCCGATCGTGGATCGGCGCGGGCGCAACATCCTCTCGATTCGAGATCAGAACACCTTCGACACCGCCTTGCGGAAGAAGCGCCTGATGACGCTGACCCACCTCTTCCTGATCCACCGCTACAAGGCCTGGTCGGTCCACTACGTCAGCCCGACCGAGGACAATCGCTATCAGGCGCAGAAGATGAAGACGCACGGCCTCTTTTCGGACGTCCACGACGAGGTCGGCCAGATCATCGTCGCGGACGTGAGCGCGGAGAACGTCAAGGTCCTGCTCGCCCCAGACCGGGCCCGGCTGGAAGCCTTGATCCAGAAGAAGTATCCGTAGCGCGCTCGCGGACGACACCGCCGGAGTTCCTCCCGAGGAATCGTCGGCAAAGATTGCCTGTAAACTCTTCCGAATGCGCGACATCCTGTTCTGGGTCGTCGTCGTCGAGCTCACGGGGCTCGCCGTTCTGCCGATGCTCCGCGCCTTCTTCGGCAACCGGCGGGATGCGGCCCTGCTCGCGCGTCCGATCGGCCTGGCTCTGGTCGCCTTCACGGGCTGGGCCTTCACGCTTCTCGCCACGGGTCGTTTCCATCGAGGCACCCTTTTGGCCGCTTTCGCCGCGGTGGCGATCTTCGGCGCACTCGTGAATCGCTCCCGCGCCCGGAGAGCGGCGCGAGAGTCGGAGCCGTTCTTCGGAGCCGAGGAGAAGCTCGCGGCGGCCATCTTCTGGGCAACGGCCGGCCTCTTCCTGCTCGTGCGCGCGGCCGTTCCGGAGATCCTGGGCGCCGAGAAGTTCATGGACCTGGCCTTCTTGAACTCGTTGACCCGCCGGGAAGCGATGCCGCCGCCCGACCCCTGGATGGCGGGTCTCACGATCAACTACTACTACTGGGGCTATCTTCTGGCCGCGGTCCCGGCCAAGCTCGCCAGCATCAACCCGAGTGTGGCCTACAACCTCGCCCTGCCCACCTTCGCCGGCTTTTCCTCCTGCGCCGCGGCCTGCCTGGGCTTTCGGCTGGGGAGCGGCAGGCTCGGAGCCGGCCTCGGGGCGGCGGGCTTGACCGTTTTTGCCGGCAACATCGCGGGCGCCTTCGACGCGGTCCGCAACCCTTTGGCGCGCGACTTCGACTACTGGCGCGCCTCGCGCGTCATCGGGCTGGACCCGGGGACCCACGACTACACCACGATCAACGAGTTTCCCTTCTTCACCTTTTTCCACGCCGATCTGCACCCCCACCTGCTCGCCTTTCCGTTCTTTTTGGCGGCGTTCGCCCTTGCCCACCGTTGGATCGAGCGAGGCAAGCATCTGGAGCCCGGCCAAGCCTGGACGGCGAGAGGCGTCGCTCCGGCCGCGGCGTCGGATCTGCTCCTGGCCCTGACGGCCGGCACATCGGTGGCGGCCAACAAGTGGACTCTTCCGGCGATCGGCATCCTTCTCGTCTTCGCCGGAATTTTCCGCACGACGCAGGGCCGGCGCCTGCCGGAGCTCGACGAGGGCGTGCTGGGGGCCGTGACCGGCGGCGCCGTCTGTGCCGTCGCGCTGCTGCTCTTCCGGGTCTACGAGATTTCCTACGACCTGCCGAACCGGGGCACCGCCAGAACGACGATGTCATCAGGACTGCTCGAGTTTCTCGCGATGTGGGGCACGCTGTTCGCCGTCTCTCTTCTCGCTCTGTGGCCCCGCTCGCCGGACGACCTTAAGGCGAGCGAGCGGTTCGCTCTCGGCGCGGTCGCGGTCGTCGCCGGCTCGTTCCTGCTGGGCCTCCTGCTGCGGCCGGCCGTCCCGGTCTTGACGGTCGTCCTTCCCCTCGCGCTCCTGGCCGGGCGCTACGGATGGAAGGCCCTGCGCCGGGCCGACGCCGACGGGAGCGAGCTCTACACGGCGTTTCTTCTCCTCTTCGGCCTCGCGATGATCACGGGTTGCGAGTTCATCTACTTCAAGGACAACTACGGCGACAAGCTCCAGCGGATGAACACGCTTTTCAAGTTCTACAACCAGGCCTGGCCGCTGCTCGCGGTGGCCGGCGCCGTGCTCGTCGACCGCGCCTGGCGCGAAGGCGGCCGTTCGCAGCGGCTCTTCCGCTGGGTCCTTGGAGCGGCGGTGGTCGTCTCGGCCCTGTATCCCCTGGAGTGCTTCGTCTCGCGCCTGCGCCAGCGGCCCGGCCCTTTTTCTCTCGATGCCCGCACCGCGCTCGCCCGCCGCAACCCCGCGGATGCCGCGGCGATCGCGTGGCTCGAGCAGAACGCGCCGCCGAATTCCGTCGTGTTGGAAGCGACCGGCGGCGCCTACTCCGAGTTCGCCCGGATCGCCTCGCACACAGGCATCCCCACCGTGCTCGGCTGGGCAAACCACGAAGGCCTCTGGCGCTCCGACAATCGCGAGGTCGCCCTGCGGCAGCAGAGCATCCAGTACTTCTACACGCAGCCGGAGGCGCCCCTCTCGACCCAGATCCTCCAACAATTCCACGTCACGTTCGTCGTCGTGGGCGACATGGAGCGCCGTTCCTATCCCGGCACCGGGCGCGTCGCCGCCCTGCCCTATCTCGAGCCCGCCTTCACCGGGAGCACCGCGGTCTACCGCGTCGCGGTTCCATGAGCCCGACCCGGCCGATGTTGAACGCCGGGTGGGACGACCGGCCCGCCGACTACGCAGCCACGCGCGACTGCTGGCTCACGCAGCGCCGGACCCTCTTCGTGCAGGAGGCGCTGCGCGACGCGCCCGCGGGCGCGCGCGTGCTCGAGCTCGGCTCGGGCGTGGGCGAGCTCTTGATCGCGCTCGCCGCGGCGCGGCCCGACCTCACGTTCGTCGGCACGGAGCCGCAGCAGAGCTACGTGGACTGGTCGCGCCGCGCCGCCGCGGAGAGAGGGCTCGCCAACCTGACGTTTACGGCCGCCCTCGCCGAGGACGTCGGGTCGGCCCTGCCGGGCTCGTCTCCCTTCGACCGGATTCTCTCCAACGACATGCTTCACCACGTCCCAAGAGAGGAAGCCGTGCTCGACGCAGCGGCCCGCGTGACAAAGCCAGGCGCCCGCTGGCTCGTGATCGAGCCGAACTGGATCAACCCCTACGTCTTGATCGGCTGCGCCGTGAAGCGCGGCGAGCGAAACTTCTGGCCGCAGCCTTTCCTGCGGGAGGCCGGTCCCCGGGGCTGGTCGCTCGAGCGCCGGGAATACCTCTTTCTGATCCCGCCTTTCGTCCGCCGGGCTCCCCGCTTTCTCGTCCGCATCGAGCAGGCTTTCGAGCGATATCCCGGAGTCGCCGGCGGCGTCGCGCTGACGCTCGTCCGGCGCTGAGCAGCCGATGCGCGTCCTGATGGTCCTGACCTATTACCACCCGCACTGGACGGGCCTGACGGCCTATGCCCGGCGGCTTGCGGAAGGCCTCGCGCGGCGCGGCCACGCGGTGACGGTCTTGACCTCCCGCCACAAGCCGGAGCTGCCGGCCGAAGAGACGCTCGGCGGCGTGCGCGTCGTGCGGCTCCCGGTCGCGCTGCGCCTTTCGCGCGGGGTCGTCATGCCGTCGTTTCTCCGCGCGCTCGGCCGCGAGCTCCAAGGGACCGATCTCGTCCAGATGCACACGCCGCTCTTCGAGGCGCCGCTCGTGACGCTCGCCGCGCGGCGCCGGCGGATTCCCTCGGTCTTCACGCACCACGGCGATCTCGTGATGCCGGCCGGCGGCTTCAATCGGGTCGTCGAGACGATCGTCACCTCGGCCATGACGCAAGCGCTCAAGATGGCGACGCGCATCACCGTCCACAGCCGAGACTACGCCGAGAACTCGAAGTTTCTCTGGCCCTTTGCCGACAAGCTCGACTGCATCTACCCTCCGGCCGAGCTGCCCGCCCCCGACCGGGCGGCGGCGGGCCGGTGGAAGGAAGAGCTCGGCCTCGCCGGACACTCCCTCGTCGGCTTCGCCGGCCGCTGGGTCGAGGAGAAGGGCTTCGATTACCTGCTCCGCGCGATCCCGATGGCCCTGGCGAAGATGCCCGACGCTCGCTTCGTGTACGCCGGCGAGGAGCCCTTCTACGAGAACTTCTTCGAGAAGTGCCGGCCGTTGCTCGATCCGGTGCGTTCGTCTCTGACGACGCTCGGCCTCGTGACCGACCCGCATAAGCTCTCGAGCTTCTACGCGATGTCCGACGTCTTCACGGTTCCCTCCCGCACGGACTGCTTTCCATCGACGCAGATCGAGGCGCTTCTGTGCGGGACGCCTCTGGTCACCGCCGACATCCCGGGCGCGCGCGAAGTCGTCCTGGTCACGGGGATGGGCTTGCTCGTTCCGCCGCGGGACCCGGAGGGCCTCGCGGCCGGGATCGTCGAGGCCCTGACGCACCGAGAGCGCTACGTCAAGCCGCCGGAGCAGGTCCGCGCCGTCTTCGATCTCGAGAAGAGTGTTTCGGAGTACGAGCGGCTCTTCGCGAAGCTCGTCGGCGGCAAGACCGCATGACGGCCGTCGCCGACGCCGCAAAGCTCGAGCGCATGCTCGTCAACGAAGCCGACATGGCCGCGCGCCGCCGTGTGCGGGTCGTGCTCGAGTACCTGGACATCGGGCCCGGCGACCGCGTTCTCGACTGCGGCTGCGGTCTCGGCTGGTTCTTGAAAGTGATCGGCGAGCTTTCCGAGTGCTCTCTCTTCGGCACGGACTACGACGTGCCGCGCCTGAGAACGGCGAGCCGCGAGATGGGAGCGCGCGCGCCTGTCGCCGCTTCCGACATCCTGCGTCTTCCGTACGCCGACGGGACCTTCGACAAGGCAGTCCTTTCCGAGGTCCTCGAGCACGTGACGGACGACCTGGGCAGCCTTCTCGAGGTCAAGCGCATCGTCAAGCCGGGAGGTCTCATCGCGATCACCGTGCCGAACCACGACTACCCGCTGCTGTGGGACCCGGTCAACTGGACCCGGGAGCGCCTCGGCCTTGCTCCGATCCGCGAAGGCTTCTTCGGCGGCCTCTGGACGGACCACCGGCGCCTCTACACACGCTCTTCCATCGCGGATCTCGTGCGCCGCGCCGGTCTCGAAGTGGAAGACGCGCGGCAGTTCGTGCATCATTGCTTCCCGTTTGCGCACAACCTCGTCTACGGCCTCGGGATGCGCCTGGTTCAGAGCGGGATCCTCTCCGAGGCCGACCGGTTCCGCTACGACTCGAACACCGGCGGCCGCTTCGCCCCCCTCAACCTGGCGCGCGGCCTCTTTCGGTGGATCGACTCCTGGAACGACCCGGTCTCCGACGAGGGCAAGACGGCCGTGATTTTGTCTGTCAAGGCTCGAAAGGCATGAGCCGCGCTCGCGCCCGCCTCCTGCTGGCTGCCCTCCTGGTCGCCGGGGCCTTCCTCCGTCTCCAGGGTCTCAACTGGGATGCCCATCACCACCTGCATCCGGACGAGCGCTTCATCTCGATGGTCGAGGAAAACCTGACGACGCCGAAGAGCTTCGGCGAGTACCTCGACTCGTCACGCTCGGGATGGAATCCCTACAACCACCATCAGGCCTCCTTCGTGTACGGCACGCTGCCGATGCTCCTGGCGCGGTCCGTCGCCGCCGTCTTCCGAAAGCAGGGCTACTCCGGGACGTTCCTGGTCGGCCGCGCGCTCTCGGCCCTCTTCGATCTGCTGTCGGTGTGGCTCGTCTACCGGATTGTGCGGCGCTTTGCCGGCCGGGGGACGGCTCTGGCGGGCGCGGGGCTTCTCGCCTTCGCGCCGCTGGCGATCCAGCTCTCCCACTTCTGGACCGTGGATACGTTCTTGACGACGTTTTCCACGGCCGCTCTGCTCGGGGCCGTCCGGATTGCTCAAGGCAAGCTCCGCTGGCGGGACATGCTTCTCACCGGCCTCGCCGTCGGACTCGCGGTCTCGTGCAAGGTCACCGGCCTCGCGCTCTTCCTGCCGGTCGGCGCCGCGCTCGTTCTGGGAGCGCTGCACGACCGGTTCCCTCCTCCGGCGCAAAGGGGGCGCCGCCTGCTCGGCTGGGCCCTGCGCGCCGCCGCTCTCGCGGCCGCCGCAGCCGTCACGGTCCGCCTCGCCTTTCCCTACGCGTTCCTCGGAAAGAGTGCGCTGTCTTTCCTGCTGGACCCCCGCTGGTTCTCGGACTTGCGTGGTCTGACGAGTCTGGCGCGGTCGGTGGCGGCCTTTCCGCCCAATTTCCAGTGGGCCGGACGGACGGTTCTTTTCCCGCTCAAGAACATCGTACTCTGGGGAGCCGCGCCTTTCTTCGGCTGCGCCGCAGTGGCGGCCCTCGCCTGGGGCTTGATCGCCGTCTGGAGGCGCCGCGGGCGAGCGCTCGCGCCTCTGCTGCTGCACTGCTTCTTCCTCATGGCGTACCACGGCCTGACGATGGCCAAGTCGATGCGCTATCACTACCCGATCTATCCCGCGCTGGCGGCTTTGGCCGCGCTCTTCCTCGCGGAGGCGGCCGGGGGAGAGGGCGCGAGGGCGAGACGTCCGCGGCGATGGATTCCCACGGCGGCCGTCGCCGGGACGTTTCTCTGCGGCCTCGCGTTCACGTCGATCTACCGGCACGAGCTCACCCGCATCGCCGCCTCGCGCTGGATTTACCAGAACGTGCCGCCGGGAAAGCTCTTCATCAACGAGACCTGGGACGACGGCCTTCCGCTGCCTCTTCCCGGATTCGATCCTGGTCAGTACGGCGGCCCGCAGCCCAACCTCGTGGGTCCGGACAACGCCGCGAAAGTCGAGGAGATCGTCCAGGCGCTCGAGAAGGCCGACGGCGTGGCGATCACGTCGAACCGCGGTTATGGAAGCTTGACGCGGATCCCGGCGGTGTTCCCGATGACGCGGGCTTATTACGGCGCGCTCTTCGAGGGCCGCCTCGGCTTTCGGTGCGTCGCGGACTTCACCTCGTACCCGACCCTCGGCCCGCTGGTCATCCCCGACGACTCCTCTGAAGAAGCCTTCACCGTCTACGACCACCCGAGGGTGCTGCTGTTTCGCAAGAACGCCGAGTTCTCCTCCAACCGTGCCCGCGCGATCCTCCTGGCCGCGATTCCGGAGACGCCGCCCACTCTGAACGAGTGGGAGAGATGGCCCCGCTCTCGACAGCGCGTCACGCCGCCTCTGTCTCCCCCGCGCCACGCGGATCTCGCCGCCAGGATCCCGCCGAAGGCAACCGCGACGCTGGCCTTGGGCTCGGTCCTCGCCCTGCTGGTCTGGTATGCGGCGCTGGCCCTCCTGGGGGCCGCTGCGGTCCCGCTGGCGTTTCTTCTCTTCCCGCGGCTTTCCGATCGCGGCTTCGGTTTCGCGCGAGTCCTGGCCGTCGGCCTCGCGACATACGCTCTCCTGCTCGCCGTCATGCTGCACGCCGCGCCGAATGGCCGCGCCGCGGCGGTGCTCTGCGCTCTCCTGCTCGCCGCCGCCGGAGCCGTGGCCTTCGTCGCGCGGCGGCGAGAGATCCTCGCGTTCTTGAGCGAGAACCGACGGCGCCTGCTGTGGAGCGAGGCGACTTTCGCGTTCGGCTTTCTGCTCTTCCTGCTCTTTCGGGCCCTGACGCCCGAGATCTACTGGGGCGAGAAGCCCATGGACTTCTCGATCTTGAACATCCTCGTCCGCACCGAAACGCTGCCGGCCTCCGACCCCTGGTTCTCCGGGGCGCCCCTGCGCTACTACACGTTCGGGCCGCAGGCGATCGCCTGGCTGTCGCTCGTCACCGGCCTCTCGACCCGTTTCACGTTCAACCTGGCGTTCGGTTTTCTGGGCGGAGCGACGCTGCAGGGCGCCTTCGCGCTGCTCTCCGCCTGGACCGGCCGGCTGCGAGCCGGCCTGATCGGAGCCTCCCTGACGGCGCTCCTCGGGAATCTCTCGGGCCTTCGGGAGTGGCTCTTCTTCCGCCGGCCCCAGCACCTGCGGCTCGATTGGCACTATTTCTGGGCAACTTCCCGCGTCATCCCCAACACCGTCAACGAGTACCCCTTCTGGAGCCTGCTCTTCGCCGACCTGCACGCGCACGTGCTGGCCTTCCCGTTCTTCCTCCTGCTTTCGGCCTGCGCCCTGGAGCTGACGCGCGCGCACGCCGATCCGGCGGCGCGGCTGCCGGAGCGGCTGCGCGGCGCGGCGCTGCTCGGCTTTGTCGCGGCGGTGCAGGTCCTGACCAACGCCTGGGACGCGCCGTTGCTGACCGGTCTCTTCGTCCTGATTCCGATCGTCCTCGCCCTCGCGCCGGGGGCGGGGCTTCGGGCGACGGGGCGCGCCCTGCTCTCGGGCGCCGTCTCGATCGCCGTGGCTTTGGCGTGTGCGCGGCCGGTGTGGGTCACGGGCGGGAGCTTCCCGGGCCGAGGCCGGAATCTCGAGCCCACACCTCCCGGCGTCGAGATCGTGAATGTCTTCGGGCTCTTTTTCTTTCTCGCTCTGGCGTGGTGGCTCGTCGCGGCGTCCCAGCGGCTGGGAGAAATCGGAGGAGGCTCGAGCGCCCGCGTGCGCGCGACGGCCGTCCTGGCGGCCGCCGCGCTGCTCGTCGCCCTCGGCTTCGCCTCGCCGATCGCTCTCTGCGCCGTCGGCGTCATCGCGTTTCTCGTCGCCTTCGCCGTGCTCGCCGAGCGGGCCGAGGATCGACTCGCCTTCGGCTTCGCCGGGACGGCCTTCTTCCTCATCGCCTTCGCCCAGCGCGTCTACATCTACGACCGGTTCAACACGATCTTCAAGCTCTTCCTCGAATCCTGGCTGCTCTTCGCCGTGGCGACCACGGCGCTCGTCTTCGGCCAGAGCGAGCGCCGCGGAGCATGGGAGCGCTGGCCGCGGCCCCTCCGGCTCGCCGCGGCCGGCCTCTTTGGCCTTGCTCTCTTCACGACGGTCACGGGCGCGCGCGGCTACCTGATCTGGGGCCGCCCCGTCCCGCCGGGAGTCGGAGCCTCCCCCACCTTAGACGGCCTGGCTTATCTCGAGCGCTGGCGCCCGGGTGAGTACAAGGCCGTGACGTGGCTCCGGCAAAACGTGCGCGGCACGCCCGTCGTGCTCGAGGCTCAGGGTCCCTCGTATCAGGATTTCGGCCGCATCTCGATGTACACGGGTCTTCCCACGGTGCTCGGCTGGGACTACCACGTCCAGCAGCGCGGCAATCCGCCCACGGAGATCGCGAGCCGGCGGTCCGCCGTCGAGCTCATCTACGCGACGCCTTCGGCCGAGACTGCGGAGCGGCTGCTGCGCCGCTATCACGTCGGTTACGTCTACGTCGGGAGGCTCGAGCGGACGACCTATCCGCCGGCCGGTCTTGCCAAGTTCGACGCCGCCAAAGACACCTTTCCGCTCGTCTACGAGAATCCCGAAGTTCGGATCTACCGCGTGGCCGGCGGCGACGCACAAGACGTGATCGCCACGAAGGAGTCGCTCCCCCCGCCTCCGGAAAAGCCGCCCGGCGAGACCGTGGAGCGTGAGGAACCCCCGGCCATCACCTCCGCCCCGGCGGCCGATCAGCCGCCCTTCGCGGGCTTGAAGGAGCCGCGGGACGCCGCGGTGGATGAGAAGGGGCGCATCTGGGTAGCGGACTTCGGCAACTCCCGCCTGCGCCTCTTCAACGCGGCAGGCGGTTTCCTGGGCGGCTGGGGCGGGCGCGGCGACGGCCCGTTCGGATTCCGAGAGCTCTGCGGCGTCGCGACGAGGGACGACGTCCTCTACGTCGCCGACACCTGGAACGGCCGCGTCCAGGCCTTCACGACCTCGGGTCAATGGAAAGCCTCTGCCTCGGGCGTTTACGGCCCTCGAGGTGTCGCGACGGGGCCGGATGGCCGCGTGTGGGTTTCCGACACAGGCAACCACCGCGTGGTTTTTTACGACGCGAACCTGAAGCTGCTGGGCGAAGCGGGCAAGAAGGGCAAGGGCCACGACGAGCTCGATTCGCCGGTGGGCATCGCCGTCTCCCCCTCCGGCATCGTCTTCGTGGCCGACGTGGGCAACCGCCGGATCCAGCTTCTCGATGCGCGCGGCGTCTTCCAGACCTCGTGGCCGTTCCCGGGCTGGGCGAGTTGGTGCGAACCGCACCTCGAGGTCGACGACGACGGCACGCTCTATGCCGCCGACCCTCCGGGCGAGTCGGTGTTGGCCCTGGACGCGTCCGGCCACGTCGCGCGTGCGCTCACAGCGGACGAAGGCGGACGGAAGTTTTCCCGGCCGTCCGGACTCGCGATCAACCGAAAAACCCGTACACTCTACGTCGTCAATTCCGCCGAGAACCGCTTGGCGGCCGTGAAACTGCCTGAAAGGAAGAAGCGATGACCCGATCGAGAACGGCTGCCGTCCTGCTCGCTGCCGCCTCCGCGCTGGCGGCCGGCTGCAAGAAGAGCGAGCCCGGAGCGGGCGGGGGCCCGGGAGCCAAGGCCGTGGTGGAAGCGGCTCCCACTCCGGTGTTGAGCGGCGAGCCGAAGCTCTCGGCGAAAGCCGAGGCCGGGGCCACGCCCTTTGCCGCCCTGAAGCGGACGCACGACATCGCGGTTGACGATCAGGGCCGCGTCTACGCGACGGACTATGCGAGCAACCGTCTTCGCGTCTTCGATTCGGCGGGAGCGAGCTTCGGGGGTTGGGGAGCTCCCGGCGAGGGGAACTACGGGCTGAAGGATCCCGCTGCCGTGGCCGTCGCCGGCGGCGACGTGTACGTGTGCGACACCTGGAACGGCCGGGCCCAGCGATTCTCGCTCGCGGGAGAGTGGAAGGGCAGCTTCTCCGGCTTCTACGGGCCAGGCGGCATCGCCGCCAGCGGCGGCCGCGTGGCCGTCACGGACACGGGTCACAACCAGATCGTGTTGCTCGACGCGGATCTCAAGAACCCGACGCGCATGGGAAAGCTCGGAAAGGACCGGGGCGAGTTCTCAGGCCCCGCCGGAATCGCCTTCGGACCCTCTGGCAGTCTGCTTGTCGCCGACGTGGGGAACCGGCGCATCCAGGTGTTCGCCGCCGACAGAAAATTCAAGACCTCCTGGACGGTGCCGGGCTGGCAGACCTGGTGCGTGGCCCATCTCGAGGCGGATTCCGACGAGACGATTTACGCCGCTGACTGCTCGGGCGACGCGGTCTGGGCGTTCGCTCCCTCCGGCAAGCTCGTCCGAACCATCACCGTCGCGGACGACGGCGCGAAGTTTGTCGGGCCATCGGGTCTGGGCCTGGACCGAAAGAACCGCATCCTCTACGTCGGCCACTCCGGCGCTTTGCCGATCGTGAAGGTCAAGCTCGGTCAATGAGCTCGTGACCGAACCGGTTCAGAACGAGACTGTCCCGGCGCCCGCACCGGTTCCGGCCGGCCCGCGGCGCCTTCCGCCCCGGCTCGCGGCGGCGCTCGCCCTTTTCGCGGTCATCGCTCTGACGACGCGCTTCGCGCGCCTGGGCGAGCGGCCGCTGCATCACGACGAATCGATCCACTCCTACATGTCCTACACGCTTTCCAAGGACGGGGGCTGGCACTACGACCCTGCCTATCACGGGCCCTTCCTCTATTACGCCAACGCCCTCGTCTACAAGGTCGTCGGCGCGTCGAACACGAGCGCTCGCCTGCTGCCCGCCTTCTTCGGCCTCATCCTGATGGCGTTCGCCTGGCCCCTGGCGCGGTGGCTCGGGAAGACCTCTGCCGTCTGCTATGCGGTCCTGATCCTTCTCTCTCCGCACATGGCGTATTTCTCACGCTTCATCCGGGAGGACCTCTACTCGCTCGTCTTCACGCTCTCGACGATCCTCGCCTTCCAGATGTACCTCGAGACGGACCGGCCGCGCTGGCTGACGCTCTCGGCCGTGGCCTTTGCCCTGGCCGGTGTCACCAAGGAAAACGCCTACATGACGGGCGTCCTTTTCGTCGCTTACGGCATCTGGGCCTATTTGGATCGCGTCGTCCGCTCGGGGCCCCGCGCCGCCGCGGCGAGAGACGCGCTCGCCCGGTCCGTGGGATGGGTCCGGCAGCGTCTCTTCCTGCTCGTCTCGGCTGGCCTGGTTTTCCTGTTCGTCTGGGCGCTGATGTACACGGCCTTTGGCCGCTACCCCGCCGACTGGCTCCCGATCCCCAAGGCCATCAAGTACTGGATGGGCCAGCACGCGATCGCCCGTATCGCCGGGCCGTGGTGGTACTACTTCCCGCAGCTCTTCCAGTACGACACCGCCATCCTCTTCCTGGTCCCCTTCGCCTTCACGTTCAAGCAGTGGAAGAGCGATCCCCTTCTGCGCACCGCTGGCCTTCTGATGCCCGGCACGCTGCTGCTGGCGCTGGCCGAGATCCTGGGCGTCTTCCATCCGGGCCAGCCGTGGATTGGGATCGGCCTGCTTGCCGCGGTCTGTCTCGCCGTCGGCTATGCCGGACGTCCGGCCGAGCCCGCGGAGGTCCCCACGTTCCAACGCTTCTGGGTCTTCTGGGCGGCGGCCTCGTTCTTGATCTACGCGTGGGCCCGGGAGAAGGTGCCCTGGCTGACGGTGCACCCGCTGCTGCCGCTCACGATTCTCGCCGGAATGGGCGCGGCGAACCTGTGGCGCGGTCGCCGGGAGCGAAAGTTTGCCCTCGCGCTCTCGGCCGGCGCCGTGCTGCTCGCGGTCAACGCCTGGGGCCTGTACCTCGCCTGCTTTCGCTACGGCGCGCACGACGTCGAGCGGCAGCCGAACCATGCCGAGATGCTCGCTTATGTCCAGACGAGCCAGGATCTGGTGCGCGCCTTGAAAGCGGTGGACCGGGCGAAGGAGCGGATGCCGGGCGGCGAGGCGCTCATCACGGTGACCGGGGAGGCCTCCTGGCCGCTCACCTGGTACCTGCGCGAGACGCCCACCAAGTGGGTCTCCCGCGTCGAAGACGCGACGACTCCGATCCTCGTCATCGATTGGGACGCGGAAGGCGCGATCGAAAAGCAGCTCCAGGCGCGCTACAACGCCAAACGCGTGCCGATCCGCGCGTGGTGGTTCCCGGGTGTCGTGCATGGCTCAGGTCCCGCCGCGGTGACGCACCCGACGCTTCAGGACATCGTGCGCCTCTGGCTGCGCCACGAGATCTGGAGCCCGATCGGTTCGCAGGATGCGACTTTCCTGGTCCGCAAGGATCTTGTAGGCTCCGGTCCGCTCGAGCCGCTGGCGATTCCCATCCAGGACACGACCTCGCGAGACTACGGAGCTCCGATCGAGACGATCGCCCCCCTGCGCTCGGTCGGCGAGTCGGGAAGCGAGCCCGGGCGGTTCGCGGAGCCCCGCGGCCTGGCCTCGGACGCGGCGGGCAACCTGTACGTGGCCGACACGAAGAACCACCGCATCCAGGTCCTCGACTCCACGGGCAAGCCCGTGCGGGCCTTCGGCTCGAAGGGTCAGGGGGACGGGCAGTTGAACGAGCCGTGCGGCGTCGCCGTGGAGCCGCAGGGCGATGTCTGGGTGGCCGACACGTGGAACGCCCGCATCGCGCACTTCTCGTCGGACGGAGCCTGGCGCGGAGCGATCGCGGACCTCGAGAAGCCGCTGTTCGGCCCCCGCGCCGTGGCCGTCTCGCGCGGCTCGGTGTACGTCGCCGACACCGGCAACAAGCGCATCGTGCGCTTCGACCGGGAGGGCCGGCGGCTGGGCGACTGGGGCGGCAACGGAAACGGCCCGGGGCAGCTCGTCGAGCCGGTGGGTCTCGTCGCCGACACCGCCGGGAATCTCTACGTCGCTGATACCGGCAATCACCGCGTCCAGGTCTTCGACGCCGACGGCAAGTTCCTGCGTCAGTTCCCTGTCTTCGGCTGGAAGGACTTCTATACGGAGCCCTACATCGCGCTCGGGCCTTCGGGCTCGATCTTCGTGACCGACTCCTCGGGAGGGCGCATCTGCCTCTACGACGCTCAGGGGCTCCTGAAGCGTTCCTGGAAGCCCGGCGAGCTCTTCAAGTCGCCGACCGGCATCACCGTCGACCCGTTCGGGACCCTCACGGTCTCCGATCGCGGAATGAACAAGATCTTCGCCTGGAACCTCTCCTCGCTCATGCGTTGACGCCGTCTCGCCGGGCGACGAGCCGTTGCCTAGCTGCCCGTCTCCCCAAATTCCCGGACAGCTTCGATGATGCGGGCCTGGTCGTCCGCGGAGAGGTCCTTATAGAGCGGCAGACGAACGAGACGATCGCTGACGCTCTCGGTCACGGGGCAGGCCCCTGCCGTTCCGCCGAAGCGCCGGCCCATCGGCGACAGATGGAGCGGCAGGTAGTGGAAGACGGCGAGAATGCCACGGGCCTTCAGGGACGCGATCAGCGCCTGCCGCGCCGCCAGGGAGGGCAACAGGAGGTAGAAGAGGTGGTAGGGCTGCGTGCAGTGAGACGGCACGCGCGGCAGCCCGACACCCTGCGCGGCAGCCCAGTCCGTCAGGCCCGCCGCGTATGCCTCCCAGAGGCGGCGACGGCGCTCCTGGATCTCGGCGCGCGCCTCGAGCTGCGCCAAGAGAAAAGCCGCGAGGAGATCCGACGGCAGGTAGCTCGAGCCCACGTCCACCCAGGAGTACTTGTCCACCTGACCGCGGAAGAACCGGCTGCGGTCCGTCCCCTTCTCGCGCACGATCTCCGCGCGGTCGATGAGCGCCTCGTCGTTCACGAGCAGCGCGCCGCCCTCTCCACAGGTGATGTTCTTGGTCTCATGGAACGAAAGCGTCGCTAGAACGCCGAAGGTGCCGAGCGGCCGCCCGCGGTACTCCCCGAAGAGGCCGTGGGCGTTGTCCTCCACCACCGCGATGCCGCGCGCCCGGGCCAGCGGCAGAATCGCGTCCATCTCGCACGCGACTCCCGCGTAGTGGACGGCGACGATCGCCTTCGTGCGCGGCGTGACGAGCCTCTCGATCTGCGCCTCGTCCAGGTTCAACGTGTCGGGCCGAACGTCCGCGAAGACCGGCCGCGCGCCGCGCAGGACAAAAGCGTTCGCGGTGGAAACGAACGTGAACGACGGAACGATGACCTCGTCGCCGGGGCCGATCTCGAGCAGAAGCGCGGCCATCTCGAGAGCGTCCGTGCAGGAGGTCGTGAGCATTGCTTTCCGCGCGCCGAAAGCGGACTCGAGCAGCTGCTGGCACCGCCGGGTGTACTCGCCGTCGCCCGAGATGTGGCCGCGGCGCAGGCTGTCCGCCATGTAGTCGAGTTCCCTGCCTGCAAGCCCGGGCCAGTTGAAAGGGATCGGGTTCATCGTCTGCGCAGGACGAACAGCTTCTGCGTTCCATAATCGCCCGCGGCTGGCAACAGGGAGGCCCAGCGGTTCCACTCCATCAGCGGATCGGCAACGTCGACGGCGACGGGGGCCGCCCGCGCCAGGAGCGGCTTCACGACTCGGGTGGCCACGTAGTAGCTGCTCGCGAAGTTGGAGACCTCGAGGACGTCCCATTCCGGCGACACCGCGGCCACCAGGCGCTCCTCGTCGACGTAGCTGTTGAACGCCGGCATCGGGATGTCCGGCAGTCCCCACTCGCGCCGGAAGCGATTGAGGGCGGACCACCCTTGCACGGTCGCTTCCGAGAGCAGGAGCAGGCCGCCCCTCCGCACGACCCGCGCGCACTGGCCGAGAGCGCCGACTTGCCGTTCCCAGGTCTCCAGATTGATCAGGACCCGGATGACGACGACCCGGTCGTACGATTCAGAAGGCTCGTCCTCTAGAGCGGTGACGTCGCCCACGTCGAACTCGAGGCGCCGCGCGAGCTCGGCAGGCAGACCGACGAGTCGTTGCCGCGCTTGAGCGATCATCTCGGGAATGACATCGAGACCCCGCACGCTCACCTCGTGTGACGCCGCGAGCCGCACGGTCGAGTAGCCGTTGGCGCAGCCCACGTCCAGAACACGCTGGCCGTCGGCCAGATGCTTCGCGATCTCGCGCACCTCGAGGTCGAGGACGGGCCTGGTCGGGCGTCTCCTCTGCCGCGGAATCCGCGCGCACCAGGTAGGGCGGCCGCTCCATGGTCCGGAAGTGCATCCGCGCCAGGTATTCGCCGATGATTCCGAGGGCGAAGAGTTGCGCCCCGGCGAAGATGGCGATGATCGAGGCCAAGAACGGGAACCCGGGGACGCTGTACCCCAAGACGAAGTAGCGGCCGACGACCCAGCCGAGCACGAGCAGGCCGAGGAACGTGAAAGAAAAGCCCACGAAGCTCGCGAGCTGAAGGGGAACGGTCGAGAAGCCGGTCATCATGTTGATCGCGTGCCGGACGAGTGCGCCAAACGTGTAATTGGAAGACCCGGCCGGCCGCTGGAGATGCCGCACGCGGATCGAAGCGAATCCCGTCGTGGCCCAGGTCAACAGGACGTCGATCGACACGAAGGGACTCCGATAGTCTGCGAACGCGCGCCGCAGATCCGTCCGGAAGGCGCGCAGGGCGCTGACCCCGCGGGCGGTGTCGACGCCCATGGCGCTCTGAAGCGCGAGCTTCGTGATCACGGACGCGAGGTCGCGCAGCAATCCGTGGGCCTCCTTCTCCGGCGTCCCGTAGACGACGTCGTGGCCCTCGCCGAGCTTCGCCAGCAGAAGCGGGATGTTCTCGGGGGGATGCTGCAGGTCGTCGTCCATCGTCACGACGACGTCGTAGCGGGCCGCGCGCACGCCGCAGAGCGTGGCGTTGTGCTGGCCGAAGTTGCGCGAGAAGTGGATCGCGCGCACCCAGGCGAACCGGGACGCCAGAGCGTCGGCGACGCGACCGCTGCCGTCGCGGCTGCCGTCGTCGACGAGAATGGCCTCGAAGCCGGGCGCGGCGCCCGGCAGGACGCGCGCGAGGCCGGCCACCAGATCCTCGAGCGTGGCCTGACTGTTGTACACCGGCACCACGACGGAAACTCCCGGCTGCGTCACTCCTTCATTCTGCCTTACACGGCCTGGCGTCCTGCACGTGCAGAACGAGCGCGACGTCCGTGCGCGGTTGCGCGGGATCGCCCAGCGCGAAGCCCCGCGCGGCCGGGCAGCGAGCGCGCCACGCAAGCCCGCTCTCGAACCAGTCCGGCGCAAACACATGGAAGCCGGGCTGCAGGATCTCGGACTCTCCCTCTTTCGGCAGGTCGACGTCCACCCAACGGATCTGCGGCAAGAAGTATCCGAAGAGCGGCATCGTCGTGTTCATGTAAGGCCGGCCGTGCAAGAAGGCCGTCTGGCCGGCGAAACGCGGCGCGGAGAGCGCCCCATACGCGCTCCGCAAAAACCCGCCCGTGGGACCGGAGTATCCGGGCGAGGGCTCCCAGACAGTCGGCGGCCCGCCGAACGTCCCGGCGAGGATCCCTCCCACGGCTAGAGCGCCCGCCGTCCCGCGAACCGCTCCCGGCAGAAGCGACAAGAACCCCGCGATCGCCGCGCCGCCTGCGGCGGCGAGCACGGCCGGAAGAAACGACATGCGCTGCGGCGCCGGGGTCGATTCAGACAGGATCAGGACAGCCAGGTTTGCAGCCGCGAGAAATCCCAGCAGAAAGAACGAGAAGAGTTGCCGCCGGCCGAGCAGCCATCCAAAACCCGCCACAGCGAGCGCCGGCACGAGACCCGAGCCCAAGATCGGGTGTCCCGTGAACCACGGCACGGTTGACTCCTGCGAGAGCAGGCCGACCGTCCCCCGGACAAACTGGTCGGCGAGCACTCGAGCCGGCGACCCGAGCTCGGCCACGCGCCGGCTCCACCAGACCGGATTCGCAATGCCGACCTCGTTGATCCGTCCGTTGGCCAGCCGAGGCTCCGACACGATGAAGCGCACCGCCGGCGCCGCGGCGACCCAGAAGCCGGCTGCCAGCGCGAGCGCCAGCAGGCCGCGCCGCCCGCTCGCCCGGCGGCTCGCCAGAACGAGCGGAGCCGCGATCAGGAACGCGAGAGCGATCGCGCGGCCGCCGAAATAGCCGTACAGCGCGAGGCCGCCGGCCATCCCGGCCGCGGCCGCCGTCCGCGGCGAAAGAGACCGGCGCGCCGAAAGCAGCAGGAGCGCGACCAGCGCGGCCGAGAGAGCGTCCAAGATCATGAAGCTGGCGAGCCTGGAGAAATGGACGTGGTGTGGCAAGAACGCGAGCAGCCCAGCGCACCCCAGGGCTCCCCACCACCCGGCCACCAGCGCGGCCGCGCCGGCCCACGCGGCGACCGACAGCGCTCCAGCCAGCGCGTACGGAAACCTCGGCCCTCGGATCCGGTCCTCAAGAGCCAGTGCCCCCGCGCCGGCGGGCAGCATCGCCAGGCGCATGGCAGAGAAGTAGCCCGTGCCGAAGGGATCGCCTCTTGAGCCGTACCAGCGCGTGCGATACGGATCGGTTGGGACATGGTCCCACCATTTTCCGCAGGGCCCGCTGCGGCCTTCGCCGCAGATCAGTCCCACGCCGTCGAGAGTGTGGTTGGCCTCGTCGCCGCCAAAATAGGGCGGCACCGCGTCGAGCCCGGCCACCCGCGCGTACGCGGCGGCGACGAGCACGGCCGCCAGGGCGAGCGCGCGACCCCGGGAGGCGCCCTCCGCGGGCGCTGACGCCCTTTTCGCCGCCGGAAACGCCGCGGCGCACGCCGCGAGCGCCGCCGCCCAGACGGCCAGGATCCAGAGCGACGGGCGCGGAAAGCTCTGCCAGACCAGCGTCACGCCGAGCAGCAGAATCGAGGCGACGCCGGCGGCGGGCGAAAGCCCGCGGTCCAGCAGCCCGGCCGGAGGTTCATCGCGCTCCGGGCGCGAGAGCCTGCCGGCCAGGAGGGCGAGCGAGAAGGCCGCGCCGAAGAGGAAGAAAAAGAGAAGTGCATTTTCCGGACGGCCGTGCAGAGTCCCGAGATGCCGCGCGGTCAGAAATGCCTCGGCCGCGCCGGCAGCGAGAAGCACGGCCGCCGCCGTCCTCCTGGCGCTCGGCTCCGTCATCGGCGTCAGCTTCGGAAGACCTTCTCTTCCGAGCCGTCGAGCCAGCGGTCCACCAGCTCGACCCCCTGCATCAGCGAGTGGTCCTGGTTACCGATCTCGTATTTCCAGGATCCGAAGCGGCCGCGCGAAAAGATCTCTTTGGACTCGAGGTAAGGCTGGATCACGTCGAGCGCCTCGTTGCGGTCGACCGACGGGATCGGATAGGCGTGGGCGGCGTGGATCAGATACTTCGACTCCACCAGGTCGAGGTCGGAGCGCTCGAGAATGCCCTCGGCCACGAGACCCTCCAGCACGGCTTTCGGAAAGTCGCCGGGCGGCAGCTTCCGGAAATCCGAGTACGTGGTCTCGGCCAGAAGCGAGCAATAACGCGACGTGTCGCTCCCCGGCACGATGTGGGGCGAGTAGTTGGAGAGATAGGTCATCCGGTAGAAGGGCGTCTTGAGATTGGGGAAGTAGATCCAGTTCTTGTTCGAAGGCGAGGGGCGCCTCAAGCCGATGCCGAGCGTGAAGAGCCGATTGAACATCAGCTTCCTGGCCGCCGCGCGGACGGGCTCGGGCGCGTGCGCAAGGCGGGGGACGAACGCGTCCAGAGGCAGCGTCGTCAAGAGCCGGTCGTAGCGGCGCGTCGAGCCGTCGGCAAACGTGATTTCTCGCTTGTCCTCGTCGACGCAGGTCATGCGCTTCTTCAGAAGCACGCGGTCGCCCAGGTACGGCAGGACCGCCAGCCAGAGCCCCAGCGTTCCTTTCGTGGCCGGATAGCCGAACGTGGCGTTCGGGCCCCAGTCGGTGACCTTCGGTCGGAGAGTCGTCTCGAGCGCTTTCTTCCAGTCCACGACGGCGACGCGTTCGGCGATCCAGTAGAAACCCATCCGATCGAGAGGCGTGGACCAGACCTTCAGGTTGTAGGGCACCATGAAGTGCTTCGCCACCCCGGCGCCGAACTTCGCGAACACCCATTCCTCGAAGTTCGTGAAGGCCCGGTTCCGGTCGATCGTCTGAGACTCGACGAGGCCGATGAGGCACTCGAGCATGGCCTCCTCGGGCAGCGACGACAGATGGTTCTGGAACGGATAGCGGACGTAGCGGTCCTCGAACTTGATCCAGCTCTCCCGGTCGATGCGCCGGAGCCCGTCCTTGCCGAGCATTTTCTCGAGGAAGGCGTTGAAGTAGGGATAGCCCGAGAAGATGATGTGGCCCGACACGTCCCAGGTGAACCCCTTCGGGTCCGTGAAGCTCGTGGCGAGGCCTCCCACGCGCGGCGCGCGCTCGAAGACCTCAAAGTCCGTCTCGCCGCGCTCGACCAGGCGGTAGGCGGCCCCGAGGCCCGTGGGCCCCGCGCCCAGGATGGCCGTTGCGCTCATCGGGCCGCGACCACGCGCCTTAAGGCCTCCGCGCGCGCGATTTCCTCGCGCAGCTCGAAGAGGTAGCGGATGACGCGCGCGATCGTGCCGGCCATCTTCCAGGGGCGGTGAATGGACTGGCCCGCCTCACGCGGGAAGTGGCGAACGACGACCTCCGCGACCTTCCAGCCCGCGATCCGGCAGCGGGCGAAGATCTCGTCGCCCACGAAGTTGATCCGGTGCCGGATCTCGATGCGCCGGGCCACGTCCCGCCGGAACGCCCGGCAGCCGCCGTTGATGTCGTGGAGAGGTGAGCCGAGAATCCAGCGCGAGAGCGTGTTCAAGCCCTTCGAGAGGATCAGACGGAAAAACGGGTCGTGCCGCTCCCTCTTCCAGCCGAAGACGACGTCGGCACCCTGGTCGATCGCTGCCAAGAAGGCCGGGGCGTCGGCCATGGTGTGCTGGCCATCTCCGTCCACGACCATGACGACCTCGCCCGGAGTCGACCGCAGGGCCGTTTCGGTGGCCACCGCGTAGCCCTTGTTGCCGTCGTGGTGCACGACGAGGACGCGCGGATCCTTCTTGGCGAGATCTTCGGCGATCTCGCCCGTGCGGTCGCGACTGCCGTCGTTGACGACCACGACGTTCCAGTCCAGCCCCGGCAGGTGAGAAAGCGAGGTCACGGCCTCCTGCACGGTCTTTGCGATCAACTCCTGCTCGTTGTAGGCGAGAAAGGCCACGCCGAGGCGCGGCTGCTTCTCAGTGGCCATAGATGATTCCTCCCGCTGTCAAGACCCAGCCCGCAACGATGAGGAGCAGCCAGGGGTCGTCGATCAGGAGCGCGCGAGTGGGATTGCCTCCTCCCCCGCGCCGGTAGACCAGGCGCATGTAGCGGGCCACGCCGAGCACGACGAAGGGGATCGTCGGAGCGAACGACCGGCCTCCGTGGATCTGCTGGGTGGAGGGGATCACGCTGTAGACCGCGTAGCTGGCGACGGTGGTCAACGCGGTCAGGACGAAGACGAAGTCGAGGCCGTCGGCCCGGTAGATGGCCAGCACCGCGCGGTGCTCGGCCGAGGAAGCGACGCCCGCGTGCTGCAGTTCCCACTGGCGCTTTCCGACCACGAGGAAGAGGGCGAGCAGGAAGGCGCAGCCCATCAGAAACAGCGAAGGCGGCAAGCCCGCGAGCGCGGCGCCGGCGAGCGCGCGAAGCGGCAGTCCCGCGGCGACGATAAGCGCCTCCAGGAACGGCACGTCTTTCAGACCGAGCGAGTAGCAGACCATGATTCCCGCGTAGAAGGCGCACCACTTTCCGAAGCCCGTCGAGAGAACGAAGGCCGCCGTCAGACCTCCGACGCCCAGCAGAATCGAGGCGGCGAGCGCGCTGGCGGGCGAGAGATGGCCCGCCGCGAGCGGGCGGTGCCGCTTGACCGGATGCGCGGCGTCGCGCTCGCGATCACGCACGTCGTTGACGAAGTAAATCGCGCTCGCGACGGCGCAGAAGATCGCGACGCCGCCCGCCGCCAGCGCCCATCCCTGCGGCTTCGCGAGCGCACCGCCGAACAGGAAAGGCAGCGGCAGGACGAAATTCTTGACCCACTGGGCCGGCCGCGCCGTCGCAAACAGCGCGGAGAGAGATCCGCCGGAGGCCTTCTCCGCCTCCGCAGCCGTTCCGGTTGTCGTGGCCGCCATTGCAATGATTGTAACCAGAGATGCCGCTGCCGCGGCGCGTTTCCGGCGAAAGAGACGTGTCCGCACGGTACAATCGCAGATCTTCTTCCACGGAGGGCCACGCCTTGCCGGTTCCCGGGACGCTCATCGAAGGCAAATACGAGATCCTCGCGAAGATCCGCGAGGGCGGAATGGGGGCCATCTACAAGGTGCGCCACCGCCTTCTCGACGAGATCCGCGTGATCAAGGTCATGCGCCCCCAGATCGGCGAAGACGAGGAAATGAAGAAGCGCTTCGTCCAGGAGGCGAAGACCGTCACGAAGCTCAAGCATCCCAACATCGGCATCGTCCTGGATTTCGCCCTCGATTCCGACGGCACTTCGTACATCGTCATGGAGTTCATCGACGGCGTCACGCTGGCGGACATCCTGAAGACGGCGGGGCCGCCGGAACTGCCGCTTGCGCTCGAGATCACGCACCAGACGCTGCTGGCCCTGGGGTACCTCCACCGGCGCAACGTCGTCCACCGCGACGTCGCCCCCGACAACCTGATGCTGACCCGGGACGAGGACGGCAACCCGCGCGTCAAAGTCATCGACCTCGGCATCGCCAAGGCTCTCGACAAGACCGTCGAGATCACGTCGACGGGCGTCTTTCTCGGCAAGGTCAAGTACTGCTCGCCCGAGCAGCTCGGAGGGTTGCCCAAGGGCGAGATCCTCGACGGCCGCAGCGACATCTACTCGCTCGGCATCGTGCTCTACGAGATGCTCACCGGCCAGCGCCCCTTGCGCGGCGAAACGCCCCGCGAGCTCTTCGCGGCCCACCTCTTCAACCCGCCCATCCCCTTTGAGGAGAGCGATCCGCAGGGGCGCGTGCCGGCGCCCGTGCGCGCGGCTGTCTTGAAGGCTCTCGACAAGAAGCGCGAGGACCGATTCGCCACGGCCGACGAGTTCGACCGCGAGATCCTGCGCCTGAAGGCGCAGATCGGCGAAGTGGACCAGAGCGACGCGACGATGCGCATGATCATGACGGTCCGGGCGACGCCGATGGTGCCGATCGATTCCTTCACGCCGAGTGCTCAGGACCGCATCGACCGCCAGTTCCGAGCCCAATCCACGCCCACGCCGATGAAGACGAGCGGGCTGACGAGTGTCCCGTCGCTGGCGAGCGACATCGACGCGACCGTCGGCGTCGCACCCCCCGGAACCTCGGCGAGCACGCAGCGAGCCCTGCCGGCGGGAACCGCGGCCGGCGCGGCTCTCCCTCCGGCGGTCGAAGCGGTCCCGCCGCCTTCCCGGTCGAAAGCCCCGATCCTCGTCGGCGTGGCCCTCTTCGTTCTCGCCGCGGCCGGCTATCTCCTGCTCCGCCCGAAGCCGTCGGTTCCGCCCGTCGCGCAGCCGACGCCCGTTCTGCAGACGACCGCCGCACCGGCTCCCGCCACGGCTGCACCGGTGCCGACTGCGGTCTTGGAGCCGACGTCCGCTCCGGCGCCCACTCATGTTTCCGCACCGAGCTCGAGGCCCGCAGAGGAGGCGCGCTCCCGCGCGGCGCGCGCCCGGGGAGTCGCCGAGCGCTCGCGAGCGCCCGAGCTCGCGCAGGCCTCTTTCGAGCAGGCGCGCTCGAAGGAGCGGGAAGCCCAGGAGCTGTTCGATCGGAAAAACTACGCGGCGGCGGCCGTCGCGTTCGACATCGCGAACCAGCTCTTCGACAGAGCCGAGCGGGACGCCCGCAACGCTCACACGGCCGCGCCCGCCCCGACTCACCGTCCGGAAGCTCGGCCGACGGTCGCAATCGCAACGGTTCAGCCGACTCGGCCGGAGCCCACGCTTGCGCCGCGCCTGGCGGCGTCCGAACAGGACCGCATCACCGAGACCTTGAAGAGGTACGAGCGGGCCCAGAGCACGCTCGACGTCGACCTCTACGCGAGGGTCTACGTCGGCCTGACCCCCGAGCGCAAACAACAGGTGACCCAGGCTTGGCAGGGCTTGAGGTCGCAGGACGTGCGAATCGACTGCCAGCCGGCGAAGATCAGTGGCACGACGGCCGAAGTGACCTGCTTCGAGCGCCGCACGGCCGCGCCGCGGGTCGGCTCCGAACAGCGCAATGACATCAACCGGACTCTCCACCTTGAGAAGCGCGGCGACGCCTGGGTCATCACGAGCATGCGATGAATCAGACCCAGCCTCGCGCCCGGTAGTAAGCCAACGCCGTCCACTCACGGGTCGACACGATCAAGCGATAGAGGCGATCGATCCCGCGCTGCCCGAAGTCGAGCGACCGCGGCTGCTGCCGCCCTTTCGGAACGACCCGGACGCCGTAGGAGGTCACGATCCGCACCCGCGTGAAGCCCGCCTTACGGAAAACCGCTTGCGTCCGTCGTCCATGGTACGGGCTCGTCACCACGAGCAGCGATGCGTCGCGGCCTCCACGCGAGAGGATCTCGTCGAGCTCGGCCACGCGCCTGGGGTGCTCGGCGGTGCTCTCCGAGCGCGTTTCGAGCCCAACGGCGCCTGCCGGCAAGCCCAGAGTGCGTGCCGACTCGGCATACATCTCGGCCTCGGACCGGTCGGCCGAGCCCGTCCCGCCGGAGAAGATCACGAGGGGCGCGAATCCGTCCCGGTAGAGCCGGACCGCCATCACGATACGCCGCCACCCCGCGGCGGACGGAAGCCCCTGCACCGAGCCGCTCGAGAGGCAGACGATCGCGTCCGCGCGGGCTGGCCGGTCATTCACGACGAGGCCCTCCTCCACGACGAGCGGGAGGGGCGACAGAAGCCAGACGGCGAGGAGCGTGGCCAGAGTGCCCGCGCCCATCAAGTATCCGCGGAGAAGGGCGCCCGCAACGCGGCGCACGCGGGCGGCGCCAGCCCCGTCAGCCACCGAGCACCTTCCGGCGCTCGCGTTCCCACCCGCGCCGGACGAAGGCCTCGCCTCGGCTCTTGAGCGTCTTGACCGCAACGCCCCGGCCCAGCACCACGAGCAGGAGACTCGCGCCCTTCCATGTCGCGCCGATCCGGTGAAACATGCGGCGCGAGGCGCGGTTGCCGATGTCCGTCCGGTAGAGAATCACCGACACGCCGCGCTGAGCCAGTTCCTGGGCCTGAAAGAGCAGAAGGGTGCCGCCGAGAGACAACCCGCGATGCTTCGGAGCGACCGCGACGCCCCGCTGCCGCGCCGAGCCACCCTCGGGCGGATCGTTCCAGGTACAGGCGGCGACATCTCCGTCGGCGTCGAGCGCGACGAACACGTCCTGCGGGAGGCGGTCGGCGAGCCGCACTCCGAGGAGCTGCGCCGCCGCGACCACCGTCGGCGACCGTTCGTCCGCGACCGGTCGGACGTAACGGAAACCTGCTCGAGGCACAAATCGCGCGGCGGGCGCGTCGAGAGCCCACTCGATGACAACGCGCACGTCCAGCAGCCGACCGAACGAACGCCTCCAGGCGCCGCGCACCAGGCCGAGCGGACCGAGTCGCCGCCACACATCGGAGAGAGTCTCTCTCACGAAAGTCGAGCAAGGATAGACCAGGCAGCCGCGCCCTCCGGCTTGACCGCGGGAGAAAGGCCGTGAAACGATCCGTGCGCCGCGATTTTTTTGATGCAGCACCTGCCTCCCGATCGACAGTTCCATCTCGTGAGCCCCCTGCTCATCCTCGCGGGCCTCTTCCTGGCGGCGGTCCCGGTCTTTCATCCGAACAACACGTGTCACGACTGGCTCCAGAAGTGGGGTCAGCTCGCCTCGCACCCTCTGTGGCTGCCCATCCACCAGCTCTCGATGGCCGCCTACGCGCTCGGAGCCGTGGCGGCGCTGGCTGTGCCGTTTCTCGGCGAACGGACCGCTCTGGGCTTTCTCGGAGGCGGTTCCTTGGGCGCCGGCCTCGGCATTCAGACGATGCTGGCGCTCATTCACGCCACGTCGGTCAGCGCCCTCGGCGAAGCCTTCAACGCCGCTCCCTCGGAGGACGCTCGGCTCGCGATTCGCCTTTCCGCCGAGGCATGGGTCCGGTACGACGTCGGCGCCTCGCTCGTCGCTGCGGCGCTCCTGTCGGGAGGCGCGGCGCTTGTCTGCTGGTACTTCTTTCGCCGTGGCGCGTTGTCGCGGTGGTCGGCGCTCTTCTTTGCGGCGCTCGGCCTCGTCTGGGGTCTCCAGGCGCACGGAGCCTTTCGGAGGCTCCATCTGCCGACGACCGAGTGGATCCCCTTTGCCTCATTGTCGCTCTGGTTCGCCGGGCTCGGCCTGCTCTTTCTGGCCCGGCGAGGCTCCGCGGTTACCGGATAGCCTCCGACACGCCACGGCCGGATAGACAAGCAACAAGCGCCGCGTCAGCCAGAGCGCGTGCACGAAAGCCTTCCCGGCGGCGGGAGACGCCCGGAGCAGGAAAAGACACGCGGCCAGCGCCGCACGGCGCGCCGGCGAGTCGGGAGGCGACGGAACGGGAAGATAGATGCCATTGCGCCCGACACCATCGACCCGCCCCACAGCGTCCGCTTCCCGCACGGGGAGGTCCGGTACCGCCGTTGCGTCGCCTCGCGTCAGGATCCAGCCGCCCCGTTCCAGCCGCGCGGCGACGCGGTGGACGACGATCCGCCCCCCGCTCAAGACGACGGCCACGTCGCCGGGCGCTACCCGGCCGCCGCATGCGACTCGGACCTCCGCGCCCGGAGGGATCGCCGGCAGCATGCTCGTCCCCCCGAAACGGGTGACGATCTCCCGTCGCTCTCGCTTCCAGATCGCCGAAACCGCAGCGAGCCGCTCGCCGTCGAGCCCTTCGAGCGTCATCGATCGGGCTACGCCGCCGCGAGGCGCCGCTCGGGCTCGATCAGATAAGGACCGACGGACTCGCGCACGTACGGGCGCTTGAACGCCCAGAAGAGGCCGTCGAGATAGAAGTGGAGCAGGACGACGAGATTCAGGATCCAGGTGTGGAAGGCGATCGCGTTCAAGTGGTGAACGAAGCGGTCGACCAGGGATGTGAGCGCGACGAGAGCGCCGAGGAAAATAAGGATGCGGTAGGGGCGGCGGCTCACTCCGGCCAGAAGCCGCTGCGCCGCCGAGCCCTCTTCCGTCTTGTACTTCCGGTGGTTCAAGAGCCAGATCAGACCCAGATACTGCACGTAGTGGCCCGCCAGCATCGCGGAGGTCGCCGTGCTCCGGCTCTCGAGCAACACATAGGGGCCGAAGAGAACGAGCGAGGAGGCCAGGAAGACCGCCTCGGAGGCCGCGACACGGGCCTTGCGCCGCGCCATGCGGACCAGCAGGACGACGAGCGAAAGGGCGGCTGCTCCGAGCAGCGCCGGTCCGAGCCACGGCGCCACGGGCCAGGGCAAGAAGCCGAAGTAATGAACGAAGCTCGGCTGCTTGTCGATGTGCAGGGCGTACAGGCCTCCGGCGGCGCACAGGAGAGCGAGGTTCGCGGGCAGCTTCTCCGCCCGGTTGTCTCCCGCGCCCAGATGCCGGTAGATCGAGAGGATGCCGCCCGACTGTCGCGACACATGGAACACGTTCCATCCGTCGACGACGACCGCAACGAGAAAGTAGAAATGATTGTAGAGGGCGAGCGTCAGAAACCCGACGACGAGAAACGGGCCCACGTAAAACGCGGCGGCGCGCGTCCTGTAGTACGACCGGTTCGCGTCATCCATGTAGAACGTGTATGTCGAGAGGTAGTGCGGCATCCCCAGCACGAAAAGGCTCGCGCCCGAGAGCACGAAGGGGTCGATTGCATTGGCGAAACCGCAGATCACGAGTCCGAGCAGCGGCGTCAGGGCCAGCAGGCCGAGGTCGTAGCGGGGAGATTCGATCCATCCCCGGGGACTCGCGGCTGGGATGGGCTCGACGGTCATGCGCTGGCTGCAATCCAGTCTAGCATCTGATTCGTGGTAAGGTCTTGGGAAGATTGCTGCAGGCGATCCGACAGGGAGTCCCGCCAGAGTTTCTTCAGCCCGCGCGTCTTGCCTCTTTGCTGCTCTTCGTCGTCCTGGGCCTGCGCGTGGCGGTAGCGCGTGAGCCTGGTGCGCGGCGCGCACGCGTGACGGCGTTGATCGCGTACGTCCTCGCCGCGCACGCCCTCGTGGCCCTCGCGCAGACGGATGACTGGCCCTTCTCGGCCTACCGGATGATGGCTGTCGACGCCCGCACCCACGACGACCTCCGGAGCATGATCGCCTTCCGGGCGGTGGACGGCGAGGGCCGCGAGTGGAAGGTAGATCCGCTCGCCTGGTCGCCGCTCTGGCCTCAGGCCGTCATGGGCTGGTACGAGGTCGTCTGGCCTCACGCTTCGCCGCGCGACCGCGAAAGCGTCGGCCGCTTCCTGCTCGAGCGCGCCGAAGAGGCGCGCCGGCTTCGGGCCGCGGGCCGGAGGGTCGGGAACGAGACGATCCTCGGGCCGCTCGCGGCTCCCGACATGAACCTGACCCATCGGCTCGGTGGCCTTCCGGGCGCGCCCTTCGTCGCGCTCCGCGTGTACCGAACTTACTGGCGGCCGACGGAGCTCGCGGCAGACCCCATGCGGGTCAAGCGATCGCTCCTCGCGGAGTATCGGGACCGATGATTCCAGCAGACGTCGCGCAGGCGCTGCGGCAGGTCGTCCCCCCGGACGTGGCGCAGCTGGCCCGATTCGCCATGCTCGTCCTGTTCGTCGTCCTCGGCCTGCGGGTCGCCGCGAGGGGGCCCGGCGCCACCACCCGGCGGCGCCGGATCAACGGGCTTCTCGCCTGGCTGCTCGCCTTGCACGGCGCCGTTGCTCTCCTGCAGCGGGAGAGCTGGCCCTTCGCCCTCTACCCGATGATGGCGAACGACGCGCGGATCCACGACGATCTGCGGCGGATGACCGCCTTCCGCGCCGTGGACGCCGGCGGGCGGGAGCACCGGCTCGATCCCCTGGCACTCTCGCCTCTCTACTCTCCCGCCGTCGAGATCTGGTTCGAGAAGGGGTTTCCGCAGGCAACGGATGCGGAGCGGCAGGACGTGGGCCGATTCCTCCTCGAACGGGCCGAGGACGCGCGAGTCCGGCGCGAGGCCGGCCGCCGCGTCGGCAATGAGCGCCTGCTGGGCCGCCTTGCGGCCCCGGACAGCTACCCGCCCTACCCGCCGCTCGAGGGTCCGCCGCCCGCCGAACCCTTCGACGCCCTGCGCGTGTATCGCCTCTACTGGCGGCCTGCCATCTTCGCCGCAGACTCGACTCGCGTCGACCGGCGGCTCCTGCTCGAGTATCGGCGGCGATGAAAGAGACCTTCCGCGCGGCCTGGAAAGAGTTCTGGTTCCGGCCGGAGGGCCCGGTCAACCTCATCGCCGCCAGGGCGATCGTCTCCGCCAACGCCCTCTGGATCCTGCTGTCCCGACCCGATCTGCCGGACATCCTCGCCTGGCCGCGGGCATTCTGGATCTCCGTGGACAGGGGACTCGCCCTCCGCTTTCTGATCTTCGGCTTGCCAGCATTCGTCGAGGAGGGCTTGTACGTTCTCCTCGGCCTGTCGTTGGCCGCGGCGCTCTTCGGCGTTCTACCGCGGCTGGCGTGCTTCACCGCGGCTGTGCTGCTCTACCACTTCGCACCCCTCGAGGACATCTTCGCCTCGCGCGGGGGACCGTTCTTCCGCGGCCTGACCGTGCCGGTGCTCGCCCTGTTTCTGCTCGCCTTCGCCGACGCCCCCCGGCGCAATGCGTCGTCCTCGCCCGAGTGGCGCTGGCCGCTTGCGGCGATTCAAGTCTGTTTCGCCTTCACCTACCTGCTCTCGGGGATCAGCAAGCTCATAACTGTCGGCCCAGCGTGGGCCACGGCGCGCAACTTCGAAGGGCTTGTTCTCGGGCTAATGCTGCCGGAAGTGACCCCGCCCTGGGCGCATGTCTTCGTCGGAAATACGCTGCTCTGCTGGCTCGGCGCCGTATTCGGCATTCTTATAGACTTCGCGCCGCCGCTGGCCCTCTTCTCGCGGAAGGCGGCCCGCTGGATCGTCCCGGCGGTTTTCCTCGGCCACCTGGCCATCATCCCGATCTTCGGGGTGGTCTTCCTGGCGCTTCCCCAGCTCCTGCTGTTCGTCGACTGGGAGGGAGGGCTCAGCGCGTTGCGGCGGCTCCGAGCTCGGCAATGAGGGCCCGGGCCGCGTCGATCTCTGCGTCGGTGAAACCCGCTTCGCGGCGCAGGTCCTCCGCCACGGGGAACACCGTCGCCGCCTCACCCGCGACAACACGGAGGGCTTCGTGGGCAATAGCCACGGCCCGTGCGAGATCGAGGAGGGCTCGGGGACCCGCACGGTCCTTCAAGCGCGGAATCCACATGTTCGCGTAGCGCACGTGCTGGACCTCGTCGGCGAGCTGGGCGTCGAAGAGCTCGGCGAGATCCGTCTCTCCGGATTCCCGCGACGGGGAAAAGATTTCCTGCTGGATGGCGTCGATTCCGGCCGCTTCGAAGCTTCGGTTCTGCACCGCCAGCCGGCCGATGAGCGAATCGATGCGCGTGATGATGCGGTACTGGAAATTGAGGACCGGATACTCGCCGACGCGGCCGCCGCGGTCCTGGAAGCAGCGCCGAAACATGGCGACATGGCGGGCCTCGTCGGAGCACTGCCGGGCCATCGCCATGCGCAGCTCCCACGGGGCATCCGGGAAGTCGGCCAGGTTGCGCGCCGAGATCTCGAGGCCGTTGATCTCCTCGTTCATCTGCCGGTGGAGAAACTCGATCGCGCGCCGCGGATCTCCCGGCGGGAAGTTCGCGGTTTCCGCATGGACGTTCGCGACCGTAAAGCGCGCGTCGCGCGCCGGATTCTCGCCGAAGAGCGCCGCCTCGAGGCCCGGGTCGCTCACGAGGTATGTCCGGCCGCCGGCTCCGGAACGAGGGACCGGAAGCCCGCTTGCCTGAGGATTTCGTGAATCTCTTCGTCCGAGAACTCGGCGAGCCGCCGGTCCTCGACGTTCACGGCGGGAGCCTGGGCCGCAGCGTGTGCCTTGGCCTCTGTCACCGCCTCGATGCCGGCGCTTCGCGCGTGGAGGACGGCGTTGGCGTGGGCCACGAAGCGCACCGCCGCGGCGATGTGAAGCAGCACTCGCCGATCCTGATCGAGCATCGCTCGGAGCCAGCGGTTGGCGAAGCGAACGTGCTGGATCTCGTCCGCGAGAATCGCGTCGAGCACGTCTGCCGTGGCCTCGTCGCCGGCTTCTCGCCAGGCCTCGATGTTGCCGCCCACGACGTCCATGGCGCCCGCCTCGAAGGTCCGGTTCTGCGAGGCCAGACGTCCGGCCAGGGTATCGATCGCGCACGTGACGTTCCACTCGAAGGCCGATATCGGGAACTCCCCCTTGAAGCCGTTCATCTCCGTCAGACGCCGATGGAGGCCGGCCACGTGCCGCGACTCGTCCCAGCACTGGCGCGCGAGCTCGAGGCGAAGGCCCCACGGCGCATCCGGAAACTCCGCCAGGCACTGCGCCGCGATGTCCAGGCTCGTGATCTCGTTGGTCATGTGGCGGTGCACGGCCTCGCGGCGCGCGAGGTCGCCCGTTCCTTCGAAGGTCTTCATCTCGGCATCGTGTCGCACGACCCGAAAGCAGGGATCCCGCGCCGGCTCCTCGCGCAGGCGCACGTCGCCGAATGCAAAGTACCCGATCCCCTTCACGCGGACGCCTCCCCGGCTGCCACAAGTGCTGCAACACCGGCGTCGCGGCTTCGGACTTCCTCCACGAGACCCGCGGCCGCGGCCGGCAGGGCCAGCTCGGATCGAAGCCGAACGGCGTCGGCTTGAGCGCGGACGAGCTCTGGTCGAATTCGCTCGATGACCACGACGGACGGCGCATCGAGCAAAGGGTCCGTGGCTTCGAGATACTCGCCGTAGCGCTTTGCGAGGCCCGGCAGAATCCCGTCGTAGAGCGCGCCGAGGCGACCGGACGTGTCGCCGATTGCGGCAACCTCGTCGAGCAGCAGCCGGAACGGCTCCACGGGCGGCAGGCTCCACTGCTCGGGATGCCTCAGCTCGAAGGTTCGCTTACCGAGCGCGTCGGCGTGCTGCGCGAACTCCCAGATGTGGCGGCCCAGCAGGACCTTGACCTCCATCTCGGGCGTCGTCGGCGTCCACGCAGCCGCGATCTCCATGAGCCGCACCTCGATGAAGCGGAAGGTGGCGATCGCGCGGGCGCGGTCCTGGACAGAAAGCCTCGTCATGGGAAAATCACTTCCTCGAGCTTACGGGCCGTCGAGTCTGCGTCACCGGCGGTGAGACGGTAACACGACGCACCGCCCACGAGGCGGACCATCGCGAAGACGCGCTGGGAGGCTGGCGCATTGACGAGCGAGCTCGCGAGCGGCTGAAGATCGGCGAGCTCTCCTCGACCCGCTGTCACAGGCTCTAAGACCGGCTCGGAACCGAACCCGCGCAGAAAGACGAGCGCGGCCAGTCGTGCCGGCGCTGCGGTCGAGGGGCCCAGCAGCTTTTCGACGGCGATTCGGACGAGCCCCT